>Ga0210384_10000155_pt1 | contig 104385 bp, 78 predicted proteins | sample IncBWH2MmetaG_FD_160574 | JGI IMG/M metagenome (GOLD analysis project Ga0210384, IMG submission 160574) | Forest soil microbial communities from Barre Woods Harvard Forest LTER site, Petersham, Massachusetts, United States - Inc-BW-H-2-M | ecosystem: Environmental > Terrestrial > Soil >... | reverse complement strand
GCGCGAGAAGAAGCTGGTGGAGATCTGGGAAGCGGTACTGGGAGTTTCTCCCATCGGCATCCAGCAGAACTTCTTCGACCTCGGCGGCCACTCCCTCCTCGCCGCGAAGCTCATTGCCACGATCGATATGACGACGGGTGAGAGACTTTCGCTGGCAGATGTATTTCGGGCACCCACGATTGCGCAGATGGCCGACCTTCTCCGTCAGCAGGAACAAGCACAGGAATTCTCTGGAATCATTCCCATTCAACCCCATGGTTCCAAACCTCCTCTGTTCTGGGTGCGGGGAGCTGCGTTGTTTCTGTCTTTGGCACGTCGCTTAGGATCAGACCAACCGTCTTTCGGGCTACACCTGCCTGCTGCCGAGGCGGGCCAGCTTTCGCGGCACTGCACACTGGAAGAGATCGCCAGCGCGTTCGTTCGAAAGATGCGGCAGGTTCAGCCCGAGGGGCCGTATTACCTGGCGGGTTTGTGCGTTAACGGTGTACTGGCTTACGAGATGGCCCGGCAAGTTTTGGCTGCGGGCCAAGAGGTTGCGCTCCTGGTCATGTTCGACGCGCAAAACCCTGTCTATTATCGCGATTACTCGCAGGAGGGTCTCTACCACGTCGTGACTCGACGGATGGCCTTCCACCTTCACAAGCTGACCCGAGTACGTGCCAGCGACCTGGGGCCGTATGCACGGGCACGCTGGGCTGGCGTGCGCCGTAGATGGAACCGGGTGCGCTGGCAGATGGCGTACGAACGAGGGTGGAGGGCTGAAGAGGATCTGCAGAATCTGGATCGCATCGTTCATCCGGCAGCAGAAGCGTATTGTCCCGGCCCGTACAATGGGCGAGTCGTGCTGTTCCAGTCCACGGACTGGCCGACCGGCCAGTACTGGGATCTGAGCCTTGGTTGGTCCAACCTGGCGCCCAGCTTGAATTATCAGAGGGTAGAGGGTGCCCACGAGGCCATCTTCCACGAAGATAACGTGGACGCTTTTGCCGCCAAGCTCATGAACTGCTTTCGGGACGCGCAATCCGAACTCCCCCGGCGATCTTTCGATTTCGTGGCCGACTAGACATGGGATCTCTCTCCACAACTGCGAAGGATCAGTACATTCTGACTGAGTCCGAGAAACAACAAATTCTGATCGATTGGAATAACACTGCGGTCGAATACCCACGCGATTTGTGCGTTCATCAACTGGTTGAGCATCAAGCCGAACGGACACCCTCAGCCACTGCTGTCCGATGCAGCGGCCAGGCTCTGAGTTACCGGGACCTCAATTCACGGGCGAACCAAGTGGCGTGTTATCTGTCCAAGCTCGGCGTCGGACCGGACGTGCCGGTGGGCATTTTTCTAGACCGCTCCTTGAACTTAGCCATCACGCTACTCGCAGTGCTTAAGAGCGGAGGAACTTGTGTACCGCTCGATCCGCAGTATCCGGGCGAACGTCTAGCGTTCATGCTCGAGGATGCCCAGGTCGCGGTGTTAGTCACCGACGAAAATCTGCTCGGAAAAATTGACCGCGTCACAGGGCACACGGTATGCCTCGGTCGAGACTGGGAAGCGATCCAGCGGGAGAGGAATCAGATCCCTCGCGCAGAAGTAGCCCCTGAAGATCTTGCCTACATTGTTTACACTTCGGGATCAACCGGGAAACCACGAGGGGTCCAGCTCCCCCATCGCGGGCTGGTAAATCATCACGTTGCGGCCACCAAAATTTACGGACTGCAACCCAGCGATCTTGTGCTGCAATTCTCCTCAATCAGCTTCGACATTTCCATCGAAGAAATCTTTCCCACTTGGGTAGCAGGCGGGACTGTGGTCTTTAGAACTGACGAGACGCCGCTCGCTGCCTCGGGTTTTCTGCGCTGGATCGGAGAACAGCGGATTACGGTTTTGAACTTGCCGACGGCATACTGGCACGAACTGGTTCACGAACTCTCCGAGTCGAGTACTGCATCTCTACCCGGGAGCTTGCGGATGGTCATCGTGGGCGGCGAGAAGGCTTCTTCGACGGCCTTTTCCAGCTGGCTTCGGGTAAGCCGTGGAAAAGTACGTTGGGTCAACACCTACGGTCCAACGGAAGCCAGCGTAATTGCCACCGCTCACGAACCGCAGATTTCCGCCCCAGAGCAGGTGCCCGCTTCCCTGCCCATTGGCCGTCCTATCGCCAACACGCAAATCTATTTACTGGATCCCGATCTTAATCCAGTTCCCGTGGGTGCGGAGGGCGAGTTGCACATCGGTGGCGAGGGCGTGGCTCGCGGTTACCTGAATCGGCCGGAGATGACCGCTGAGAAGTTTATTGCTGATCCGTTCAGTACCCGTCCTGGCGCACGCCTCTATAAAACGGGCGATCTTGCTCGCTATCTAGCGAGCGGGGAGATCGAGTTTGTGGGGCGGCGCGACTTCCAGGTGAAGATCCGCGGATTTCGCGTCGAGTTGGGAGAAATCGAAGCGGTACTGGCCACGCATCCCGGGATTCGGGATGTCGTCGTCGTCGCAATCGTCGACTCCTCGGGGGACAAGAGGCTTCTGGCCTATGTCGTGCCAGTGGATCCGAGCGAGACTGACAACAGACCATGGCGCAGTTTCCTCGAAGAGCGTCTGCCGGATTACATGGTCCCTTCCCTGTTTGTTACGGTTGAGGCTTTGCCGTTAACGCCTAACGGTAAAGTCGACCGGCGCGCGCTCGAAAAACGCCCTGTCACTCAACCGCTCATTCCAAGAACTAGCAACACCGCAGCGAGTGATCCCATCCAAAAGCGGCTGATAAAAATCTGGGAGTCTGTTTTGGGAATCGACTCCATCGGACTGCAAGACAATTTTTGGGAGCTCGGAGGCCATTCTCTCCTGGCCGCTCGCCTTACCCAACTGATCGAGAATACGTTTGGTAAGAGACTGACGCTGGTTGCGCTCATCGAGGCACCCACGGTTGAGCAACTAGCGCTGATCATCAAAGGCGGAGACAAGGCACCATCCTGGTCTTGTCTTGTTCCCTTGCAACCTGGCACCAGCACTAAGCAACCTTTCTTCTGTATTCACGGAGTCGGCGGAAACAGCGTCGGATTCCGCGATCTGGCGAACTTCGTCGGCGCCGACCAGCCGTTCTACGGCGTGCAGGCTCAAGGGCTCGATGGACAACTGCCGTGTCTCACTCGCGTGGAGGAAATGGCGGCGCTGTACCTCAAGGAAATTAAGAACGTTCAACCTGCCGGCCCTTACTATCTCGGAGGATTTTCCTTCGGAGGCTGGATCGCCTACGAAATGGCGCAGCAACTGCAGGCTCAAGGCGAGGAAGTTGGCTTGATCGCTTTGTTCGATACCTATCCGTTCCGCCTTAAGCCGGTTACGTCATCCCTCTTGAGCTTCTTCCGCATTCCGACCCAGCAACAGCTCATGTACGTGCTGCCCAAGACCATAAGAAAGGGTATTCGCCGGAGGATTGTGTGGGTTGGACTTCCACGCGCTATCAAAAACGTCTTGAGGGCGTGTTACGAAGCTGAGCGCCAATATCAATTGCGTCCTTATTCCGGCCAGGTCACGCTATTTCGTGCGACCGAGGCATTGACGCCTGAGAACGATCCACATGCCCGCTGGCGTGAGCTGGCGAAAGGCGGAGTCGAGATCCAGGAAATCGAAGGACACCATGCCGACATCATCGTCGAACCGCAGGTGCGCATTACAGCCCAGAAGCTGCGCGCCTGCCTCGAACGCGCTCAGCGTGAGTATTCGGCCTCGAGATCAGATAAGCAGCTCTCACCAGTCGGTGATTAAGTACCAGATACGGCAATCATGAGCGATCGAGATTCCACCGGAGTTGGCCGAGTGCTTGTTTCCAGCGAGCAGGACCCTATGGCTGTGCAAGCGAAGAGCGCGCCTCAAGACAAGGTTGCGGGTCTGAGCCACGTTCTAGGGGACACGCTCCCCCGAAAGTTGCTCCGGTGGACGACCAAGAGCGGTCTCGCCATCATGGACCAAGGGCTTATTTCGGGATCTAACTTCGCCGCCAGCATCCTCCTGGCTCGCTGGCTGACGCCGGAGCAATACGGAGCGTACGCGGTAGCGTTTGGCGTCTTTATCCTGCTCTCCCTGATTTACTTAGCCCTCTTGCTGGAACCGATGGCGGTGTTCGGAGGTTCCGCGTATCACAATTGCCTGCGGGAGTACTTAAGAGTTTTAATGAGATTGCAGGTGGGCGTTGCACTTCTGATTATTGTGCCGCTAGGCATTTCGGCGCTGGTGGCATGGAAACTTGCCCCCACCAGCGGACTGCCGGGTGCTCTGGCTGGGGTAACTTTGGCGTCTCCTTGTCTGTTCCTCTTCTGGTTGGCTCGACGGACCTATTACCTTCAGCTTTCCCCGTCGCGGGCAGTCCAAGGAGCGTTCCTGTATTGTTGCATCGTGCTCGGCGGTCTGTGGTTCGCCTATCGCGAGAACCTGCTTTCCCCGTTCTGCGCTTTCCTGTTGATTGCGGTGGGAGCCTTGGCAACCAGCGGCTTGCTGCTTAGCCAACTGCGCCGTGCGCTTCCATTCAGCGATACGGTTCTGGTCGCCGGAGACGTTTGGAAAAAGCACTGGACTTACGGTCGTTGGGCGCTTGCCACTTCGCTCGCCTCGTGGATTCCCGCGTACATCTACTACCCTGTTCTGAGCAGCTTTGGCAGCATGAGCCATTCCGGGGAGCTGCGAGCGCTGATGAACTTCGCCAACCCGATCGAACAGACACAGATTGCCCTGGCGCTGTTGTTTCTTCCCTATGCCGCGCGGGTGCAGGGAGCTAACAAAGATCGGAAATCCGCCCCCGGACTTTCAATGAGATTGACTCTGGTTTCCGTCGGTGCTACGGCGTCGTACTGGGCATTGGTCATACTGCTTCGAGGACCCCTCTTCCGCCTGCTCTACTCGGGCAAGTACGTAGAAGTCGCACCGTTGCTGGGGACGGTCGCGATCGGATCGCTCTTCTGGAGTGCCGCATACGGATCGGCTATCGTATTACGGGCCATGGAATCCCCGGCTTCGATTTTTGTCGCATATAGCACGGCCGCCGTTATTTCCCTCCTCGTAGGGATTCCCGCAGCGCGATTCTTCGGTGTCGTGGGTGGCATCTGGGGCATCAACATTTCCGACGCCGTGTCATTCCTGATGGTTGTACTACTGCTTCGAAAGAAGGTCGCTAATGCTGCGGCCCCTCATCCGGAAGCATGCTCGTACGCGGAATCGACACTCTGAGAGCCAATCGCGACATGCATTCCAGTTCCAGCACGGTTCAGAAAACCACGGTGGCGCAGGAGCCGCAAGCCAGACCGACTCTCCACCATATCGGATTCGTGGTCAGCTCGATTCGTGAAGAAATCGAAGGATTCACAAGTTCCGTGGGAGGAACCTGGAAGGGCGAGATATTTGACGACCCATTGCAGCAGGTGCAAGTAACCTTCCTTCAGCCGGCCTCTGCGAACGAAGCGGCTATTGAACTTATCGAACCGACGCTCGACAGCTCGCCCGTATCGCGGTTTTTGGAGCGCGGCGGGGGGCTGCACCACTTGTGTTACGAAGTAGATGACTTGGAAGACGCGCTGAAATTGGCCCGAGCCCGTGGCAGCCTGGTGGTCAAGAAGCCACTGCCGGCGGTGGCTTTCAAGGGCCGCCGGATCGCGTGGGTGGTAACGCGAAACCGACTTGTCATCGAATACCTGGAGAGGTAGACTGGGTTAACCCCCCCAGAACTCCTCTCGGCGACAGGCGAAAAATCGTCCAAATGATAAACCCGGGCTTTGTCACGATCAGCGTCGACGATGGTCACCCGACTGACCTTCGCACCAAGGACCTGCTCGAGAAATACGGACTTGAGGCTACTTTCTATATCCCCGCGACCAATCCGGAGCGCCCAGTCATATCCCGGACCGAGATTCGGCAACTAGCAAGGCGATTCGAAATCGGTGGCCACACTATGAACCATCTTCCGCTGAAATCCGTGGCTCCCGAACGGGCACGAGCGGAAATCAGCGGTGGAAAGAAGTGGCTCGAGGATCTGCTGGGGATTTCGGTACCTTCTTTCTGCTATCCGCGAGGTAAGTTTGATGCCCGCATTGCCTCCTTAGTCGAGGAAGCCGGATTCCTGGGGGCGCGGACATGCTTCTTCAACCTGAACACTTTTCCCAAGAATCCCTTCCTTTGGGGAGTAAGCACCCATGCCAGTCCTCATAGTCCCTTTATTCAGGTACGGCATGCATTGCTGGAGCGGAATTTTGCCGGCGCAGTGAATTACTTCCGCGTGTTCAAGGCGAGCCGCGATTGGCAGATCCACTTCTCCCGCAGCCTTGAGTATGTGGCCTGCAAGGGAGGAATTGCCCACCTGTACTTGCACAGTTGGGAGATCGAGAACTTTGGACATTGGGCGAAGCTGGAATCGGTCTTTGGTGCCATTGCCGCAAACAGCAGGTTGACTAAAATAACGAACGGCGGGTTATACAAGCTTTGGAAAGTTCAACAAGCAAGTCCCCTGATGTTTTCTTCTACCGCTCCCGGAGACGCGCAATGACCCTGAGAACTTCGAATCATCTTGATGGTGCCTTTGACGCGATTTATGCAGCCATCGCCGAACTGAACTTGCAACTCCCTAAGGACAAGCAAATCCAGCGCAGACCGGATATCGTGCTGTTCGGGGAAAATGGTCAACTTGATTCCCTCGCCCTGGCCAACTTCATCGTAATCACCGAGCAGAAACTGGAAGAGTCGTTCGGGATCCAGGTCGACCTGACCGAAGATGATCCTTTCTCGGGCCAGAACGGACACTTTCGGACGATTGAGTCCCTGGCTCGATATGTTTCTTCCATCGCCGAGAACAAGACTGGTGAATAGCGACGTTTTCAATTTGCGGCTGGTTTCGGATTTCAACATCGAAACCCTGTGCCGCTACCTGGACAACGATGCCTCTTGGCCGCGGGTCGCGGCTGCTATGGCACCGTTTGGACAGATATTCCCTTCGTTGTTGGAAAGTGCAGAGAGAGAATCTGAGCAGGATTTCTGCTTCATCTGGAGCTCACTGGAAGGAGCCGTACCCAGTTCTAGAAAGATGCTGGACTTCGATCTGGTTGACCGCGACGCGTTATTCGCTGAAGTTTCCTATTTCGCGGAATGTGTCAAGAAGTGCCACACCCGGTTCAAAGCCACATTCGTAGCGTCGTGGACGTTGCCTTCTTTCTATCGAGGGCTGGGCATTCTGGACTTTCAGAACACCACCGGGCTGCGTCGCCTCACGCTTGAGATGAATCTTGCTTTGGTCAAGGCATTGGAGAACTCCCCCGGAATTTATGTCCTTGATTCTTCGCGGTGGCTCGAAGTCGCAGGCAATCCCTGGAGCCCAAAGCTGTGGTACCTGAGCAAGACGCCTTATCGCAGCGAAGTTTTCGGCAAAGCCGCTCAGGAGCTCAAGGTCGCCATTGGTACGGTATTGGGGTCACCCAGGAAGTTGGTCGTGGTCGATCTTGACGACACTCTCTGGGGAGGGATTATCGGCGAAGTCGGCTGGGAAAACATTGTTCTTGGCGGCCACGACCATAAGGGTGAAGCGTTCGTTGACTTTCAGAGGGCGCTCAAGTCCCTTCGAAACCGGGGTATCCTCCTGGCGATCGCAAGCAAGAATCAGGAAGAGGCCGCCTTGCAGGCCTTTCAAAAGCGTCCAGAAATGATTCTACACCTTGAAGACTTTGCCGCCTGGCGAATCAATTGGCACGATAAGGCTGCCAATATCGCTGCCCTGGCTTCGGAGCTGAACCTTGGCCTGCAGTCCGTTGTCTTCATCGACGACAACCCGGCGGAGAGAGCACGTGTTCGTGAAGCTTTACCCGAAGTCCTGGTGCCAGAATGGCCCGAGGATAGAACTTCTTATGCGAGCACCTTGCTCCAGCTAAATTGCTTTGACCTTCCCCAGATTACCGACGAGGACCGAGTGCGTACCCAGCTGTATATCAGTGCCCGGGAGCGCGAAAAAGGCAAGGCAGAGTATCAATCTGTCGAGGAGTGGCTGCATTCGCTCGAAACCACGGTAACGGTTGAAGGGCTGAACGAAAGCAACCTGCCCCGGGTGGTGCAACTCCTGAACAAGACCAACCAGATGAACCTCTCGACACGGCGCATGACGGGGCACGAGCTCGCAGAGTGGTTGAAACAGGAGGGACGCAAACTCTGGGCGTTCCGGGTCAGAGACAAGTTCAGCGATTCTGGTTTGACCGGGATCCTCAGCCTGCAGGCGAGCGCTGACTCTTGCCGCATTATTGATTTCCTGCTCAGCTGCCGGGTGATGGGCCGAGACGTCGAACGAGTTATGCTCGGGGTCGCAGTTCAGTGCTGCCGCAGCCTCGGCTGCGCTGAACTCACCGCGAAATATCTGGAAACAGCCAAGAACAAGCCTTGCCGCGATTTCTGGATGAAGTCAGGATTTGCATACAGCGAAGCAGAAAGCAGTTTTTCCTGGGCTGCCGCACAGCCGTATCCCGCGCCTTCTCACATCGAGGTGATCGGGTTGAACCGCGACGAGTCGGAATGCGAATTGCTTCGAGCCCAGGAAGGTAACGTCTCGCCCGCTTTACTCTAGGCGTTTTCAGGTTCTAAGCGACCGTTTCATTTCTGTAGGGCCTAGCTCAAGCGTAAGTAGAACCCCATTGACATGGCAAGCTGATATGGATAACTCGAAACTCCAAACCGCGGTTCATCCGGTGACCAGGACGCTCACCTGGGCAGAACTGCTGCAGCTTGCAACCTGGTTCGGGGTGGTTACCGGTTTAGTCGAGGGATTCGGAATCCTGGCTGCTTTCGGATATGGGTGGTTGAACGACAACATCCGCGCGGGGGTTTCGATTGAGATCATCTGGATCTCCGCCGTCGTCAATCTCCTGTTATTCCTAGGTCTCGCGGTCGTCGCTGGATTCTTTAAGTCACTGCTGCCACGCATTGTTGTGCCTCAGGTCATCGTGCCCCTGTTCCTCTTCCTGGGATTTCTGGACTGGGTTGCGATTAGTGGACGCATTGGTCCTGTTGCCGTTCTAGTACTCGCCGCCGGACTTGCGACGATGGTCTTCCGCGCGCTAAGCAAACGAGAATCGACCGGACTGGCTTTCTTCCGTCGAACCCTGCCTTGGGTCGCCGCCGCGGCGGTAATCGCGTTCATCGTTATTCACGGCGGCCTATGGTTGCGCGAGAGGATCGCAACTCGGAACCTCACCGCTGCTGCTGGATCTCCCAACGTGGTAGTGGTTCTGGTTGATACTTTGCGGGCTGACCATATGTCCTTGTATGGCTACCCGCGGCAGACCAGCACGAACATCGAGAGCATCGCACGCCAGGGCGTGACCTTCGATAATGCAGTTGCGACAGCATCGTGGACTCTTCCCTCGCACGCTTCCCTTCTTACGGGCCGGTACCCGCACGAGCACATGGCTGAGATTGACGCTCCGCTGGATACGCGCTACGCAACGTTGCCGGAAGTAATGCGGGACCGCGGGTATCGAACCGGGGGATTCTCCGCCAATCTCTTTTATTTCACCCGTCGGGGAGGCTTCGATCGCGGGTTCCTCCACTTCGACGACTATTTCTACTCGCTTGGTGACATGTTCTACCGAACTCTTTGGGGGCGCATCTTTAATCGCTACGTCCCAGACCGGTTGGGTTGGGACGAATTCCCGCAAGGTAAAAGAGCCGCGGACGTGAACCGTGAGATGTTGCGCTGGGTCGATGGCGATCCGGGTAAGCCCTTCTTCGCTTTTTTGAACTATTTCGACGTCCACACCCCTTACAACCCGCCGTTTGCGTATCGCGGTAAGTTCACTCCGGTGACTGGAGACGCGGCGGTTGACAAATGGCCCCCGGTTTCAAAGGAGGATCTGAACATCCTCAGCAACGTTGACCCCTACCTTTATAGGGTCCTGACGTCTCCCAAAGGATTTCAACAAGCGATCGACGCTTATGACGATTCCGTTGCTTATGTTGATGACCAGATCGGCAATTTGTTCTCGGAGCTGCGTCGACGGGGCTTAGAGAAGAATACTATCGTCATAATTACGTCCGACCATGGAGAGGAACTGCGGGATCACGGAATGGTTCACCATCGCAACGCGCTTTACCGCGATCTGATTCGAGTTCCCCTGATCTATTGGGCGCCCGGCAGAATCCCTGCAGGGTTGCGCCTCACCAGGCCGATTTCCGCTGCGTCGCTGCCGGCAACTGTGCTGAACCTGATCGGAGACGGAACTCAACCGACTTTTCCAATCGCCTCGCTTACCCAGCTGTGGCAGCAGCCAGGCCTCGATCCCGGATGGCCTGACCCAATCTCGGAACTCCATCGCTACATCTACCAACCCCACGACTACCCTGCGCACAACGGATGGCTTAAAGCGATTGTGGCTCCTCGATGGCAGCTGATCGTTTCCGAGAAAATGCCTGCGGAGCTCTACGACTGGAGCGCTGACCCTCAGGAGCTACACAACCTTGCTTCCGATCCAGCCGAGAGCGCTCTGGCTGGTGAATTGAACACCGAACTCTGGAGCGAAGTCCAGCCGCACGGCGCTGCGGTAAAGGTGCAGTCAGCAATACCCAAAACCGCGAACTCTTCCGGAACGGCCACGCGTTAGAACTCGAGTTCGTGAGTGCAATTGATCATGAGTGACAACAATAAATCGCGACTTCTGGTGCCAGGTGTCTGGTTTGGTCTCGTCGCCGGACTCGTCGAAGGCTTGGGTCTGCAGGCTGTCTATGGTTACGGCTGGCTGACTCCCAATAACGTTCGCGCCGGGGTCGCGGTTGAGATCGTCTGGATTTCAGCCCTGGTCAACCTCGGGCTATTTCTGTTGCTCGCACTTTTCGGCATGCTTCTTCAGAGGCTTTTGCCAAAGCTGGAGGTGCCCAAGCTGCTCGTGCCTCTTTTCGTATTCGTGGCCTGTGTAGATTGGTTAGCGTTGAGCGGCCGCCTCGGCCCAGTCGCAGTACTGAGCCTTGCGGCTGGTATAGCGGTAACCTTTAATCGCTGGTTCCAGAAGCACGTGCCGGACACTCTGAATCTGCTGCGCCGAACGTTGCCGGCGGTCGTCGCGATTGCTGTCTTCGCTTTCCTAGCCATCGAAGGAACAGGCTGGTTGCGGGAACGGGTAGCCACGGCGAAGCTGCCTCCGGCCACGCCGGGTGCCCCGAACGTTCTCGTCGTCGTAATTGACACGCTTAGAGCAGACCACATGTCCCTCTACGGCTACGGCCGGGAAACCAGCCCCCATCTGGACGTAATCGCCAGGCAGGGCGTGGTTTTTGACAACGATATCTCGCCGTCACCCTGGACGCTTGGGTCGCACGCTTCGATGCTGACCGGCCGCTATCCCCATGAGAACGGCGTTGACCACGAGGTCGCCCTGGACCACCGCTATCCTACCCTTCCCGAGATTTTCGATGCGCATGGCTATCGTACGGGCGGCTTCTCGGCGAACGTTTACTATTTCGCTCGGCGCTCCGGGCTTGCGCGGGGATTTCTCCACTTCGACGATTATTTTTACTCCGCCGCATCTATGTTTTTCCGAACTCTCTGGGGACGTATTATCAACAAGTACACCCCGGACAGCCCCAGGTTCGACGAATTGTATGCCCGCAAGCGCGCTCCGCAGGTAAACCAGGAACTGCTCAGTTGGATTGATCGAGATCGCAGTAAGCCCTTCTTCGCGTTCATCAATTATTTCGATATCCACGAGCCGTATTTGCCCTTACATCCGTATCGGGAGATGTTTTACGGCGTCAGCACCAAGGACGCACCGCCCTCCATCGATCAGCGCATCGATCGCAAAGAGCACCCTTATTTGTACCGGGTCTCCCACATGTCCCCGCAGGATTTTCAACACCAGGTCGATGCCTACGACGGCGCGATCTACTATGTGGACGAGGAAATCGCGAGTCTGTTTGCAGAGCTCGAAAAGCGTGGACTCTCCCAGAATACTTTGGTGGTCATAACTTCCGACCACGGTGAATGCTTCGGCGACCACGGCCTGCTGACCCATTGGAATTCGTTATATAGGGAGATCGTTCACGTCCCTTTGATTTATTACTGGCCGGGGAAAACTCCGGCGGGCGTCCGTATAACCAAGACAGTTTCAGCGGTGTCCTTGCCCGCCACCGTCCTGGAGTTAGCGGGGATTAAGACCGACGTAGCGTTCCCTGTGGCCTCGGTTGCTCAACTCTGGGAGCGACCGGGCGTCGATCCGGCATGGCCCGACCCCTTGGCCGAAATCGGACGCAATCTGGACCTTCCTGAAAGCTACCCTGCGTATCAGGGTTGGTTAAAGGCTATCGTTGATCCGCAGTGGCATTTGATCGTTTCCGAAAAGCTGCCCCCCGAGCTTTACGACTGGAACGCGGACCCGAGAGAACTTCACAATCACGCTGCGGGCGGTGATGAAGAAGCACTGAAGACGATGTCAACAAAATTATGGAATGAAGTCGCGTCCCGCAACCCTCCGGAGCAGGTTGCACCCAACGCTAGTCCGGTTGCAAGTATCAGAAAGTAATTTCGATCCCAAAAAAGGAGCACTGTTTATGGCGTTACTTTACGGCGGTCCCGACCAGATTATGGGAGTGGCATCAGGTCTGGCTACCATTGTCGGAGTTGCAATGATGTTTTGGAACAAGGTCTGCGTGGCCTTCGGAAAGCTTGTAAATAAATTCAAACCCGCGTCGTCGGTGCAGGAACCGAAGGCTCCTCAGGACGGAGTGTAAGCCGGAAATGGCTTCGAAGAAAAAAGTGGTCGTTGTCGGGTTGGACGGTCTCGAGCCGGCCATCGTCGAGACTATGTTGCAACGCAACGAGCTTCCCAATTTCGGGAAGATCCGCGATAGCGGTTCTTACGGCCGCCTGCGCACGACTTATCCGGCGCAGACTCCCGTGGCATGGTCCTCGTTTGCTACGGGAACCAATCCTGGCGGACACGGAATCTTCGATTTCATCTCTCGCGACAAGGAAACCTATCTACCCGACATCGCGCTTAGCCGGTTTGAGAGACCGAAAAGCATGCTGGCTCTGCCGCGGGTACTCAATAACCGCAAGGGCGTGGCATTCTGGCAGCATCTGGGCAAGGCCGGCGTACCGAGCACCATCCTCCGTCACCCCTGCACCTTCCCTGCCGAAAATCTCGTGGGCAAGATGCTCTCCGGCGTTGGCGTTCCGGATCTGCGCGGCAGCCAGGGCACGGGCACGTTCTACACCCAGGACAAAACCGTCCAAGCCAAGGAACACGAGCAACTGGTCTACTTGGATCAGAGCGCTGAATTAGTGGCTCGAGTCTTTGGGCCTAGAAACACCCGCACCAATCCGCCCGGCGATCTTACCTGCGAGATCAAGGTGCGAGTCGACAAGGCCAGTCGTCAACTCACCATCTCGAGTGGAGGCACGCCATCCACGATCCAAGTGAAGGAAAAAGGATGGAGCCCCTGGGTGCGGATGAAGTTCAAGATGTCGATGTTACAGTCCGTCACCGGCATCGTCCGCTTCTATTGTCGCCAACTCGAGCCTCATGTCGAGTTCTACGCTTCTCCAGTGAATTTTGATCCCGCTGCGGCGCCGTTCCCCATCTGCTTCCCCGCGGACTATGGCAAGAATCTCTCCGAACAGATCGGACTTTTCTCCACCGTGGGAATGGCGGAGGATCACACCGGTCACAACAACGGGCGTTTCGACGAGATGGGATACAAAGCTCAATGTGAGCTGACCTTTAAAGAACGCGAAGACATGATGATGTATGAGCTGGATCGGTTCAGCGAGGGTTTCCTGTTCACCCTGTTTGATACCCCCGATCGCCTGCAACACATGTTCTGGCGGTTCATCGATCCTCAGCATCCCAACTATGATCGCGATGCTGCCGAGATGTTAGGCCACAATGTCGGAGACCTTTATCGGCAATGCGATGCCTTACTGGGCCGCGTGCTCCAGAAAGTGGACGAGAATACGCTCCTCATCGTCCTTTCCGACCACGGTTTCAACTCGTTCCGGCGGGCGTTTCACACCAACACCTGGCTATGGCAAAACGGCCTGCTCGCGCTGAAGGATGGCAAGAAACCAGAGGAAGCTATGGGAGACGGTTTCACTCAGGTTGATTGGGCAAAGTCCTACGCCTACGCTCTCGGCCTCGGTGGAATTTATCTCAATATCAAAGGCCGTGAAAGCAGCGGCACGCTGGACGAAGGCGGCACCGAAGCGGAGAAGGTTCGCCGCGCCATTCAGGAAGGCTTGGCCGAATTTCCCGACAAGGACACGGGCAAGCCCGCCGTCCGCAGCGTTTCCCGTAAGGAAGAAATCTATTCTGGGGCTTACGTCAGCGAATCTCCTGATCTGCTGGTGAACTTTCATCCCGGCTATCGTGTTTCGTGGCAGGCATCCTTAGGCGGCTTTTCCCACAATCTCTTTGAAGACAATACGCGCCGCTGGAGCGGTGACCATATCATCGATCCCGACGCCGTCCCCGGTATTTTGTTTATGAACCGGCCGGTCGTGAACAATCATGCCCAGCTCATCGATCTGGCGCCGACCATCATGAAATATCTGAACGTGCAAGGTTACGAATCCATGGAAGGAAAATCCCTACTGTAAGGGAATGATCTCATGAAAATCTGTGTTATCGGCTTGGACTGTTGTGCACCAGATGTCGTCTTCAACGACGAGCGCCTGGTCAATATACGCCGCCTGATGGATCTTGGCCTCTACGGGCGCCTGGAGAGCGTGGTGCCGCCCATCACGGTGCCGGCATGGATGTGCATGACCACCAGCCAGGACCCAGGTTCTCTGGGAGTGTACGGATTCCGCAATCGCACCGACTATTCTTACGAGAAGCTCGCATTCGCAAACTCGAATTCCATCAAGTCACACGCGATCTGGGATCAGTTGGCGCGAGAAGGCAAGAAGTCGATCATCGTGGGCCTGCCCCCAAATTTCCCGCCACGCCGAATCAACGGAATAAGCGTCGGCTGCTTTTTGACTCCCGACACAACCAAGGACGAGTTCACCCATCCCCCGAATATCAAGACCAAGATCAACGAACTCGTGGGCGATTATCCGGTGGATGTAAAGAACTTTCGTACCGACCGCAAAGATTGGTTACGCGACGAGATTTTTGCCATGAGCCGCAAGCAGTGGCAGGTCGTTAAGTGGTTATTGAAAGAGCAAGAGTGGGATTACTTCCATTACGTGGACATCGGCCTTGACCGCGTTCATCATGGTTTTTGGAATTACTTCGACAAGAAACATGTGCAGTATGAGCCCGGCAATCCCTACGAGAGTGTGATTCCCGACTACTATCTCTGGCTCGACGAGCAAATCGGCAGCGTCATGGAAATGCTCGATGAAGAGACTATCTTGCTCGTCGTTTCCGACCACGGCGCGCAACGCCTGGACGGAGGCATTGCGGTGAACGAATGGCTCATCAAGGAAGGCCTGCTGGTTCTGGACGAGTATCCGAAAGAGGTTACCCCTTTCAACAAACTGAAAGTAAACTGGGCGAAAACGAAAGCGTGGAGTGAGGGCGGCTATTACGCGCGAGTGTTCTTCAACATGCAAGGCCGCGAGCCGCAAGGCGTCATTCCCGCCGACCAATACGGCGCGTTCCAGGACCAGATGAAGGCCAAGTTCGAAGCCATGCTCGACGATAAGGGACAGCCGTTGAACTCGCTCGTCTTCAAACCGAAGGAACTCTATCACACCGTCCGCAACGTTGCCCCGGATCTGATCGTCCACTTTGGGGGCCTGTACTGGCGCTCCATTGGAACGGTTGGTTATCCCGGCATCCATGTTCAGGAAAACGACACTGGCCCGGATGCCTGCAACCACGCGCAGTTTGGGATGTTCCTACTGGCGGCTGCTAACAACCCGCTCAGTGGGGAGTACCAGGGCGCGCGTTTGCTTGATATCGCTCCTACGTTGCTGGACTTGGCAGGATACGAAATCCCTGAATCGATGCAGGGCCGCTCCCTGGTCGCTGGCATGGAAAAGCGCTCGCGGGGCGATGGCACCGATGCAGAAAGCCAGCAAATCATTCACGACCGTTTGGCCGGCCTCGGATATGTTTAAGAAGCCGACATCGGTAAATTGCGCGCTCCGCGAATTGCGTCGAGTCGAAACGTTACCATCCACCCATCAATGAAGGTCCTTTTTGTTCACAACTTCTACCAACAGTTTGGGGGAGAAGATTCAGCGGCAATCGCAGAAAGAAATCTCCTCGAAAGCAATGGGGATGAGGTTCTGTGCTTCACCCGGCACAACGACGAGATCAAGAGCTATTCGTTGTGGGAAAAAGCAGCGTTCATCCCTCGCACTATGTATTCGCATCGCACGGAGCGGGAGATCCGAAAAGCCGTTGAAGCCTTTCAACCTAAAGTCGCGTTTGTTCACAATGTCTATCCCCTCATTTCGCCTTCGCTCTATCACACCCTGCATGCTTTAAAAGTGCCGATTGTGCAGGTGGTGCATGACTTTCGACCGTTTTGTCCGAACGGCTGGTTTTACGTCGACGGTCAGATTTGCGAACGCTGCAAGTTCGGCAATTACCTGCACGCGGTCAAACATCGTTGTTACAAAGACAGTTATGCGTTGAGCGCTCTGTATTCGGCGGCATTGGCCGGCAACCGCATGGCGGGAATGACCGACAAGGTCGCCGCCTATGTCTGTCTCACCAATTTCTATAAGCAGAAGATGCTCGAAGTCGGTCTTCCCGAAAGAAAGATTTTTATCCGGCCTAATTTTATCGATCCAGCCCTGTTTGCACCTGACCGATCTTCGCCAGGCTCGGGCGAATACGCTCTTTACCTGGGCCGACTCTCTTCCGAAAAAGGTCCGCTCACTGTATTGCGTGCCTTTGAGAACCTTCCCGACGTGCCGCTCAAGATCGTGGGCACCGGCCCCTTGGAAGCTGAAATGAAGCAGTACATTCGAGACAAACATCTGGGAAACGTCGAGATGGTTGGATTCAAGAGCGGCACTGACAAGTGGCACATGATTAAGAATTCGCTCTTCGCCATCATTCCCTCAGAGTGCTACGAGAATTTTCCGATGGTTTCGCTGGAGTATTTCAGCGGAGGCAAGCCGATCATTGCCTCGAACCTCGGTGGCCTGCCGCACATCGTGGAGGAAGGCAAGACAGGACTGCTTTACCGCCCCGGTGACGCCGCCGATCTGGTCGAGAAAATTCGCTGCCTGCTCTCCCGTCCCGCACAGATTGCTGAGATGGGGAACCGCGGCCGGCAACTGGCAGAAACCCGCTATGGTCCACAGGAGAGCTATTCCAATCTCATGAATATTTTCGCCCAAGTACGGTGTCAATGATCAACCTTCCGGCAAGAATCTTTCTGCAAAAACTGGATTTGGGATATGAAGCAGTACTCCGCGAAGCTTTCGCATGGCACAATCTGGGCTCGCGCCTGAAGCCGGGCGACTCGGTATTCATCAAGCCCAATCTGACCTTCCCCATTTACCGCCGGGGGGTCATGACCAACCCGGAATGCATCGAAGCGATCGTCCGGGTGGTGAAGGATTACACCAATCGAATTACCGTGGTCGAGGCCGATTCCGGCGGGTACAACAAATTCGATATCAGCGCCGTTTTCGAGAAGACCGGCATCAAGGCCCTTGAGCAGAAGTACGGGATTCAGGTGGTGAACCTCAGCCGCCTCCCGAAAAGTACTTTTGAGTTCAATTACAAGGGACGCAATCTCAAAGTGCCATTTCCCGCAGTGCTAACCGAGGAATGCAACCTGTTTCTTACCGTCCCCGTGCCGAAGATTCACATGAACACCGGCGTCAGCATGTCGATCAAGAACCAGTGGGGATGCATCTCCGAACCCTCGGCCCGGTTGGATCTGCATCCTTTCCTGGAAAAAATTCTGTACGAGATCAACAAGCGCCTGCATCCCGCAATGTCCATCATTGATGGCCGGTATGGACTGAACCGCAGCGGACCGATGGAGGGCGACCCCGTCGAATTGAACTGGCTCATGATGGCTGACGATCTTTACGCCGCCGATTTTGCCTGTTGCCATCTCATGCAAATCGACCCTCTGCGAATCTATTACCTGCGTTACTTGGAAAATGAAGAAAGCCTGCCTAACATGCAGGAAGTTGTTTTCAGCCAGGACTACCGGTCTTTCATAAAAGAGAAATTCTATCTTCGCCGCTTATGGACCGATTACCCCGGATTGATGGCGTTCCGCTCGCCGTCGCTGGCTTACCTTGGCTACAAATCCCCGCTAGCGGATTTTTTTCACTGGCTTCTCTACTTGTTTCGTAAACCTTTTTACGATTATGAAGCACCGAACAATACAACTCAAAAGTAAGACCGTTACCAACAAATACTGTTTCAAAATCCATCGCAGTTCGATCTGCTGCTTGACTCCAGGAGGAATTTAGTTATGAAGACTCAGAAGCGGGTGCTCGTGACCGGTGCAGGTGGTTTCATCGGGCACCATCTTGTAAAACGCCTTAAAGCTGACGGCCATCGGGTACGCGGCGTAGACATCAAACTGCCCGAGTACGAGCGCTCGGCGGCCGACGAATTCGAAGTTCGCGACCTCAGGAAATGGGACGAGTGCCTGATGGCAACCCGGGGCGGCCTCGACGAAGTTTATAACCTGGCCGCGGATATGGGAGGCATCGGCTACATCACCGCCTTCCACGCCGATATCGCGCGCAACAACATCCTGATCAACGCGCACATGTTGGAAGCCGCCCGCCAGCACGACGTCAAGCGCTATCTGTTCTCCTCCTCGGCCTGCGTCTATGCCCAGAGCAAACAGCTCAGTGCCGATGTCAAGCCGCTTAAGGAAGAAGACGCCTTCCCCGCCGAGCCCGAACCCGGGTACGGCTGGGAGAAGCTCTACGCGGAAGAGCTTTGCCGGTACTATTGGCACGACTATAAGTTCGAGACTCGCATTGTGCGTTTCCACAACGTCTACGGACCTCTTGGCACTTATGACGGCGGCAAGGAAAAAGCTCCTGCTGCTATTTCTCGCAAAGTGGCTCTGTCCTCCGATCCGGGTGAAATCGAGGTCTGGGGCGATGGCGAGCAGACTCGTTCTTTCATGTACGTTGACGATTGCGTCGAGGGGCTCATCCGTATCATGGCCTCTGACTACCGCGATGCGCTGAACCTGGGAACCGATGAACTGGTCACCATCAACCAACTCGTGGACTTGGTCGCCGACGCTGCGGGTAAGCGAATCGGGAAGCGGCACAACACGCTTGGCCCACAAGGTGTGCGTGGCCGCAACAGCGACAATAGTCTGCTTCGCAAAGTCCTCGGTTGGGAGCCGAAGATCCTGCTGCGCGAGGGCCTGGCTAAAACCTATCCGTGGATCGCGGCAGAACTGGCTAAGAACGCCGCCGAAGAAGAGCCTGCCTTAACCGCCGGAGACTAGCAGCCAATCGCAGACCTCCTAATGTCCACTCAAACCATTCAACCCGGTACGGCTCCAGTTGCGGATTCCCCAAGCTTCCACGCTTTGGGGATCCGTGTGGACGCGGTTCAGATTCCCGACGCCATCGCTCGTCTGGAAAACTGGATACGCGAACGAATCGGGACACGCTATGTAGCCGTGACTGGCATGCATGGCGTGACTGAGTCTCTCGGAGATGCCCACTTCCGCGATGTCCTCCTGGCGGCGGATTTGGTCGTACCTGACGGGATGCCGTTGGTCTGGCTGGGACGATGGCATGGTTTTCCCTTGCGACGCCGTGTCTACGGACCCGAACTCATGGACACCTTCTGCAAGCAAACCGGATCGCGCTATCGTCATTTCTTCTATGGCGGTGCAGAAGGTGTGCCACAGGGTCTGGCTGAGCTGTTCCGCGACAAGTATGGACTCCAGATCGCAGGGAGTTACTCTCCGCCTTTTCGGCCGCTCACTGCGGACGAAGAGAAAGAGGTCGCGGAGATGGTGAACAATTCCGGCGCAGATGTGCTCTGGGTCGGCCTCAGCACACCGAAGCAGGAACGATGGATGTACGCGCACAGGAACGCATTCCGCGTGCCCGTGATGCTTGGAGTAGGCGCTGCGTTTGATCTCAATCTCGGAAAGCTGAAACAGGCACCCCGATGGATGCGGGAAAACGGTCTCGAGTGGCTTTTCAGACTATTGATGGAGCCCAAACGGCTTTGGAAACGCTATCTGGTCTTCGGTCCTAAGTTTGTCTGGAACGTCGGCCTTGAGATTACTGGCATTAAACGCTTCTCGTGATTCCGATGTTCAGTTTTCAACAGGTTTGCTTAAATTGTCAGGAATGACCCCGACTCATATGTCAACTGACCCGAATTCCGGGCCTCTCTTCGTTGTAGGGATGTGGCGCTCCGGAACCTCACTTCTCTACACTTTGCTGAACCAGCATCCCCAGATTGCCCTTTTGTACGAGGGGGAGCTTCCTGTCATGCGGCCTTTGTTTTATAGCGGGCGGGCAAAATCTGACTGGTTGGAGCGCTGGGACTTCTGGAACCAGGGTCCCAGCCGGCACGGGATCGACGGGTCGAAGATTCCGCCGGGTCTTGACATCCGCTCCGCGACGGAGGCCGTCTGCAAACAATATGCTGAGCGGAAAGGAGCTAGCATCTGGGGCTGCAAGTCGCCTCAATATTACGACTGTCTGCCTCAGCTTGCGGGCGAATTCCCGAATGCAAAGTTCATCGTCATCTGGCGCGATCCCACTCCAATCTGCGGCAGCATCGTTCGCGCCGCCGCTGGCTCGCATTACTTTGCCCGCCGCGGAATGATCCTGCGCGCTCTGCTCGGACTCGAAGAACTAAAGCGCGGCTGTGACCAACTGGCCCGCCAAGGCACACAGTTACACCAGCTTCATTACGAAGACCTGGTGCGGGACCCAGCGCCCGAGATGAAGGCGATCTGCAGCTTTCTGAGGATCCCGTTTGATTCCCGCATGTTGTCACTGGAAGACGCGGATCGTTCTGCCATCTTTGTGGACGAACATCACTCTCTGGTGAACGGCAAGGGCATCGTCAATTCTGCTCGGCGTCCCGACAGCTTAACTCCCTCCGCCAACCGCAAAATTCAAAGATACATCCGTTTGTGGAAGGATCGCTCTCGTGGCAAGTGGCCCGTTTACCCCTCTCGACAACCCGACACTGGCGTTGGATCGCCTGGCCTGTTTGAGATCTGGCGGGATCGGATTTCCTACTTCTGGCTTGCGCGATACGATTCCATGGTCCTCCTCCTTTACTCTTTTCTATCCCTAGGGCTTCTGAGGGGATACCGGGCGATCCGTAGCCGGGGTACAGCGGTCGACCAACTCGAGGCAACATCCCCGGCATCTACCCTAAAGTAGTAGCTGGAAAGTGGCGCTAGTTCATGTCGTATCTGCTTAACGATCAATATCTTATGTGTACTTTGGAGAGGAGTCATTTGAGTTAAGCTTTGTTAACCTCGCAAGCATTGCACGGGGAAAAGAGGTTTGCCCATGCCATTGCTGCGTTGGTTGCTCCTCCTATTGTTGATCGGAAGCCTGGTGTCTTGTGCTGGCATCTCCAGTAATAACTCAACTAGCAATGGTGGTAACTCCGGAGGTGGCGGTTCGGGTGGTTCCGGTGGTTCCGAGGGCATCAGTGCTGCCTTTTTTGGCATGCAGATGAATACCGGCGTGCTTCACCAGCAACCGTGGCCTTCACCTGCGTTCGGTACCATGCGCCTGTGGGATACAAACACCGCGTGGGGAGAGACCAACCCCGCAGCCGGCGTCTATGATTGGTCGGTCCTTGACCGATGGATTTCGACGGCGCAGTCCCACGGCGTCACCGACCTTATGTACACCTTCGGCAAGACTCCCGGGTGGGCTTCTTCAAGTCCGAACGACGCGTCCTGCGCGGCGTTCTGGGAAGCCGGTGCCTGCGACCCGCCGGATGATCTGAACGCTGATGGAAGCGGTACCGACCAGCACTGGAAGGACTTTGTGACGGCGATCGCAACCCACGTTGGAAGTAAGATTCAGTACTGGGAAGGCTGGAATGAGCCCGAGAACATCACGGAGTGGACTGGCACGGCGTCGCAGTTAGCGAGAATGGCCAAGGATGCCCGATCTATCATCCTCGGCATCAACCCAAAGGCGGTGATGCTAACCCCACCCAGCCATGATACTTTCTTCAAGCAGTACGTTGCCGCTGGTGGCGTCCAGTATGCGGACGTTGTGACCTTCCACGGCTACCTCGGAGGACGCTGCGGCGAGTTCCCAGATACCTCGCATATCTCTGAGAGAGTAAGCGGCATTCAGACAACCCTGGCTGCGGCCGGAATCACGGGCAAGCCGTTGTGGGACACTGAAGGCAGTTGGGGCGACGAACTAACAAACTGCTTCACTGATCAAGATCAGCGAGCCGCCTTCCTGGCACAATTTTACCTGCTTCAGCTGTCAGAAAACGTTTCCCGATTCTACTGGTACCAATGGAACAACAATACTTGGGGCACTCTTTGGATCCCCAGCCCTGCTCCCAACGGTACCATGCTTGAGGCTGGCACCGCGTACCAGCAGGTCTATAACTGGTTGGTAGGAAGCACGCTTGCTACTCCGTGCTCCGCGACCGGTACGCAGTGGACTTGCACATTTACCAGACCCGGGGGCTATCAGGCCGAGGTGATTTGGGACACATCTCAATCCTGCACTAACGGCACCTGCGCCACCGTCGATGTCTCAGTCGACCTGAAGTACAGCAAGAATCATGACTTGGCAGGAAATTCTGGCTTGGTTTCTAACAGCACCGTAGCCGTAGGCCTTAAGCCAATCTGGTTGACAAACCAGTAGGCAAGAATTTTCGCTTTATTGGCAGGAATCTTCACTGTCGATTTCCTGGTTCCATCTGTTCCGCTCAGCGCAACTCTTAACCCCGGCCGGGGTTCACTAAGACTCGGAGGCTCCTTCCGATCGGAAGCTTGGCCGGTCTGTTTTTCCTAACCCTAACGAGGAGTACCCATGTTCACCGCTACGAATCTGACTCGAAAACTATTTTGGGCATTGCTTGCCATCGCCAGCTTGACCCTCTGCGTAGAAATGATCGCGCAAGCCGCTCCGTCCAGTGTCGGCCAATGGTCTAAACCAAGCAAGTGGCCGCAAACGGCAGCGCATGCGCATCTGTTGGCCAATGGAAAGGTACTGTTCTGGCCAACCGGAGATACGCCTCAGATCTACGACCCGGTTGCCGGCACCTTCACCTCAGCTGCGCCCGCTGGGTTCGACATATTCTCATCCGGGCACGCTTTTCTGCCCAATGGTCAATTGCTGGTTGCGGGCGGATACAAAGGGAACAAAATCGGCTTGCCCAACGCGGCGGTCTATGATCCGGCCCGCGACGCCTGGACCCAACTTCCAAACATGTTTTCTGGCCGATTCCTGCCGACGAACACTACTCTCTCGAACGGTGACATTCTCGTCACAGGGGGCTATCTGAATCATTTTGTCGGCCCCAACCGATCTCTCCAAGTCTGGGAACTGGGCCCGGGCAAATGGCGTTATCTGAACGGCGCATCCCTCGGATTGCCGGTCGACCCATGGATATTTTCAGTTCCTGGCAGTCAGGTTTTCGATGCCGGCCCATACCCGGCCACTCGTCTTCTGAATCCCAGCGGAGTCGGTCACTGGTCGGGCGTGATCACCACCAAGTTCAACTCTCCCCGAGACTACGGCACCGCCGCCATGTATGCACCCGGTAAAGTCTTGATCTTGGGCGGAGCTGACAGTCCCCCAACCAACACTGCCGAGATTATCGATTTGAATTCCTCCAATCCGGCGTGGAGTTTTACCAATCCCATGGCGAATGCTCGCCAACAACCGAATGCCACGATTCTCCCGGATGGAACGGTCCTGGTCACAGGCGGCAGCAGTGGCAGTGGATTCAATAACCCCAATTCTCCGGTGCTGGCAGCGGAACTCTGGAATCCTGCCACGGGTACCTGGACCACACTGGCGAGCTCAACTGTCTTTCGTGGTTACGACTCAGTCGCCCTCTTGCTCGCAGACGGGCGAGTGCTGAGCGCCGGCGGCGCACACGCAAGCGGCGAAATCTTCTCTCCCCCGTACCTCTTCAATGGAACTCGGCCCACAATCACGTCTGCGCCGACTCAAGTGAATTATGGCCAGAATTTCACGGTCACCACACCTGATGCGGCATCGATCACCAACGTTACCTGGGTCAGTCTCTCGTCTGTCACCCACGGATTCAATACGGGACAACACTTCAATCAGCTCAGCTTTACGCAGGTCTCTGGCGGACTGCAGGTAACCGCTCCCGCAGACCCCAGCGTCGCAGCCGCCGGGGACTACATGCTGTTTATTCTTAAGGGCAGCGGCGTGCCTTCGGTCGCGTCGGTCGTGCAAGTGGTGGCAGCGGCACCTACGGTGGTGTCCATCGGTCCCGGTTCGGGCTCGACCAACGGCGCCACACCCGTAACCATCTCTGGTACAAATTTCTTCGCTGGTGCCACGGTGAAGATCGGTGGCGTGATGGCTACGAACGTCCGAGTCACGAGTAGCACCACGATCACTGCAAATACTCCAGCCGGCGCTCCTGGTTCAGCTGACGTCGAAGTTACGAACCCGGACTACCAATCGAGCACTCTTCCCGGCGCATACACCTATACTCTCGGGTCGGGAATCGCTTTTGCTCAATCCAGCTTTTTGGCAATTCCAAACAAAACGAACTCCGTTGCTCCGGTCTTTCCTTTACCCCAGTCCGCGGGCGATCTGAATATCGTCGTCGTGGGATGGAACGATGCGACTTCCAAAATAAGTTCGGTCACTGACTCCGCGGGCAATTCCTACACTCCCGCTGGATCGGTCGTGGTCGGTACCAACTTGACACAGGCAATCTACTACGCCAAGAATATTCTGGCAGCGCGCGCAAACACCGTGACCGTGCAGTTCAACCAGGGAGCCAGCTATCCGGATGTCCGCATCTTTGAGTATGCGGGCCTTGATACCGCGAACCCGCTGGATGTCAGCAACGGATCCAGCGGTCAGAGTTTAACTGCAGGCAGCGGCTCGGTTACCACAACGGCTGCTACCGAACTCGTATTCGCGTCCGACACAGTGCTTTCTAAAACGTTGAGCCCTGGCTCTGGATACGTGCCGATCGTATTCACCAACTTCTTTGACCTCGCGGAACACGAAATGACATCGAAGAAAGGCAAGTTCAACCCTTCGGCCAATCTCGATGCCAAAACGAACTGGGTCATGCAAGTTGTGACGTTCAAAGCTCCGGGACAATGAAACCTTCAGAAACCGGTGGGCATCCCATGGTACCTACTAGACTCTGTGGACCAAGCAAGAGGAGGTGAGGCTGACGTTAAAGACCGTTCGTCACGGTAGTTCCTTATGTTGCATGCGTTGCGCCCTTTCGTTCACCTGATTTTCGAGATAGCTTTGATCCGAGCTTGAAGTTCAAGTTCGAAGGACCCCCGTTCAATCGTCTCTGCGTAAGGTGAAAATATGCTTACAATTCGGTTAGCCGCGGACTTACCTCGAAGACTGCTTTGGCTGTTGCTGAGCTTTGCAAGCCTCCTGGCTCTCTGTACGGCCGTGGCTGCGCAGTCGCGCGACCCTGCCAGTGTGGGACAATGGTCGAATACTGAGCAGTGGCCGTACTTGGCTGTACACGGACACATGTTGACGAATGGGAAGGTGCTGTTTTGGCCGCAATTCGAGCAGGGAGATATTCCCGAAATCTACGACCCCATCGCAAACACGTTCACAGCCGCAACGCCCGCCGGTTTCAACATCTTCTGCTCGGGTCATACCATTCTTTCTGATGGCCGGGTTTTCGTTGCCGGCGGGCATCAGGCAATTGAGGTCGGCCTGCCGAACGCGGCGATCTACGATCCAGCCACCAACGCCTGGACCCAACTTCCGGACATGAATGACGGCCGCTGGTATCCTACTGCCACCAGTCTTTCGAACGGTGACGTTCTCGTTCTCGGCGGTGATGTCACGCCCTTCCACGGCACCAATCTGATCCCTCAGATCTGGGAAATAGTCCCCGGCAAATGGCGATATCTCAACAAGGCTCCATTGTCGGTTGCCGACTATGCCCGCATGTTTGTCGCCCCCAATGGCGAGCTGTTCAACGCCGGACCAACGGTCGGGACTCGTTACCTGAATACAAGCGGAACCGGCGCCTGGACCATGGTTGGAACTACCAAATACCCAAATCCCCGCGACTACGGCACTGCTGTGATGTATTCGCCAGGCAAGGTTTTGATCGTGGGTGGCGACGATCCCCCCACCAACACCGCCGAACTCATCGATCTGAATTCTTCAAATCCGTCGTGGAGCTATACGAACCCGATGGCGAATCATCGCCGCCAGTTGAACGCTACGATTCTTCCCGACGGGACGGTGCTTGTAACCGGCGGCAGCAGCGGTAAAGGATTTAACAACTCGAATTTTCCCGTCTACGCTGCCGAGCTCTGGAACCCGGCCAAGGCCACGTGGACCACCCTCGCCAGTGCGCCTTCCTACCGCGGCTATCATTCTATCGCGGTGTTGCTGCCTGATGGGCGCGTGCTGACAGCCGGCGGTTCGGCTGCCTCAGACACAGGCGGTGAATTTTTTTCACCTCCGTATCTTTTTAACGGAGCCCGTCCCACCATCACCAGCGCTCCCGCCCAGGTGACGTATGGGCAAACTTTCTTTGTGGCCACGCCCAGTGCCACATCGATCGCAAACGTTACATGGGTCCGGCTTTCTTCTGTTACCCATGCGTTTAACGCAAACCAGCGCTTCAACCAACTCAGCTTCACGCAAGCTTCTGGCGGGTTGAATGTCACGGCTCCCTCGGGACCTACCGCCGCTCCTCCTGGACAGTACATGCTGTTTATCCTTAATGGGAGTGGTGTGCCATCGGTGGCGTCGGTGGTCCAAATAAGCGCGAGCGCACCTTCCGTTCTATCCATCAGCCCAGCTTCCGGGTCCACCGACGGAGGCTCTTCTGTAACGATCTCGGGCAACAATTTTCTGTCCGGCGCCACGGTGCAGATCGGGGCCGTCATGGCCACCAACGTCCAAGTTGCGAGCAGCACCAAGATCACTGCGAATACACCCGCACACGCCGCCGGTGCGGCCGACGTCACCGTTACGAACCCCGATTATCAGCAGAGCACTCTCCCTGGCGCTTATGCGTACAGCCTCGGCCAAGGGATCTCCTTTGTTCAAACTAACTACAACACAGCTAAAACGGCCAGCTCTATAACCGCGCCCTACTCTCTGGCACAGTCGGCCGGCGATCTGAACGTCGTGGTCATGGGATGGAACGACACGACCGCCTCCGTCACTTCCGTCCAAGACTCATCCGGAAATTCCTATAGCCAAGCCGGTGCAGTCGTGAAAGGCAAGAATCTCACGCAGGTGATTTACTATGCAAGAAATATCAAGTCTGCTGCCGGGGGCGCGAACAAACTAACCGTGAAGTTCACCAAGGCAGCCAGCTTTGCAGATCTTCGCATCTTCGAATACGCGGGCCTTGATACCGCGAATCCACTGGATGTCAGTGCCGGGTCCAGCGGTCTGGGTTTCACCGCAACCAGCGGTCAGGTCACTACCAAGGCCGCTCGGGTGTTGGTGTTTGCGTCCGATACTGTACAGTCCAAGACGCTCAATCCCGGACCTGGCTATATCCCGGTGCTACTCACTAATTTCTTTGACATGGCGGAGCACCGACTTGCGTCGCAGAAGGGAAACTTCACGGCTACGGCCAAACTCGATGCATCGACCAATTGGGTAATGCAGGTTGTAACCTTCAAAGCCCCTGGCCAATGAATCCTTCGGCCAACAACAATAGCCGTTCTTCTCAGGCGGCAGATTAGGAGTCTGGTCAATGAGAATCTGGAATATGCGGGAACTCGTAACCGTTCTGGCAGTAACTACGCTGACCTCTTTTCTTGCGCTGCCTTCTCTTGCCGCTGGTCCCTACAAAGTGCAGGACCTGGGCGCGCTGCGCGGTGGAAGCAGCGTTGGGACAGCGCTTAATTCTGCCGGACAGGTGGTCGGCTGGTCGGGCTTCCGTGACGGTGGCGCTACCACCGCCTTTTTGTGGTCGTCCACTGGTGGGTTGCTGGCACTCGGCAGTCTTCCGGGCGGCGACTCCAGCGCTGCCCTGGCCATCAACCAGTTGGGTACTGTCGTCGGGCGCTCCAACACCCCAAACTCGATGCGAGCGTTCATCTGGACCGTGGATGCTGGAATGCAGGAGGTTGGCGTACTCCGCGGCGACAGCAGCAGCGCCGCCTCTGACCTCAATGACCGCGGCGAAGTGGTCGGATTCTCGACGGGCCGTCACGGCATGCATGCCTTTCTTTGGACCAAGTCTGGAGGAACGCGTGCCCTGGGCAATCTACCAGGCGAGACCGGGAGTGAAGCTCGCGGTGTCAACAACTCAGGTTCGGTAGTGGGCGTGAGCAAGAGTTCTTCGGGTAATATGGCGTTTCTCTGGACCGCCCGCGATGGCATGATTAGCCTCGGAACTCTGCCTGGTGACACTACAAGCACGGCGGCGCGAATCAGCGATTCTGGAGTTGTTGTTGGAGCTTCGACCGGAGCAGGTGGAACCCGAGCAGTTCTCTGGACCAAAGAACGGGAAGTCCAAAATCTCGGGACTCTCCACGCTGGGGACTACAGCGCTGCTTTCGGCATCAACAACTCGGACCAGGTCGTCGGTACCTCCAACACCTCTCTGGGTGGGCGCGCTTTCTTGTGGACTCGCAAGACCGGGATGGTAGACCTGAATGCACTGATTCCGACCGACTCCAACATCGTCCTGACTTCAGCTCAGGCTATCAATGACCGAGGTCAGATCATCGCTGTCGGCGGTACCCATCACGATCTCACCAGGGATCGCATGACGGATATGGACGACGAGCAGCATGCCGGGCCAGTTCATCTTTTTCTGCTCACGCCTTCCGGGGTAAACTAGCGGCTTCACTAGAAAGGTAAGACTAGACCGATATGCTTAGGAACTTCTCATGGTTAGCGGTTTTCTGTATGCTCGCTACCGGTTCGTGGGCCCAGATAACCCCTAAATTCTTCGGCATGCACATCAACCATCGCGAGGAACATGGGTGGCCCCCCTTTCACTTTGGCACGTACCGGCTTTGGGACAGTCAGACCAACTGGTATCAAATCAGTCCGCAGAAGGGCACTTACGACTGGACAATCCTGGATCGTCGCCTGAAGGACGCCCAGGAACACGGCGCTGATGTGCTCTACACCTTTGGGAAAACCCCTCGCTGGGCTAGCTCCCGCCCCGATGATCACAGTGAGTGCGGAGACAGTCCGGGTTCGTGTGGCCCACCCAGCGACCTGAAAGAGGACGGCACCGGGCCAGATCAGTACTGGAAAGACTTTGTGACCGCGATTGTCAAACACGCGGCGGGGCACATTCAATACTGGGAGATTTGGAACGAGCCGTTCAACGCGATGTACTGGAAGGGTACCTTCCCGCAGATGGTGCGAATGGCGAAGGATGCGCAGGAGATCATCAAGAGCCTCGATCCCAGTGCTACTGTGCTCACCCCCTGCGGCGGCCTTCGAAACGAACGCGCCAAGGCATGGATGAACCAGTACCTGGCCGCTGGCGGCGGGCAGTATGCGGATGGCATTTCGTTCCACGCCTACATCCGCATTCCCGAGAACATCGATGGATTCATCCAGGACTTCAGGCACATGCTCCAACAATACGGTCAGGCTTCCAAACCCATCTTTGATACGGAAGGCAGTTGGAATCCGAGCGGAGGGAGTGAAGATCCCGTCTCCGACATTTCCCGCCTCTACATTCTGCAAGCTGCGGAAGGGGTTTCACTCGTAATCTGGTATTCCTGGGACAACCAAAAATTGGGTACCTTGTGGACTCAGGGAGAGGGCTCAAAGCCCGCGGCGAAGACTTACGAAGTCCTCCAGGACTGGCTCGTTGGCGCCACATTTGACCACCCCTGTGAGAACAAGAACGGCGTCTGGACCTGCGATCTGCGCAAGAACAGCAATGGTGGGTCTCCGGCAAGGATTGTCTGGTTCGCAAATCCGGGGGCCAGCGCCAACTACAAAGTCCCCGATGGTTACGTAAGTCAGCGCGATCTTAGCGGCAACACGTCGCCGTTGAAGGGCGGAAGTATAACGATCTCGAACCAGCCCATTCTGTTAGAACAGGCGCATAAGTAACCGTTACCTGCGCCGCTGTGATTGTGGTTGCACGGCCAAGTGTGGCCGCGTCCGATCCCTTTATTGGTTCTGGAGCAGAATCGGCTTGGCACCAACGGGTGCATGGCCTCCGCTAATGGAGAACTTCTTCCCGTCCAGAGTGAGGTAGTTTATGTATTGCGAGCCGACCTGGCGGTTCTTGGTACCGCAAGAGCCATTATGGCAAGTCTGAGAAGTATCCCAGACGGCCTCGGCAAGGTACCCGCTCGGACGGCTGAAATTGCAGGTCCATACGGTGCCTGACTGCTTGCAAGGGCCGTCCATATTCAGGCCTCCCAGCCACTGGTAAACCTGATCGTAGGCATAACCGGCTTTGTGCAGGGTTCCTTTGTAGTTGCGATGGTGGGGGTCGGAATTCGGAGTCCACAGCGTTCCATTTAGCTGGTTGTTGTATTGATACCAGAAAACCCGCTCGACACCGGCGGACCAGTGCAGCATGTATAACTGTGCTAGAAACGCAGACTGAAGGTCCTCATCGTAAAAACAACTGTCCCCAGTAACTCCCCAGCTCGTTTCCGTGTCCCACAGCGGCTTGCCGGACTGCCCGTACGTCGCCATCACAGCTTGCACACCACTGATTACCGTCAACTCGTCGGCAGCTTTTGGAAACCCGACGCAACCAGAGCGATAGACGTAGCCGTGATACGTGATGATATCCGCGTACTCAGGACCGCCGCCCGCAAAGTAGAGCGTTTGCCATGGACCATGGCTGGGCGGCGTCAACATGACTGCCTGCGGGTCGATGCTGAGGATCACGCTGCGCGCATCCTTTGCCATACGCACCAACTGAGCGACAGTGCCGTTCCAATAGTACGCATTCTTGGGTTCATTCCAGATTTCCCAGTACTTGATAGTGCCAGCGGAGTGGGCAGCAATCGCAGCCACGTAATTCTGCCAGATTTGATCGGGACCGCTGCCGTCCGGGTTCAGATCCTTGGGGGGATCACACTCTCCCGGCGCCCATGCGCAGCTCTGATCGTTGGGATGGGATGAAGCCCATTGCGGCGTCTCCCCGAACGTATACATCACTTGTCCGACGTGGTTGTTCCGGGCGTCATTAAGCCATTCATCGAGCAGCGTCCAGTTGTAGACCCCGTCGGCAGTGTTGATCTGAGCCCAGGCCACGCCCGCGTCCCAGAGCCTCAAGCTGTCAAATGTCACTACTGGCCACGGGTTTGACCACCATTGTGGCGGCTGAAGAGCGACGCCTGAAGTGGCTTGCATCCCAAAATACGCAGCCGGTATCTGAGCTCGAGCCGAGGTGGTTATTATGCCAAAGACTAATAGACTGAGAAGTAAGTGTCCAAGCCTGCAGTTCCTGGGGGAAATATTTTGCACCTAAGACTCCTGCCTTGAATATTGAGGATCTCGTTCCAGCTTGCGATGGCTCGACTCCGACTCTAGCCTTGGCCTTAGCCGGGCTGCTAGGTCTCGGAAGTGCATGCTGTTCCTACCTTATGACTGATCGAGAAAACCCCATGAAGTCTTGGCTCAAAGGCGAGGGGATTTTACGCGATGACCAATCCGGGCGCAACACGGCGGCCACACAGGCTGCCCGACTCGCGACTGACGCGCTACCGGGGGCTCCCGGCGTAGGTATCCATGCTGCCTGTTATTGCTTGTGCAAGTTCCTTCACCGTGTCTACTTCGTTAACATTGACAAACGGACTCCAGGTAGTCGAATATCTGACTTATGGATATGGGGGTTGTGGTCCCCAATCTAGCCGTTTTCTCCTCCCTGGCCTAATCCCGTGATGATTGGATTGTGAACCGATGATTAGATTGAAGCTTCTGCTGACCCTGTTTTTCCTTTCCTCGAACCTGTTACCGGCGCAAACTGTTAAGTCATTTGAGGGCATCGACGCATCCCAACTGCCTAACCCACGGTCCACGATTGATCCAAACGGTGCTGTCGGCACTAAACAGTACATGCAGTGGGTGAACGGCTATTATCAGGCGTTTGACAAAGTGACTTCCGCGAAGGTCTGGGCTACGCCGCAGGCCATCGGCCATTTGGCGTGGGGCCAGAATGCGTCGTTCTGCTCAGGTATTGGGGTGGACACGGTGGTACTTTTTGACCGTCTGGCGTCCCGCTGGGTAATCGGGGGCCATTCTCCGTCACTCAATAAGCACTACTATTCATGTGTGGCGGTTTCGAATACTGACGATCTGACGGCGAGCAATTTCACTTGGTACACCTACGTATTCGACTTAACCCCATGCATCGGAACGAATCCATCGGGCAAGCTCTACTATCCGGATTACACGAAGTTGAGTACGTGGCTGGATGGTTATTACGGGAGCATCGATCTTGAGGATCCCAGCAACGCATACCAGGAAATTGGTATCGTTGCATTTGTTCTCGATCGGACCAACATGCTCGCCAATACCACCCCGAATCCGATGCAATGTTTCAACAATTCCAACTCCAACGGAAGTATGTACCTCGCGCACAGCCTCGAACCGGCCGATATCGACGGCACTACTCCACCCCCACAGGGGCGAGATGAGTTTTTCGTGAGTATCGAGAACCCACCCAACGACGGACACAGCACTACGTCCAATACGATGAACCTCTGGGACTTCCATGTGGATTGGACCAATCCCTCGAACTCAACTTTCAACCAGTCTGTCCTGTCCGTGCCTACTTACACGCCGGGTTGCTACGATCTCACGAATGTGCCTTATACATTCTGCGTTCCCGAGCCTTCGTACAAAGGTGGCCAGGTCCACAACCACATAGATTCAGTCGGCGACCGAATCATGTGGCGGCTTGCGTACCGGAACTTCGGCTCTTACGAGTCTTTCCTGGGCAGCCAGACGATTCAAGTGGGTGTGGGAACTAAGAGAAACAAGCAGACAGGAATCATGTGGTTCGAACTTCGCGGCAGTGGAGTCCCGGCGGTATTCCAAACCGGCATCGTCAATCCTGACCAAAGCTTCTACAGGTTCATGCCCAGCATCGCTCAAGATCATGTTGGAAATGCTGCCGTGGGCTATAGCGTTTCGAGTGGAACAATTCATCCTGGAATCAGAGCGTCGTGGTTCAGCCTGTCAAACCCCGCGCCAACCGAAATCGCCATACAGGCGGGAAAGGCTGACGAGAAGAATTCCCAGGGGTGGGGCGATTACACCAGCATGACCGTGGATCCCGTCGACGGGTGTACCTTCTGGTACGTGAACGAGTACTTCACGACCGCCCAGGTTTCGGCCCTCACGTGGAGAACGAGGATTGCCAACTTCAAGCTTCCGACGTGCCAGTGAAGAAATGCGATCATGGAGTGTGAGCGATTTGGAGCAGGAGACCGAATGAAACGCCCGATGAATAGATGGTTACAATCCGCGCTTGTCCTCCGCCGCGAGCTGCAGCTTGTGGCTCTCGCGATTGGCGTTCTGGGCTTAGTCGCGTCGCCGGCGGCCGGCCAGGTTACTGTTTCTACTGAGCACAACGACAATTCTCGCACCGGGCAAAACGTCTCCGAAACCTACCTCACTCCGAGCAACGTTACTTCCAAATACTTCGGGAAATTGTTTACGCAAAATGTGGATGGCCTGGTGGTCGGACAGCCTCTGTACATGCCGGGTGTGGTTATTCCCGGCTTAGGTACTCACAACGTGGTCTACGTTGCTACCCAGCACGACAGTGTTTTCGCCTTTGACGCGGACAACAACGCCGGGAGCAATATCTCACCGCTGTGGACAACGAGTTTCATCAGTCCGGCTACCGGCATTACGACTGAGTCCAGCACCGATCAGGGATGTGGCCCAGAAACTGGCTTTACGGAGATTGGCATCATGGGCACCCCGGCCATCGATGCGACAACCAATACTTTATATGTCGTTGCCAAAACGAACGAAAATGGCAGCTACATTTTCCGGCTGCACGCGCTCGACATTACGACGGGACAGGAGAAATTTGGCGGCCCAGCCGTGATTGCGGGATCGGTTGTGAATTCGTTCGGTGCGACCGTGCCATTTGTCACCAAGCATCAGGCACAGCGGCCCGGACTGTTGTTGCTGAACGGAAATGTCTACATTGGATTCGGCTCCAATGGCTGCGATCACAATGCGCATGGATGGGTTTTCTCTTACGACGCTGCCAGTCTTCAACAGACCGGGGTTTTTAATACGACTCCCGATGTAAAAGAGGGTGGGTCAGTCTGGCAGAGCGGAGCGGGATTGGCCGGGGACGCCGCCGGCAATGTCTATTTCGCTTCCGCCGCCCTCGGTGATTTCGACGCGAACGCAGGCGGCATGGATTTTGGAGACACCGTACTCAAATTGAATCTTTCAGGTGGCCCCTTGACCTGGGTTGACTACTTCACTCCTGACGACGAGAGTTTCTTGAATAGCGGAGATCTCGACCTCGGATCGGGGGGCGTAGTGCTGCTACCGGACCAGGCTGGTCCGAATCCTCATCTCTTGGTCGCCGGCGGCAAGGAAGGCGTCATCTATCTGATCAACCGGGACAACATGGGCCAGTTCAACGTGAACGGAGACAACGTTGTCCAGGAAATAAGCAGCAATCTGGGACAGATTTACAGCGCCCCGGTCTATTGGAACGGAATGGTGTATTACATCGGCACCAACGGCCATACTCTGCAGGGGTACTCGCTCAGCGATGGTCTGCTTTCGGTGTCTCCCGTGGTGCAAAGCATTGCCATGAGCGATCGCGGATTGCCTTCGCTCAGTGCCAACGGTACAAGCAACGGTATTATCTGGTTGCTGCGCGGTCCAAGTTACCTGGCTCCACTGCTCACTGCTTTTAACACGACTAATCTGGCCATCACCTACAGCAGTAATCAAGCTGCTGGAAACCGTGACACTGTCGGTTCCATTGCCCACTTCGCGACACCCACCATCGCAAATGGAAAAGTCTACGTCGGCACCACCACTCAACTGGCGGTTTATGGCCTGATGGCCACATTGAAGGCCATTGGAGGCAGTGGACAGACGGGCCCGGTCGGCACGACTTTGCCAAAGGCTCTCTCGGTGAAGGCTGTCGATGCGTATTCGGGCAACGTAATCCCTGGAGTGACGGTTACTTTCAGCGATGGCGGCGCAGGTGGCAGCTTTGCGAACCCGACGCCAGTGACTGGAAGCAATGGAATTGCCTCGACTACCTATACCCTCCCGAGTAGTCCCGGCGTGGTTTCGATCAAGATCACAGGAACCGCTTTCATTTCTCCCCTTCCTTATAAGGAGACAGCGCAGTAAGGCTAAAGAATTGCAGCCCGACCAACGTAAGTTGCGGTTCTGCACATTCTCTGAGGGGTTTTCCCGGCGGCTTGCCGATATCCGACAAGCCGCCTTTTTGTTGCACCTTCCCTGCCCATCGAGATTTGTTTCAAACGCCCGTTCGGATGAGGGTGTCCCCGACTGGCGATTTTTCAGCGACTCTGTTCCCATTTCCAGGCGGTAGAAACGATCTCATCGAGTGACCGCTTGGCCCTCCAGTTCAGCAGTTTCTCAGCCCGCGAAGGGTCTGCGACAAGTTCCGGCGGATCGCCCGCACGCCGCGCTACAAAGCGTTTCGGAACCGGGCGACCGCTGATTCTCTCAATGGTGCAAATCACCTCTTTCACCGAATGGCCGTGTCCTGTCCCGAGGTTCAAGGCGGCGGAAGATCCTCCCTGCAGATACTCCACTCCCAGCACATGCGCCTCCGCGAGATCGCTGACGTGAACGTAGTCGCGAACGCAGGTGCCGTCAGGCGTGGGATAATCATTGCCGTAAATCTCCAGTTCCGAACGCTCGCCTTTGATGGCCTCAAAGGCTGAGGGGATCAGGTGAGTTTCCGGGCTGTGCATCTCGCCCACGGCTCCGTTTTCGTCCGCGCCAGCCGCATTGAAATAGCGGAAGGAGACGAAACGGAGGCCGTAAGCTCGGTCGTAGGCTTCCAGAGCGTATTCAAAAGTAAGTTTTGACACACCGTAGGGGTTCACTGGCAAGCGCGGCGTATCTTCGGTGATCGGCATTTTTGTCGGTGTGCCGTAGGTGGCGCAGGTAGAGGAGAAGATAAACTTTCGCACATCGGAATCGACCACTGCGTTGAGTAACGAGATGCCCGCGATCACATTGTTCTGGAAATATTTTCGAGGGTTGATTACGGATTCACCAACGTAGGCGAAAGCGGCAAAGTGCATGACCGCATCCACTCGTCGCAGTACCATTTTCAGTTTTGCGGAATCGGCAATATCACCAACAATTAACTCGAACCCGTTCGCGAGTGACTTGCAGCCAGTGGATAGGTTGTCGTAGATAATGGCTTCGTGGCCTTTGCGTTTCAAGGCATGGGCCGCATGACTTCCGATGTATCCGGCGCCTCCAACGACCAGGACAGACAATGGACCTCGCTTACTCCGTCCGACCAGCTCAGTTCCCCGCGGTCGGAGTCTATTAGATTTCACTTCGTGTTCTGGATTCTACCGCAGGGAGGGGCGACGTTCGGAATCGCGGTAGGGTTCGACCGAAGAATTTTCCCTGGTCTCAGCCTAGCCGCCAACCCCTGCTGACGCATCCAAGCCATGGTCGTAAAGCCTGACGTCAGGGAGTGGGCTCTTCGGAAGGCTCGTGGCCGAGACTCCGCCTGGCACCGAGTGGAAAACCCTGCAGCCGGGTTTATATTTGACGGTAATTGGGTTAAATGACATTGTTAGGAGAAGATGCATGGTTCGATCCAGCACGTTTCTGGCCTGCGGATTGCTTATCGCCACGGCAGGTGTTCTGATCAGCCTGAATGGCTGTGGAGGCGGTAGCCAAAAGGGACAGATTCCGCCCCCAACAGCGGGATCAATCAAGCATGTGGTTGTGATCTTTCAGGAGAACCGCAGTCCTGACAACCTGTTTCAGGATCAAAAACTCATTGATGCGGGTGCGAACATTCAAACCTACGGGTTCAGTGCAGCCCAACCAGGTGTCAAAATCCCATTGACACCAGTTCCGATGGGTTGCACGCCCGGCAATTGTCAAACCTACAATCCAGATCACTCCCATGAGCCGGCTTTTGTGGATATGTGCGACTTAAACCCTGCAAACAATCAGTGCCGGATGGACGGCGCGTACAAGATAATATCGTCCTGCGCCAAACCGGGTACGTATTGTTTGAACGGCAAGGGCAACTATTCGTATGCCTATGTCCAGCAGAGCGACGTGACGCCGTATTTCACACTCGCCGAGAATTACGTCTTCGCCGACAACATGTTTCAGAGCAATCAAGGTCCCAGCTTTCCGGCACACCAGTACCTCATCTCCGGAAGTTCGGCGGCCGCGCCCCCGGGGATGACGGGCGACAACCTTTTGCTGGCGGAGAATCCGCTTGGAATTTCAACCGGAAATTCGGACACGGATACCGGTTGTACTGCTCCCGTGAATGAAGTGGTTCAACTGATTGATCCCGCCACAGGCCTAGAATCCAAGGCCAATGAGGTCTATCCCTGCTTTGACCGTCCCACGCTGACCGACCTGCTTAACGCCCAGGGGATTAGTTGGAAGTATTACGCACCGTCGGCCGGATCGATCTGGACGGCTCCCAACGCCATTTCGCACATGTGTGGCCCTGCCCACTCAACCGCGTGTACGGCGTCGGATTGGACCAACAACGTGGTCCTGAAGTCGGCTCAGGTGTTGACCGATATCAGCAACAATCAACTCGCGTCCGTAAGTTGGGTGATCCCCACTGGTCAGGCGTCCGATCACCCCGTCACCACGGATGGCTCCGGGCCATCGTGGGTTGCCTCCGTGGTCAATGCCATCGGAAACAGCCCCTATTGGGCCGATACGGCCATTATTATCACCTGGGACGACTGGGGAGGATGGTACGATCATGTTCAGCCCCCCTTGCTCCTCAACCACTATGAAATCGGCTTCCGGGTGCCCATGATCGTGGTGTCGCCCTTTGCCAAGGCGCATACCATTACTCATACCTTTTATGAGTTCGGCAGCATCCTGAAATTCATCGAAAACACTTTTGCCTTGGGCAACATTGCACCCACCGCTACCCTACCGTATGCCGACCAGTTTACCGGACCCACCGCAGCCACCACGCCCGGTGATCTTTCGGACTGTTTCGACTTCAGTCAAACTCCGCTGACCTTTCAGACAATTCCGGCGAAGTTCGATGCGGCGCACTTCCTGAACGATAAGAGAAAGCCAACCGATCCTGACGATGACTAGGCTGGATTTGGAACGCTCTAAACCGATCTCCGGCCCCGCAGGCCCCGTTACAAACGGCAGGAAGGTCGGCAGGTCACAGCTAAAACTTGCTAAACTTATGATTCATAAGCAGTTATAAATGGAAACCGGACATGTACGCTCGTTACCAACTGGTTAACTCATTTGCATTGATTCGATCGCGAATCAGGCGCAACATTCTTTACAATCCCGGGTTTGAACAAGCAGCCACCGAGTTGCAGAAAATTTGAAAGTGCGAAAGGCACAAAAACCAGCATTCGAGGAGACAAAGAATCCATGAAGAACGAAATGAAATGTATGGCGTTAAGTGCAGCCCTGGCGATATTTACGCTGCCTGCGATCGCGCAAAGTTCGAATCCCCCAACCCCGGCCGCGTCCACCCCGACTGCGCCCAGTTCGAACCCCTCAACCCCAGCCGCGACGACGTCACCCACCCCCAGCAAAGCTACGGCTCCAACTGTACGCCAGCGGGACGAAAATCAGCAGGATCGCATCTCGCAGGGCATCTCCAGTGGCCAGTTGACCGCAGGCGAAGCCAGCAAGCTGGAGAAGAAAGAAGCTGAAGAAAATCAGGAACAACGTGATATGCGCAAGCTCGACAACGGCCATCTGACTGCCGCAGACAAGGCTACTCTGCAACAGCAGCAGAATCAGCTTTCCAATCAGATTTACAAGGACAAGCACAACAACGCCGTCCAGGGCAAGCAGGGGTACGAGAGCGAAGTGGGCGGACGCGCCGAGCATCAGCAGGACCGCATCGCCCAAGGCGTCTCTAGCGGCCAGTTAACCGCGGGTGAGACCAGTAATCTGGAGAACAAGGAAGCTGGCATCAACAAGGAAATTCGTACCGATAAAGCAGCCAACGGCGGCCAGCTGACCTCGGCGCAGCGGGCGCAGATTAACAAACAGCAGACCCAGCTGTCGCACCAGATCAAGAAAGACAAGCACAACAACCGTAAACAGTAAGATCACGTCAGGCACTCCAAGCCCCCGTCAAGCGGGGGCTTTCTTTTTCTTAGAAGATGCTTGAACGCTTAGGATTTAAACTCTTGCCCAGCCTGCTGTGAGGTAAAGAGCAGCCGTGCGGCGACGCTTCCAATGAGTCATCCTGCGCTTCTTGTCCCTAGCAGTAGGCCGAACTTCTCTTTTACATCTCGCGGAGGGGGTCTAGGATGGTGTGCGCAGGTTGTGTTGGTTAGTGGCGTGCCTATGTCCAAGTTACCGCAACATCGGCGTTGGATTTCCTGGTTCCGCCTCCGGTTCGCAGGTGCCGCATTAACCTTGTCGATTGTCCTCATACCCGCAATCGAGGCAATCCCCGCGGCGCAGGCGCAGACTTTCACGGTCCTGTATACATTTACTGGGATGAGTGACCAGGGTCGTCCCGATACTCCTTTGCTGCGGGACACAGCAGGCAATCTCTACGGAACCACAGTGATGGATTCGATCTTCAAGTTTAGTACGTCCGGTCAACTGACTACCCTACACTTCTTTCACGGTTTTCGCCCTCCAAGCGAACTGAACGGTCTGTATATGACTCCACAAGGAATTCTCTATGATACGAGTGCAAGGGGAGGACACTACAAATACGGGACCGTTCTTAAGATTTTCCCGTCCGGCGGGGCTAAGCAGTTATGGCAGTTCTCTGGTGTCCAAGACGGGGCTACACCATCTGGTGGTTTGATTCGTGACGCAAAGGGCATTTTCTACGGGGTCACAGCCCTTGGGGGTGTCGGCAGTTGCGACCTAGGATGCAATGGGACGGTATTCCAGATCGACTTGAAGGCAATTCCAATTGTGCAGATCTTGTATACCTTCACGGGTGGTGCTGACGGGGAAGGGCCTGTGGGTACACTCATCCGGGATGCGACAGGCAATCTCTATGGTACTACTCTTGCTGGCGGGCAATTCGGTTGGGGAACGGTTTTTAAACTGGATAAGACAGGCAAGGAGACTGTGCTGCATTCGTTCACAGGAGGAGCAGACGGGAACACTCCACGCGCAGGCGTGATTCGAGACTCGGCTGGCAATCTTTATGGAACAACGCTATATGGCGGGGACTTGACCTGCAACGCTGGGGGTTTTGATGGTTGTGGAGTGGTCTTCAAGCTCAGTAAGTCCGGCCAGGAAACAATTCTCCACACATTTGAGGGCGGAACGAATGACGGTTCAGCTCCCCTAGCGGGTTTAGTCCGAGATTCCTCAGGCAACCTTTATGGCAGTACTGTGAGCGGAGGCGGACTCTCCTGCACCAATGGCGATTTGGGTTGTGGCATAGTCTTCAAGATCAATGCTACTCAGACCTTCACCGTGTTGCATGCATTCACGGGAGGCAGTGATGGGCTGGGGCCGGTCGGAGGCGTAATCCTGGATTCAGCGGGCAATCTTTATGGCACTGCCGGAGAAGGCGCGGGAACTGGCTGTGGCGGTTTCGGCTGCGGAGTGATCTTCAAAATCACCCCCTGATTGCCACGGGAGGACCGCCATGCGCTATCGTCTTTTCTTCCCAGCTTTACTTGCGGCCCGCTTTCGACGCTGGTTGTACCGTGTCTTGGCCTGAAGATAGCCCGGACGGCTGTTGTGACAACGGCTGCAGCCGGTGGTGTGGCGGCCATTCCGCCACGTGCTTGGGGCGATCGGCCGGTGGTGTCTGGCACAGAGTCGCTTTTCGGGCGGTGGTACCTTAAAGCAAAGCGCGCAACCCTTGGTACGGTATCCAGCCCACCAGCGAGCCCGCAAGATCGGACGCCCATGGCGTTTGCACAGCCTCTTGCTCGCCGGCGGTACTTCCTTGGTTCGATAGCACTCCGTGCAGCCCGTGTTGCGATGGCCTGCACGCCAATAGCTGGGCCGAATTGGCCTGCCGTGAAGCTTGCAGAGCCTCTGCCCGCGCGAACCAACTCGCTTCGCCCTGGTCCTCTTTGTAGCCACATCTCAGCATAACCTACTTGCCGGTTCGCAAAACGAGAAAGTGAGCTCCTGGAGATTGACCGAACTACACCGGTTTGGTGCCCTGTTTTTAGGTTTGATTTTCGCGACTTAACGGGTTAAGCTTTCGAAAGTCTGTTCTCCCCAGGTTCATCAATCGCCTCAATTTTTGGAGTTCTTCAAGCCCGAGACGAAAATAACGGAGGGAAGCCATGAAGCTATTTGCCGTGGTACTTTTCCTGGCCGCGCAATTGCCGGCCCAAAATCCTATTCAGCACGTCGTATTTATCGTCAAGGAAAACCACAGCTTTGACAACGTGTTCGGAACCTTCCCCGGAGCGAACGGAGCCACTGTAGGCATGTGCGGCGCGACTCCGGTTCCATTGACACATTCTTTGCTGGCGCCACCAAACCTGGCGCATGATTGGAACCCGGCGAAAACCGCGATTGACAACGGTAAAATGGATGGTTTCTGTCAGATCGCCCCCAATAATGAATCTTACGTTCAGTACTACCAGTCGGACATTCCTAATTACTGGCGGTATGCACAGCAGTTTGCCTTGACCGACAATATGTACAGCAGCTTGACGGGTGCGTCGTTTGGGAACCATTTGTACCTGGCTGCGGCAACCTCGAACGAGTTCGTAACCAATCCGAAGTTCCCGAATGGTCCCGATGGCACCGATTGGGGATGCGACGCGCCATCGGACACAATCGCCGCCCGCATTCCAAATCCCAGCAAGAACCAGAAGTTCGAGTGGGTGTTTCCCTGCATGGAGGCCACAACCCTCTCCGACCTGCTCGACGGCGCAGGATTGAGCTGGCACTACTACGCTCCGGCTGAAGGACAGCCGGGCTACATCTGGTCGGTTTTCGATAGTGTGCCCCACATCCGTTACGGAAGCGAGTGGGCGACCAACGTCACCACACCGGACAATTTTCTTACCGATTTAGTGCAGAAAAACACGCTGGCAAATTTCACATGGATAGCGCCGGCATGGGGCTTTTCCGAGCACCCGAAGGCGAGTATTTGCACCGGGGAGAACTGGACGGTCGCACAGGTAAACGCGATCATGCAATCGCCTTTCTGGAACTCCACTGTCATCTTTATCATCTGGGATGATTGGGGTGGCTACTATGATCACGTCGCGCCGCCGAGTGTTGATTTCTTCGGCTTGGGCTTTCGTGTGCCGATGATTATCATCTCGCCTTGGGTCAGGGCTAAGACCGTGGTCAAAACTCAATACGAGTTTGCATCCGTGCTCAAATTCGCCGAGGAGACCTTCAACCTCCCACAATTGACAAGGCGTGACAAGATTGCGAACGACATGATGGACGCCTTCAACTTCGGGCAAACTCCCCTGAGTCCCTTGATTCTAAAGCCGCACAAATGCCCCAAAGCGCCGACGCCGAGTCAGGAGGATTTGAACGATCCCGACTAAGCGCCGGCGGAGTTTGTGGCCGGTTAAGTTCTTGGAGGACTCGTCAGTTCTCAACCAGAATCGGCTTCGCGCCTACGGGGACCTTACCCCCGCTGATCTTGGTTTTGACTCCATAGAGTGAACGGTAGCTTGTGTATTGGGGGTCGACCGTGTGGCTGACCGTAGTGCAGATACCTTGGTTGCAACTCTGCGAGGTATCCCAGACGGCCTCGGCAACGTACCCTCCCGGCCGCTTGAAGTTGCAGGTCCAGGTGGTGCCGGACACAGCGCAGGGGCCATCCATGGTCGCTCCTACCATCCATTGGTAAACTTGCTCGTAGGCGACGCCTGGTTTGAGCAGGGTTCCTGGAGCATCCCGGTGCTTAGGATCAGGATTTGCCAGCCATAGGGTGCCATTCTGCTGGTTGTTGTACTGATACCAGAAGACCCGCTCGACCCCGGCGGACCAATGCAGCATGTACATCTGCGCCAAGTATGCAGCCTGGAGGTTGGAGTGGAAAAAGCAACTTGCCGATGTAACTCCCCAGCTCACTTCCGTGTCCCACAGCGGTTTGGCCGACTGTCCGTAGGTCGCCATGACGGATCGCACTTGTTCGATCCTCTGGAGTTCGTCCTCCGAACGCGGAAAACCGGTGCAGCCGGAACTATAAGTGTATCCGTGATAAGTGATGACGTCCGCGTACTGGGCTCCGCCGGCGGCGAAGTAACTTACCTGGTAAGGACCGTGGGCGGGTGGGCTCAACATGACGGCCTGGGGATCAATGCCGAGAATAACGCTGCGGGCGTCCTTAGCCATCCGCACCAGCTGCGCAACCGTGCCGTTCCAGTAGTACGCGTTCTTCGGCTCGTTCCAGATTTCCCAATACTTGATTCGCCCGGCAGAGCGCTGGGCAATTGCCGCAACATAAGTTTGCCATAGCTGATCTGGACCGGTGCCGTCCGGATTCAAGTCTTTCGGAGGATCACACGTGCCTGGCCCCCACGCTGGAGAGCAGGTCTGATCATTCGGGTTTGACGAAGCCCATGGCGGCGTCCTGCCGAACGTGTACATAACTTCCGGGACGCCGAACTTCCCGGCATCGTCCAGCCATTCGTCAAACAGAGTCCAGTCGTAGACCCCGTCTGCAGTATTGATCTCTGCCCAACCCGTGCCCGTGTCCCAGAGCCGCATGCTCCCGATTGGCACTTCTGGCCACGGATTCGACCACCACTGCGGTGGCTGGAGCGCTACCCCGTTGGTGGCCTGCAAGCCGAAATACTCGGCCGGCACCTGAGCCTGCACAGGGACGGTTATCATGATTGAGGTTGTTATAGCTAGCACTAGAAACGTGTGGGTGTGATACCGGAGGAAGGCTTTGAACACTGTACACTCCTGCAAGAAGGATTTGAGGGGACCGTCTACTACGATCCTTCAAGTCAGACTCTACCGTCGGAGGGGTAACGCGACTAGGTATCCGAAGACCAATTCCAGGGGTGGCCAAAAGTCTCGCTGTGACACGACGGGCAGACAGCCGGGCGCTGGTTTCCCGTGCTTCGCATTGCAGGAGAATTGATTACCGGAGAGGCGTTCGCGGGGGCCGGGGCCGTGCGGCTCGAGGACGAAACGAAGAAAGTGCGGTGCGGGATCGCGGGGGCAATTACTGGAGCGTCCCAGTCAGCCTCGTCCGCCAAACAGTCAGAGGGTCCGGACACTATAAATGTGAATCACGCTAGTGTGGATGTTAATGTCCCCGGTGAGCAAAACGTGATGGCACTCGTGCCCCTTCACCACGTCGGGATTGTCAATGGTCAGAATCTGCTGGGTCACGTCGACTACGATCACCAACTGCGCCCCTTTGACCAGGCACTTGTTGGTGCAATCCGCGTAGCCGCCGGAAGCCGCCTTAGTAAGGCAGACGGAGTCGCTGACATAACCGGATACCGTCGAAGCTTTGGCCGCAGAAGCCACCGTCAACGCCGCCATGAAGAACCCGGCCCAGAGGACAAGAACAATCGGCAACACTTTTTTCATAGTAACCTCGGATCAATCTACTGGCGCCAGACTTACTGTCCTAGCAAGCCGAAAACCGTAACACTATCTGTGGTGCCCACGAAAACCCTTCCGTTGGCAATCATGGGCGTCCCAAAGTGACTGGCGACTCCGAAATGATCTCGTCCGCGAGCCGCTTGATTGGAATTATAAAGCTCCTTCGTCAGGTCCGTTGCGTCGTAGGCATGCAGAACATCCTGGGGATCGCTATGCTCGATTGCCCACACGATGCCGTTGCGCGGGCCATCGGCAGATACACTCGGCGTCGTCCCGGGATAGGTAAAGCTGGTTCTACTGTTTGAGACGGCGGAGGTGGAAAGTTTGGCCTGCGATAATCTGAACTTCAGCAGGTGGTTCCCCACTGGTCCGAAGTACACGGCGCCGTTGTAATATGCCGGCATGGACCACAGGCCGCCACCCAGTGCTCCATCCACTTCCTGGTAAACGGCATCATCATTATTGGGATTGAACTTCCCCATATTGCTGCGATCCACCACGTAGATATCCTGGTTCTTGCCCGCTCCAATGGCGAGAGCGTGGATCTTTCCCGCGCCGTCCTTCTGCGGTGGCAGGATGAGCGGGCCACCGGACCCAAGATCAATGTCGGTATCCGATTCCGCGACGGTGTTGTAGTTAGCGAAGTAGTCCGCGACCGCAAGTTTGTTCCTGGTGGACAGTTTGACGAAAGCGTTCCCATAGTCGCCTTTAAGGGGAAAGCCCTTCTTGTTCAACCTGGTGTCAAATGTGCCGTTGGCGTCCAGAAGATAGATGGCGTTGCCATCGCTCGCCATTCCCGCGCCGCTTTGCCAGATCGAACCTCCGTCACCGTTAGGCGTAACATTCAGCACACTGGTTTGCGCCAGCGTGTTCTCGTCGTAGCCGATCACCCAGCCAGTGTATGGACGGTAATCACAGTGCGAGGTCCAAGCTGTGTAGACGACGTGATTCAAGAGCAGGAGACCTTGGCGCTCCGCGTATTGCCTGGGATCGAAGACCACATATCCGCCGTGGCTGTTGTCGCCGTGGCCGGGGTACTTTGCTCGGATCGTCATCGGCCCGCCAAACTCTTCCTGCCCGTTGCTCACATCGAGCGCGTGAATCCGCTGGTAGTAGACCGAAGCATCCTTACTCATCGCCACGACATAAATTGTGCCGTTCGGCCCACTGCTCCGATCGATGACCGGAGTCGAAGTAATGCCGATTTGCGGTCGAATCTGGTTGCAGTTATGCGTATCCGCCGGGGTCTCGTTCGAACCGAGTACGGACACCTGCCACAGCAAGGCGCCGCGGTCGGCGTCGTAGGCATAGACGCTGTCATTTTCCGTGACCATGTAAACCACGTTGTAGATTCCACGACCGGGAATCGAGACTCCCGATAAATATAGGGGCTGCGCGTCAATCACTCCATCCACGGGAAGTGTGAACAGCTTCCCGAAGCTGGAGGGGGCTACGTTCCCCGGAGTCAGGACAGTCTCGTTGAGATTTTGACCCGTACGAGCTATGTCGTTGTGATAGGTAACGACGTCGGTGGCTAAGCTCGCCAGCACGGTGCATAGCCAGAAACAGACTAACCAGGAGAGGCGTTGGCATCGTATTCGTGGTCTTGCACGACGGCTCGAACAGTTGCTACAGGAAGAACTGAAACACAAGATGGCAGAGTCTTCATAAGAGCCGTGTCGGCTTGGCGAAGCGAGCATATGCCCCCGAATCTTTGTCTTCACTTCTCTCCCGGCGTCCGCAACACACCTCTATCGCGGGCTCAGCCGAGAGCTGACGAATCTTTATTTCCTGCGAGACACACCCTAGTCGCACTCACAAAGCGCACAAGGGGTTACACGGGGGGGAGTACTAGGGGAGGAAGGACATGGACAGGACTGCCGGCCAAATCCGTCAGACAAGTGTCGCGCCTACGTAACTAGTTGTCAATATGCAAGATCTTGCATTTTCGCGAGGACGTGTTTGACTCCGCCTCTCATATTTGAGAAGAGGCAGCGCCCCGAAATCAAGCCCGCTAGGCGGCCCCGGAGGCCATCGGGATCTCTTTTTCTGCCGCCGGACCCATACCCCGACCGCAATCTCGTGAGGTTCAATTCGGACATTCCGCTAGCACGCAAAGACTGGCCTAGCCCGGCGGATTCGGTCAGAGGTTCCCTGCAAGCCCACTATTGTGCTTCCAATATCACTGCGGACACGGACACAGGCCGTATACATCAAGCTCCGTTTGAGTTCCGAAATAGACCTTGCCATTCGTGATGGTAGGAACCACGAACTTTGCCGCCGGACCAGCGGTATCCCGCATGGCATTCATCTCGCTGTTGTAGAGCTCCGTGGCCACGTTGGTAGCGTCATAAGCGTGCAGGAACGCCGGTAGGTTGCCCGGCTTGGTAACCAGCCGGTCCCGCCGTTCGACCAGCCACACGATACCGTTCTGTGTGCCGTTGGCAGAGATCGCCGGCGTGGCCCCGTTCAGGAAGCTTCCCGGGCTCTGCGAAACCGACGTAGTAGGGTTGAACACGCCGTTCTGAAGCGTATAGAGCCGCAAGCTGTCGCCCAACACGCCTCCGTCCCGATCCAGAGCAGTCGGATCGGCTCCCGCGTAATAAACGTAGGTCGCATTAGCTCCCTGCCAATAAGCGCCGCTGGCGAAGTAGCCTCCCGCCGCTCCATTCACGGCCTGGGTCTGACCGTTTACGTGGCCCATGTTGTCCTTATTCACGACATTGATGGAACCACCCTTCGGATTGCAGTCTGGGTGCGACTTTCCTGCCACCAGAATCTCATCCGGATCGGAGCCGGGCTGCTTTGGCAAAACCACGGGACTTCCGGAAGAAAGATCCAAATCCTTCGTCTGCAAACAAAGATAATTCGCAGGCGTGAAGTAATCGGTGACAGTCAAGGCGAATGCTCCGACGGTGGCCTTATTCACCGGGGCCAGGGTAAGCTTGAGCAGCGTATCACCGTAGTCAGCACCTCCACGGTTCGCATCAAACGGCCCGTCCGCCGTCGTCGCGTACACGTTGCCTTGTGCATCGCCAGCCGTCCCCCCGCCAGCGCCCCAGATGCCATCAGAGCCCTTTTCTCCGCGCTGCAGGTCCGGCGCGGTGCAATAAGCTGCCAGAAGTTCGCGCGTCTCGGAGTCGTAGGCAAGAACCCAACCGCGGTGGTTGCCAAAAGCGATATATAGGATTTCATGCTCCGTTGCCGGGTTAGGCATCAACAGCAAGGCAGGTCGTTGCATCTCGCGCTCAGGGTCGAACGTACTCTGTTTCGGCCCATAGGGAGCGAAAGCGCACACCTGGCCAGCGACCGCACCGCAAATCACGACCGGACTATGGGGCTTCTCCGCTCCGCTTGTGATATCCAGAACATGCAGCCGAGTGAAGTAGCTTACCTCACTCCCATTCGTTTCCTGCGTGCGGGCAACCACGTACAGTGAATTGTTTTTCAGATTGATGACTGGAGTTCCCGTAATCCCGATGATGGGATACACGTTGCAGTTTTTCTGATTGTCAATGCACGGAACCGGAACGACGCCGGGGGGATTCGTGAAGTTAACGTGCCAGAGCGGGTTCGGATTCGACTTTGCGCTATCGGCATCGAAGGCATACACACTGTTGTTCTCCGTCGCCACATAAACAACGTTGTGGGTTCCCTGCCCCGGAATCGCCACGTTCTGCACATACAGTGGCTGCGCGTAAATCATTCCGTCGACCGGATAAGAAAAAATCTTTCCGAATTGAGTCGGATTCACATTGGCAGGCGTAAGAATCGTCTCGTTCAGATTGTCTCCGCTCCGAAAGACGTCATCGTGCCAGGTAAGCACATCCATGACGCCAGGAGCACGAACTTGGGCATGAAGAAGAGAACTGGAAAGAAGCCAAAGGAAAACCAGAGCATGCAAACGCCCATGGGACTGAAACATAAAAATGCACCCTCTCGTCACTACTTATCATATAACTCTCCGTCTCACGTTCTACAAGTTAATTTTCTATGTATTTTCGCGGGCTCGTCCACAGCTAGGCTGTGATCCGGAGATTCACCAGGCCATCCAGTCTTTCCACCAAGCCAGGCAGGTCCTGCAACAAAAAGCGGCGCGGGATTTCGGAGGTCATCGCAAAAAAAGCAGTCGAGTCTATCGACTAGGCAATCGAACATCTTAAGCAGGCACTGCACGACGACAAGAAGTAGAGTTCGATAAGAGCCAACCGGAACCTCGCAGTTCCCTGCCCCTTCAAACGCTCAGGCCGGATCGGCTGGCCCTTGTGCTCACGCTTCTGGCAAATAGTGGGCCACACTACACTATCCCTTCAGCGTAGTTTCTCGACATCCCGGCTCCGGACACACATACCTTAAAACATTTCGCTGCCGGTCCAGGCTGGAGATGAACATGGGCCGCCCGTGCTTTTCGCAACTCGGCTGGCCATTGGAAACAACGGGCGGCTCATCCTTGACCGGAGTTACGTAGCCCAGAGACTCGCTGAAACAGCGGTGGCAGAACTTGTCGGTGCAACGAAAAAACTCAACTGAATAGTTGACGCTGAACGGAGCCAGCACGAATTCCATGGTTCTGTAGTGCTTGTCGCACAACGGCAGGATGTCGGTCCTCACGCGCCGATTCTAGCATCGCGCGCAAAACAAAACCGGCAGACTTGGCTGCCGGCGGTGTTATTCATCTGGGAACGGCTTATACGGTGAGCGCGAGCGAGGTCCGTCCATACCGCTCACCGGCACAGCTAGTTATTGCTGTCATCCCTCCGTTTTAAAGTAGGATGATCATCGTCGCTGGTCGTCGTCCCATCCTTGCTGGTACTGCTGGTGGACGAAGCCCGCCGCAGACTTGGTTTCGTGCTGTCCTTGTTATCGAGCGGCTTGCGCCGGTTTTCGAGCGACGCCAAGCGGGATTTCACATCATCGAATTCCGACGTGGTCACCGTGTACTCGGGCCGGGCGGGCAGGATCTTCTCAATTTCCTCCTGCGACTTCGCAATCCGGTCCGGCGTCTGCGGATGCGTGGCAAAGGCCTTGGCCAGCGTTCCCGGTTTCTGCTTCTCCATCGCTTGCAGTTTCTCGAAGAAGGAAACGAACGACTGCGGGTCGTATCCCGACTTGTACATATATTGCAAGCCCAGGTAGTCCGCCTCCGCCTCAAAACCACGCTGGAAGCTCAGGAAGGTCAGGGGCAAAGCCAAGCCCGCAGCCTGATACACACCGTAGCCGATTCCTCCCCCGACGAAAATCAGCGGGATGGTCGCGAAATTCGCATACTGTGCCCGGGTCATCTGCCGGGTCGCGTGACGCGCGCAGACGTGCGCAATTTCGTGCGCCATCACTCCAGCCAGCTCCGCCTCTCCGTCAGCAGCCAGAATCGTCGCTGAGTCCACATAGACGAAGCCGCCCGGAAGCGACATCGCATTGACCACGTCCGAGTCAATGATCTTAAAGATAAAAGGAACTTGCGCGTCCGAATTGCGAACCAGATTCTGTCCCAGCCGGTTCACATATTCCGTGACGACCGGGTCGGTAACGAACTTCGAACTGGAATCGACCATCTGCGCATATTGTTTCCCCATCTTGATGTCGCTCTCAATGGAGTACCAATTGCCCAGGCCCCGTCCGCCCACCTTGCGATTGCCGATGGCATCCACGTCATCCTTACCGCCATCGTGTTTGACCTTGTCGGGATCCGCAGGTTCTGCAGGAGTGCTTTGTTTGCTCTGGGTAGTGGACCCGGCCTGAGGTACCGTACCGGAAACCCCCGGATCACCGGCGGGAACGCTGCCAGGAACCGGCTGGCTGCCAGGAGTACCAGTCTGCCCAAAGGTCGCTGAGGTTAGGCTGCCCAAGGTGAACAATGCAGCCGTTAATAGCAGGATCCGGAACTTCATAGCCAAACTCCGTTTTTCCGCCCCGAGCGGGTCTCTTCTAATTATACCCCCGGACACAATACCCCTCTGGACAATTCCCTAAGAAGTTCGACGCAGAATCAGACCAGAAGGTTATCCGGGGCAGGTTGGCCTCGCCAACCTCCGCCAAACTGTCATTAACCCCTTAGATTCAGAAAGCTGAATTAAGGAGACAAGGCCGGCGCAGGCATCCACCTTGCGCCTTTGTTTTGTGTGGCGCGCACACTCTTGTCCGCGAAATCTCCCGGTCAACCTGAATCGAAATTCAAATCAAAGGGAGAAATGTGCGAATGGGAATTGGGTGAGCCAGCCAGAACTGAACAATCAGAACTCGTCCGCCGTCAAGACACCGAACGACAATGCCGATCAGTGGGTTTGTTTGAGTTCCGACACGTCGATCATCGCGTCGCTATATTGCACTGCTCGTCTGGCTAATTGCTTGATCACGTCAGTCGTGAGCACCTGTTGGAAGGCCACGACCACTACTCCCTCTGCAAACATGCCCGGGTTCCACCTGGTCAACCAGATTTCAGCGTTACTGTGGACCTCGTTCCGCTCCGCGCCTAGAACTACCGTGAATCGCGGGTGCAGTTCACTGCTGCGGTGAAAATCACGTGGCACGACTGCGCAGGTGTTTTGGTAAAGCTTCTCCGCATCGTGCATTTGGGGCAGGAGTGAGCGAAGCACCAGGTTTCGTGACATGGCGCACCACGAAAAACCCGCCGATAGACGATTGCGCAATGCAAGTGGATACTAACAAGAAGACCGTAACCATTGCCTTCAACATGAGAAACCTCTGTACGCCTGGTACCGCGCGAATCAAAGCACCCGCGACCGCAGTCTTATCCACTATCGGCATCGCGGCAAGCTGTCAAAAGGTCCCACGGGCACCAAAGTAATCCGGACCGTTCGCACTTCTCACTCGGGATGGGACAAGATGGGAACGCACAGCATTAGGCCCACTCTGGCAATCGCTTAAAAGGCCTTTGACCTTAAGCAGCGGCCTAGGACACCCTGAAAACGGGTTTGGGCGGCACACAAATGGATTCGAACCATCTGCTGATATACGCCTGGGCGTTGCGCTTCACCGCAGAGATGCCTGGCGGTGGGACTGTTGGCGGCAGTGGGGTCTCACTTGATGACCGCGAGCTTCTGATCTCCGCAGTCGATGACAAACCATATGGATCGGATTCTCACTGACGATGGTGCAGATCTCGCATTGGAATTCCTTCAGACTTGACATGGGGTCTCCGTTGAACGACAACCCAGCTTTCTCCGAGCCCCGGTTCGCTTAGAGCGCTTCCCCGTCTACTCCCTCGCAAGGAGCCGGCTCGGTTCTCTCATCAACCCTTCAATCGCTTCCTTTGACCGCGAATGCGAGCCCGGGCGTCGTCTGAAAAGCATTCCACTGGTTGTTGGTGCCGGGAAAGGTCGCGACCGTCGCGGCATCCACCTGATTGGTGTCGATGACGTTCCACCCATCCACCGTATCTTGTTCCTTGCTGTTGGTGCTCAGAACGACCCAATACTGCTTGCCCGCGCTGACCGGTATGCCGGCGCTCTCGGTCTTCACCACCAGCCCGCAACAGGTGCCGAAGCGAGGCAGCCCCGAGGCATTCCACGTCTTCAGCGCCTTGCCGGGAACGCCGTTGTTGTCTAGGTTGAGACTGAGGACAACACCATTCGTTCCTTGCTGCGAATAGCCGACCGCGACTTCGATTTTGGTCACGGTGTGATCAGCCGCAGGGGTGAAGGCAGCCGCCATCCATTGCTCGCCGGCACCGGAATTCTGGCCCATGACGTTGTACCCGGTGCAGCACCAGTACTCGCCCTTCGGATATGCAGCCCCAAGATTGCTGAAGATCGTGATCAGGCCTGCATCGTTAAGATTGGTTGTTGCGATGGACGGGGCCGGATCGGTCACGACCGTCATTCTCGCGTGTTTGCCCCAAACCATCGTTCCGTTGCCCCTCAGGACGTTATTTTGGGCGGCCAGAATAGCCATCGCGCCCGCGAACACTAACCCCATAGAAACCAGCAATTTCCTCGAAAACATGTGCCTCCCCTTAGATTGAATAACGCAGCTTTCCTCGGTCCAGCCTGGATCTCTCCTCTAGACGCGTTCCAACGCATCATATCTAAGGCGCGCCCCGCCGGCAACGCAATCTGTCTTGCACCACTTCCCTTCCAGTCGTAACATGACGCCGACTCATTGTTAGGAGGTTCCTTGCTCGATCGCCGACGCTTCCTCAGTGCTACTTCGGGGCTGGCTGCTACTCTCGCCGTGCCCAGTCGCCTGTTAGGCCAGTTGCAAGCTGCACCTTCAGCCCTTCCCGACACCGCTCTCTATGCAAGCGATCAGGACGCCTATTGGGCCGAACTCCGCAAGCAGTTCCTTATCCCACCCGACGAGATCTATCTGAACAACGGCACCGTGGGCTCGAGCCCCGCCCCCGTCCTTCGCGCCATTTTCGACGGCTACACCCAAACCGAAAAGATGGACCAGCAGGATCCCGAAGACTACCCCATCTGGGGATATGCCGCCTGGAACCAGTTTCGCGATCCCCTCGCCGCCTTCGTCGGCTGTAAGCGCGACGAGTTAGCCCTCGTGCGCAACGCCACCGAGGCCAACAGCTACATCGCCAACGGAATCGATATGAACCCGGGCGACGAAGTGCTCATGACCGATCAGGAGCATCCCGGAGGCCTCCAGCCCTGGCGCCTCAGAGCCAAGCGTTATGGAGTCGTGATCAAGACCGTGACTCTTCCCAAGCCTGTCAAAGATGCCAGCCAGGTTTTGAACCTGTTCAACGATGCCATCACTCCGCGCACACGCGTCATTTTCTTCAGCCATATCACCACAGCGACCGGAGTTGTCCTTCCCGCCAAGGAACTCTGTGCGCTGGCGCGCTCGAAAAATATTTTGTCGGCAGTCGACGGAGCCCACGTCATCGGCATGATGCGCCTCAACCTGCACGACCTCGGCTGCGATCTATATTCCTCCAGCCCACACAAATGGCTGCAGGCGACGAAGGGATCGGGCTTCCTCTACGTGCACGACGAAGTCATCGACCGCATGTGGAACACCATCGCCACCGAAGGCTGGGACGAACCTGAACTTCGAGCGGAACGATTCCAGCGCATCGGCTCTTCCAACGTCCCCGCGCTGTGGGGGCTGCTGGCGGCCATTAACCTCGCCAACGAAATCGGCATGGACCGCATCGAGCCCCGCCATCGCGAACTCTGCGACTACATCCTCGCCCAGATGATCAAACGCGGAGCCGAATCGTGGACTTCCCCTGATCCAGCCCTGCGCTGCGCCATCGCCACGGTAAACGTTCCTCCGCTTAAGCGCATGGATATGGAGAACTGGATGTGGAACACACATAAGATCCGCATCCGTGGCGGCGAGCCATCCAAGCTGCGCCTGTCCACGCCATACTATCTGCAGAAAAAAGACATCGACCGATTTCTGGAAAAGTTTGACCAGTACAAACGGGAAAAAAGTTTGGCCTAGTGGTCAGCTTGCCGCACACCGGTGCGGCGGGGGTAGATCATTTCCGCGAAGATCATTCCTGGGTCGTCAGCTGCAACTAAGCTCGTTCCCCGACGTACCAGGGCGCGCTGACCGTAAAGATGCGCTCGTTGCCGCGGGCGAGCAGAACCCATTCCAGAAGCCGGCCGCGCTGATTGTGCAGGAAGAATTCATACCATTTGTCTTCCACAAGTTCCGGAATGACCACGATGACGCTTCGATCAGGATGCTGCTTCGAAAGGTCGAGAATGAATTGAACGATGGGAATAATGATGAAACGGTAAGGCGAAGGCAAGACCTGAAGCCGGGGCGGTTCTTTGCCAGCCGCACGGAAAGGTTGCCCGACATAGTGTTCCCAGTCGTCCTCGAGCAACTCGGAGTGCTCGTTAGGCTCGACATGCAAGGCGATCACTTCCGGAGAAAGCCGGGCGGCAAATTCAATCCCCTGACGCGTGATATTGCTCCAGCGGTCGATGGCAATAACCGCAATCGGGTGCTTGCTCAGACCTGCCGCGTCGACCGGAATCCTGCAGGTGGTGAGCATCTTCACCGAGTGATAGTGGCGGCGGACCACGGCGAACAAAACAATTGTCAGAGGAATGAAAAGCAACGTAATCCAGGCGCCCTCCACGAATTTCGCAACCAGCACGACCAGGGTAGTGATACCGGTGACAACCGCGCCCAGCCCATTGACCAGTGCGCTCTTCAGCCAATTTGGACCGCGATTTTTCCGCCAGTGCATGACCATGCCGGCTTGCGAAAGCGTGAACGCCAGAAAAGCGCCGACCGCGTATAGCGGGATCAGCCGGTCGGTAACACCACCGAACAGGATCAGAACACCGCCACAGAGTACCGCCAGGCTGACGATACCGTAGGTGTAGACCAGCCGCCGCCCGCGGTACCCAAAGGCGTGCGGGAGATAATTATTTTGCGCGATGGCGCGGCAAAGGCGCGGAAAATCGGCGAAGGCCGTGTTGGCAGACAACGAGAGAACCACAAGGATTGAGCCGATGGTCAGATAATAGAAAAAGCCTTTGCCGAAAACCGCGGCTGTCAGCATGGAGAGAACGCTCTGATAGCCCGGCCGGCCTGGATCGGTTGCCGCGATTCCGTAAATCTTTACCAGATAGGAAATTCCCGCTAGCAGCACTGCCAGAAGAAAAATAATCGCGGTGAGAGTGCGCTGAGCGTTTTTCACAGTGGGCTCGCGGAAAGCCTTCACGCCGTTGCTCACCGCCTCCACGCCAGTCAACGCCGTACAACCGCTGGCGAAAACCTTCAGCAGCAACCAGTAGCTGACTGCTTCCGTCATGGGCGGCGGAGGCGGCAAAGCTGCCGCCGGTGTGGGATGCCCTCCGCTTAGGAGAGCTTGGAAAATGCCCGCGACGATGGTGATCAGAAGAGTGCCAACAAAGAGATAGGTGGGAACCGCGAACGCTGCCCCCGCGTCGCGCACACCGCGAAGATTGAGGATAGTGATGACGATCAGAATGCCGACGCAGAGAGAAACCATGTGCGGCAGCAGCGACGGAACGGCCGAGACCAATGCTCCGACCCCCGCGGAAATGCCCACCGCGGCGGTGAGGATGTAATCGGCGAGCAGCGCGGCCGCGGCCAGAAGGCCAGCAGGTGCGCCAAGATTGAAACGCGCTACGGTATAAGAACCGCCGCCGGAGGGATAGGCGGCGATGGTCTGCCGATAGGAGAAGTACACGATCACGAGTAACGTGATAATGGCAGCGCTGATGGGAACGATATACCGAACACCGAGAAGGCCAAGCGGGATGAGAAGGCTGAGCGCCGCCTCAGGTCCGTACGCCGCCGAGCTCAGTCCATCAAGACCAAAGATGGGGATGCCCTGCGTGGGACCGATCTGCTCGGCCCGCTCATCACTGGTTTTGATGGGCTTGCCGACAACGAGATCAAGCATGTTCATCGGGGATGGTGTCCGATCGCCGGCTCACGCCACAAACAAACAATTGAGATCAACGCACTAAATAGCGGACGGCCCTCACCGCAACAGGGACATAAGACCGCCTTCGGCACTTGGACTTTGCCGATGTTGTCCCCGCTGAACGGTCAATCGTAATATTCCAGCCCCAGGTGCGTGATCAACCCCTCGCCGCGCAGATGCCGCAGCGTATTCTTCAACTTCATCAACTGAATGAACAAATCATGCTCAGGATAAAGTCCGGGCGCCGTCATCGGAGACTTGAAATAAAAACTCAACCACTCCTGAATGCCCAACCCCCGCAACTCCGCACTCCGCTGCGCCAGATCCATAAACAAAACCAGATCCAGCACAATCGGCGCTGCCAAAATCGAATCCCGGCAAAGAAAATCCACCTTGATCTGCATCGGGTAGCCCAGCCACCCAAAAATATCGATGTTGTCCCAACCCTCTTTGTTATCACCGCGAGGCGGGTAATAGTTGATGCGAACCTTGTGCGTGAAATTGCCGTAGAGCTCGGGGTACAGTTCGGGCTGGAGAATGTGCTCCAGCACCGACAGCTTGGACTCTTCCTTGGTCTTGAACGACCCGGGATCCTCCAGCACTTCCCCGTCGCGGTTGCCCAGAATGTTGGTCGAGAACCATCCGTTCAGCCCAATCATGCGCGCCTTGAAGCCGGGGGCGAGAATCGTCTTGATCAGCGTCTGTCCCGTCTTGAAGTCCTTGCCGCAGATTGGCGCTTCGTTCTTGCGCGACAGTTCGTGCATTACGGGAAGGTCCACGGTCAGGTTCGGCGCTCCGTTGGCGAAGGGCACTCCCTCCATCAGCGAAGCGTAAGCGTAAATCATCGACGGAGCGATGTTCTCGTCATTCTGAGTTAGCGCCTTCTCGAACGTCTTCAGAGATTGATGAGCCGCAGTCGGCTCAATATAACTCTCCGTGGAACCGCACCAGATGGTAATCAGCCGCGTCGCTCCGGAAGCTTTCTTGAAGTCGCGAATATCGGCGCGGACCTGCTCCGCCAAGTCCATCTTGTTCTTGCCCTTCTTCACGTTGGGCCCGTCGATTTTCTTCACGTAGTTGTGATCGAAAACCGCTTTGCGTGGCTTGATCGTGCTCAGAAAAGGTTTGACCTGGTCGAGCAATTCGCGATCGAGAACCCCTGCCGTTTTGGCGGCCGTATACATGTCGTCTTCAAAAATGTCCCACCCGGTGAACACCAGATCGTCGAGCCCGGCCAGGGGGACGAACTCCTTGATCTTCGGCGAGCGCGCGTCGGTGCGCTTGCCCAGGCGAATCGTTCCCATCTGGGTCAGCGAGCCGATCGGCTTGGCAATTCCCTTCCGCACCGCTTCGACGCCGGCCACAAACGTCGTAGCCACCGCGCCCATGCCCGGAATCATGACCCCGAGCTTGCCCTTGGGGGATTGAATTTCACTGCCATTGTGTTTCTTCGTTTCAGTTCTTGCGGACTTCTGCCGAGTAGCCATCGCTTGGAGGCTTCCTTATGAGAGCTCTTGCTTATGAGAGCCGGGGATGTAAGGCAAACAGGTATGTTCTCGTATTGACCGATGAATTGCAACCAATTGAAGCCGAACGTCGAGGATCACCGTTTAGCGGCAAATTGGCGCATCGGCTGGAACGTCATTCTTCCCTTCAGACCTTGACGTCGTCCTGAGGTCCGCGCTAGCGGGCCGAAGGATCTCGCGCGCAGTATTTCGAACTGACGTATGACCCGCCTCGCACCGTTTTTCCTTGACCAAGCGTTTCCATCCAGATAACATCAAAACAAGCACATTAGCTGTTCGAGAACGGCAGTGGTTCCCTCAGCTCTTTGACAACTGAATGATTCCCGCTCAGGCGCGAGCCTGACGCGAACCGACGCCCGCTAACTCCTTTAAAAGGGATATTTTAGAGGGTATCCCCAAGGCGCTTACCTGTTTTCATATACTTAGGAAGCTGGAAGCCCGGATATCCCTCCCGTAAGTCCTTTAGAAGGGATATTTTACGAGGGTATCTCCAGAACAGTTCCTTTGTTTTCATAGATCTGGCAGAAAAACGCATTTTTTGCGGTATATACCCGATATGTATCGGTTAACATCCGACGATCTTTGATTACTAGTAGGTAACTATCAGAGTCGCCGAAACCAGCCACCATGGCTCATCCCGGTAAATTACCTCGTCGAAAACTTGTACACCGTGGTTGACTGAAACTGCCGCCCAGCTTTGAGCACCGCAGACGGAAAGTTGGGCTTGTTCGGCGAGTCCGGAAAATGCTGCGTCTCCAGGCAAAACGCGTACCGGCGATTGTAGAGCTTTCCATCCTTGCCGCGAATGCCATCCAGGAAGTTCCCGGTATAAAGCTGAATGCCCGGTTCGGTCGTCAACACCTCAAGCACTCGGCCAGAGTGCGGATCATAAGCCTCCGCCGCCAGCGCTAACGACCCCGTCGTTCCGCTATTCAGCACCCAATTGTGATCGTAGCCTCTTCCGAGCTTTAGCTGCGGGTCATCCTGATCGATGCGGGCGCCGATGGCGGTTGCACTCGTAAAGTCGAACGGAGTTCCTTTGACGCTTCGTAGTTCTCCCGTAGGGATCGAGGTTGCATCAATCGGAGTGAATCGATCCGCCCGGATCATAATCTGCTGCTGCAGGATGTCTCCATTGCCCTGACCAGCCAGATTGAAGTAAGCGTGATTGGTCAGATTGATTACCGTATCTTTGTCAGTCGTCGCGCTGTAATCGATTCTTAGTTCATTCTGGTCGGTAAGCGTGTACACAACTTTTACTGCCAGGTTTCCGGGAAAGTTTTCTTCTCCATCCTTGCTCAAGTAGGTCAACTCGATAGCTGGTCCAACACTGGTAGAAACATCGTTCGCCGACCACACCCGCTTGTTGAAGCCGCCGTGCAGGTGATTGTCGCCATCGTTTTTCGCCAGCGTGTAAGTCGTGCCATCAAGCGTGAATGTGGCGTGCGCAATCCGGTTCGCATAACGTCCGACGGTCGCACCGATATAGGCTTTGCCGTCCGCGTAGCCTTCAAGCTTGTCGTAGCCGAGTACAACGTCGTCAAGCTTCCCGCTCCGGTCCGGAACCTTGAGAGAGACGACGGTGCCGCCGTAGTTGGTGATCGCCGCTTCCACGCCATTCTTGTTGGTCAGGATGTACAGATCCACCGGCTGCCCGTCTTCAGTCTTACCAAACGATTGCTTTTGCATTTTCGATTTCGCCTCTGCCCGTAGACCACCAAATATCGTTAGAGTGAACAGAATCAGAATCACGATAGTCGCTGCGCGTAGTTTCACTCTTATCGTCTCCTCGATCATTGACGCTGGCACCACGATCCGGGCTTCATTTGGAGCTTGAAAGGGGTTCGAGTTTATCGATGACCAGGGCATGCGAGCCACCGCGCTCGAAGACTCTTCCAGTGGCCGTAACTTTCTGGCCGGCGAATGGAAGCAGTTTCTCGTTCTGACCGGTCGAGGGCGTTGCATCAGAGATGGGCCAGTAAATTGTCCCGTCGTCGGTGAGAATGACCAGCGGCGAACCCGCTTTCGCACAGGAGACCGCACACTCGGGGCTCACCGGCTTCTTGAGATTCTTGGTGAAGGTGCAAGCAGAATCAAGGACGTACCCTTTGATCGTTCCTGGTTTTCCGTCGCCAGTGGCTGCGAAGGCAACGGCAAGAAGCCCAAGAGTAAGGGCGAACTTTACGACAGCACTGCGAAGATGCATGACATTTTTTCCGTGTCGGGATTTGCGAGTCTTCATTTTGCGGGATGAGGAAGACTCAATAAGTAAACCACCGATTGAGCCGCCAGCCAAGTCTCGACGAACGATAACGAAGAATGATGCTGCACACTCGTCGTTCAGAAGCCGGCGGCAGGCGTGATTCCCGCGCTCTCCACACACTCATAGGCCTTGCCCGCCGCAAGGTTCTTGTATTCTTCAGTTCTTCCGTTCGGCCATTGGATCACCACGCGTTCAATTTTGTCTCGCTTTCCCACACCGAAAGTTACGGGAAGCTCCGATTGTGAAAGGTAGCTGGAGCCGCTCTTGACCAGGCGGGATTGCATTGTGCCTTCGTGGTAAATCCGCACCGTCGCTCCGATTGCGTCCCGGTTCGATTGCTTCCCGACCAGGTGAAAGCGGATGCTCCGGTTGCCCGCGAGTTGGTCGTTACGATAGAGATAGGCTGGGCCGTTGTTGGTAGTGATTAGAATATCGAGATCGCCATCGCGATCAAAGTCGCCGTAGGCCAATCCGCGTCCGACCTTCGGTTGACGGAACGCGTCGCCAACCTCCGCGCTTACGTCGCGAAAAATCCGCTTCCCCTGGTTGAGAAAATTGTTCAGAAAAAGCTGGGGCGGTTGCGCGTATCCAACATTCCCCCGGATGCTGCGCACGGTGTCGTCAATGTGGCCGTTGGCCGCCACCAAATCCAACTGGCCATCGAGGTTGGCATCGAGGAACATGCAGCCGAATCCCAAAGTCGTCTTCGAAGGAAGTCCAACGCCAGCCTGAGTTGCGATATCCTCGTATGTGCCGTTGCCGAGGGCTCGATACAGCCCAATCATTTCGTTGTCAAAATTGGTAATGGCCACGCCGCTACGACCTGAGTTCTCGAAATCGGCGGCATCGACTCCCATTCCGGCGCGCGCCTTGCCGTCGGCACTGAAGGCGATCCCCGCCTCAACCGCGACATCTTTGAACGTGCCATTGTGCGCATTGCGGTAGAGCTTGTTGGGTTGCGTGTCGTTGGCTACAAGAAGATCAGGCCAGCCGTCCTGGTCGTAGTCGAGCATGGCGACGCCCAGTGATTTCGAACTGCTGTCGAAAATGCCGCTGGTTGCCGTGACGTCCTCGAAGGTTCCGTCGCCGCGATTATGGAACAGCCAGCAGGTCTCGCCGCGGTACGCCTCGGGCGTGCAATAGGATTTGTGCCTTCCATCAAGGCTGCAGAACACATCGTGCTCGGGCGACCACTTCACGTAGTTGCAAACGAACAAATCGAGCCGGCCGTCGCGATCAAAATCAAACCACAGCGCGGACGTGCTAAGCGCCTCGCGGTGGCCGAGGCCGCTGGGGTTGGTAACGTCGCCGAAGGTTCCTTTCCCGCTGTTTTTGAACAGCCGGTTCTGGCCGACGCAGGTGATCAGGATGTCAGGAAAACCGTCGTTGTTGTAGTCCCCCACGGCGATGCCCATCCCGTACATTTCCACATCGAGCCCGGCCTTGCGGGTTACATCGGTGAAGGTGCCGTCGCGGTTGTTGTGATAAAGCCGGAGCGTGGATGTCTGCCGCTTGTGGCCGAGCCAGTCCATGCCATTAACGAGGAGAATGTCCTGCCAGCCGTCGCCGTCGTAGTCGAGGAAAGCGCATCCGGAGCCCAGCGTTTCGGGAAGAAGTTTGCCTCCGTAGGCGCCGCTGTTGTGCTGGAACAGAATGCCCGCCGACTTTGTAACGTCGACCAGTTGGAATCCCGGACCAGATGTTTCGGGCGCCGCTCCAGCAAACAATTCCAGTGGCAGAACCGACGTGGAAGCAATACCGGCGAGCCCGAGCAGGAAAGATCTGCGGTTCACCGGATGTTCACCAGGCCGCTGCGAATGGCGTACACCACGAGTTCGGCGGTCTTGTGGATTCCAAGCGTATCCATAATGTTGGCGCGGTGAACCGCTATGGTGTTGGCGCTCAGGTCGAGGTCAGCGGCGATTTCCTTGTTCGATTTCCCGGCGACGATCAGGTGCAGCACCTCGAGTTCACGCACGGTGAGTCCGGAACTCCGTTCGCCCTTCAGTGGCGTGGTGGCGCGAGATACCTGCGGGTCGAGCACAATCTCGCCCGCTACGACGCGACGGATCGCCGTCACCAACTCCATATCGACGACGCTCTTCAGAATGTAGCCGCGGGCTCCGGCATCCAGCGCCTGACGAACCAAGGTGTCCTCGGAGTGCATGCTCAGCATTAAGATGGCAGTTTCGGGAAGCTTGCGGAGAATGCGCCGGGTTGCGTCCAATCCACTCATCCCCGGAAGTGCGCAGTCCATCACGATTAGTTGCGGACGCAACTGCTCCGCCAGCCGGACTGCCTCAGCGCCGTCGCTGGCTTCGCCAACTACCGAGATGTCGCGCGCGTCCTCGAGAATGCGGCGAAACCCGCGCCGCACCAAGGCGTGGTCGTCGACCAGAAGGACAGAAATCTTATTGGACATGCAGCTCCGCTTTCTCGATTGGGACTCGGAGACGAACCAAAGTTCCACCTTCCGCAGGCCTAAGGAACTCGATGCTCCCGCTCAATAACTCTGCGCGTTCACGCATGGCTACAAGTCCAATGCCGGATCTCGCGGATTGCTCAACAAATCCTGCACCGTGGTCTTCAATCTCAAGGTCGAGGGCCTCGGGCAGGAAGCGAAGCTGCACCCAAGCCTGGCGCGCTCCGGAATGGCGGGCAACGTTATTCAATGCCTCCTGCAGGATGCGGTAAATATGGACGCCGACGCTGCCATCTACGGAAAAGGGCATTCCCGATTTCTTGTAGAATATTTCAATCCCAGTTTGCCTCTCTACCACCGGAATATACCAGTCAATCGTACTCTCGAGGCCAGCTTCGTCCAGCATGACCGGATGCAGCGCTTGCGAGAGACTGCGGACCTTGTCGAGGGTGGACTGCGCGATCTCTGAAACTTCCCGAAGCTCGGCGCGCAGCGGTGAGTTTTCGGGCAGATAGTTTCGCGCCCGGCTCAACATGGAACCAATCGCGGTCAAGATCTGTCCGAACTCATCGTGAAGCTCGCGCGAAATGTGCAGTAGCGTGGACTCCTGGGTTGAGATCAGTTTCTGTGCCAGTTCGCTGCGCTGCTCGGAGAGAGCGGCGAGTTGGGCGAAGAGCCGGCGGTTGGATTGAATCAGGTAGAGGCTTGTAAGCACAATCGCGCTCAAGATCGCCGCGAAGAATATATATACTTGCCGCTGAACGCGATCGTATATGCGTCCGATGCGCAGCCCCACCTGCTCTTCGCTCTCGTTGTTTTGCACCAACAACCGGGCCACCGCCGTGCTCAGCGCCGCCTGACGAGCCTGCAGTGAAACCCGGATTTCCGTCCGCGCATCGTCCTCTTTGCCGTTGCGAGCGAGCTCGAAAGTGCGCTCGACCGCGTCCCAGAATTGAGCGATCGAGTTGCCGAGGAATTGTCTTTGCTGGGGGGTGCGCTCGGCTACCGCGTCTTGTTCTTCGAGTTTGAGTGCGTCGTCCAGGTCGGTGCGGATGCGCTGAAACTGCGCCGACCACGCCGTGAGGGGATATGGCTCGTCGTTGTCGAGCATGTCGCGCATGGCAAGCGCGAGCGAATTCAAGTCATTCTGGATGCGCAGGAGTTGAAGCGAGTCTTTGCGGTTCCGGCCCGCAAGGTCGTTCTGCAGTTCCCGAAGACTCGAGATCTGCACCGTGATGTACCACGAGTAGGCCATTACCGCCGCGAGAGTAATGATGAGTCCCAGGAACAAACCTGGAGTTGGGGACCGGCTAGACGCGAGCGGGCGAAGCACGTTCCGAGGATATAACGGGGGCGGGCCGAGCACCAGCGCCGCGGCTACAGCTACTACTTTCATATTATTGACCCCTCAGTCACAGTCCCTATAATCGCGTCACTTTGATGGAAGAAGTTCTTGGGGAACGATAGCTTGGACAAAAAGCGCAGATCAGGGAAACGCACATGGATCACAGCAGCGGGTATGCTGGCCCTGTTGTGGGTGCTTGCCTGCGGCGGGTTGTTCGCAGTCATGCGGCAATCGCCCGAGACCTTTGCCCGAGTCATGGCGAGAGTACCGGGTCCCGTCGCATTTCTCGTGCTTCCTTTTGAAACCCTGTGGACGCAGGCCCGTGCCGGCAAGCTGCAAGTGGGCGATCCCGCACCTGATTTTTCGCTAACGACGCTGGACAAGAGCTCCCAGATAAAGCTGTCAGCGCTGACCGCGCAACGGCAGCCCGTAGTGCTTGTATTTGGAAGCTACACTTGACCCCCGTTTCGGCGGGAGGTTCCTGCCCTCAACAAACTTTACGAACAGTACGCGGGCCAGGTCGCATTCCTGGTCGTCTACATCACCGAAGCGCACCCCAGCGACGTTTGGCAGATGCAGAGCAACGTCAAAGACAATGTTGTTTTTGCCAGCCCGAAAAGCGAAGAGGAGCGTGCTTTCGTGGCGGGCGCGTGCGTGCGGAAACTGGGCATAAAGATTCCCGCCGTGCTGGATGAGTTTGGCAATTCAACCGAACAAGCCTACACGGGGTGGCCGGATCGGCTTTACCTGATCGACGCCGCCGGCCGCGTGGTCTACAAAAGCAAACCGGGGCCCTTCGGGTTCAAACCGGACGACTTGAAGAATGCCCTGACTCGTGTAGCGCGGCCACACTGAAGCTGCGTTCTGCGCTTCAATTCTGCGGCCTGATATCTACCTACGGTTTTCCCTGTACGAATAACTTTCATCGTCATTTGGAAGAACCCTCCGATTGAGTTGGGTCGGTTATGCACGTCCTCATCTATGTGGTTGGGACTGCAAGGCCAACGAAACTGGCAAGACGATTGCACTGAGAAAACCCGCGTGACAGCAACCAAAAACGGAGGAATAAGGAATGAAGAAACTAATCACAGTAATGGCCACAATGGCGCTGGCGATGGCACTCTCCGCGGTTGGCTTCGCCCAACAGGATCAGTCTGCCCAACCCAGCGCCCAGCAACCAACGTCTGATACGCAGAGTGGACAGCAGCCAAGCGCAGATCAGCAGGGCGCGCAACAACCAAGTGCACCCTCCCCGGATTCGTCCAGTTCGATGCAAACCAGCCAAGGCTCATCGTTCACTGGAACCGTAGTGAAAGCAGGCGGCAAGTATGTGTTGAAGACCAGCGACATGAGTTACCAGCTGGACGACCAGAAGAAAGCCAAGCAGTTTGTAGGCCAGCAGGTTAAGGTAAGCGGAACCCTCGACAGCAGCACCAGCACGATTCACATTTCGGACATCACTCCCGCGAGTTAGTACATCTCTGCAACCGCACAAGGGAGCTTGAAACCGATTGGCCAAGCTCCCTATTTTTTTTCGCCGTACAATATCCCAATGGCCATTCCGCACGAGATTCAGGGGCAGAAGTACATCAGCCTCTCCACCTTTCGCAAGAGTGGCGTCGCGGTACCAACGCCGGTGTGGTTTGGAGAACTGGACGACAAGCTCTATGTAAAGACCAGAAGCGACTCGGGGAAATTCAAGCGCATTCGGAATCACCCGCAAGTGCGAATCGCACCTTGCACCGTCCGAGGCAAAATCACCGGGCCGTCTTTCGCGGCTGCAGCCCGGATACTCCCTCCCGAAGACTGGCCTCGTGCCGGCGCGTCGATTGAAAAGAAGTATTGGCTGGCGCGAGTTCCTTTCTGGAGCAAAAAGAACGTCTACGTCGAGATTGATGGCTTCACGTCGCAGGTTTAATCCTTCATCCGGCGCCTTCTCGACGCACCAACAGGCCCACCCGAACTGGCTCGCCCGCAGCTTTTCGCCCCCGCCGCATTTGCTGCCCTCCTCTTTCCCTGTTACCATTTTTGTGGTCCCGGCCCCGCATTCTTTTCAGTCGTACCTTCATCATCCTCACGGAGGCAAGATGGCTATTAAAGTAGGTATCAACGGATTCGGACGCATTGGGCGCAACGTGATGCGCGCATCGCTCAAAGATCCTAATATCGAATTCGTCGCGGTCAACGATCTCACGGATCCCAAAACGCTCGCCCACCTGCTGAAGTACGATTCCATTCTCGGCAACCTGCAGAACCAGATCTCCGCCGGTCCCGATAGCATCTCCGTCGATGGAAAAAGCTTTAAGGTTTTCGCTGAGAAAGATCCGGCCAAGTTACCCTGGGAATCCGTTGGCGCCCAGGTCGTGCTCGAATCCACCGGGCGTTTCACCGACGCCAACGACGCCAAGAAGCATCTCCGGGGGCCGGTCAAGAAAGTCATCATTTCCGCTCCCGCAAAGAATGAAGACGTAACCCTGGTGCTCGGCGTGAATGAGCAGGTATACGATGCGGCCAAGCATCACATCATCTCGAATGCCTCATGCACCACCAACTGCCTGGCTCCCATCGTGAAGGTCGTGCATGACAACTTCAAGATCATCGTTGGAAGCATGACGACCATCCATTCCTACACCAACGATCAGGTGATCCTCGATTTCCCTCACAAAGACTTGCGGCGTGCCCGGGCTGCCGCACTCTCCATGATTCCAACTTCGACCGGCGCGGCCAAGGCGCTGAAACTGGTCATTCCCGAGATGGCGGGGAAGCTCGATGGTTTCGCCATGCGCGTTCCCACCCCGAACGTGTCGGTGGTCGACCTGGTCGCGCTGGTGGAGAAAAAGACTTCGAAGGACGAAGTCAACGCGGCCCTGAAGAAAGCCTCCCAAGACGGCCCCTTGAAAGGCTACCTCGGATACGAAGAGAATGAACTGGTCTCGGCTGATTTCCGCGGGGACTCGCGCTCCTCGATCGTGGATGCGCCCATGACTCTGGTGGTGGGAGGAACCTTGGTCAAAGTAATTTCCTGGTACGACAATGAATGGGGCTACTCATGCCGGGTGCGTGACCTGATCAACTATCTTGGCAAGAAAGGTTTGTGAGTAGCGCCGGCGTCCTCGCCGGCGGTCGCGAGGGCATCCTGCCCTCGTGCAAGCACGAGGCTGCCGGAAAGTTACGCAGGGCACCAAGGATCACTTAATGTCCAAGCTTTCCATCCGCGATCTCGCCATCAACGATCACCGCATTCTCATGCGGGTCGACTTTAACGTCCCCATGGAAGACGGCCGGGTCATGGACGATACTCGCATCCGCGAAACCCTCCCAACTATCGAGTACGCGCTGCGTCACGGAGCGCGGCTCATTCTGGCTTCCCACCTTGGTCGTCCCAAGGGCAAACCCAATCCCAAGCTGAGTCTCAAGCCCGTGGCCGAGCGCCTGCGCATGCTCCTCGACAAGGAACTGGCGCGCGGCGAGAACGTCGGATTTTCACCCGAATGCGTGGGCGTCGAGGCCGAAGAAATCGCTGGCAAGCTGGAAAAGGGACAAACCCTTCTTCTCGAAAACCTTCGCTTTCACGCTGAAGAGGAGAACAATGACGAGAAGTTCTCCCGGCAACTCGCCAGTCTCGCCGACTACTACGTGAACGACGCGTTCGGGACCGCCCATCGTGCCCACTCTTCCACGGTTGGGGTTACCAAGTTTGTGAAGAAGTCTGCGGCCGGGCTGCTCATGGAAAAGGAACTCCGCTACCTGGGCAAAGCGCTGCAGCATCCCGAGGAGCCTTTCGTCGCCATCCTGGGCGGGGCGAAAGTGAGCGACAAGATCGCGGTCATCCAGAATCTGATGGGTAAAGTGGACACCCTTCTCATCGGCGGAGCCATGGCTTATACGTTTCTCAAAGCTCAGGGTGAACAGGTCGGCAAGTCGCGCGTGGAAGAAGACAAACTCGACCTCGCCCGGCAACTTCTGCAGGAAGCCAAGACTCACAAGCTGAAGTTCCTTTTGCCGATCGACCACGTCGTCGCGGACCGAATTGAGGTCAACGCCGTGCTCCACATTGTGAACAGCGGGCACCCGATCCCGCCCACTATGATGGGCCTCGACATCGGGCCGCAAACTATCGAACTGTTCTCCGAAGAGGTTTCCCGCGCCCGCACCATCATCTGGAACGGTCCCATGGGAGTCTTCGAGGTCTCTCCTTTCAGTAAAGGCACCTTTAAAATCGCGCACGCTATCGCGGAAAACGTAGGCGCGCTTTCGATCGTGGGCGGCGGTGACTCGGTATCCGCCGTGCACGCGGCCGGAGTCGCCGACAAGATGACACATATCTCGACTGGCGGTGGGGCTTCGCTTGAGTTCATGGAAGGAAAAAAGTTGCCCGGCGTGGAAGCGCTGACCGATAAGAAATGAGTTGCGGGGAAGCTGGCGTGGCTGATTTCACGATCCGGATCTTGCTAAACGACCACAAGACAGTTGAGTTCCATGGGCCCGCAGACATCACTAAAGAGACCACCCACGCGATCGTGAACGCTGCAAATTCATCTCTTCTGGGTGGGGGTGGAGTGGACGGCGCCATCCACCAGGCGGGTGGACCGTCAATATTGGCGGAGTGCAAGAAGATCGTGAGCCAGATTCGAAGCCTGCCCCCCGGAAAAGCAGTGATTACGACGGGAGGCCGCCTCCCGGCGAAATATGTTATTCACACGGTCGGGCCTGTCTACCGCGGCGGGGATCAAGGGGAAGCACGAGTTCTGCAAAGTTGCCATCGCGAGTGCATCCGGCTCGCCGACGAGCACATGATAGAGTCCCTGTCTTTTCCAGCTATCTCGACCGGTGCTTTTGGTTATCCGGTATCGGCGGCCGCGGACGTCGCGGTTGCGGCTGTTGCCGATGCGCTTCGTTCGACTTCGCATCTAACGCAAATCCGATTTGCTCTGTTTGACGTCTTAACCTTACGAGCGTTCACACAGGCTGCCGAAAAGCTCCGCGATCCCAAGGACGGCTCGCCGTTCAAAATCGAAAGAAGCTTACCGCAGAGAGACTGACCCGTTTCCCCGAGAGGACCCTATGCCCCGCAAGAAACTAATCGCCGCCAACTGGAAAATGTACAAGACGCCGGATCAGACCCGCAGCTTCTTTCGCGATTTTCTTCCTTTGGTCGCGAATCATGATCGCGATGAAATCGTCGTCTGCCCGCCGTATATTGATCTCTGCGTCGCGGTGGAAGTGGTAAAGGGATCGAGCGTGGCCATTGGAGCGCAAAACCTGTACTGGGAAAAGGAAGGGGCTTATACCGGAGAGGTGTGCCCCAGTATGCTGCTGGCAACCGGCTGCACCCACGCCATTATTGGCCATTCCGAGCGCCGGCAGTACTTCGGGGAAACCGATGACATGGTGAATTTCAAGCTGAAAGCTGCCCTCGAAGCTGGACTCACGCCCATTGTTTGCGTGGGCGAGGTTCTGGAAGAACGCGAAGCTGGGCTGACCGAAGACGTGCTTCGCCGCCAGTGCCTGCGTGCCTTCCACGCCGTCTCCGGCAAGAAAGCCGGGAAGTTGGTCGTCGCCTACGAGCCGGTGTGGGCTATTGGAACTGGCAAGACAGCGACACCGCAACTTGCCGCCGAATCCCACAGCTTGATCCGCGGGGAAGCCACGAAAGCTTTCGGCCAGCCGTTTGCCGAAAATCTCCGCATCCTCTATGGTGGCTCTGTGAAACCTGAGAATGCTAAGGCGCTGATGTCGGAAGAAGAAATCGACGGCGCCCTGGTCGGCGGCGCCAGCCTCGATCCAAAATCGTTTGCGGCAATCGTAAAGTATTAGCCACTTCTAATTGCGGTCGTCCAGTTGAATTGCACCGATCACTCTTTCGATTGTCGCTTCCTGCTGTAGCCAATTATTAACCTGTCGTTAACCAAGCCCCGCAGCGAAACCCTTAAACTCCCTCTGCGCCCGTTTTGGAACATTCTTGAGGAGGCTACTCGATGAGATCAATGTGTGCGACTCAAACCGGCAACTTATGGTCCCAAGTCTTTGGGATCTTCGGAATTCTTTTTTTGGCGACGTCAGCGACCGTGACCTCTGCCGCTCAGGTCACGGCTACACCCCCCTATACTGTCTCAGTATTCGCTACCAGCAAACCCAAAGTGTATTACCAGCCCGACTCGATTGCCGTTTGGAACCGCCGCGTGTTCATTGGCTACGGAAACAATGCCAAGCCCGACGGTACTTTTGGTTTCAGCACGATTGTCGAATATGCCATGGACGGAACCGTGCTTCATAAACTCAGAGTCAAGGGCCACAATGACGGACTAAAAGTGAACCCGAAAACTAATCGCTTGTGGGCTTTGCAGAACGAAGACGCTAATCCGAACCTGGTGATCATCGATCCGAGCACTTGGAAATCGAAGAAATATACCTTCGCGAAGCCAGCCCATGGAGGCGGTTACGACGATATGGCGTTCATCGGGGACGACGTTTATATCAGCGCGTCTAATCCATCGAACAACCCCAATACCCAGCAGGCAATCGTGAAGGCCACTCTGAACGGCAACATGGTTGATGTAACCCCTGTGCTTCTCGGTGACGCGAACGCCACGGACATTACCACCGGGCAACCGATTCAGCTCAATCTGCAGGATCCGGATTCCATGATTAATGACCCCGAGGGCGACCTGGTTCTTGACAGTCAGGCGGATGGCGAACTGATCTTCGTTCATCACCCCGGATTCGCGGATCAGGGCGTGTTTCATCTGGCGCTGACCTCTGGGGGTAACTCCACGCAAATTGACGACACGGTTTTGGCAAATTCATTGCAAGGCTTGATTCTGGTTTCGGATCGCGATGGCGAGACCGTTTACTCCATCACGGCGCCGTTTTTCGGACCGAGTGAAGCCTATTCTGCGGGACCAACATTTGTGGGCCGCCTCGATACCCATACCGGTGTGCTGACGCCCGTCGTGACTGGCATGGTTAGCCCGCACGGAATGAGGTTCATCGGGCAGTAAGCCTTGTGCTACTTCTAGCTTGTTGCGAAATTTAGTCGATACCGAAAGGGCACACAACGCTGTGCCCTTTTCTTCTGCCGGGCCAACGCAATAGGCCGATCGCGAAAGATGGCAAGGATTACTTTGCTGCGGCGGAAAGTTGTCTGACCGTAGCGATGAACGTAGTTGTGGGCCGCGTGTGGGTTCGGTCCCGACGATAAGCCAACCCCAACTCCCGCCACAGTTCCACGCCTTGGAGAGGAATCAGCTTGACTCGCTCCGCCAGCACCTGGTCCCGAGCGAAGCTCGAACTGATCAGCGAGACCCCAAGTCCGGCGGCCACAAAGCTCTTGATCATCCCAATGCTGGGTAATTCCATTCTGACCTGCAGGTGAGCACGGTGAGGCCGGAATAGCTTGTCCATGACCCGGCGACTATAACCAGTTCTTGGTAATAACAGCGGCTGTGTCACGATGTCCGCGACTGATACATGCTTATGCTTGGCTAAAGGATTCTGCGGATTCACCATCAGCATCAGCTGGTCACGGAAAATGGAGTGCACCTTCAGGCTGGGGGATTTGACCGGCAGGGTAACGATGCCAACGTCGATCGATCCGTTCTCCAGCTTCTCGATGATTTTGTAGCTGAAGTTGCGGTAGATGCTGATTTGGACTCCGGGATAGATGCGGCAGTATTCAGCGAACACTTCCGGTAAAACGTAGAGACAAGTAGCTTCATTGGCGCCGATCAAGAGCGTGCCGCGCGGCGTGGCGCCCTGGTCGGCTACCGCTAGCAGGGACTCATCGCGCATCCGCAAGAGCCGCTCTGAGTAGGCAAATAGTACTCTGCCAGCCGGCGTAAGCTTCACAGACTTCCCGGAGCGATCGAGAAGCTTGTCTCCATATTCCTGTTCGAGCAACCGAATCTGGCTGCTGACGGCCGACTGTGAGCGGAAGACTTTCTCTCCGGCACGCGAGAAACTGCCTAACTTTGCGACTTGCAGAAATGTGACTAGCTGGTCAAAGTCCATAATTAGTGTGTGATTATAACGGAGGCAGAACGACGGCCTTTCGGCGAACAGGTTATCGATTCCCCACCAGCGCCCGCTGTTTACGATGCAAAAGCAATCTATCGAGTGGAACCCGTGAGATATCGAAAACCGGTGCTTTGTGCCTTTCGAAACGTTTCAGAATCGCGTCCCATGTCTCCGCGATCGAGCACGGCAAGGATCGAGGCTCGACCCGGCTGAATGGCAGCGGCCGTTCGCCGCGCAACAACTGCGTCGCCCGCGGACTGCCCGTGAGACGTTCGTGTCGGCGCAGGACACGGCGAAGCCACAGCTCTTCTGTGAGCTCGACCGGGACCATCCTCACGGACTGGTCGTTGTGGACCTGGCCTCCGACGGAATCGCGAAGCAGGTAAGCCAATCCACCTGTCATTCCGGCTCCGAGGTTGATCCCCGCAAGGCCGAGAATCACGGTGACGCCTGCTGTCATGTACTCGCACGCATGTTGGCCGACGCCTTCAACTACAGCCAGCGCGCCGCTGTTGCGTACGGCAAATCTTTCTCCGGCTCGTCCGGCAATGTACAACTCTCCGCTGGTAGCGCCGTACAGCACGGTGTTACCGGCTAATACATCTCCCCGCAGACTAGCTTCTTCGCCCGCCGTGATGGCGATATTGCCACCCGACAAACCCTTGCCCACATAATCATTGGCTTCGCCGAACAGCCGCATGTTGATTCCAGAGATCAGGAATGCGCCAAAACTCTGGCCTGCGGTACCGACGAAATCGTATTCGACCGGCGTGAGGATCTCGGGATGCTGGCGCAGGATCTCGCCAGAGAGATGGGTTCCCACGGCACGGTCCGCGTTGGTGATACGGAAACGGCGGGAACGATTTGAGTCGTTGGGCTTGATGGTCCGGCTCAGGGCAACCTGAAGAGCGCCAGCGGATTGGCGCAAGCAAGGTGTTTGTGGCAGCGGCGCGACCGGCTCAAGCAGTTCTGCCAAATCGCGTGCAGCCTGCGGATTGCGCGGGCGAAGCCGATCGACTTCGCCAACGATGGCATCGATGGAGCAGGATCCCACGGCGGCGAGAAGGTCCCGAACCTCACCGGCAACGGCGCGGAAGTAGCTTTCCACCATTTCCGGTTTGCCGGTAAAACGCATCCGCAGTTTTTCGTCTTGGGTCGCGATTCCGACGGGACAGGTGTTCAGATGGCACTGGCGGGCCATGACACAACCCAAGGCCAGCAACGCTGCCGTACCGAAACCAAACTCGTCAGCCCCAAACAGCGCAGCCACGATCACATCCCGTCCAAACTTGAGGCCCCCATCCACCCGTAAACGAACCCGGCGACGCAAGCCCGCACCCACCAGAGCGCAGTGAGCATCTCGTAATCCTATCTCCCAAGGCATGCCCGTATTCTTGATCGAAGTCAGGGGGGACGCGGCGGTGCCGCCGTCGTGACCGCTGATGGTGATGACGTCAGCCCCTGCCTTGGCAACGCCTGTGGCGACGATTCCCACGCCGGTGCTGGAAACCAATTTCACTCCAATGCGCGCGCTCGGATTCATTGCGCGAAGATCATAGATGAGTTGCTCCAGGTCCTCGATGCTGTAGATGTCGTGATGCGGCGGCGGTGAGATCAGCATCATGTTAGGTACGGCGTGCCTCAGTCGGGCGATGTACGCGGTTACCTTGCCCGCGGGGAGCTGGCCACCTTCGCCGGGCTTTGCGCCCTGCGCAATCTTGATTTCCAATTCGTCGGCATGGACCAGGTATTCGGCAGTCACGCCGAATCGCGCCGAGGCCACCTGCTTGACGCGGTTGTTGGCCTCCGATTGCCTTCCGTACACTTCCGGATCCTCGCCACCTTCACCCGTGTTGCTGCGCGCCCCCAGCCGATTCATGGCGATGGCCAGCGTACGATGCGTTTCCGGAGAGATCGCTCCCAACGACATCGCCTGAGTGCTGAAACGGCTGAGTATGGAGGCTTCCGACTCAACCTCTTGCAGGGACACCGGGTTGGCAGATGCGATCTCCAGGAGATCGCGAATGGCTACGGGCTCTCTTTTGCCTGCAAGTTCGGTGAACGCCCGGTAGTTTTCCGCGCTCGGCGACTTGATGTAGCGGTGCATGCGCCGAACCAATTCCGGCGAGGTAGCGTGGCGCTCTCCTTCGTGGCGAAAGCGGTACAACCCCAGATCTCGCAGATCGGAGTTATCCGTTCTGAATGCGATGGCATGGCGCTCAATGCAATCGTCGAGAAGTTCGTCGAGTCCCTTACCGCCGATCGCGCCTCCAGCGTCTTCAAAGAAGCGAGCGCGAAGGTCTTCGTCGAGACCGATCGTTTCAAACAGTTGACTGTTGCGGTAACTGGCAATTGTTGAAATGCCCATGCGAGCCATTACCTTCCGCAGGCCTTTCTCCACCGCGAGACGGTATGCAGCAACGCCGTCGGGACGCAGACTCGCGGCTTGCTCCAAAGCAGCATAGGGCAGCACTGCGCTGGCGCCAGCCGCGACCAGCAGAGCAATATGATGTGTGTCGACGATCTGTCCGCTTTCGACGATCAGTGGCACGCTCCAGCGTCCAGCCTTCACCATGGCTTTCCAGACTGCGCCTACCGCAAGCAATGCGGGCAGAGCCGCGTTACCAGCGTTCACGCCACGATCGCTCAGCAGTACGAAGCTAGCGCCGTCTGCCGCGATCGCAGCCTCTTCGAGATGCTTCAGGACCCGCTTTCCGCCCTCAATTCCATCCGCAACCTGAAAAGTGAAATCAAGACGTTGCACCGGCTGCAGGGTCTCTTCGATTACCTGCAGTTGGGCGGAATCCAGCAGCGGAAATGGAAGTATCAGAGCGTCGTACAGATGAACATCCAGGCACATCACGTGGGCTTCGCGCAAGGGATCGATTGGCGGATTCGTAACCTGTGCAAAGCGCTGCTTGCAATGCTCCCAAAGCGGGCGCCGCATGCCCGATAAGAAAGCCGAGGGTGCGTCGTCGCCCATGCTCCACACCGCTTCTTGTCCATTCTGCACCAGGGGTTGAAACAACAATCGAAACTGATCTTCACTCCAACCCAGCGCCGCCATGACCTTCCTGGGCTCAGGCATCGAGGAGGTAGAGGTCCGTTCTGTAGGGTTGACCCGCACCGCGGTACGGGCTGAAACAAATTCGCGCCAGTTGCCAAGCTCTGGAACTTCTCCTGGACGGAGAAATTTACCCCTTGCAGGGTCGACCACCAGCATTTCACCCGGTCCGAGGCGCTGCCGTTCAACCACTTTCTTGTCGTGCAAGTCGGCAATTCCCGCCTCCGAGCCGACGATCAGGAGGCCATCCGAGGTCAGTGTGTAGCGCAGCGGCCGCAAGCCATTGCGATCCAGCTTGGCGCCCACGGTGAAGCCGTCAGTAAAGATCAGCGCGGCAGGACCATCCCACGGCTCCTGCTCGCGCGCGTGCGCTTCCAGAAAAGACTGAAAATCTGAATGAACGATGGGATCGCTTTCCCGCCCCGGTGGAACCATACCCCACATGGCCGCGGTCGGGTTGTAGCCCCTGCGCAGAAGGACTTCCAGCCCATTATCGAAGCTCGCGGAGTCACTCACGCGCTCCTCCAGCAAACGCACCGTCGCCCGAAGTCCGAGACTCTGGCGCAAAGAGCCTTCTTTGGCACGAAGCCATCGCCGGTTTGCGCTGATCGTGTTGATCTCGCCGTTGTGGGCCACGAAGCGGAACGGTTGCGCCAGCGACCAACTGGGATTCGTGTTGGTCGAGTAGCGCTGGTGAAAGATCGCGAAGGGGCTGACAAAATCCGGATTTGCAAGATCGGAGTAAAATGCTGGCAACTGCTCCGGCGTCAACAACCCTTTGTACACCACGGTTCGTGAAGAGAGTGAACAGAAATAGGTTCCCTTTGGAGCCGCGCACTCCACTTCCTTGCGCAGCCCAAAAAGATCCGATTCCAGATCGATGGTTTCTTCCATGGGAGCCAAAAAGCATTGCTGGATTACCGGAAGGGTATCCAGCGCACGCGGGCCAACAATCGAAGCATCGGTTGGCACGGCACGCCAACCGAGTAATCGCAGCCCGTGACCTCTTGCCAGCTTCCCGATCAAATCTTGGGCGACGCGCTCGTGGCCACAGGGCAAGAAGACCATTCCTAATGCATACGCGGGCGGTAATTCGATCCCGCCTTCCCTCGCACAATTTCGGAAAAACCTATCCGGAATGGGCGTAAGCAGACCGGCACCGTCGCCACTCCTGCCATCCGCATCCAGGCCGCCGCGGTGGCCCAGACGACGCAACGCTTCGAGCGCACGCTCAACCACTTCGCGCGAACCTGCGCTGCCAAGCTGCGCCACGAATCCCACACCACAGGCATCGTGATCGACGGAAGCGAAACTGCGTGTCATCTTACATTGTGTACCCTCTGCGGGGCAGGAAAGTACAATCAAGAATTTCGATGACCGCAATGGATTTTTCAGGGATGCCCGACGCTAACCGGGCCGCGCGCCCGACTGTGACTACAAATTCGCCGGCTTCACGGCGGAGACCAGTCCTTGCTGAGCTCCGCTCTGCAGCGCTTCTCTCAATGCGGTCTCCACCTGTTTCAGGTGGTCGCGGGTCAGCTTCTTCCGGTTCGCGGTGAGATAGAAAACATCAATCGCCATCTGCCCTTCTGTGTCAATAAGAGCAATTTCGATGTTGCACTTGTGATGAGAGAAGCATGACGCGACCGTGTGCAAGAGCCCTGGACGGTCTTGCGCAACCACTTGCACCAGCGTGCTGTTGGAAGAACTCAAGTTGTCAAACTCAATCGCGGTCTTTATTTGTACCTTGGGCGTACTTTTCTTCTCTTCGACTTGCATCCGGCTCTTCAGCATCCGATCCAGATCGGTCTCTCCCGTCAGCACCTCACTGACTCCGCACTTGAAGCGCTGCCATTCCGAGAGGTTCAGTTCAAGGGTTCGAAAGCGATCGGTGAAATAGAATGTGTCGACGACGGTTCCGGCCTGGTTCGAGAAAGCCGTGGCCTTCACAATATTCATGCCCCATGCTGCCAAGGCTCCGGCCACCTTACCGAAAAGAAAGGGACGGTCGTTCGTAACCAGTGTCAGTTCGAACCAGTGGCGGCCACGCTTGAGATCAAGCTGAATGGCATGTTTCCGCAAGCTCTCCGCCATTTCGAGATGACGAAGCACTTCATTGGCCGCGTAGGTTCTCAGGTAGCGTTGTGGCAGTCCTTCCAGAAAAGCTTTCACTCTCTTGCCGGCGGCGGGAGCCAACATGCGCAGGCGGGCGATTTTCTCGTCATCGATATCGGCGTCTGGATGCAGCCGTTGGTCCACATTGCGATTTAGTTGGTTCGCGGCTGCGATGTACAGCTGCCAAACGTTCTCAGCTTTCCAGGGAGTCAACGCTTCTGGGTTGACCGCTTTGATATCCGCGTAGGTGAACAGGCAGAGCATCTTCAGCCGCTCGGGAGTGCCCACTTTGTCGGCGAACCCAGCGACCGTTGCCGAATCGAAAATATCGCGGCGAAGAGCGGCTGACATTTCCAGATGATTGCCAATCAGGAAGAGCACGGTTTCGCGCTCCGACGACTCCAAATCAAGCCGCTCCAGGCATTGTTCTGCAATCGCCAGGCTGCCTTCTACGTGATTGTCGGAACACGCACCTTTGCCGGTATCGTGCAACAAGAGAGACAAGTACAGCAACTCCGGCTGTTCGAGCTCTTCCAGGATTTCCGCATATTGCTTCTCCCATTCCGAACGCGACTGCCGCAGCCGGTGGAGGCTCTCGATCGCCAGGAAAGAATGCTCGTCGACCGTGAAACGATGATAGAAATCGCGTACCACTAAGGAGTCGATCGACTTCAATTCCGGCAGGAGCAGGGTGAGCAACCGCAGTGAATGCATGGCGCGTAAAGCCTGGGCGGCGTGCGGTTGCGCGAGTATTTCCCCCAGGTAAAGCCACAGCTCCGCTCCCCTGGGAGGCGTCGCCGCCAAGGATGGCAACACTTGCTCAATCTTGTATTCCGTGGTCGTGCTCAACCTCACGTCATGATGGGCCACGAAGTGGAAAAGGCGGAGCAATATTTCCGGATCTTGTAACGCCGATGACTGGCGCAGGAAAACCAGCCCATCGACCACGGAGAAATCAGAATCGGAGACTCGTGCTCGCAGGTAATGGAAATGCCGGGATATCGAAGACCATGCAGCCGGTATTTCTTCCAGCAGTTGGGTCGCAGTGCGATGAATGGAGCGAGCATGGCTGAAATAAATTCGCATCCAGTCGGCCGCGGCGAGTTCGTTGGCCTCATGCACTCCGATTCCGCGCTTGGCGGCCTCTTCTTGCGCCTCCCAGGACAGCAGGTTGTCGTCTCGGCCATAACGAAGATGCAGAAAGCACCGCACCGAGATCAGGAACTCGAGCGCAGGCTCGAACTGCCTGCGCGCCGACGTTGACAGCAGGGATTTGAGATCGGGCCAGCCATGCAACTTATCCATGGAGGAGAGCACCCTAAGCCAAAGCGCTACATTGCAATCCCGCAGACCCCCCGGAGTGTCCTTGACGTTCGGCTCGAGGTGGAAGATGGTGTTGCCGAATTTCTCATGGCGAGTCCTCGTAACCTCAGCCAGACTCTGCAACAGAGACTGCGAATCTCGGGTCATCAACTTCGGAATGACCTTGTCGTGCAACTTCGCGAAGAGATCAGGATCACCTGCGAGATAGCGGCAGTCGAGCAGCGAGATCGCAAACTCGACATTGGCGGGGTCGAAACGATCACATTCCTGCAGAACGCGCGTGGCCGGACTCACCTTCAGGCGCAGGTCCCACAAACCCTGCGAAAAGCTTCGAATCCGGTCTTTAAAAGCCTGCTCGGTTTCGTGGTCGGCATGAAGAAAAAGCAGATCGATGTCAGAGTGGGGGAACAGCCAACTGCGCCCGAATCCGCCCAACGCGACAAGGCTGAACCCCTGTGGACCGGGTTCCTGCGCGCAGATAATTTCCTTCCAGAGATGGAGAACGACCTTTTCGACCAGGCCAGTGCGCTGGGAAATGGCCGCGCAGCCATTTCCCGTGGAAGCAAAGTCCTCTCGTATGCGCGCTGATTCTACAGTGTAGAGATCTCGTAATTCGCTGCTCAATGAGCCTGCCGTGGTCATACCGTTTGATCCGGGCCGAACTTCACGCACTTAGCAGCGTTCTTGTGGCTGGGGGATGTTGATTCGATCTATGCTCCTCGCGACCGCTCTCGCGGTTTCACAAAGCATCCTCTCCGCGCTCATCGTTGCGGATGCGGATGACCTCATCCACACGCGAAAGGAAAATCTTCCCGTCGCCGATTTTGCCTGTGCGGGCTGCCGCGGAAATCGCCTGCACGACTTTTTCCACCATGGTGTCGGCGATCACCAGTTCGAGCTTGATCTTTGGAATAAGGTCGACGGTGTATTCCCGGCCGCGATAGAACTCGGTGTGTCCCTTCTGCCTTCCGTGGCCGCGGGCCTCGAGCACGGTCATCCCCTCAATCCCTATTTCATGCAGCGAGGTCTTTACGCCTTCCAGCTTAGAGACCTGGATGATTGCTTCGACCTTGGTCATCGTGATCCGTGCCAGTCGTTACTTCAGATGTTGGTTTAGTTTAGTAATTCTCGTTCTCTCGCAGTACCCCGGATGCAAATTTCGCCGCACTCTGCGATCGGGTCGCGGATTCATCTTCCAATCCCACCGGTGTACCTGCGGAAGAAATGACGTATTCGGGATAGGCAGAAATCCCGTGCTCATGCAAGTCTAAACCATAGAGTTCTCCCTCGCGCGACACCCGGAGTGTCCCCGTCGAATTCACCAGAAGCATCACGGCGTAGGCGACTACGAAAGTGGTCGTCGTGATGATCAGACTCCCAAGCGCCTGCGCGAGCAGCAATTGGGTACCGCCGCCGTAGAACAGTCCCTTCAACGCACCCGAATTGTCGGGCGCCACCGGGCCGGTGGATCCATACTTGCCGCACGCGAAGAGACCGAGCGAGATTGTTCCCCAGATTCCGCACATTCCGTGTACGGGAACTGCGCCGATGGGATCATCAATGCGCAGCCACTCCAGCAATTCAACGCCCGCGACCACCAGCATGCCAGCGGCACCGCCCAGAAGAATCGCTCCTGTCGGGCTCACCCAGTAGCACGGACAAGTGATCGCCACCAACCCTGCAAGGAATCCGTTGATGGTAAAGCTCACATCCCACTTTTTATTCGGGATATACGCATAAATCATCGCAGTCAATCCGGCGGCGCACGCGGCCAGCGTTGTGTTGGTAGCGACTCGGCCAATGCCCTCGAAATCCATTGCGGAGAGCGTGCTTCCAGGATTGAAGCCGTACCAGCCGAACCACAGCAGCAGGCCGCCTGTGGCGGCGATTGTCAAATCATGAGGCAACATTGGACCGCCGCCGTCACGCTTGAATTTGCGACCCAGCCGCGGGCCAAGAACAATTGAGCCAGCCAGAGCGATCACCCCGCCGATCGTATGCACAACCGTGGATCCGGCGAAGTCGTGAAAGCCCGTCCCCAAGGAAGGAAAGAAGTGACCGTCGCTGCCCATCAGGGCCAGGAAGCCGTCCGGCCCCCACGCCCAGTGGCCGATGATCGGATAGATGAAACCAGAAACCGCGACGCTGTAGAGCAGATCGCCAACGAATCCGGTCCGTCCGATCATCGCTCCCGAAGTGATCGTCGAGCAAGTATCGGCGAAGGCGAACTGGAAAAGCCAGAACGCCAGAAAAGCAACTCCAGTACTTTCGTAGGTCGCGGGTACGTCTTTCAGGAAGAACCAGTGGTATCCGATGAATCCATTGCCGTGGCTGAACATGAACGAGAAGCCAAAGGCATAGAAGAGGAGGCCGCACAGGCAGGTGTCAACGATGCATTCCATCAGGACATTCACCGTCTCGCGAGACCTGCAGAAACCGGCCTCCAGCATGGTGAACCCGACCTGCATGCCAAACACGAGGAAAGCTGCGATCAGCGTCCAGACCGTGTTAATCGGATTGACGATGTCCGCGGCTTTGACCTCGGCGTCGGCCGCATAAACTCGCCTGAAGAACAGGCCTGACACCACGGTGATGGCAAGCAGGACGACGGCGACCCCGAGGGCCTTGCCCAGAACCAGAAGCGTTCCATAGCGTCGCCACTCCGGATCTCGCAGCCGCACCCCCAGGCGAGAGAATCTCTGCGCTAGAAACAGTTTCTTCAGGTGCTGCGGAAAGGCAGACATGCACATCGCTCCTTAGTAAGTTTGTCGGGGGAACTGCGCTTCAAAAGCAATGCTCGCGTCCTACCCGAACCGGCTTCGGCGCGGGTGAATCATGCGAATCTTTGATTGGCCAAGCATGACAGTAAAAGATCAATCCGATCACCGTCCAATGCATAGTTCTTATCACAAGCATCGGAAATGTCTCTGCAGTTTTAATTTATGGAGGACATAAACGCGATTTATTCACTTTTCCCTGCCGCTGCGCCGGCAGTTCCACACCCGTCGGCAGGGAGCTTCAAAGCGACGGATTTTCTGCGATGGCTGGAACAAGCTACACTGTGCTCTGTGCAAGTATTAGACCACGATGAAAAGCCGCGCTTCCTGAGGAAGTGGATCATTGACTATGTTCACACTACGTCCCATCGGGTATGTAAGAAGTCCCTACAAGGACACGCGAGAGATTCCCAAAGGCCTCGGCGCTAAACACCAGGCAGAGGGTGCTCTCGATATGTTGGCGGAATTCGAGGTCGGGCTCACCGATATCGAAGGTTTTTCTCACCTCATCGTTATCTGGGCATTTGATCGCTCGCAAGGGTTTGAATTGCTGGGCAAACCGCCCAGCGACAACCGGTCGCACGGTGTGTTCGCGACTCGATCCCCGAGGCGTCCGAACCCCATTGGCCTTACCGTCGTTGAGCTCCTGCGTCGAGAGGGTGCGCAGCTACAAGTCCGCGGTGTTGACATGCTCGACGGGACTCCGATTCTGGATATTAAGCCCTACCTGTCAAGCGTCCCGCCGGAAAAGTTACGGCGTGGCTGGCTGGCGGAAGCCGAAGCGCGTGGAAGCAAATGATCTCGACCGTTTAGGCACGTGATAAGATTAAGGTCATTTCGGATACTGAGAAACAGTTCAAAAGTGCGGAAGTGGTGGAACTGGCAGACACACCATCTTGAGGGGGTGGCGCCGAAAGGCGTGGGGGTTCAAATCCCCCCTTCCGCACCAATTTACAATGCGCCACTACGTCGTTCACTCAGATTCCGGCTGCCCTGCTTCCTCTGACCCTCTGCAAAGTCGTTCGATCACCGCATCCATTCGTCGGCGAGCCAACTGGAGCCTTCGCTGGGCTGCGGCCGGGCTGATTCCGAGAATCATGGCTGCTTCCGAAACGCAGTGGCCTTGAATATCACAGAGCAGGAACACCTCGCGACAATTCCGCCGTAGCTGCAAGGCATGTATCAGGACAGCCTGCATCACTCCTGATGGAATGTTCGGCTGCTCGGAGTTTGGACGCTGCTGAAAGCCCTCTCCCTGAAGCGGTTCGGTCATAGCTAAGCTTGACATCCGTTTACTCGCTGGTCGCATGTGTAGCGAATATTTGACGAAAATGATTTGCCGTCGGAATGTCCCGATTGACGCCGAAGCCGTCATAAAACGGCTCCGGCGAAACTGAAGGACGATGCCCTTCCCCCGGCAGGCAACGTCCCCCCTCGGGATGCTGGTACCCGTCGAAGCGGTTTGCTCCGCGGGCGGACCCGCGAACAAGAAACCGGCTCGTATCCCAGTCACGCGCCCGGCTCGATGCTCACTGCAATGGTGAATCAAGGGCGAATTTCGTTTCACCGCAAGCGGAGGCGAGAGAATTCGGTTCTCGCCTGCGTACCACAACTGCTGGCCTTGCAACTTTGGGGGCGGGTGTAGAATAGCTGCCACTTGCGCACACTTTGAGGCTAGTGTCTTGCAATTCGACAAGTTCGACAAGGCTTACTTAGAACGGCTGTGTTCCGGCGATTTCCGGACACAGAGCCATTTTGTTGCTTATTTCAGTGAATTGATCCAATTGAAGCTTCGTTCTCGGGTAAATTCCCCTCATACTATCGAAGACCTGCGGCAGGAAACTTTCGCCCGAGTCTTCACCACTTTGCGGAGCGAGGGGAGATTAAGACAACCGGAACGGTTAGGAGCCTTTGTGAATTCAGTTTGCAATAACGTCTTGCTCGAACACTATCGTGCATCTTCTCGCGAGAATTCGGTCGAGGACGACGAAAGCGCGAATGTTCCCGATCCGTCGCTGGACGTAGTAGCGATTTTGTCGCACAAAGAAATGGAGCAGAAAGTTCGTCAGGTTCTGGACGAACTGTCGGAACGTGACCGGCGCCTGCTGCGGGAGGTGTTTCTGGAAGAACGTAACAAAGACGCAGTATGTCGGGACTTCGGCGTAGACAGGGATTATCTCAGGGTTCTGCTTCATCGCGCCAAGCAAGCCTTCAAGGCTGTGTACTTGAAGAACCTGCCGGGCGGCATACGGGGTACTGCGGCAGACTAACACGATGAAACGATTTGTCCTGCTCTTTCACTATCTATACGAGGGACACCTGCGGACATGGACCATAGCGAATCAATCCGGTTGATGGCTTCCGAGAAGTACCTGCTCGGAGAGCTTACGCCCGAGTTGCGTGAACAGTTCGAGGAGCACTTTTTCGACTGCCAGGAGTGCGCTCTCGATGTTCGGGCAGGCGCTGCCTTGGTGGAGCACAGTAAAGTCGTGTTAGCGGAGCCGAGCGCGGTATCTCCGTTGACGGTGCCAATCCCCGTTCCCGGGCCGGGCTGGTTCGCATGGTTGCGTCCTGCCCTCGTCGTGCCGGTTCTGGCGGCTCTGCTGGTGGTGATTGGATACCAGAATCTGGTTACGTATCCGCAGCTAAAGCAGACAGCCAGCAGTCCGCAGATTTTGCCGTGGGCCTCGATCAACGTCAGCACCCGCGGAACCAGTACAACCCAGATCTCGCCACGCGCTGGGCAGGGCTTCCACCTGCTGGTGAATATCCCTCCGGAAAGCCGTTACACCTCCTACACTTTTGACTTGTCGAGCCCGTCAGGAAGACTAGAATGGTCGCGCACGATTCCAGCGGCCGCGTCCGACGAGGCCCGGTCGATCTACGTTCCCGGCACCAACCAGGAGCAAGGCGTGTACACGCTGGCGGTACGCGGCGGTACGGCCCCTAACGAGAGCTCAGACCTCGGTCATTATTCGATTGAAGTACAAATTCAGCGATAGCTCAACGGGAGGAGCTAAACATATGGCCACAAATCCGAAATCACTAGTCGCGCCACAACCTTTGCTGGAACAGTACCACGTGTATCACGCCGAAGCCCACGTACTCAGTGGCAATCTCAAACATCCTGTCAATCAACCGATTGAACACAAGGCACGCGTCGTCTTAGAAAAGACCCGCCGCGACGGCCATGTCAGCCAGTCGGTCGCCGAGGATACCATGGAGGGGCTGATTTCCTTCAAGGGGGGCCACACTCGTGCGTCCGGAACCAAGATCGAGAAGAAAGATTTTTGGGGCAACGATCATTCTGGCTGGGTGACGCTGTCGACGTCGGTGATTGAAGGCTTGAACGTGTTCGAAGTCATCACGGCCGATCGCGTGGTGTCGCAGGTTTCCACCGAGCATCCTGTCACGAATGGCCACGTTCCCCGAGTAACATTCTTGGGCACGCGCTTCGAAAACTTCCGAGTCGGCGGATATCCGGTGCAGATCGAACTCGATCTCGGAATTTGCGGTAGCAAGCCGGACGGGGACAAACCCTATCTGCAAGACCGCGGCTTCCTTGATCGCGTTCAGCGTCAATTCAATGACATTGCTGGAGCCAAGGGTCTTCCTGACGGCCTGGAGAAACAGTACGATGCCAAGATCGCTTACATCGACGATCTCAAGAAACGTGCCAATGGGCGGGCGAAAGGGGAGCGGAGCGGCTATTCTAAACTGCAATGTACGCTGGTCAAAAGCATCGGGCCGATTCCGATTCCGGGAGTCAAAATCTTCGGGAACATAATCTTCATCCCGGACTTTGGCACCGTGTCCTTGGCCGACGTGGAGGTCGGGATCGAACCTCATCACGATGGTTTTTCGAGCGATTCGCGCACTGGTGCTCCGCAGGGACCAAGCGACAGCAACTACTTCACGCTGAACATGCTGAACATGCACCTGGGTTGCATCGGCGGAGGGAACGTGATTGCTGGCAGCGCCACATCCAATGGGCACACAAGACCCTAGGACCGGTTGTTCTCCTTTCCTTTCTCATCAACGCACTCTCATGCACTCGTCATGAGAGTGCGCCGTCCGCTTATGAGCGTATTCAAGCGGCTTTCTTTCGCGGGAATCTCAGGCAAACTCAAGATGAATCCGACGTCGAATACCGACAATTCCGGGCAGCAGACCCGCAATGGGCTTGGAGATTCAGAATTCTGGAAGCCAAAGCCGCTCTATGGCGAGGCATGTATGAAGATGTATTCCGCCTTCTGGCGTCGAAGCCCGAACCTCCCGATGAAAATGGGTTGACCGTGCCCATTCTCACACTTGAAGCCATCGCTAACGCTCGCTTGCAGCGATTCCCCCAAGCAGAGACGAAACTGAAGGAGGCGGAGAGGATCTGCACAAGCTGGGTGGACCCAAGCTGTGGAGAGGTGCTTCAGGCCCGTGGCCTCATATCCAACGAGAAGGGCGAACTGGCGCAGGCGCGGCAAGCGTTCGAATTATCCTTGTCATTTGCGCGCGCTCATGCCGACCGATTCTTGGAGTCCACAGCCCTTCTGAACGCAGGCGCGGTATTACTCAAACAGGAACACTTTGATGAAGCGATCTCTTCATCCGAGGCTTCCGATCGAGTTTCTAATGCGATTGGCGCTTCGGATGTCGCCTTAGTCGCGCAAGGCAATGTGGGCTGGGCGTATTACAAACTTGGTGACTCCGATCAGGCATTGGAGGCGTTTCAGGCTGCGGAAAAAAGAGCAGGTCAACTGGGCGATGTCTTCGACCAGGAAAACGAGCTCACTAATATTGGCTACATCTACATGGACTCGCGCAAGTTCGACTTGGCCGCGCGGTCGTTTCAGCAGGCCTTGAGCCTTGCGGAGGGGATTAAGGCCAAGGGAGACATCTACAACGCCCTCCGTGTCCTGGCGCGGCTTTCTTTGCAGACCGGCGAATTGACGATTGCGAGTCAATACGCGCAGCGAGCCCTCGAGATCGCACGAGAGAGCGGAAACCACGGCGATGAGCTCTACCCCATGCTTGTTCAAGGGCAGGTGGCTTCCCGTCGCGGTAGTTCGACCGAGGCCGAGAACACGTTTCACGCCGTCGAAACGGATAAGCTTTGCCCGGTATTTCTGAAGTGGGAAGCGCAGCACTCGCTGGCTCGTCTCTATGAAGACGAGAGCCATGCCGACGCAGCGGATGGTGAATATCGGGCTGCCCTCGCCACCTTCGAAGCGGCTCGCGATAGGGTTCGGCATGAGAGTTCGCAACTTTCTTTCCTTGCCAACGCCTCCCGAATCTATGACGATTACATTCATTTCTTGGTGGCGCATGGAAAAACGGACGAGGCCTTACGCTGGGCCGACTACAGCCGGGCACGCACCCTGTCCGAAGGATTGGGATTGCTGGCAAAGGGGGCTTCTTCTGGGCCTCCGTCGCTGAAACCTCAAGAAATCGCACGGCAAGCCGACGGCACAGTTCTCTTTTATTGGTTGGGCGAGAAGCAATCCTATTTGTGGGCGATCACGCCCAAGAACACCAACTTGTTTACTCTTCCCGCCGGATCTGAAATCGATATTGCGGTGCAGCGGTATCGCAAAGACCTGATCGGGCCACAGGATATTCTCGAAACTGCAAGTGCCGACGGAACCGGGCTTTACCGCATGCTTGTCGCCCCGGCCCAAGCTCTGCTGACAAAAGACGCGCAGGTTTTCATCATTCCGGACGGCAGCTTGAATGGCCTGAATTTCGAGACCTTGTTAGTGCCGGGGCCCAAACTGCATTATTGGATTGAAGACGCGACCATCGCCGACGCCAATTCGCTCCGGGTGCTGGCAGGATCAAACACCTCGTGGCACGGTTCAAGGATTCACTGGGGCAAACTTCTGCTCATCGGCGACGCTATCTCTGCCAGTGCCGACTACGCCGAGTTGCCGAAGGCCGGTGTAGAAATCGAAAATATCGAAAAACATTTTGCTCCCGCCCGGCGCGAAGTTCTTACCCGTGCTCAAGCCAGCGCTCCGGCATATCTGAGAAGCGCTCCCGAGCAGTTTGCCTATATCCATTTCGTGGCCCACGGCACTGCCAGCCGTCTAAGTCCGTTGGACTCTGCCGTCATACTGTCAAAAGCTACCGCGGCAGAAGACTCCTTCAAGCTGTATGCACGGGACATTATTCAGCACCCTTTGCACGCAGAACTGGTGACCGTTTCGACCTGCTATGGCGCGGGCGCTCGCGCATATACGGGTGAGGGATTAGTTGGCCTGTCGTGGGCGTTTCTGCGTGCCGGCGCACACAACGTGATCGGCGCACTCTGGGAAGTTAGCGATACTTCGACACCGCGCCTGATGGATCAACTTTATGACGAACTCCAGAAAGGCCGAAGCCCCGAGGCGGCGCTTCGTTCCGCGAAGCTTTCGTTACTCCACTCGGACAGCGCCTTCCGCAGGCCGTTCTATTGGGCACCATTTCAGCTTTATACCGGGGCTTAGATTCCGATTCCACTATGCTGTCGATTTGGCCCTGTTTCGGTAAGTGTTATGAGCGTGTGGACCAGCCGCAACCGCAACTTCTTTTTAAACCGCGTCCGACCCAAACGCGCCGGGACGGTTCGAACTATTCGTTGCTCGGGGCAGGCTCCGACGCAGAAGCCGTAGCACTCCCCCCGGAGAAGCGACTCGGTTGCGGGCGATACCCGTTCCGCGTGCGGATGTGGTACTTCTTCAGACGGTCCCCTACCAATTTCACCGTAATACCGCGCCAGCCCCGGTTAGGATTCAGCTGCGGGTAGTAGGCGAGCGAATAGAGATGCGCCAGGTCATCGCGGATCGAAGCGAAGGCTCGTTGTTCGTCTCTCCAGGTCTTGGCGAAATATGCCTTGCCCCCAGTAGCGGCAGTCATGCGTTCAAAAACCGCTGTCGAGACTGGTTCCAGTTTCGCCAACTGAGTGCTGATCATGTAGATAGCCGTTCCCGTCGATTGCGCTAACTCCGCCACATCCTCGGGCGGCACCATGCTGGAGTTGTCGGGACCGTTCGAGAAAACCACCACCACTTTTCTTCCGGTGAAGTGGGCCGCATCCTTTATGGTCAGCAACAGGCAGTTGTAAAGCGCGGCATCGTCTCCAGCGACAGTCGCACGCACACCGTGTAAGACCGCCGCGCGGTCGGGGGTCAAAGGAGCAGATCGGGAAAGGTCGCGGCTGTACGAATAGAATGCCACCTTATCCGCGCTTTCCAGGGAGCGCACGAAATCAGCGATCGCATCCTGTGCGAAAACAAACCCGCGATACATGTAATTGCTGGTATCGAAGAGGAGGAAAACATTCGCGCCCGCGACCATCGAACCAAGGCTTTGAGGATCGTCTCCAGGTTTCGGATCCGCTGAATGCTGTTGTCCCGTGGCCTGGGCTGAGGTTTTTCCATCCGCCGGAGCAATGTCCGCCACTTTGTACGCAGGTTCGTTGCCTTCCCCGAACGTGGCGAGTTTTTGCGGAATATTATCCTCGACGATGGCGAAGTCCGAGGGACGAAGGCCGGTAATGTAGTTCCCCTTGTTGTCGGTCACGGCAACGTTCAACTGCACCATGTCAACAACCACGCGAATGTTGGGTTCACTTTCCTGAGCAACCACCCGAGTTCCTGGACCGGAGAAGAGGATCAGAACTAACACGAGAAAAAGAGAGTAATTCCTTGTCATATATTCACGTTCCGTATGCCGGCCTGGTCATTGCCCGGCGAAGTCTATCAGTTCATCACTTCTCATTCTCTGCTACGACAGTCGTTCAAAACTGCGTCTTAGCGCCAATCGTTGATGAGGAAGCAATCCTGCCCTGCCGAAACTCTTCTCCGGTTTCTTGCATGGCCCGAAGCATAGCCGGCCAATCTTCGAAGTCACTGGCAAAAATCTTTTCGACCATACGACGAGTCAGTTCGGGAACTAGCCGGTTCAGCATCACCGCGGAGTAACCCTTTTCATCAGCGAGGCGCGCCCAGTACAGATTGCTGGAATCCCAGGTCTCGGCCAGCAACCGGCTGGAATAGCCCTCGAAGGCGGGGAAAGGTTTCAGATTGAGCAATTCGCGCGCGTAGCTCTGCGCCAGGATCGGATGAGGCACGCCGAAGTCCTGAGACAGCCGCTCCCAGCTGACTTCTGTGGGATACCGGCGAGAAAGTCCCTCCAATTCCTGACCGGCAGGTCCCCAGGAAGCGCTTTCTCCCGAAGATCTTCGACGAAACTCCGCCGCCAGGTAGAACGTATCCGCTGGCGTCATTTGATGATCTATTTCAGCGGCGCGTCCCGCAACCAGAGCTTGCTCCACTCGGTCAGAAACTTCCGGGCTCATACGCTCTGCCAGGATCTCCATCACCTGCTTCCGCAGCCGTTCATCGCCTACCGAAGCGGTCAAAAGCTCCTCTCCAGAGCGCTGATAAAGCGTGACGGCATGTAGTTCACTCTGGCTCACGCCCCACCAGCGCGGCAGGGTTGCGTTGATCAAGAGACCTGGCACCAACTCTCTCCAGATCAGGGCCTGGACGTTTTCCGGCGCAATGAAGTCCTGTTCCACTTGAGCGAGGACATACGGCAAGTCCGCGAGGGAGCCGACCAGGTGAGCACCCCCGCCCGCCGGAGAGCCCTCCCCAAACAACTGGGAAGCTTGCCAGACGTGTTCCACACCCGCAACCGTGTCTCCCGAGAAGTCATGAGAGCGGACGAAGAGCGGATTGTTGTGCAGAATCTGGGCCCCTGGCGGTTCGTAGTACGCATAGTTCAAACCCACGAGGGTATCTCTAAAGAACGGACAGAGTTGGCCGGGGGCGTCTTCCAATTGTTGCTTTGAACCCGCCTTGATCACTTTCGTCAAGTCCGTACGCATCTGCAATTCCGTGTGACGGTTGTTGTAAATTCCAGTCGCCCATTGAGTTCTTTCACCACTGCTGAAAATCGGGCGCGGCATCTCGAATTCACGAAGCTCTCCGGCCAATGGGATCAGGTTATCGCCTACGGCCGCCCCGTGCGCCATCGCTTCTAAACCGTCGCCCAGAGCCAATATCGTATCCAGAGAAACCAGGCGTTGGCCGTCCAGCACCGATCGAATTCCGTTTGCCACTTCCTGGTGGATTCGCTGGCCGTCTGGACTCGCTTGCTTGGGCCCTGCCAGCAAATCGATGATTTCATCCTGCGAACCGTCGCGTTGTCCTGTCGCTGCCAGCAACACTTCTGCTAAGGAGTCACGCCCCGCATTGAAGAGCTGGGAGGACGACGTAACTTTGTCAAAAGGTCGAATCACTTTTTGCCAGGAATCGTTCAGCGCAGCTGTCTTGATCTGTCCCTGGCGCGCCAGGATTTGCCAAATCCCGATGTTGGCCTGGAATATTCCCATGGCGTTGCCTCGCAATGTATGGTTGGGAATCTTGCCCAGGCTCTCCGCCACATTCAGGAAGTGAGTGATGGATGCGTCGGTCAACTCCGGAAATTCGGAGAAGATCAAATATTGGTTACTGAACTGCGGGAACCTGCTAGCCAGCAACAAGACCGTTTGCGGACTCAAGCGATTCTCCGGCGACCGCCGGCTGTCCAGTTCGCTCGCCATCAGATAGATTTGCAATGGTCCGCTCTCCGTCTCCACCCGGCAAAGGGCAAACATCGCTTCTGCCAGATGCTCGGGACTGTTCACATGGCCGGCACGTTTGCCCCACTCACGGACGATCTTGGAATCGCTTTTCTGGCGCAGTATCTCTTTCCATACCTCCAGATTCCCCGGCACGTAGGGTTCTCCGGAAGGCGTCCACTGCAGCCGGGTCGCCAGAAGCAAAAGCGCTGGAGCCGGGCGAAACGCCGGTCGCGCGGCGTCCGGAGAAATCGCCTGCCCACGAAATGCTTCATAGAAATGACGGAGCCGGGCGTCGGTGAAATGTGCCTGTTGAGTTTGATTGACCCGCGAGAGAGCGTCAAAATATGCCGCCAGCCAGCCATTATCCTTGGCCAGCAACCGGACGACAAACTCTCTCGGCAACTTTGGACTCGCCCCCGCCAAATCGTTCCAAGCCGACTCCGCGCCGCTGCCACCGGGCACGATCACATGTCCAGAGCGAATGCAGATGTGACTTCCGTAAAAATCGAGGACTGCGGCCAACGGAAGCAGTCTCCCCAGCCCGACAGACTGCTGCAAGGCCAACCTGGTTTCGGCGTCGGTTCGATCCAATGCCCAATAAAGTCGGGCCAGGACTGGCTCGCGCAGAAGGGTTTCAACGAAGTCACCCGCGATTTTCTTGCTTTCGCTGCTCAGTGTCGTCCAATCGCTCTCCGTAAAAAGCACAGGGACGCGGGAGGCGGAAAATGGATAAGCAAAAGGCTTGCCTCCCTGAAGTGTCTCCTCTAGTTGAGGCAGAGGAAAACCCGAGTCGATCGTAAGAAAGGCTCTTTCTGGATCGGCGGTCACCAGGGACGTGCTGCTCTGCCCACAGTCTTGGCGCACCCGGTAACCCAGGATGTGCAGCAGAGGCTTGGCCTCATCGCAATTCGAAACATGAATCGTCCCGTCAGGGCTGGTCAGTGTCGATAGTTCCTTTGCCTGATGAACATACCGGCTCAACAGGATCAGAAATTCGGTTGGCCTGCCCCCGTCCCGAGATCCCTCATAACCCTGCGCGTACACATTGTGAGCCAGCAGGGGCACGACTTCTTCTGCCGAAACCTTCTGGCTGATGCCAGCCATCCGCAGGAACGAACGCAAGGGGCCGGGAATGATAACACTTGCCCCAGCCGGCGCCTGCACCACCGGCGCATCCGACCAGAAAAGGCCGGCCGGCGCTGCGCTCCACGCATCCGCAGAGACGCAACACACGCTCAGAAACATTAAGGGAACAAGGGCGGGCAGGAAACGAGGAGATTTCATGGCAGGAGTCCCTCTCCAAACCTTCGCGAAATCTTGCAACTAAACGACGACTACACCGAGGAAGAGAATGATTGCCGCCGCACTGAGCGGCTCCGGTACGCCATCCTCTTCCTTACTTTCGTGTCGGCCACGATAAACCATCCTTCGCCGTAATCCAAGGTCTTTTCGCGGATTCAGCACTACAAGATATGTGTGACTAGTAATTTGGTGATTATTTTGGGGCTGATCTTCTCCCTCACGAGCGCCCCTACTCACTCCAAGCGCACGCGTGGAGTCGGCAGAGGCCCCGCCGCCAAGTCCGCGCAGACCAGTAGTTTAGTTCGCCTAGTTTAGCGTTAACCCTTCACCTTCAACAGTTATGGCTGGCTACGCTTCGTTGTGGCCAGGCAGCCGACAAAGGGGTGACTTGGTCATCGAGATCAGTTGCGGCTTTGGGTAAATGGGCGAAGCGGTACACGACATAAGCAGGGGTTTACGGGCAAGAGGTGGTCAGGTCAAACCGCGACTCGCGGTCAGTACAGTCGCGAGAGATTGTTGGCCACAAAACCGCCCTCCACCGCGAGCATAGTTCGCACGGCAATACGCTCGGCTTTGTAGTGGTGAGTCTTGTGCAGCAAATACGCGGTTCCCACGCCAAATCCTAAGCCTAGAGCTGACGCTGCCGCCGAACCCGCTGCCCCCTGGGTCACCAACGGGCGAATGACCGGGTTGGATTCTCTGTAGCCGTGGTTCAGACCGTACTGGGTCGAAATGGCGTCGACGGTGATCTGTCCGGTGAGAATCGAGAAGTCAATCTTGTTTTCCAGGCTCCAGAATTTCTGTGTGCTGGGAGCATCTGGTACAGGGCTGGTTGCCGTAAAGTTCTGCTGCGCTTGAACTGTACCGACGAGCAGTAAGACGGTGAACAGGGCCGATTTCATGATGTCTCCGATTCCTCTACGGCATTGGGAAAGCCCGGCGCTGAAAGCGATTCGGTTCCAGCAGCGCAACCACTATGACAAGACTAGTCGATGCGGTCCCGGGAGTACATGGCCTAAAAGTGCCCTCGAGGCTGCCTTTAGTAATCCCGATAGTAACTCAAAAAGCGGTTACCTCGCGGCACGGAGGTATTGGTTTTAGGACCGGTGGAAGTGGTCGGGCCGTTCTGCGGCTCAGGCCGATAACTGCGAGTTCCCTAGGTTGCCTGCCTCAGACCACGAACCGCAACCGCAGCCAGCGCGGCGATGGCCAGCAGCATTGCCGCCCAAAGCACAGCTTGATGACGCTCCGACCAGGGGCGGGCGTCAGGGCGGCCGGTGTAAGCATCGTTGTGCAAACCCGGACCCAGCCTGGCGGGCGCAGCGGACTCATCCAGGTGAAAGAATCTGGCATAGTCGTAGATGGGCGCAAAAAGTTTGTCGTCCCCGTAATACAGCTTCAGGGCGGTCTTGCCTTGCGGGTCAAAGTAGACGCGGTGCTCGACCGAGAGCGGCTGCACCCCTGTGAGCGACAGCGGCGGATTGTCGGCGTTATCAAGGGTCAGCGTGATCTGGCCGGAAGACTTGCTGAAAACGCTTATCGCCAGCTCCTCTGACGTGACCAGCGTGCCCGCGCGGTTGATGCGCACCCGGCTGATCTCTCCACCGCCGACCTGCCCGTCCTTCCCATCGGCGATGCTCACCGTGCGCCGGAAATTCACCTCGCCGGACGCCACTTGGAACAGAATGCGGTTCAGCGGCATCTTTTCGGCTACATTGCAGGCGATCACGGTCAAGCGATCCTTCTGTTCGGGAGCGGCGCAGGATCCGACGCTGGTCCATCTCGCCTTCGTTTCACGCAAATTGGAAACCGTGGCGCCTTTGACTTCCTGGGGACGAATTCCCCCAGACAGCCTGATGTGCAAATAACGAAAGCTGGAAGCCGTCAGCTTGAGCACGGAGTTGGAGCCGAGCGCCTCTCGTGTGAAGTCATAGAGCGTGGAAGATCCCAGCTCTGTGGTGGCTCCTTGGCCGGGCATATTGCTTCCTGCCACCGACGCCGTCGTTACGAAATCTTTTGTATCGAGCCGGAGGCGCACCCGGTCGTACTCAGTAATCGTTCCCACATCAATGTCGAACTCGGTGTGCCCTGCAATGCTTCCCAGGTTGAGGACTTTCGCTTCCTGCTCCTCAGTCGAGAGTCCGCCATTCTGCGCGGACAGCGCATATTGCACCTGGTCCTGATCGTCATACAAGCGGAGATCGGCGAGGTCTGGCCGAGCGTGATCCCAGATCTCTTTATCCACCACAAAATAGTTTTGGCGATCGGGCTGAGCGATCTGCACGCTTCTGACGTTGGTGAAATACGGAATCGAAGGCTTGGCCGTGGACGCAGTGAAACCCGCCAGCAGCATAAACGCCAGCGACGCGCGTCTCATGCGTGGGCCGAGTTCCCTTCTGGACTCTTCTTCGCACTGAGCCGGAGCCAGTTCCGCTGGTAGACGAACGAAATCGCAAGCAACAACACACCCAGCACAATGAAACTCACGATGCGGTAGGCGCGGTCCAGTTCGGAGACGTCGTAAACAAACACTTTGACAATCGTGACCGCGATCAAAACCAGCGCTTGCCAGCGCACAAACGCCGACCCGCGCCATAAGCCAACAATCATAAGCATCGCGCCATAGGCCATTCCCAGCGCGGAGTAGGTGAAGTCTCTCGCAATCTCCACACGCCGGACCTCTGCATAATAAGCTGGGTTCCACCGGCCGAGTGTCGGATGGACTTCGGCCACCTGCTGTGCATAGTAATCCGCGATCTCGTGGCCGAGCGCCAGCAATGCCAGGAGGTTGAGCGCAATCACGGCCGCCGCAGCCGCGCTCTGTCCCAACTCATCGGTGCGAGCCCTGCCATACCAGGCTAGGATCCCTAACACCACAATCGCTACGGCGTATGTCGCCATGCGTGCGTTGAAGATCAAATCGCCAGAAGAAAAATTATCAATCAACAACAGGCGAGCCACGCCAAGAATCAGCGCCCCAATGGCAAACCCATTCAGGAAATCGGAATGGATGCGCTCGGCTACCCAGAGAAGCACCGCTGCTTCCACAAACCAGCCGATGGTGATCCAGTGACCATCGAGACGAATCGGAATGGCTATGGTGATAAAGCCGATGGCCAGCGCGAGATGCAGGAATTGCAGGGTCTGCGCTGCTCGCGGCTCTGTCTGCCGGGCACCAACCTGCCGGCCCAGGAAAATGTAGACCGCTGCGAGCCCTACAGCGAACCACGCCGTCCCGGCTTTGCTGATGTCCGAGAACATGCCATAGATCTGAAGGAAGTACGCGCCCGCGTTCACGAACGCGAGAAATGGGAGGACTGACGAAAACGCAGTCGTTGTGCCCGTGGCTGGTTGAGCCACCACCGGTGCCACCGCAAAGATTGCAAAAAAGAGCGTGGCAAATCCCGTCGTCAAAGAGAGTTGGCTGCGGCTGTAAAAGGTCAAATACCAGCCGATATAGAGCAACGAGGTTCCCGCGTAACTCAAGAGCAGCAGGCGCCGCCAAGGTTTGAAAACTACCAGAGCAAGGGCGGCCAGATCGAGTAGAGCAACGTAAGAAAAAAGCGCCAGCTCGCGGTTCTGCCCGGTAGAAAGCAAGAACGGTGTAGTAAAACCGCCGGTCAGGGCAAATGCGGCGAGAATCTCTGCATCCTGCGTAACCGCCATCACGCCGGTGGCCGAGGTCACCGCCAGCATGGCGACGAAAGCAACTCCGCTGGGAATCAAGCTGTAAATCTGAAAGGCTGCCCACAGCGAAAGGTAGAGTGTCCCAATCCCGACCGCTTTTAAAGAATACGAGAATGTCCGGTATCCGCGGGTACGGAAGCGCTCACTCCACACCACAACCGCAACACCTGCGAGCAGACCAATGCTCACGCGTCCGGCCGGCCCGATCCAGTTATTCTCGAAGGCAAACTTCAAAAAGTAAGAGACTCCGATCAGCAGCGCTGCAATGCCAATCCGGTTGAGCCAGTGCGAGCCAATGCGTGATTCAAGATCGGAACCTGTACGCGGCGCGGAATTGGGCACGAGCGAATAACGGGGCCGCGGCGGAATGGGCAGTTGCTCAGGTTCCGCGACCGGTCGTCGCGGAAGGGGAAGCGCGGGCGATGGGCTGGACAACACGGCCTGTTCGGGCTTGGAAACAGATTCGCGAGCCGTCACCGGCTCGGGCGAAGTTGACGCTTCCTGCAATCCGAGTGTGCGCTCGATGCGATAAACACGGCGAGTCAGCTCGCCAATCAACTGCCGGATTGCTTCCAGATCGCTATGCGATGCATCCATGGTTTGCAAGGCATTATCTGCGAAACTGGTCCAGCCTGCACGCCATTCTCAAGCGATCCAGTTACCTCGGTTCGATTACCGCTCCAACCAGATCCCCCACCGGGTCACTTTGCCGGTCGTGAGCTGTCCTGAGAAGAATCGCCGACCCTGCCGCGCACCACGGTGAGCGAAGCTGCCGGCAGGTTGTAGACGGTGCCCGCATCGCCGGCGATCGTCGCCGTCACCGGCGGACCATCCGGATCTGCGTAGCCGTTCCTACGATTCGGGTGCCACTGGTACTGAGCCTTCCCGAAGGTAATGAACGCAACCGAGCCCAGCAACGATTGATCCCGGTGGCTGTCGGCGTCTTGAAACACAACACGAACCATATGAGGATGATCGTGGTCTTTGTTGATCAGCATCAGCGCCCACTGGCCGTCAGGGCGATGGAGGGCATAAGCCGTCACTAGCACGTGTCCCTGCGAATCCTTCACATCGCTCGATGCGGCATAAAGCTGGTGCTCAGCATCTTTCGGTTCCGCCCACTCCTGGGTGATGAGCCGCGCCGCGAAGAACTGCGATATCCGTTGCCGGATCTGGTAATGCTCGTCCACCATGAACATGTGGTACGTTCCCCAGCTGTTGGCGCACGCGGGATGTGGCGGCGAATACGGTAAGTCGTGATAATAGTGGGTCGACTGGCCGCCCGCCGTCAGAAAACCTCCAAACGAATCCGCCAGCCACAGCGCGCCAAAAATATCCGCCGCGGCCTCCCCTCCGTGATCGTTGGTTTCTGTATCGAGCATAGGAACGTTTGGCGGTAAACCATCGTCGCGCCACACCTGCATAATGTGCGTGATCAACTCCGGTTCCTGGTACAGATTCTCCCAGGGAGTCTCACAGCCATCGTAGGGATAATGCTCGAACGACATGAACGCCAAATCCTGAAGGCGATCGTGCGCTTTCAGGTAGGCAAGAAAACGTTTGAACCACGAATTCTGGCCTTGCGTATCCGGCCAAACTTTAATGTCTTCGCTTACGCCTTCAAAGACCGGCCCACCCAGCTTGAACTCCGGATCAACGTGATGAAGAGCGGTTGCGAATTGCAGGTACAGAGTGGCATAGTCCTCAGGCAGCATGTATTGCCCGTCAGGCTCTTCTCCCATTTCGACGTACGACACGGGATAGCCTCGTTTCTTGATGTACGCCATCTGAGCCGCCGCGTCCTCAGGCGTGGCATAGAGCATCGCGATAGGAACAATCGCAGGCAGGCCACGCGTAATTCCGCTGGTAAAGAACAGGTCGAAGCCCGGCTGATCGCCAGATTCCATGCGGTCCGGAGCAACATACAAATCGGAAGGCTGATGCCACGGGTCGACCGAGGAACAGTACGTGAGCGTTTGTTTCTGATCACGAGAGTGGTGGAGCAGATCGGTAAACTTCCCGTGATCGTCGACGGTCCCAAGGTAAAGTTCCCGGATCGCATAGCCGACGCAATTGCGGCGATCGCTGGCTCCGTGAGTGTCACAACTGTTGGAAGATTGGGTCATCAGAATGCGCACATATTTTGTGAGCACCGGCGAGGAATCGAGATGTAAGGTCGCAATGCTTCCCTTCCCGTCCGCCACGGCTCCAGAGGAAAACGTCTTCCATACTCCCTTGTCCTGTTCGTCCATCGCGTCGCCGTCGCCAACCCAATACTGCACTTCATAAGCGCGGGCGTAGGGTTCTGCCCAGGCAATGCGAATGGCGTTCACGTTTTCTTTTTTCTCCAGGTTGATCACCACCCACTGCGGATGCAGCGAGTCATCCTCACCCGTGAACGCACTCGTCAGATAGGGATTGCTCTTCCAGTAAGACTGGGGATCGCCGTCATCCAGCCGCGAGAAACCGTCGAACTCGGTGCCGTTATTCCGCGTGAACCCCCGATGAGGCAGCGAATACCCGTAAGAGTGCCGGATCATTTCTTTGGTCGGAGTCGCATCCCCGACGAAGTACCCCTTGCCCGTAGGATCGCTCCATGCGCCCTTGGGATTCCAATGCCATGCCTGCACAAACAGATCGGTATTCTGCCGGTAACTGATAACGCCCCAGCCCGCCGAAAGGATTTGCTTGATCTGGTCGGGCCGGAAAAACGTATCCGTGGCATTGCTCGGCACACGGTCCACCGTCGAACCCAGCGCGTAAAGCGGACTGAATTTATTGACCACATGACTGGGCGTCACATCCACCCGCACAGTTTGCGCCGAACTGGTGTCATGCAAGATGAAAAGGACAATCAGTAGAAGTGCGGCCACCAGGAGCGTGTCTGATTCTTGAAGTAACCGGCCTAAAGTTCTGTGCATGGGGCTAACGGACCAAACCTGTTCTCTCCAGGACCACCTCGCGCGCCGACAAAACGGCTCCAACCAGCTCACGAGCGGACTGTGTAATCTTCGCAAGATTCCCCTCCCGCAGCGCCACTGCGTCGACCAGTTCCGCGCCAACCCCCAGAGCAAACGCTCCAGCGGCAATGAACTCGGCAGCGTTTGAGACATTGACCCCTCCCGTTGGAATCAGGTCCGCATGCGGAAAAGGCGCCTTCAGGGACTTCAAATATTTGGGACCTCCCACATTTCCGCAAGGGAAAATCTTTATCAGCCGGGCGCCGCTCTGCTGGGCATTCATCAGTTCGGTTGGCGTCAAGGCACCCGGGATCGCTAATTTCCCGCAAGCCTTGGCCACCGATAGCACCGGAACCGACAGTCCGGGGCTCACCAGAAACTGCGCGCCCGCACCAATGCACAACTCGGCCTGCCTCTCTGTTGTGACCGTCCCGGCCCCAACCAGAACCTCTCGTCCGTATTGATGCGCAACCTCACGAATCACTGTGATCGCGTCGGGAACGGTCATCGTTATCTCGACAATTGGAATGCCGCCGGCACAGATCGCCTCGACCGCCCGGCGCGCTTCCGCGACGCTCGCGGCCCGCACCACCGGCACGATCCCAATCTCTCCGATCCTTCGAATCACCTCATCGATGGTCATCTGGTCCTCGGCCCTCATCTTTCAATCCGCGCCGTCTGCGTTTGCATCACCTGCAACACTTCCGCCAGGGTTGCCATGGATGCATCCCCGGGCGTTGTCATCGCAAGTGCGCCGTGAGCTGCCCCGCATTCAACCGCCCACTGCGGGTCTTTCCCGGACAAAAGTCCGTAGGCTAATCCGGATACAAAAGAATCGCCTCCTCCTACACGATCGAAGATCTCCAGGTCTTCCCGCAAAGGCGCCCGGTAGAAGCGGCCGTCGTGGTAGCACACGGCTCCCCAGTCATTCAGAGTCGCAGTTTTTGCATGCCGTAGAGTAGTTGCAACGATCGCGAGCTTCGGAAATTGCTGAACTACGTCTTCAATCATCCGCTCAAAGTTTATTGGATCCAGACTGGCATGGTGCGCGTCGAGGCCGGCAACCGGGAAACCAAGCGCCGCAGTAAAATCCTCTTCATTCCCAATCATCACATCGACCAGCGGCGCCAGGCTGCGATTCACTTCTTGCGCTTTTGCCTTGCCTCCGATTGCCTTCCATAGCGACGGACGGTAATTCAAGTCATAAGAAACCACCGCACCCGCCCGGTGTGCAGATTCCATGGCTTCACGGGCGACCAGCGGAGTGGTTTCCGAGAGCGCGCAGAAGATTCCGCCAGTATGAAACCAGCGCGCTCCATCCTGCGAGAAGATTTTGTCCCAGTCGATGTCTCCGGGCTTCATCTGCGAAACGGCTGTATGCCCGCGATCCGAGCAACCGAGAGCAGCGCGAACCCCAAACCCCCGCTCCGTAAAATTCAGCCCGTTTCGCACGCTTCGACCGACCCCGTCAAAAGGCACCCAGCGCAAGTATTTCTGGCTAACACCCCCTTGCAAAATCAGGTCTTCGACAAGACGACCCACGGGATTGTCCGCCAGGGCAGTCACAATCGCTGTGTCCATGCCGAAACAGCGTCTGAGCCCGCGGGCAACGTTGTATTCGCCTCCCCCTTCCCACACTCGAAATTGACGGGTTGTCGAGATGCGCTGATCTCCGGGATCGAGTCGCAGCATGACCTCTCCCAGGCTCACCAGATCCCACGCGCATTCGTTTTTCGGCTTTATGTTCAATTTCGGCATGGTTTTATCAGTTCGCGCGATGCGCCATCGTAGTCTTTTTTGCAATGAAGTTCGAGCGCCGCGACCACGGTGCCAATGCGAGACTGATTTGCAAGCGGGAAGTTACCAAAGTAGCATGCAGATTCTGCCCTTGGGTCAAGCCTGTGGGACCTCTAGACGCACCCCGAGGTCGGTTCGGATAATTGTCAAGTGCAGAATGAATCCGCTCCATTCCGGTTGCGCCCTCTCACTTGCCTTCTGGCTTTGCCGGTGATGCTTGCGCTTGTCGGCTGCCAGGGCATTTCCTCCGCCTCGAAACAAACTTCTGGAGGCGGGGGTGGCGGAGCCGGTACCGGACAGCTCGCAGTCACGCCAACTACCATGAATTTTGGGAACGTGGCCGTAGGCAGCAACTCCGCCAAGCCGGGCGCGCTGACTGCGGGTAGTTCCGATATTACGGTGACTTCCGCCGCCTGGAACGGTCAGGGATACGCGCTCAGCGGAATCACCTTCCCGGTTACGGTGCCGGCCGGACAGAATGTCCCTTTCACCGTGACCTTTGCTCCACAGGCCGCCGGGAGCACGCCCGGCAGCATCGCCTTTGACAGCAACGCGACCAACTCCCCAACCACGGAAATTCTGTCCGGGAGCGGAACCCAACAGTCCCAGCACACTGTGGCTCTGACCTGGCACCCGAGCACCTCGCAAGTGATCGGCTACAACGTCTACCGCCGAATCGGATCCAGCGGCTCCTATACCAGGCTCAACCCCTCGGTAAACGTGGCTACCACCTATGCCGATGCCTCTGTCCAAAGCGGACAGACCTACGACTACGTGACCACGTCCGTGGATTCGAACAACGTGGAAAGCACATACTCGAACCAGGCTACCGCCGCGATTCCGTAGCCGTTTCTCACTCGAACGTCTCGGCCTCGCGAAACCCTACGCCCAGAGCGTCTTTCGCCGAGATGACGGGCTGGCCCTCCAGTCGCCAGTCGATATCCAAAACGGAATCATTCCAGGCCAACGTCCGCTCGCACTCCGGATGATAGAAATCCGTTGCCTTGTACAGAACGTGAGCGCCTTCTGAGACGACCCGGAAGCCATGCGCGAACCCAGGCGGAATCCAGAACATCGCCTTGTTCTCTCCCGACAAGCTCGCTCCATGCCACTTGCCGAAAGTCAGAGAGCTCCGTCGCAAATCCACCGCGATGTCAAGAATCTCGCCACTGACTACCCGCACCAGTTTTCCCTGCGGATGGCACACCTGGTAATGCAGCCCACGAAGAACGTTTCGCGTTGAAAACGACTGGTTGTCCTGCACGAACCGTTCCCGGATTCCGAGATCGGCCATAACTTTTTCGTTATAGCTTTCCAGAAAAAAGCCGCGTGCGTCCCCAAAGACTTTGGGTTCGAGAAGCAGGACTCCGGGAAGTGAGGTGGGGGCAGCTTTCATCAGAGCAGGCCGACCGTCAAAACACTTTTTCCTTCAGCAATTGCAACAAATACGCCCCATATCGATTGTTCTTCATCGAAGACGCCGTGGCCTCGAGCTGCTCAGCCCCGATGTACCCCAGACGATAAGCAATCTCCTCCGGACACGAAACCATCAACCCCTGGCGAGTCTCGATAGTCTGGATAAACAAAGACGCCTCCAGCATCGACTCGTGAGTACCCGTATCCAGCCAAGCCATTCCCCGGCCCATTACCACGACGTCCAATTGCTTCAATCGCATGTATTGCTTGTTGACGTCGGTGATTTCCAGCTCTCCGCGGGCAGAAGGCCTCAGCGCTTTTGCAATGTCAACCACCTGGCTATCGTAAAAATAAAGTCCAGTAACGGCGTACCGCGACTTCGGGGCCTTCGGCTTTTCCTCCAGGCTAAGCGCCTTCCCCTCGGCATCGAACTCGACCACCCCATAACGCTCGGGATCGTGCACTGGATAGGCAAATACCCGCGCCCCAACCGTCTTCGAGCTGGCTTCCTGCACGCACTTCACCAGATCGTGTCCGTAGAAAATGTTGTCACCGAGAACCAGCGCGCAGCAGGACGAGCCGATGAAATCCTTACCCACCAGAAACGCCTGTGCGATGCCCTCCGGCCGCGGCTGTACCACATATTGAAAGTTCAAACCGAAGCGCGATCCGTCGCCCAGAAACTGCTCAAACCGCGGCAAGTCCTCAGGCGTCGAGATCAGCAAGATGTCCCGTATCCCGGCCAACATCAGCGTGGACAGCGGGTAATAGATCATGGGCTTGTCATAAATCGGCAGCAGGCTCTTGCAAACTGCGTGGGTTACGGGATAAAGCCGCGTGCCCGATCCGCCCGCCAGAATGATGCCCTTGTATGGAGAACTTCGCGTGGAATCGTGAGTTGGCATTGAAATCAATTTGTCATTTCGAGCGTAACCAGATTGTCCGCGCGCGGACAATCTGGCAGAGTCGAGAAACCCGCTTTTCCGCTTTGCGTTGAGCGCATAAAGAAATCACACCGAGTATTGAGTCGCAATCCACTCGCGGTAATGTCCGCTCGTCACTTCTCGAATCCATCCCTCGTTAGCCAGATACCACTCCACCGTCTTGCGAATCCCGGTCTCAAACGTCTCCCGCGGTTGCCACTTCAACTCGCGCTCAATCTTGCGCGTATCCATCGCATAACGCCGGTCGTGCCCAGGCCGATCCTGCACATACGTAATCAGCTTGCTGTGCGGCACCACCGCGTCAGCGGGCCGCAATTCGTCGAGAATCGAACAGATCGCGTGTACGATCTCAAGATTCGGCTTCTCATTCCGTCCGCCCACATTATAGGTTTCGCCCACGCGCCCACGCGCAAGAACCGTCCGGATCGCATCACAGTGATCCGCCACATACAACCAGTCGCGGACATTCTGCCCATCCCCATAAACCGGAATCGCCTTGCCATTCATCGCATTCAAAATAGTGAGCGGGATCAACTTCTCGGGAAACTGATACGGCCCATAATTGTTCGAGCAGTTGGTGGTGAGGACGGGCATCCCGTAGGTATGATGATAAGCGCGGACCAAATGATCAGAAGCCGCCTTGGTCGCCGAGTACGGGCTATTAGGAGAATAAGGTGTCGTCTCCGAAAACGCCGGATCCTTTGGCCCCAGCGACCCGTACACCTCATCCGTCGAAACATGAAGGAAGCGAAATGTTACCTTCTCCGCTTGACTCAATTCCGTCCAATAAGCGCGCGCTTCCTCCAGCAGGCAAAATGTGCCATTCACATTCGTCCGCACGAAATCATCCGGCCCATGAATCGACCGATCGACGTGACTCTCCGCCGCAAAGTGTACGATCGCCCGCGGACGGCAACGCCCCAAAAGATCGCTCACCAGTTTTCGGTCGCCAATGTCTCCATGGATGAAGGTGTACCGCGCATCCGCAGAAATCTTGATCAGATTGCCGAGATTCCCGGCATAGGTAAGTGTGTCCAGGTTCACGACCGGAGTACCTTCCGTCGCGAGCCATTGCAGGACGAAATTAGAGCCGATAAAACCGGCTCCTCCAGTCACGAGAATGGGTCGAGTGTGCAGTTCCAGGATCGAGAGCCTCTAGCCAGCCACTTCTTCCAGCAATTTCTGATCGATATCGAAGTTGGAGTGTACGTTCTGCACGTCATCGTGCTCTTCAAACGCCTCCATCAGCCGGATCATGGTGCTGGCCGCCGGCCCTTCCAGCTTGATGTAATTCTGCGGAATCATCGTCACGCTCGACGACGTAGGCTCGATACCCGCCTTCTTCACTGCCTCCAGAACGGCCTCGTAAGCGGAAGGCTCGCACAGCACTTCCCAGTTCTCGCCATCGTCACGCAAGTCCTCGGCGCCGGCATCCAGTACCACAGCCATCAGGTCGTCTTCTTTCACGGCTGACTTCGGCACTACGATATCGCCCTTCTTATGGAACATGTAAGACACCGCCCCAGCGTCCGCCATGTTGCCGCCGTTCTTGCCAAACACATGTCGGATCTCGCTAACCGTGCGATTCCGGTTGTCGGTATTGATGTC
>Ga0210384_10000154_pt1 | contig 104872 bp, 76 predicted proteins | sample IncBWH2MmetaG_FD_160574 | JGI IMG/M metagenome (GOLD analysis project Ga0210384, IMG submission 160574) | Forest soil microbial communities from Barre Woods Harvard Forest LTER site, Petersham, Massachusetts, United States - Inc-BW-H-2-M | ecosystem: Environmental > Terrestrial > Soil >... | reverse complement strand
CGTAGTTGTATTCAAAATATTTGCGTACACGAATGCGGTCCGGCCAGCGAGAAGGATCCGTGCCGGGCGGAAATCGCGAGATGAAATAAGTGCGAGAGCCGAGAGATTCCACGCGGTCCTGCACGAACTTGTTGAGGCCCTGGATGATCGCGGCCATGGAAATTACCGAGGAAACGCCGATGACGATGCCGAGGACGGTGAGAGCGGAGCGCACCTTGGAGGAGCGCAACGTCTCCATTGCGGCAAGAAAGTTTTCGCGGGCTTGCGCAAGGGTCATAAGGGGCATCAGTCCGACCTCAACGCCACAACCGGGTCGAGCCGCGAGGCGCGCAACGCCGGATAGATCCCAAAAAATAATCCAACCGCGGAGCTGAGGAATACTCCCAGCACCGCGACCCAGGTCTGCACGGAGGCCGGGAAAGGAGTGAAGGTCCGTAAGGCCAATGCAACCAGAAAACCCATGGAGATGCCCGCGATTCCTCCGGCGATACACTGCAGCACGCTTTCCGCGATAAACTGGCGCAGGATATCGCTTTGCGTTGCACCGACTGCGCGGCGCACGCCGATCTCCCGGCGGCGCAAGCTGACGCTCACCAGCATGACGTTCATGATGACGATACCGCCGATGACCACCGAAATGGCGCTCACCAGAATGAACACACCAAAAAATGCGGAGCTGATGCTGCGCCACAAGGCCATATAACTTTCTTTGGTGCCAATGAAAAAGTCATTTTCCATTTTTCCGCTCAGGTGGCGGCGTGAGCGCAAAACCAGCTGCGCCTGGTCCTGCGCTGATTCAAAGTTCTCCGTGCTGCTTTTGATGTTGAGGATCAGGCTGGTGTGAATCCCCTCGATGCGCAGGAACACCGGTAGCGGCGCCATGACGAAATTGTCCTGGTCCTGCCCGAGAACGCTGCCGACCTTCTCCATCACGCCGATGACCATGAGTTCATTGTTGCCAAGGCGAATAGTCTTCCCGATGGGATCCATGCCGAGAAAAAGTTGCTGCACGAGCGTATCGCCGATGAGGCAGACGTCGGTGCGATGCTCTGCTTCGGTGGGAGTGAAGTAGCGGCCGAGCTCAACCGCGCGGGTATCAATATCCGCCATGTTTGCCGTTTGCCCGGAGAAACTCACGTCCGGCACTTCTTTGTTGCCGTAGCGCGCCCGAACAGTTGTGCTCGCCGTCGCGCCAACCACTTCGCAGGCGGGACATCCCTCGGCAATCGCGCGCATGTCGTCGACTTCAATTTTCTTGTACTTCAGAGCTTTGATGATGATGTTGAAATCGGTGACTGCGAAGGGTGTACGCGCAATTTGGAAGACATTGGTGCCCAGGTTGGCGATCTTCTGTTCGACATAGAGATTTGCGCCCTGCACGATGGTCATGACGGTGATCAGCGTGGCCACACCCATAGTCAGGCCCAGCATGGTGAGCGAGGCGCGCAGCTTGTGCGAGCGCAGAGCGCTGAAGCACTGCGCAAGATTGTCACGAACGGCGAGCATGGAGCGGAGAAAGTCTCTCCTGTTACTCTACCGCATCGTGCGAAGCGCGAGGTACGAACTCTCGGGCGATGCGGAATCACCTCTGAACAGAATACGAAGAAAAGGGTGCACGGGTTACGGTTCGGCTTCATCGTTCAGCGTCTTCCCAGAAAGCAGGCGGTTCGACTGCGATTGAGCCTTCATATACGTCCTGCGTTGACCGAAGGGATCAACTCCCGGATGGTGCCGCCACTCGGAGTTATGGTCGGAGCCGATTTGCGCAGCGGTTGCATGAATCCCATGGACGCATCGTAAGCTCGTCGGAAACTGATCCACCCACGGTTAAGAAGCTGAGATGACCGGCTGCTGTAGCGCAACGCTGGAACTGTGAAATTCTCAGGCGTAGAGCAGGGCTTGATCGAGGTCGGCGACGATGTCTTCGATGTCTTCGATGCCGACGGAGAGGCGCACCAGGCCTTCGGTGATGCCGATGCGTTCCTGCACTTCTTTGGGCATGGAGGCATGGGTCATCAGCGAGGGCAGAGAGATGAGAGTCTCGACACCACCGAGGCTTTCGGCGAGCGAGCAGAGTTTAACTTGGTTGAGGAAACGGCGCGCGGATTCGAGGGAGCCGAGCTCGAACGAAAGCATGGCGCCGGGACCCTTCTGCTGGCGGCGCGCGACTTCGTGCTGGGGATGCGTGGGCAAACCAGGGTAATACACTTTGCGCACTTTGGGATGGGCGTCGAGATGCCGCGCGACGGCGATGCCGTTGGCGTTGTGCTGGAGCATGCGGATGGCCAGCGTCTTGATGCCGCGCGAGATCAGAAAGCAATCCATGGGAGCCAGTCCGCTACCGGCGGAGCGCTGGATGAAATAAATTTTCTCGGCGTCTTCGGGGCGCGTGAGAATGACGGCGCCGCCAGTCGAGTCGCTGTGACCATTGAGATATTTGGTCATGGAGTGGACGACGATGTGCGCGCCGAGCTCGATGGGGCGCTGGAGATAGGGGCTGAGGAAGGTGTTGTCGACGGCCAAGGTCACGTTGCGTTCGTTCGCCAGCTTGGCCATGGCGGCGATGTCGGTCACGCGGAGCGTGGGATTGGTCGGCGTTTCCACGTAAAGCAGCTTGGTGTTCGCGCGCATGGCGGCGAGCACCGTGTCCGGAGTGGAAGTGTCCACGAAACTGAACTCGAGACCGAAGTGCACCAGGAGCTGGGTCGAGAGCCGGAAAACGCCGCCATACACCGCTTCCGAAAGAACGACATGGTCACCGGGGCGCAGCAAGCGGAACACGGCATCGATTCCGGCCATCCCGGAGGAAAAAACGTAGGCGCTGTGCCCGCCTTCGAGCTTTGCCACCGTTCGCTCGAGCGCTTTGCGGTTGGGATGATTCGTGCGCGCGTAGTCGTAGCCCTTGTTTTTGCCGAGCTCTTCGTTTACATACGTGGAGGTCTGATAGATGGGGGCGACGATGGCGCCAGTTGCGGGATCGGGTTCCTGGCCCACGTGAATGGCGTTGGTGGCAAAACCCATGTGCTCTCCTTTTGCAGCGCAACCGCTCGGCGCTTCACTGGCCGTGTCGCTTGCAGGCGTTGGAATTCTCGCTGGCCGCGAAGCGGCGACGCACGGTACGGCGCAGAAAGTCCGCCGCAAATCATTCCGTACTCGGAAATGGACGGAGACTCGTGCGTCAGGATCGTGGTAGCGTCCCGGTATTGCCTGCCGAGCAGATTCTTGAGAAGGTACAGTAGCAAAACCGGCGAGTCAAATGGAGGATGGTCCGGTAGCCAGGTCAAGAGAACCAGCCAAGCAGCAGGGCACGCGGGATGGGCATCAAAAGAAGGAACGGAGGAACTTGATCCGGCCGGGTTTTCCATAGAGGATAGGGTCGAGACCAAAATGAATCTGAAGAATTTGCTTTTGGGTTGCTTCCTGATGGCGATAGCCTCGGCGATGAACTCCGGCGCTCATGCGCAGAGTGCGCAGACGACACCGCCGAAGGGCGCGCCGCCACGAGCGGAAACCGCCGCGCGGCTGACGATTGAAGTCAGTGGCGGCGAGAAGGAAACTCCGGTTGAAAACGCCAGTGTGTATGTGAAGTATGTGGAATCACATCTGTTAAAGGACAAGAAGTTCGAGTTGAACGTGAAGACTAATCGCGAGGGAACGGCGCACGTTCCGGATGCACCGATGGGGAAAGTGCTGATCCAAGTGGTGGCGGAGGGATGGAAGACGTACGGAAAATGGTTTGAGGTGACGGATCCGAAGCAAACGCTGAAAGTGCACCTCGAGAGACCCGCCAAGTGGTACTAAGGAAAAGAGTTTTAACGCAAATAATTTTAGTCAGGAAGCCGGCTGTTTACCCGCTCCGGTAATTTCATTGTGATACAATTTTTTCCTGTATCGAGCCAGCGCATCTTCGAACGAATGCGGCAAAAAGTCTTGCGTAGAAGAACGGTTGCACCGAAATAGTGCAAAGCGGACAAGAGTGTTGCAGCGTAGGAAGTTAAGCGGCGAAAGAGCGATGTTTTCCACAAGTTTATCAACACTTGTGTTGAAAACTTAATGTGCCAGAAATATTTCCAGGGAGATTCGGCACTCCTCGTGCTTCGCGGCCCTCCTCGCACATTTTGACCAGCGTTAATCCTCAATGATACAGTCACTCAGCGGAACGACTTCATGACAGAAACCTACGACGGCCCTTTTTCCCTCCTGCAAATGTTTTGGGGAAGTATTGCTGCGCGTCCGCTGCGGAGTTTCCTCAGCGTGGCCGCGATCGGCATTCAAGTGATTTTGGTTCTGTTGATTGCCGGTCTCACTTCGGGAGTAATTTCCGAATGGGGAAAACGCGTGGAAGGCGTGGGCGCGGACATTTTGGTGCAGCCGCCGAACTCCTCGATTTTTTTCGCGTTTTCGAGCGCGGTGATGCAGGAGAGCCTCGGCGACCAGATCTCCGCGCTGCCGGGAGTAGACGAGGTCGCGCCCACTGTCATCCTCACAGAACCAAAGAACTTGGTGATGATCTACGGGATTGACTACAAACGGTTCAACGGACTCAGCCGAGGGTTTCTCTACCGCGACGGCGGACCTTTCGAGGGGCCGGAGGATGTGATCGCCGACGACATCGTGGCGCAAACGAAACACTTGAAAGTGGGGGATCGAGTCACACTGTTGAACCGCTCGCTTCGCGTGTGCGGGATCGTGGCGCACGGGAAGGGCGCGCGCTATTTCATTCCGTTGAAGACGGCGCAAGAGTTCGCGGGAGTGGAAAAGCGCGTTTCCATGTTTTATGTTCGCAGCCGGGGCGACACGGAAGGTACGCGCGCGCAGATCGTGAACCTGATGCCGGGAAACAGTGTTCGCTCGCTCTCCGAGTATGTGAGCCTGATGACCAGTTCGAACCTGCCGCAGTTACGCCCGTTCACCAGGACGATGGTTGCGCTGGGCATGGTCGTCAGCTTTCTGGTGGTGCTGCTGAACATGCACACGATGGTCATGGAGCGCACGCGCGAGATCGGCATCCTGAAGGCGCTGGGCTTTTCGCGGTTCGATGTGGTGCGCATGCTCTTGGGCGAGACGCTTATTTTGACGCTAATGGGCACCGGCCTGGGTATCGCGCTTACCTACGCGACACAGGCCATCCTGAAGGGAACAAATCCAGGCCTGACGATCCTGATTTCCTGGAACTGGATCGTGGCGGCGGTGATGCTGGCGCTGACTGGCGCGGCGATTGGCGCGATCTATCCCGCGATGCGAGCCGCGAGCTACGATCCCGTGGTAGCACTCGCTTACGAGTAAATCTACTTTCCCAGGCTGCGCAGCCGTCCTGCGGGCGCCGTGCTCCATTTGGAACGGACACGTCCACTTTGATTGCCTCATCTCCTCTGACCTGATAATTTTGTGGCACCCACCGGCCCCCCTGGCCGGAAGAATTTTCCGGCCCGCTGTGACACGCGTTGGAAAAGGAGCGGCATGATAAAGCGAGCGCAGACAACACTAGCGACGGTATTTTTCTGCATGGTTTTCGTGGCCTCCACGCCCGCGCAGATGGGCGTGAATCTTTTCAAGAAGCCGGCGATCGCCGATATTTTCAAACCCGTGGTGGGAACTGGCTCCGTCTATGAAACCGACGACGGACAAAAGAAAGAAACGCTCGAAATGTCCGTGGTCGCCAAGGACACCGCGGACGGCAAAGAAGCGTATTGGTTGGAGTTCGGCCACAACGACGCCAAAAGCGGGCAGTTGACCTACATGAAGGTGCTCGTCACCAGGGATGACTTCCAGTTTCATCGCATGATCGTGCAACCGGCGGGCCGTCCGCAGCCCATGGAGATTCCCATGAACCCGAGTATGTCCAGGCAGTCCGCGCTGCAGGATGCCATGGAGAAGTGGCACAAAGTTGGCACGGAGACCGTCACCGTTCCCGCGGGGACCTTCTCCTGCGATCATTGGACGAAAGACGACGGAAAAGGCGACGTTTGGGCCAGCAACAAGGTGTCGCCGATGAGTCTGGTGAAACAAACCAGCCCTGGCAGAACCATGATGCTGGTCAAAGTAATCACCGGTGCGCAAGACCACATCACCGGCACGCCAGAAAAGTTCGACCCGCAGCAAATGATGCAGCAACGTCAGCACCCGAAACCGTAACATCCGCGATAAGTCCGGTCGCCATTTGACGGCGCGCGCTTCTAGCCGCAGAATCTAGTTCGGGCGGAGCAGGAAACGCACCGCCCGAATCGTTTTTTTGTGGTGAAATATGCCGTACAGGACGAGGAGATTCGCGGATGGCCCTTCCCCAGGACAAGCATTACCAGGCAAAGATTCTCGAGCGCAAGGACCTCTCGGAAGATCTCTGGCTGATCCGCGTGGATCCCGGCGGGGCTTTCAAATATTTGGCCGGCCAGTACGCCACGCTCGGCGTCGAAGTTGCGGAGAAACGCATCGAGCGCGCATATTCCATCGTTTCTTCGCCGTACGAGGAGACGCTAGAGTTTTTCGTCGAGCTCGTGCCGCAAGGCGAATTGACGCCGCACCTTTATAAGTTGCAAGTGGGAGACACGCTCCTCTGCCGAAAAATTGCCAAGGGACGATTCACGCTGGATTTGCGCAGCGGCAGAACAAAGCATTTGTTGCTGGCGACCGTCACGGGCATTGCGCCGTTTGTGAGCTACGTGCGCACGTTGTACCGCGATTGGAAAGCGGGGAACAGCCCAATGCCGGGGGAGCACAAGCTGTACTGTTTGCAGGGCGGAAGCCGCTCCTGGGAGTTTGGGTACCGCGAGGAACTGGAAAAAGTTGCAGCGGAAGTTCCGTGGTTCAAATATGTGACCACGGTGAGCCGGCCGTGGGAGGATGCCGCGTGGAGCGGGGAGACGGGGCGCGTCGACGACCTGGTGCGTAAGTACACGGAGCTGTGGGGCTTGCGGCCGGAAACCACGACCGGCTATCTCTGCGGGCATCCCAGCATGTGCGAAAACGGACGCGGCATTTTACAGCGCGCGGGTTGGAAGAAAGATTCGATGTTTGAAGAGGTCTATTTCATTCCGGCGAAAGACGCGGCGGCAGAGTAGCGCCCGCGGCGAGAGAGTTGGATGAATGACGGTCGCGAGGTGGGCCACTACAAAAGAACTGACCTAAGGTCGGCCACTACAAGGCAGATGCGCTAGGCGCCGGGGCTGTAGGATGCCAACTCGCTGGAGAAGTCATCGATCACGGCGAGCGGACAGAGAAGGTGCACGGTGTCGCCGTTGTCCTGCACATCGATCTGCAATTTGCCGCTGTGGGTTTGAATGCGCACGTGCTGGTCTGGTCCCTGAACGTCGACAAAGGTAGCTTCGGGATATTTCGCGAGTTCCCTGGTCAACGTGCGCATCGTTGGCAGGTACGGGCCAGCCTGCATGGCGGCTTGCTGGAGATGTTGTTTAGGGGCGAAGTGCAGCGCCAGGGGCACAGCCGCGGCGGGAACCCAGAGGTGAACGTGCGAGCCGCCGGAGCGATGCTCGTCCACGTCGATCTTGATCACGCCTTCCCGCATGATATAAGCGCCGGTCATAACCATTGTGGTTCCCAGGCCGATGGCGACTTTCGCGAGTAGCATCATGATGTCCTCCATCTCCCCTTAGTCGGCAACGTTCTTCGAATCGAGCCACACGCGAATGGTGTTTTCATCGTCTTTCACGGAAACGAGTTCGGTGTCGCCCTGCGCGCCGAGGGCATGCAGCGCCGCGACGACATCCAACTCATCCTTGCCGGCGGAGAAGAGCGCGTCTACGACCTTCATTGGCACTTTAACTTCGACTTGAGACTTCTTGGCGTGCTCTTTGTCGATGATGTGAACCAGCAGATAGCCATCCTTCTTGGCGACGCGAATGTCATTGTCTTTGCTCTGCACGGTGACGAATTCGCCGTCCTTGGAGGTGCGGATGGCATCGACCATGGCGCGGAGGTCAACGTCGTTGTTGGCATGGGCCAAATCGAGCTTGACCTTGCCGTCGTGCAGGCGGTCTTTATTAATGGTGGGAAGGACTTTTTCGGCCAGCTCCAGGGGCACGTTGACGCGCACCGTTTCACCTTTGGCGTCCGAGCAGATGACCCGGACGTGGAGCCACTGGTCAGGCGCGGAGGCCATTGCGGGAGCCGGGGACTTGGTCGAGCTGGACGAAGACTGAGCAAAGCCCGCGAGAGGTGTAAGCAGTAGAGCGGCGGCGATGGTGAGCGCGGCACGGGGGAAAAAACCTTGCTTGTGGCTGGACATGACGGAATGCCTCCTGACCGGCGGTTGTTGGCCGGTGCTTGATAAGAGGTACGAGGAGGTGCGGGAGAAAGTTTCCCGAAAGAGTGGCTAGAAGTAATGCCATGCTGTTGCCGGTGCCGGACACGAACAATTGCGAGAATGTAGTCAGCCTCAAGTAGAGCCAGGCGCAGAGAATGAACGCAAAGCCGTGTAGCTTCTCTGCGCGAACACATAACTCCTTAATTTTCTGATAATTAGATGAAGAATCGGCCGTAAGGGCAGCGGCTGATTCAGGCTACCTGCGTCCTGTGGAAGGGAATAGTACTGTTGGAGAATGTGTGTTGGTTTTGACATGAATGGAGGGAGCACAAATGACGTTGGTACCGGGGGCACCGACGACCGTGTGGCCTAGGTTGGAAGTTGGAGGTTCCCGTGCGAACCCTACCAAATGGCATCTACTGGAGCACCGTTTTGGCCGCCGCGTTTACACTGGCGGCACCGGTTTGGGCGCAAGAGGCGCGATGGAAGGAGCTGGACGCGCAGGTGGAACAGCTCCAAAAACAGGGGAAGATTGAGGACTCTCTCCCGCTGGCGAAGGAGGAGCTGCGCATCGCCGAAGCCACGTTTGGTCCAGAGCACGCCAACACGGCCGCGGCACTACACAAACTAGGGATGGCCGACGTGGCCCTGTGCCAGTATCCCGACGCCGAAACGCTTTTGAACCGGGCGCTGAAGATACGCCAGAAGGTGATTGGGCCGGAAACGGCTCCGGTAGTCGAGTCATGGAATGGATTGGGCCAACTCTATTATTACCAAGGAAAACGTGCCGAGGCCGAAGCAGCTTTCGAGCGCGCACGGGCAATCGGGGAGAAAGCACTCGGGCCAGAGAACCCCGAGCTCGCGGAGAGCTTGAACGACCTCGGAATCGTTTACGACGAGCAAGGGCGTTATGCCGAAGCCGAGCCGCTGTACAAACGTTCGCTGGCCATCCGGGAGAAAGTGTTGGGCCCGGAGGACTCTGACGTGGCCACGACGTTGAACAACCTCGCAAATTTGTATCATGACCAGACGCGGTACGCGGAGTCCGAACCGCTTTACAAGCGCGCGCTGGCGATTCATGAAAAATTGGGCGGGCCCGACAGCACGGATGTGGCCCTGGACCTGAGCAACCTTGGAATGCTGTACAACGCACAGGGCCGTTACGGTGAGCAAGAGCAGCTTTGCAAGCGCGCGCTGGCGATTTATGAGAAAGCACTCGGGCCGGAGCACCCGAGCGTGGCTACCGTGCTGAACAACCTCGCTAATGTTTACCAGCAGCAAGGCCGGTATGGGGAAGCCGAGTCTCTGTACAAACGGGCGCTGGCGATCGATGAGAAAGCGCTCGGACCGGATCACCCGGACGTGGCCTACGCCTTGAACAACCTCGGGGATCTTTATGTCGTTCTGGGCCGGTACGCAGAGGCCGAGCCAATAGACAAGCGCGTACTGGCGATCCGAGAGAAAGCACTCGGGCCGGAACATCTCGATGTGGCGATGAGTCTGAACAATATGGCGCTGCTGTACCAGGATGAAGGCCGATTAGGGGAAGCCGAACCGCTGTATAAGCGCGCCATCGCCATTCAGGAAAAAGTGCTCGGTCCAAACCACCCGAATTTGGCCGTGTCTCTCGGCAACTTCGCGGGGCTGTACGCCGAACTGGGACGGTACGGTGAGGCCGAACCTCTAAGCAAGCGCGCGCTGGAAATTGATGAGAAAGCTCTGGGGCCGGACCACCCGCAGGTGGCTACAGACGACCTGTATAACCTGTCGGAGCTGTATTACGCGGAAGGCCACTACGACCAGGCAGAGCAGCTCTTGCAGCGCAGCTTGAGAATTCTGCGAGGACGATTTGAGTACAACTTCGCTTATATGAGCGAAAAAGACCGGCTGCAGTTTTCGGGGATCGTGAGGAATGTGTTTCTTCTCTATTTCAGCCTGGCCCTGGTGGAGCGCGGGCAAGATGCGGCAGTAGCGGGGAGGATGTACGACCTACTGTTGTGGCAGAAGGGGCAGGTGGGGACGAGCGTGGCAACGCTGCGGTCGGAGGTTGCGGCCAGCGGCGATGCGCAGGCTGTAAAGATTCTGGAGGAGCTGACGGAAAAGAAGAGTCAGTCCTCACGATTAGTGGCCACACGGTCGGATGGCTGGCAAGAGGCGCGGAAGAGGCTCGATGCGGAAGCGAATGATTTGGAGCAGCAATTGGCTCGGCGAGTGAGTTCGGTGGCGGAGCATAAGAACCTGGAGCGGACGACCTGGAAGGATGTGCAAAAAGCGCTGAAACCGGGAGATGCGGCGGTCGAGATTGTGCGATTTCCCTTTCGAGAGGCGAAGAAGAAGGCTACCGACAAGGCGGACAAGACGTATTACATCGCGCTGGTGGTTCGGCCGGGGAACTCACAACCTGCGATGGTTCCGCTTGGGGAAGCTCGGGAGTTTGAAGGCCAATCCTTCTCGGCGTATCGGGCCGAGGTGGGCATTGGCAAGGCGGATGCCACGGCCGCCGAGGCTGGCGCGGGGGCATCGCCATGGCGTGCGCTATATGACGCGATGTGGAAGCCATTGGAAGCACCCTTGGGAGATGCCAAACGGATATATGTTTCCGTGGATGGCGTGTTGAACGAAATTCCATTGGGAGTTTTGCAAGCCGCCGATGGTAGCCGGGTGATGGAGAAGTACGATTTTCGGGTGGTGGCGAGTACCAGGGATTTGCTACGAGCAAGCCATCACGGGACGAACAATACAGCGATTCTGGTGGGCAATCCGCGGTTCTTGATGAGCGACGAGGAACAACGAGTCGCAGTGAACCGGTTGGGCGGTTCGGGGAAGCAAGAGCCGGAGATGCTTTTGGCGTCTGCGGTGTCGCCTGCGAGTCCAGCGGGGGGCGCACTATCGCGAGCAGTGACCGAACGAGGAGCGTGCAATCCGCCCCCGCCGGAAGGCGGGGTGCTGTGCCCCTTGCCGGGGACGGCGACGGAAGTGCAATCGATCGGGGAATTGCTGCGGGAGAAGGATTGGAAGGTTTCGAGCTACCAGGGGGAGCAGGCACTGGAAGAGGTCGTGAAGAAAGCGGCGAGTCCGCGAGTGCTTCATCTGGCAACGCACGGATTTTTTATGGCGGATGAACCAGCAAAGGCGGGAACGCGCGGTGGCGGGCAGAGTTCGGGGGTAGAAGATCCGATGTTGCGTTCGGGACTTTTCTTTGCGGGAGCGGACCGGACGCTGAATATGGAAGCGCCGATCGACGGCATGGAGAACGGGGTGCTGACGGCGTACGAAGCGACGGCGTTGAATCTGCAGGGGACGGAGCTGGTGGTGTTGAGTGCCTGCGAGACGGCACGCGGTCACGTGCAGTATGGCGAAGGAGTCTTTGGGTTGGGGCGAGCGCTGCAGGAAGCGGGAGCGGAGGCGGTGTTGATGAGCTTGTGGTCGGTACCGGACCAGGAGACGCAGGAATTGATGACTCAGTTTTATACGAACTGGCTGGGCGGGATGGACAAGGCCGAAGCGCTACGCCAAGCGCAGGTCCGGGAACGGGATGTTGTGCTGAAACGCTACGGCAAAGACCTCCCTTACTACTGGGGCGCGTTCACGCTGGTTGGGCGCTGAGGAAGGGACGCGTGCAAAACCTACTAAAAGGCGTCAGCACCGTTTTGGCCGCTGCGTCTCTGCTGGCGGCGCCGGTTTGGGCGCAGGAGGCGCGATGGAAGGAACTGGACGCTCAGGTTGAGCAGCTCCAAAAACAGGGGAAGATTGAGAACTCTCTCCCTCTGGCGAAGGAAGAGCTGCGCATCGCCGAAGCGACGTATGGTCTAGAGCACGCCAACACGGCCATTGCACTGCAGAAACTGGGGATGGCCGAAATGGGATTAGGCCAGTACTCTGAAGCCGAGGGGTTTCTCACGCGGGCGGTGACGATTCGCGAGAAGGCGTCCGACCCGCAAGGTGCTCCGATGGCCGAGCTATTGAATGGATTGGGCCAAGTCTATTATTACGAAAGCAAGAATGCCGAGGCCGAAGCAACTTTCCAACGCGCGCTGACGACCGGAGAAAAAGCGCTCGGGCCGGAGCACCCCGATGTGGCCGAGAGCCTGAACGACCTCGCACTGATCTACGACGCGCAAGGCAAGTACGCCGAGTCGGAGAGATTCTACAAGCGTGCCCTGGCCATCCGCGAGAAAGTGCTCGGGCCGGAGCACTGCGACGTCGCCGAGACCCTGAGCAATCTCGCCATTCTGTACGAAGAGCAAAGCCGGTACGCAGAGTCCGAACAACTCTATAAGCGCGCTCTGGCGATTCATGAGAAAGAACTCGGCCCGGACGATCCTGGGGTTGCGGTGGACTTGGGCAACCTGGGAGTGCTGTACCACGCGCAAGGCCGGTTCGACGAGGCCGAGGCTGTCGACAAGCGGGCGCTGGCGATCGATGAGAAAGCGTTCGGCCCGAATCACCCGAATATAGCTCTGCGCCTTAACAACCTTGGATTGCTGTACCACGCCCAGGGCCGGTACGGCGAGGAAGAGCAGTTCGACAAGCGCGCACTCGCAATTTATGAGAAAGCGCTCGGGCCCGACCACCCCAGTGTAGCCACGGTGCTGAACGGCCTCGCCCAGCTGTACCAAGACCAGGGCCGGTATGCCGAGGCCGAGGCGCTTCATAAAAGGGCGATAGCAACTTCTGAGAAAGCGCTGGGCCCGGACCACCCGGACCTGGCCACCGACTTGAACAACCTTGGCGTGCTTTATGTGTCTCTGGGCCGTTATGCGGAGGCCGAACCGCTGTATAAGCGCTCGCAGGCCATCCGGGAAAAGGTGCTCGGGCCGGAAGATCGTTATGTGGCGATGAGCCTCAACAACGTAGGAGAACTGTACTTTTTTCAGGGCCGTTACGCTGAAGCCGAACCGCTCTTCAAGCGCGCCATTGCCATCCACGAAAAAGTGCTCGGCCCGAATCACCCGGATTTGGCCACATCCCTCGGCAATCTGGCGGGGCTCTGCGCGGAACAGGGGCGGTACGGTGAGGCCGAACCGCTGGACAAACGCGCACTAGCGATTGATGAGAAAGCTCTGGGGCCGGACCACCCGCAGGTGGCCATAGTAGACCTATATGTCCTCTCGAAGCTGTACTACGCCGAAGGCCACTACGAGCAAGCGGAGCAGCTTATGCAGCGCAGCTTGGGAATTCTGCGCGGACGGTTCGAATACAGTTTTGCTTACATGAGTGAAAAAGACCGGCTGCAATTTTTGGGCACTGTCAGGAAGCTGTTTACGTTTGATTTCAGCCTGGCCTTGGCGGAGCACGGGCAAGATGCGGCAGTAGCGGGGAGGATGTACGACTTGCTCTTGTGGCAGAAGGGGCTGGTGGGCACGAGCGTGGCTGCGCTGCGCGCGGAGGTGGCAGCCAGTGGCGACCCGCAGGCTATGAAAGTATTCGAGGAGCTGACGGAGAAGAAGCGTCAATCATCGCGGCTGGTAGCGACGCGGCCGACCGGCTGGCAAGAGGCCCACGCGCGTATCGATGCGGAAGCAAATGATTTGGAGCAGCAACTGGCGCGGAGAGTGAGCTCGGTGGCGGAACATAAGAACCTTGAGCGGACGACCTGGCAGGATGTTCAAAAGGCGCTGAAGCCGGGAGACGCGGCGGTCGAATTCGTCCGGTTTCCGTTTCAGGAGGCGAAAAAGTCAGAGACACACAACACGTATTACATCGCTCTAGTGATTCGGCCGGGGAGTTCGCAGCCCGCGCTGGTTCAGCTTGGGGAGGCCCGAGAGTTCGAAGGCGAGTCGTTCTCGGCATATCGGGCCGAGGTGGACATACAAAAGGCGGTTGCAACAACTCCGGCATCAGGTGGCACCGCTTCGCCATGGCGCAGGCTGTATGACGCGATATGGAAGCCATTGGAAGCGCCCTTGGGCGATGCCAAACGGATTTATGTTTCTGTGGACGGCGTATTGAACGAAATCCCCTTGGGAGTTCTGCAGGGCGCCGATGGGCGGCGCGTGATGGAGAAGTACGATTTTCGCGAGGTCTCGAGTACCAGGGATTTGTTGCGAGCAAGCCATCACTCGACGAACAACACGGCGATTCTGGTAGGGAATCCGCGGTTTCTCATGAGTGATAAAGAACAATGGGTCGCAGTGAACCGGTTGGGCGGTTCGGGAAAGCAAGAGCCGGAGATGCTTTTGACTTCGGCGGTGTCGCCTGCGAGTCCAGCGGGGGGCGCGCTATCGCGAGCAGTGACCGAACGAGGAGCGTGCAATCCGCCACCACCGGAAGGCGGTGTTCTGTGCCCCTTGCCGGGGACGGCGACGGAAGTGCAATCGATCAGGGAATTGCTGCGGGAGAAGAACTGGAATGTATCGAGCTACCAGGGGGAGCAGGCATTGGAAGAGGTGGTGAAGAAGGCCGCAAGCCCGCGAGTGCTTCATCTGGCAACGCACGGATTTTTTATGGCGGATGAACCAGCAAAGGCAGGAACGCGCGGTGGCGGACAGAGTTCAGGAGAAGAAGATCCGATGTTGCGTTCGGGACTTTTCTTTGCGGGAGCGGACCGGACGCTGAATATGGAAGCGCCGATCGACGGCATGGAGAACGGGGTGCTGACGGCGTACGAAGCGACGGCGTTGAATCTGCAGGGGACGGAGCTGGTGGTGTTGAGCGCTTGCGAGACGGCACGCGGTCACGTGCAGTATGGCGAAGGAGTATTTGGGTTGGGACGAGCGCTGCAGGAAGCTGGAGCGGAGGCGGTGCTGATGAGCTTGTGGTCAGTGCCAGACCAGGAGACGCAGGAATTGATGACCCAGTTTTATACGAACTGGCTGGGCGGGATGGACGAACCGGAGGCCTTGCGGCGGGCAGAGATCACTGAGCGAGAAGTTGTGAAGGCACGCTACGGCAAAGATCTCCCTTACTACTGGGGCGCTTTCGTACTCGTCAGCCGCTAAGCGCGACACCAAGAGTTACGAGCGAATCTTCCGTAGACATCGATAGACAACGCTAGAGCACGATTTGCCCTGTCGCGCTAACTTAGTCTGCGCCGGCACCTTGAGCGGCACCGCCTGTGAAATTGCCAAGAACCTTAATCCCATTGAGAACGGCGGAAATGGCTTGGCGAACTTCAGGGTCGCCGGGGCCTTCCGGCGGCAGAACATGGATGTGGCCAGCGGCATCGATGGTGATGAGGACCCCATCTGCGCCGCCGAACAGGACTTTGACGGAGTTCCCGTGCTCCTGTGGAATATGGAGAAGAATGGAATGGTTGTTAATGACTTCCACGAGTGTGCGCATAACTCTTTGTCCTTCCTTTCGCGACGAATTCTTCCGTTTAAGGGTCTTACAGAAAGATGGTGATGACAGGGAGAGAATCGTTTCAGCAGGCCACGAAAACGGCTAGAGAATCCTGAATTTGCAGGGTTTAGATGGCGTGGGGCTGTAACTTTTAGGGGATTGGTTAATCCTATAGAGCCGAGGGAGTGTGGATTGCGGGCGCAGACTCACGAACGGGGAAGAACGCGGCCGGTGGTGCAGGAGCAACGGCGAGAGCTGATGGAAACGAAGTCCAAAAACGAAGCGGAACTGATCACACGGATCCTAGCGGGGGAAAAAGAGCTATTTCATGAGCTGATCCGGCCGTACGAGCGCATGACGTACTTGACGGTTTTTTCGGTGGTGAAGAACGCGGCCGACGCGGAGGACGGGGCGCAGGATGCGGTAATTAGCGCGTACCGGAACCTGGCCTCGTTTCGAGGAGAGGCAAAGTTCAGCACCTGGCTGGCGTCGATTGCCATTAACGAGGGGCGCAAGAGGTTGCGCAGGGCGAAAGTGGCCGTGATGGAATCGGTCGATGAAATTGTGGAGGGGCTTGAAAAGGATTTTTCGCCGGCGCCGCTGACGGACTGGCGGGAGATTCCGCTCGAGGCGCTGGAGCGAAAAGAATTGCGTGAAGCCTTGCGCACGGCGGTGGCGGAGTTGCCGGACATTTACCGGCAGGTGTTCACGCTGAGGGATGTCGAAGAGATGGACGGCCAGGAAACGGCCGAGGTGCTGGGGGTCAGCGCGGGTGTAGTGAAGGTGCGGTTGCATCGCGCCCGGCTGATGTTGCAGAAACGGCTGGTGCCTTTTCTGAAAACCACAGCGCCGGCGCGCAAAGGATTCTTCGGGAGGCTCCTATGGAAATGAATTGTAAACACGTGTGGGAGTACATCTCCGAGTATATCGACGGGAGCGTGGAGCCGAAGCTGCGCGAGGAGATCGAACGGCACCTGGAGCACTGCCAAATCTGCTCGGCGATACTGGATTCGACGCGGAATATTCTGGTACTGACCGCGGATGAACGCACGTTTGAGCTGCCCGTGGGATTCAGCGAACGGCTGCATGAACGGTTGGCGAGAGAACTAAAGAGTACGGCGTAAGAGTATCGCTGACAAACGGTTCTTACGAAAAGAGAAGGCGAGATTTTCAGGAGCGCGGCCAAGTGTCGCCGGGGCGCCGCAACTCTTGGAAATTTCGCCTTCGTTTTCGCAGGTGGCTGCGTGAGCCAGTGGCTTCCTGGTCCGGCAGCGTCTTACGCGGTCTGGTGAAGCGCGATCTTCGGGAAGTCGACTTCCACGTCCGCGGTGTTGTTGAAGTAGTTTGTGAAGACGTTGAGCGCCACGTGGGCAATGATTTCGGCGACTTCGCCGTCCGTGAATCCGGCACGGCGCACGGCCTCCACGTCAGAATCAGTGGCACGGCCCTTCTTGGCGACAATCTCGCGGGCGAAGTTTAGCGCCGCGGCGTTGCGCGCGGAAGCGGACTTGGCATTGCGGGCTGACGCAATTTCGGAGTCGGTAAGGCCGGTCATCTTGCCGATGGCGGTGTGCGCGGATACGCAATACTGGCAAGAGTTTTGCTCCCCGACCTCGAGAGCGATTTCTTCTCGCAGTTTCGGGGCCAAGGCTCCGCCGGCAAGTGCGCCGCTAAACGAGAGGTAAGCCGACAAAACGGCGGGGGAGTTGGCCATCACACGAGTCATGTTGGGCGTGATTTTGAGTTTGGCTTGAACGGCTTCGAGCAGCTCCTTTGCTTTGCCGGTGGCTGCTTCCGTTTGAATTGCTGGTAATCTCGACACAAATTCCTCCTCGAATTGAAAGTAACCTTCCGCAGAGGTTGGATGCGCTGTAGTGCTACAGGATTCGCATAAAGTGTGTAATCTGGCTTACGCTGGCAGCAACAGACCCAGTTTCTTGACCGTGGAAGTTGCCACCGTGACCAGGAAACCTACAAAACGAACGCACAGTCTCGTAGAGGCCGCTTCGTTCTCCGCGATAGACCTCTTCAAGGACCTGCCCGCCTCTTGCCTGCAAGCCCTCGAAAAGGGAAGTGAGGTCCGAGATTTCCTGGAGGGGCATGTGTTTTTTCAGCCGGGAGAGAGCGGGGAGGTCCTCTTTGTTCTCGAAAAGGGACATGTGCGAACCTTCCGCGAATCGGGCGCGAAGAAGTTGATCATTGCGGATTTGAAACCACCGAGCGTATTTGGAGAGATGGGATGCGTTGGGCAGTGCATGTATCACTGCTCGGCCGAAACGACGGAGCCTTCGCGGATTCGCACCATTTCACGGAGCGACCTGGAAAGTCTGCTGGAAAAGTATCCGGTCATGACCAGACGGCTGCTGGAACTCGTGAGCCAACGATTCGTTCACGTTCTACTGGATTTGGAGTCCACGTCCTTCCGGCAACTGATCCCGCGGTTGGCGAGCGTGTTATTGGAGCGGGCGGAAGGGGATTGCGTGCGAAACGTGACGCACAAGGAGCTTGCACAGGTCTTACGTGTCTACCGGGAGTCCGCGACGACAGCATTGGGTGAGCTCCGCAAGGCGGGCATCATCGCCGTGCAAAGGAAACAGATACGCATCCTGCAGCGGGAGCGGTTGGAGCGGGCCGCACGCGAGTAGGGGCACGATATATCGTGCCCCTACAACGAAGGGCCCGCCTCGACCAGATTTTTCGTGACAAACGGATCAGGGCCAGCGGTGAACCATGGGGTGGGTGATCCACTCGGCGGCGAGAAGAATTAGGGTTACGACCGAGAGCGCGATCTGCAAGCGCTCGGAGTTTAATTTCTTCGCGGTTGGCGGTGTCTGGCGCCATTGCGATGCGGGCCGCCGGCGCAGACTCCGTATCCTCCAAATCACAAACAGATTAATGAGGGCTCCGGCCAGCGCCGTAACCATCATCGGGATGCGAATGGCATCGCGATGAAAACCGTGCGCGGGCGCGTGCACCCCCGCCGCCTCCGCGAGAGCGGTCAGTCCGATGGCCACCCGCACGCCGCTAATAGCGATGACGGCAGTGCAAAGACTTTGCAGCAGCGCAAAGATAAAGCTGGGCCAACTGAGCAAGCGAAGGTCGAAAAACCGCGACGGCGTAGGAACGGGCTTGGCGCCTTGCTCTGGCGGCATTTCATCGCGTGCTGGCGGTTGTGTTTGTGTGGTCACGGGAGGCCTCGACGCGAAGTTACGCTTCCGGCATCCACTTGAAGTAGACGGCGGCCAACGGCGGCAGGGTAAGGCAAAGGGAATAGGGCTTGCCCTGGCATGGAGTATGGGCGGCGCGCTGGCCACCCGCGTTGCCGACGTTTGAGCCGCCGTAGTGGGCGGCGTCAGTGTTAAAAACTTCTTTGTAGTAGCCGGCTTGCGGAACGCCGATGAGGTAGCCTTCGCGGACAACGGGAGTGGCGTTCACGGCGACGACCATCAGATCGTTTGGCGATTTTCCGCGGCGCAGGAACGAAAGAACGCTGTTGTCGGCGTCGTTGGCGTCGAGCCATTCGAATCCCTGCCAGGCGAAGTCGACTTGGTGCAGCGCGGGTTCGGCGGCGTACCGACGGTTCAGGTCGGTGACGAGTTTCTGGATGCCGCGATGCGACTCATACTCGAGGAGGTGCCAGTCGAGGCTGTGGTCTTCACTCCATTCGCGGCGCTGCGCGATTTCCCCGCCCATGAAGAGCAGTTTTTTGCCGGGATGCGCGTATTGATACGCGTAGAGAAGACGCAAATTGGCGTATTGCTGCCACATGTCGCCAGGCATTTTGTGCAGCAGCGAATTTTTGCCGTGAACGACTTCGTCATGTGAAAACGGCAGCAGAAAATTTTCGCTGAAGGCATAGAGCAGCGAAAAGGTCAGATTGTTGTGTTTGTATTTGCGATGAACGGGGTCGGCCGAGAAATACGTCAGCGTGTCGTTCATCCAGCCCATGTTCCACTTAAACGAGAATCCCAGGCCGCCAAGATACGGCGGGCGCGTAACACTGGGCCAGGAAGTGGATTCTTCGGCGATGGTCAGGATGCCGGGGAATTTCGTGTGCGCCACTTCGTTCATGCGCTTGAGAAACGCAATGGCGTGGAGATTCTCTCGGCCACCGTATTCATTGGGGATCCACTCGCCCGCATTGCGCGAGTAATCGAGATAGAGCATGGATGCGACGGCATCCACGCGCAGGCCATCGATGTGGTACTTGTCCAGCCAGAAAAGCGCGTTGGAGATCAGATAGTTTTGAACTTCGTTGCGGCCGTAGTTGTAGACGAGCGTGCCCCAGTCAGGATGCGTGCCCTGGCGCGGATCGGAATGCTCGTAGAGATGTGTGCCATCGAATTGCGCGAGCCCATACGTGTCGCGCGGAAAATGCGCTGGAGTCCAGTCCAAAAGAACGCCGAGGCCGGCCTGATGGCAGCGGTCGATGAATTCCATCAACTCGGCGGGGGAGCCGTAACGGCTGGTGGCGGCGAAGTAGCCTATCGTTTGATAGCCCCAGGAACCGTCGAATGGATGCTCCATGATGGGGAGCAGTTCGATGTGCGTGTAGCCGAGTTCTTTGACGTAGGGAATGAGCTGGTCGCCGATTTCGCGGTAGGTCAGCCAGCGCTCCTTGTCTTCGGGGACGCGCCTCCAAGAACCGAGATGGACTTCGTAGATGCAAACGGGTGATTCGAACCAGTTTGTTTTTGCGCGGTGGGCGATCCAGTCGGCATCTTTCCATTGATGGGTGTCGAGGCGGGCGACGACAGAGCCGGTATTGGGGCGCAGCTCGGATCGAAACCCATAAGGATCGGCTTTGAGCGGGAGCATCTCCCCCTGTGCGCCAATGACTTCGTATTTGTAGATGGCGCCTTCGTCCAGTTCCGGAAGAAAAAGCTCCCAGATGCCGGAAGAACCGCGCGCGCGCATGGGATGAATGCGGCCGTCCCAATCATTGAAGATGCCGACGACGCTAACGCGCTTGGCGCTGGGAGCCCACACCGCGAAATGAACGCCGCGAACGCCTTCGAGCGTGACGATATGCGCGCCGAGTTTTTCGTAGGTGTCGTAGTGGCGGCCCTCACCCATCAGATGCAAGTCAAATTCGCTGAGGAGATAAGGGAACGCGTAGGGATCGAACATTTCGAACGTCTTGCCACTGTGAGTGCGGCCTTGAATTTTGTAACTGGCGGGCGCAGGCGCTGTAGTTTGGCTGGAGGGCCAGGTGGCTTCGAAAAAGCCTTCGGGGCGCAGCTTCACGGCGTCGGTGACTTTGGCGGGAGCGAGCGCTGTTCCCTCAATGACCGGCGGCCTCAGTGCAATGCAGGCTTCCGCAGCCCAGGGAAGAAAGAATCGAACGGTCCAAGTGCCGTTGGCAGGGTGAGGGCCGAGGAGCGCGAAGGGATCGGCGTTCCGTCCCGCGAGCAGCGCGTCGATCTGCGCGGACTTTTGCTTGTCGGCCGAGCTGGCAGGCGTCGGATGTGGGAGTATGGTGCGCTTTTCGGCCAAGCTTGTTTCTCCAGAATGCGGCGAACGCGGAGCGATCGGCGGAGCTCAGGCTGGATGTTGAACCACGCCTTCTGCATTTTAGGGTGTTCGGTGGTAAATGCCAATGCGGTCGCCGGGAATTACCCCCGCTTATGTAGGGCCCGCCTTCCGAAGCGGGCCGCTCCTGATTCTTGGTCTTTTCTTTCACTCAGCCCTGTGACTTGCCGTGAGTGCTCGGGCGGGGTAGAGTGCTGGGACTTTGCGGCGGAGAGATTTTGCCAAGGGGCAGAGAGACAATATGCGAATCTTCGTTGGGTGGCGCGTTTTCCTGTATCTTTTTACGGCGATGACGATAACGGCGCAGATTGGGCAGACGCAGGACCGCGGGCAGGCGCGGTCAATGGTGATTTCCAGGAACGGGATTGTGGCTGCGGAATCGCCGCTGGCGGCGCAGGCAGGCGTGCACATCCTCGAGCGCGGCGGGAATGCGGTAGATGCGGCGATTGCAGCGAACGCCATGATGGGCGTAGTGGCCCCGATGATGAATGGCATCGGCGGTGACTTGTTTGTGATCGTCTACGACGCGAAAGCCAACAAACTCTTTGGATTGAATGCCAGCGGCTGGGCCCCCAAGGGACTGACCATCGAGCACCTGCAAAAGCTGGGCTTGCGCGACATGCCGGAGCAGGGAGTGAACGCAATCACCGTTCCCGGCGTAGTGGATGGCTGGCAGAAGCTGGCGGATAAATTCGGGCGCAAAAAGCTGGCGGAAGATTTGGCGGCGGCGATTCGCACCGCTCAGGATGGCTTTCCCGTGCCGGAGTTGACCGCGGCGGTGTGGGCGTCTGAGACGGACCATCTTCGGAGCGACGACGCGGCGTCGAAAACCTATCTGCCGCAGGATCGTGCGCCCAAGACGGGGGAAATTTTTCGCAACGCCGATTTGGCTTGGTCGCTACAACAAATCGCGAACTATGGGCGCGATGCGTATTACAAGGGAGAGATCGCCACGAAGCTGCTCGATGCCATGAAGCGTCATGACGGGACAATGACGGCGCAGGACTTGGCGGAGTACTCGAGCGAATGGGTCGAACCCATTTCGACGACCTATCGCGATTGGACGGTCTACGAGATGCCGCCCAACGGGCAAGGACTTGCCGCGCTGGAAATGCTAAATATCATGGAGACGTTTCCGCTGGGGCAAAAGGATTACGGATTCGGCTCGACGAACGCGCTGCACAGGATGATTGAGGCCAAGAAGCTGGCCTATGCGGACCTGGCGAAATATATCGGCGATCCGCGAAAGCAGAAACTCCCCGTGGCCACCCTACTTTCGAAAGATTGGGCGGCGCAACGCGCGAAGCAGATCGATCCGGATCGCGCGCATTGCGACGTCTCGGCGGGGGAACTGCCGGGTGGGAGCGACACCACGTATTTGAGCGTGGTGGACCGCGATGGAAACATGGTCTCGCTGATTCAGAGCAATTACTCGGCGTTTGGCTCGGGAATTGTCGCGGCGGGAACGGGCTTCGCGCTGCAGAATCGCGGCGCATTGTTCAGCCTCGATCCAGCGTCGCCGAATGCCCTGGTGGGGCGAAAGCGTCCGCTGCACACCATCATTCCGGCGTTTGCGCAGAAAGGCGACACGCGGCTGGCATTTGGCATTATGGGCGGTTGGAATCAGTCGCAAGCCCATGCGCAGTTCATCGCCAACATCGTGGATTTCAAGATGAACATCCAGGCGGCGCTGGAAGCACCGCGATTCTCTAAGCATTCGTTCGGGGGCTGTGACGTTTCGATGGAGAACCGCTTTGCGCAGAACGTGCGGAACGATTTGACGGCCAAGGGCCACAAGATTGATTTGAAAGGGACGTTTTCGAGCGTCGTGGGAGGCGGCCAAGCCGTGCTGCGGGATTTTGCCACGGGCGTGAACTATGGAGCCTCGGACCCGCGGAAAGATGGCCAGGCGGTGGCGGAATTGCCATTGGATTAATGGGCGCAACGGTGCTAATGGGGGCCTGCTGGGCCTGGATCAACTCTGCAAGAGAGTTCCCAAAGAATGTGTTGGAGGGGAACAGTTGTGCCTCTCGGGGGCGAAGGGACAGGTTTGGTGAATTCGTAAACTATTTATTATGAATAGGTTGCGAAGCGCGCAATTGGCGCTTGGGTTGCACCTCCTGGAAGGACAGGTATGGCGGCCCCGCAGCCACGCGACCTGTTGCGGAGTTCCTAATGGGGTCTTCCCGAGCTGGTTTGAGCCTCTTCCAGTATCTCGTGGTCGGAGCAGTTCTGATCGCCGCGATGCCCGCAAGCCGTGCGCAGACGGTGGACGTTTCGGGACGCTACCAGTGCGCGGAAGTAAAAATACAATCGAAAATCGTACCGTGCACGGCCGCGCCCTTGATTTTGAAGAATGACGGGCGATTTGAGCTGCGCGGCTGGGAAGGCAGCTACCTGGTGAACGGCGAATGGGTGGAGCTTACGGACTCGTTGATCAAGACGCGCGCACGGATTGAGCCGGGGCATAAAATTGTGCTGCGCTACTACGGGAAACACGGATTGGTGCAGATGACGTACGAGCGCCGCGTAGCGGAGTTGGGGAAAACCGCGCTGAGTTGAGCGAGGATCGCGGCTTAGAGGGTCGCTCGAAAATTTTGCTGGCTGGTTCTTTTCAGTAGGAGTTTCCCCTCACACAGAATTCCATCTCTTCTTACATTCTTAGTTAGTCGCTCGTTGCCATCCGCGGCCACGCAAGGCGCGGCCCGCTTGTACGCCGGTCAATTTCCCGTGATCATACTCGATTTGGCCGTTGACGATGGTGTAGTCGATGCCGTCGGAGAGCTGATCGGGCTTGGTGTAGGTGGCGTGGTCGATGATGGTGGCGGGGTCGAAGATAGCGATGTCCGCGAAGAACCCGGATTTTAGTATCCCGCGTCCGTCGAGATGTTCGCGCTGCGCGGGGAGGGAAGTGATTTTGCGGATAGCGGCTTCGAGCGGGAGCAGATGTTCGTCGCGCACGAAATGGCCGAGGAAACGCGGCATCGAACCCATCGCGCGGGGATGTGTGTGTGGCTCGTAGAGAGGGCCGTCGAGAGACATTTCGCCGGAATCCAGGCCGATGCTGGTCCAGGGCTGCGAGAGGCCGATTCTGAGATCGTCCTCTCCGGCCATGAAGTAGATGGCGCCGGTTTGCGCGGAGTCTGCCAGGACAAAATCCAGCAGCGCGTCTTCTGGAGTTTTCTTCCAAATCTTCGCGACCTCATCGAGCGTTTTGCCCGTGAATTGTTTCAAGTCAGGATTTTCTGTCGCGGCAATGAGAACGCCGGTTGCACCGCCGCAATCGTAAAAAAGATTTTCCCAATCAGGGTGATCCCCAGCTAGGTCTTTCTTAATGCGCGCGCGGATGGCGGGATCCTTCAACCGCGCCAGCATCCTTTCCGGGCCGCCATCAGCGGCCCAAGGTGGAAGAGCAGAAGCAAGCTGGGTGTAGCCTGCTGTGTAGGGATACATGTCGGCGGCAATATCGAGGCCGGAGTCGCGGGCCGCCTGGATATTGGCGACGATGTTCTTCATGTTGCCCCAGCGTGGTTTGCCGCTGACTTTCAAATGGAAAATTTCCACGGGCAGATGCGCTTCGCGCCCAATGCGCATGGCCTCGGCGAGCGCTTGCGTTTCCGAGGCGCCTTCGCTGCGCATGTGCGTGGCGTAAAGACCTCCATATTTTGCAGCGACTTTAGCCAGTTCGATGAGTTCGTCGGTCTTGGCATAAATATTTGGCGGATAAATAAGCGCGCTCGAAATGCCAAGCGCGCCATCCTTCATGGCTTGTTCGACCAGTGATTTCATCTGTTCCAGCTCGGCGGGCGTGGGAGCGCGGTCATCATCGCCGATGATCGCTTCTCGAACCTGCGCGGAGCCAACGTAGGTGCCGATGTTCAGCGGAGTGCCCTGTTTTTCGAGTCGCCGGAAGTAACCGTCGAGAGTGCTCCAGTCGATAGTGAGCTTGTAATGCTCGAGGAAAGGTTTTAATGGCGCGAGAGTTTTTTCGTTTTGCGGCGCAATCGAGCCGCCTTCGCCTGTGATTTCCGAAGTAATGCCTTGGGACAATTTGCTGAGCGAGCGGCTATCGAGGAGGAGAGAAGTTTCCGACTGGCCAAGCATGTCAATGAAGCCCGGAGCGACGACGCGGCCCGTGGCGTCGATTTCGCGCTTGCCGCGTGCGTTGTGGAGATCGCCGATAGCCGCGATGCGGTCGCCCTTCACGGCGAGATCCGCCGCGTACCAAGGATTGCCCGTGCCGTCGATGATGTGGCTGTGGCGGATGATTAAGTCGTACTCGCCGGAAGTTGTGTCATCGAGAGGCGCATCATACGCGGCGGCGGCGATTTCGCCGAGAGCTTGTCCAGCAACCTGCTGCGCCGAGTCAGGATCGGGCGGCAGGGAAACGTGATTCACGTAAGCAGCGAAAGCAAGTTTTTGCCCTGTCGTCGTGATGACGTAGCCAGCGAGTCCTTTCCCATTCAGCATCAGCTTGCCGTTGAGCCGGTCTTCCGAGCCGTAGGTGCCAGTCTTCGCAAACACGTGGCCGGCTCCCGGCGAAGCCGTCTGAATTTTTGCGAGGGTGCCGTCCTTGCCCAGGATAGGAAGGGCATGGAAGAAAACTTGATAGTCGGGGCGAGTGGTCCAATATGTGAGGTAGTGAACCATAAAATCCGGACTGAAAAGATCGGCCCAGTCGCCTCCCAGGCCATCGCCTTGCGCGGCCCCGGAGAGATCGAGTTTTGCCGACTGCAGTAATTCGCGCTCAATCTGGAAGCCAGACATCAGCGAGTCCTTCGTGTCGTGCGCGACGAGTGCCCCCAGAAGATGTGGTCCCATACCGGCGTGCAGATTCTGGCTGACCTTCAGCGTGACTCTGACCTCCTCGGAGAGCGGAGGTGAGATGTGTTCGGCCACCTGGTTTTCGCGAATGTAGAATCGGGTATACGGCGTGAAATCCGGAGGTCTGGGCGCGGACGTCAATTTAATCTGCACGCCCGCGGCGATGAGAGCTTCGCGCAGTACCGTTTCCGCAAATTTGGTGGGTGACGGAACAGCGAATGCCGCCGTTTGGGGAACACCACCCACCGGCAAACTGCCGGAGAGAGTCACCACAACCGTCCCATCCGGATTCGTGGCGATGGCGGGCGAGTCGAGGTCCGGCTTCGCACCGGCGGCGGAGGTGGTGATCTGATTGACGAATGTTACGTAAGAGGTGTGCGGCGAAGATTCGAGAATGCCGGGATCACCAGATTTTGCGCCGGGTTTGCCGAGGAGGTCGATGACGTTGTCGTTCACCATGATGGAGGACAGGACGACGTGGGTGCCGGCCTCGCGCGAGCCATCGGGGAAAAGTGTCGTGTCGATGAAAACGCGTCCTTCGATTTTGTGAATGCCCGCGGCAGCCACGTCTCTGGCCAGTTGTTTGATGACGGCGAGAGGATCGCCGGGGAGCGTGGGGCCATCGTAGGAGTGATCTTGGTCGACGAAAGCGAGTGTGCCGTCGGGCTGGATGCGATTGGAAAGGTTTGGATCGCCGCTGGCCACTAGAATGAGATCGCCCTTCAGCTTGCCCTTGGAATCGACGGGCCCCGTGCGGTAAATGCGCGTATGAAAGCGGTAATCGGGGCCGAGCTTGGCGAGCAAGGCGCCTTCGGTGAGCAACTTTGTTGTGGAAGCGGGGACGAACAGTCTATCGGCGTTGAGTGCGTAAATAACTTTGCCGCTGTCTAAGGAATAGAACTCGATGCCGAAGTTGGCGTGGGCAAATTCCGGGCGGTTCATCACGGCTTGAATTCTTTCGGCGAGCGAGACGGCTGATTGGGCTCTGGCGACCGAGAATGCACCAGAATAAAGAAACAGAAACAACACGGCGGGCGATAAATTGAGAAAGCGCGACGGGATGCGCAAATGTATTCCTCCGAACGAGCGGCCAAGAGCCGCGTGCAGGGCGCATGCGCCGGTCATCGACAGCAATGCAACCGCCCAAAAGGAAGACTATATCAAGGGGTGTACCAGCGAAAACCTTTGCGCTGGTCCTCGGCGATCTCTTTGGCGATGGCCAAGGTGTGAGAGCGCCGATACTGGGCGCACGCCGCCAGAATGGAATTGGCGAGCGAAATGGGCGCAACAAACGAAGAACCAAAGGATGTGGTTTCGATGGAGGCGAGAAATACTTCGTTGCACTCGCGCGCGAGCGGAGAAAGATAGGTATCCGCAATGCCCACGCAATAAGCCCCATGCTGGCGGGCTAACCGGGCGCCTTCCACGGTTTGCCGCAAGCCGCGCCGAAAGCTGATGGCAATCACCAGGTCCTGCTTGGTCAAGAAGCGAACCAAATGCAGGATGCGCCCGGCGGAAGTCCCCGAATAAATCGGCAGACCTAGCGAACTCATCTGGTATTCGAGATACATCGCCAGCGACGAAGTGAGGTCGCCCGCGATGAGGACAATGCGCCGGGCTTTGTGGAATCGTTTTGCCAGCGAGGCCAGCCGCGCCACATCCAGGCTGTTCTTGAGTCCCTGGAGATTTTTCAAATCCTGCTCGAGACAGTCGCGCACGTAAGCTGGCATGCTGCTGTCGCGTCCCCTGGATTCCAAGGCATCGACCGCCGTGGCGAAAGCGATGGACCGTTCGTGAAGGTGGTGCTGGAATTCGCGATAACTGCCGAAGCCCAGACCGCGGACTATACGCACGATGGTGGCGGGATCGGTTTGCAGGCGCTTGGCCGTGGCCCGCACGCTGAGCAGCACGTATTCACGTGGATGCTCGAGAATCGGCCGGATAATCTCCTGGCGCTTGGTGGTCAGCCGCTCTAGCCGTTCCGGCAAGTTGAGAACCGTAGTGACAGTGGGAGAGTTCTTCTGCACCATGCAGCCAGAGAATTCCCTAATTTTACCGGGATGTCAACTACGCAGCTTAAACTTATTGAACCAACAATAGTTGAAGCCTATTCCACGAGATTATTTTTTCGAAGCCGCTGACGTGGCAGCGACGCCGGGAGCCGTGATGGGCTGCAGAAACGGCATCATGGCGCGAAGCTTGGGTCCCAACTGCTCGATCGGATGAGTCTGCTCGCGCTGCCGCGTGGCCAGGAAGTTCGGGCAGCCTTTCTCGTTTTCTTCAATCCATTTTTTGGCGAAGCTGCCGTCCCGGATTTCTGTAAGTATCTTGCGCATTTCCTTGCGCGTCTCGGGAGTGATGATGCGCGGCCCCGCGGAGTAGTCTCCTTGCTCGGCGGTATCGCTGACGGAATAGCGCATGTAGCTGAGCCCGCCGCGATAGATGAGGTCGACGATGAGTTTGAGCTCGTGCAGACATTCGAAGTAAGCGACTTCAGGCTGGTAGCCGGCCTCCACCAGCGTTTCGAATCCTGCTTTGATCAGTTCGCTGACGCCGCCACAGAGAACGGCTTGTTCCCCAAAAAGATCGGTTTCCGTTTCCTCGGTGAAAGTGGTCTCAAGAACTCCTGCGCGCGTGCAGCCGAGTCCTTTAGCGTAGGAGAGCGCCAGAGCTTTGGCATGGCCGCTGGCGTCCTGCTCGATGGCGATCAGCGCGGGCGTGCCGCCGCCTTCCGTGAAAACCTCGCGAACGCGGTGGCCGGGAGCTTTCGGTGCAATCATCGAGACGTCGACAAACGCGGGCGGCTTTACGGACCCAAACCGAATATTGAAGCCGTGCGCGAACATAAGCGTCTTGCCAGGCTTGAGATTTGGTTCAATCGCATCGCGATAGAGTTTGGGCTGCTTGGTATCTGGCGCCAGGATCATGATGACGTCCGCCCAGGCCGCAGCCTCGGCAGGCGAATTAACGGTGAGGCCTTCTTTTTCCGCGCGCGCGCGCGAAGCGCTGCCTTCGTGCAGCCCCACACGAACAGAGACGCCTGAGTCGCGCAGGTTGAGCGCGTGGGCGTGTCCCTGCGAACCGTAACCGATGATGGCGACTTTCTTTCCCTGGATCAGGGCCAGGTTTGCCGCATTGTCGTAAAAGAGATTTGCCATTCGTATCCTCTCGAAAGTACGGCGCTACATTATTTTTAGGACGCCTGCGCCCTGCGTCTGGATGTTTTCTTGCTGCTTAGTGCGATTTTGTTCCAGCTGCTTCCAATTGCGTATTTGTCGCTGGCGCAGCATCAGGAGGTCGAAGCAAATCACCTCCGCGCGTCATGGCGATGCGGCCGGTGCGAGCCATTTCCAAAACGCCGAACGGCCGGAGAACTTCGAGCAGCCCGTCGATTTTATCCACGGTGCCGGAGACCTCGATAATCAGGGATTCCGGTGCCACATCCACAACGCGTCCACGGAACACTTTGATGAGTTCCATCAGATGCGGCCGGGATTGTTGATCCGCGAGCACCTTGATGAGCGCCAGATCACGTTCAAGAAGCGAGCGCTCAGAAATGTTTTCGGCGAGAAGCACGTCCACCAGTTTTTCGAGGCTAGCTTCCAGCCGGTGCCCGGCTTTTTCTCCCGTGTGCGCGACGATGGTCATGCGCGCCACCTCCGGATTCTCCGTGGGGCCCACCGTCAGCGAATCGATGTTGATGGCCAGACGCCGCGCCAGCGATGAAACGCGGTTCAATACGCCAGGCTTGTTCACCACGTATGCGACCAGCGTTTGCATGTTGTTTTCCGTGCGGCTCATGATGGCGTCCTCATTCTTCCAACTTCATTGTTCCGTGGCCGTTTCCACCAGCGGATTATCCGGCCGGCGAATCATGTCATGCAGCGACGCGCCCGCGGGAACCATGGGGTAAACCGAGTCTTCCTGCTCGACGCGGAAGTCGATGAGCACGGTCTCCTGCGATTCGCGCGCGGAACGAATCGTGGGAACCACGTCGGCCCGCGTAGTGATGCGTTCCCCGCGAATGCCGAAAGCATTGGCCAGCGCCGCAAAATCGGGAGCCACCAGCGGCGTGGCCACATAGCGCTTGTCGTAAAAAAATTCCTGCCACTGCCGGACCATGCCCAGAAAGCCGTTATTGATGATGGCGATCTTGATGTTGATTTTTTCCTGCACGATGGTGGCCAGCTCGCTCATGGTCATTTGAAAGCCGCCGTCGCCGACGACCACCCAAACTTCCGCGTCAGGCTTGGCGAATTTCGCTCCAATCGCCGCGGGCAGTGCGAAACCCATAGTTCCAAGTCCGCCGGAAGTGATCAGCGTGCGTGGCTGATTGTGGTGGTAATACTGCGCTTCCCACATCTGGTGCTGGCCCACGTCGGTCACCACGATAGCTTCGCCGCGCGTTTCCTTCCAAATGTCGTTGATGACGTGCGCGGCGTAGAGATGGCCGTTATCCGGCAGGCTCTGAATGTCGCGGACCGCGGAATCGCCTTTCAGTCCCGCGATGTAGCTGATCCACGCGCTGTGATCGGTTGTCGAGATGTGCGGCGTTATTTTTTCCAGCACTTCGCGCGCGTCGCCAACCAGCGCAGCGTCCACCTTCACGTTCTTGTTGATTTCCGCGCGGTCGATTTCGATGTGAATCTTTTTGGCGTTTTTCGCGTACGTGCGCAAGTCGCCCGTGACGCGATCGTCGAAACGCATCCCAACGGCGATGAGCAGGTCGGCTTCCTGAATGGCGTTGTTCACCCACGCTTCGCCGTGCATGCCCATCATGCCCAGGTTCAGCGGATCGCTGGCAGGGAAGCAGCCAATGCCAAGCAGCGTCATGGCCACGGGATAATTTCCCGCGCGCACAAACTTCTCGAATGCCCGCATGGCGCCGGAAACCATGATGCCGTGGCCGGCAAGGATAAGCGGCCGCTTGGCGGTGTTGAGCAGCTCGACGGCGCGGTCGAATTCCGCTTGGTCGTGATTGTTGCGCACGCGCTTCGGAGGAAGTTTTGGCTCGCAGGTTTCCCAGTCAAATTCGCACGAGGCTTGCTGCGCGTCCTTGGTGATGTCCACGAGCACGGGGCCGGGCCGTCCGGTGCTGGCGATGACAAACGCTTCGCGAACGGTGTGTGCAACGTCCTCGGCGCGGCTCACGACCACGTTGTGCTTGGTGATCGGCATGGTGATGCCGGTGATGTCGATTTCCTGAAACGCGTCCGAGCCCAGCACTTTGCTGCTCACCTGGCCGGTGATGCACACCACCGGCGAAGAATCGAGCATGGCCGTGGCGATTCCCGTGACCATGTTGGTGGCGCCGGGGCCGGAAGTGGCCATGGCCACGCCGATGCCGCCGCTGGCGCGCGCGTAGCCGTCGGCCATGTGCGTTGCGCCTTGTTCGTGACGCACGAGAATGTGATGCAGCTTGGATTTGCCGAGCGCGTCGTATACAGGAAGAATCGCGCCCCCGGGATACCCGAAAATGTGGCGGACACCGAGCCGCGTCAGCGATTCACAAAGAATTTCCGCACCGGTGAGCTTCATAAAGTCCTCGAATTCCACACCAGGTTCGATTGCGGCTGGGCTGCGGCCGAAAATGTTGCAGGCACGGCGGTAATTGCGCCGAGCGACGACGAAGAAACCAGCAAAGCATATTTGGCCATGACGCCGTTGGTGTAGCGCGGCGCTGGCGCTCTCCAGGAAGCCAGGCGCCGTTGGATCTCAGCGTCGGTGATGTCGACAGTAAGCGTGCGTTTCGGAATATCGAAAATAATGGTGTCGCCATCGGCGACGGCTGCTATTGGACCGCCATTGACAGCTTCGGGCGCCACGTGGCCGGCCATCAATCCATGCGTGGCCCCGGAGAAGCGGCCATCCGTTAAAAGCGCGACAGAGTCGCCCAGACCCGCGCCGACCAGCGCTGCGGTAACGGCCAGCATTTCTCGCATGCCGGGGCCACCTTTCGGACCTTCATAACGAATCACCACTACGTCGCCAGGTTTGATGAAGCCTTTCTCGACGCCGGCAAACGCAGCCTCTTCCGTATTGAAAACGCGCGCGGGGCCACGAAAAGTTTGCAAGTCGTGGCCGGCGACTTTTACGACGCAGCCTTCCGGAGCAAGATTTCCCTTGAGGATGACCAGTCCGCCAGTAGGCTTCAGCGGATTTGCCAGTTTGCGAACCACTTCCTGTCCCGGCGCTTCTTGAGCCGAGGAAGCTTCTTCGGCCAGCGTGCGGCCCGTGACGGTAAGGCACTCTCCGCGCAGCAATCCAGCTTCAAGCAGGCGCTTTGCGACCAGCGCAGTGCCGCCTGCCGCGTAGAGATCGGTGGCGACAAATCGCCCTCCTGGTTTCAAGTCGGCAAGAATCGGAACCCGCGAACTGATGCGGTCAAAATCATCGATGGAAAGCGAAATCTTCGCCTCGTTGGCGATGGCAAGCAGATGAAGAACAGCGTTGGTGGAACCGCCGGTTGCGGCAACACCACTGATGGCATTCTCGATCGATGCTTTGGTGATAATTTTCGAGGGCGTCAAATTGCGCCGCAAAAGATCCACGACAAGTTCCCCCGCCTTATGTCCTGCGTTCGCTTTCGCAGCATTTGTCGCTGGAACACTCGACAGGGCCATCGGTGCAATTCCAAGAAATTCGCACACCATCGCCATGGTGTTCGCAGTGAATTGACCGCCGCAGGCTCCGGCGCCGGGACAGGCTGCGCCTTCCATCGTCTTAAGTTGCGCGTCGGTCATGCCGCCGCTGGCATGCTTGCCCACCGCCTCGAAAACATCCTGGATGGTGATCGAGTGGCCCTCGAATTGACCCGGCGCGATGGAGCCACCATAAAGGACCAAGCTCGGAATGTTGAGCCGCGTGACGGCCATGACGCCGCCCGGAATGGTTTTGTCGCACCCGACAAGCACAATGAGGGCGTCGAAAAGATTTCCGCGCGTCACGAGTTCGATGGAATCCGCAATCACTTCGCGGCTCACCAACGACATGCGCATGCCTTCCGTGCCCATGGTGATGCCGTCCGAGATCGAGACGGTGTTGAACTCGAGCGGCGTCCCCCCCGCGGCACGAATGCCTTCTTTTACATGCTGCGCCAGTTCTCTGAGGTGATAGTTGCAGGGGCCGATTTCGATCCAGGTGTTGGCCACACCAATCAAAGGTTTCGAGAAATCTTCATCGCGCATACCGGAAGCGCGCAGCATCGCGCGTGCGGGGGCGCGGTGAGCGCCATCAGTTAAAGTGTGGCTGCGCGGTTTGGGCAATGGTTCTCTCACTGCTGCTGTCCTCCGCAAATTCGATACGGATTCTTCATGTTCGCTGGCCCGAAAAAACTGAGGGCCATCACCTGGTCTGGATGATGGCCCCGGAACTCTTTGCTCTCGCTTGGCTAGGCCGCCATCATCCGCCTGTAACCTCCCGTACGATTACGGGTCGAATAGGAACGACTACACGGAGTACCTGACCGGCGGTAAGGATTGCCGATGAGTGCCGAGGAGCCGAAATGGCGACGCGCGACATAACTTCGCCATGAAAGTAGCAGCATGAAGCGGCAAGGGCAATCAGTCAAATTAATAGTAATGCTCATGGAAATAAGCAGAAGTTATGTGAAGGAAAAGCGGCCACATCCGGCGGTCCTGATTGCCTTGCCTTTTCCCTGCACCATCCGCTGCATACATCCTTCACCTGCTAATTACATCTAACTTTCCTGAGAGATGCCGTTTTCGGGAGACGGCCGATGGGGGACGAATGGGGCATGGGACGGATGTGTTTGTCATTGGCGGAGGTCCGGCCGGACTCGCCGCTGCGATTGCCGCAAGCCAAAAAGGTTTTCGCGTGACCGTGGCCGATGGCGCGCGGCCTCCCATCGACAAACCGTGTGGCGAAGGGCTGATGCCGGATGCTCTGGCTGCACTGCGCACTCTGGGAGTTGCGATCGGGCCGGAAGATGGATGCGCATTTCGCGGTATTCGCTTTGTCGAAGATAATTGCGTCGTCGAAGCCAATTTTCCTGACGGACATGGACTTGGCATCCGGCGGACGGTGCTGCACGAGAAGATGGTCGAGCGCGCGGCCGACTTCGACATCAAGTTTCTGTGGAACACACCAGTTACGGGCATTTGCTCCGAAGGTGTGCTTGTCCGAAGCCAACTAATCTCGGCAAAATGGGTCATTGGCGCCGACGGGATCCGTTCCCGGGTGAGACGCTGGAGCGGCCTGGATGCCCATACTCAAAATGATTGCCGGATTGCTTATCGCCAACATTACCGCGTGAAGCCGTGGTCGGATTGCACCGAGTTTCATTGGGCCGAAGGAAAGCAGGCTTATGTTACCGCCGTGAGCCATGAAGAGATTTGCGTGACCGTGATCTCCCGGCATCCCGGCGGTCGTATCGACGCATCTTTGCGGGAATTTCCGACGCTTGCGAACGGCTTGGATGGCGCGGCGCCGACGAGCGTGGAACGCGGCACGCTGACGTCCATGCATCGGTTGGAACGAGTCTGCCGAGGCAATGTCGCACTGCTCGGCGACGCTTCGGGAAGCGTCGATGCCATCACCGGTGAGGGGCTGTGTTTGAGCTTTCACCAAGCCACGGCGCTTGCGGAGGCTCTGGAAGCGGGAGACCTGCGGAGTTACGAGGAAGCCCACCGCCAGATGGGGCAACGGCCGGCGCTGATGGCCCGGTTGATGTTGTTGCTCGACAGTCACGCAACCCTGCGGCGGCGCGCCTTCCGCGCGCTGGCAGCGAGACCCGAAGTATTTGCGCGATTGCTGGCGGTTCACGTGGGAGCAACTTCTCCGATGCATTTCGCGGCAACGGGTGCGCTCCTTGGATGGCAGTTGCTGGCAGCTTAAATCACTTAGATTCAAGGACAACCATGAGACGCGGCGGCATACGAATTAACATTGCAAATTTCTTCGGGCTATTCGTCGTCGTCGTTTTGCTGGCCGCAAGCGCTTCTTCCCGGTCGCCGGCGCCGGCCGGTGAACTGGTTTTGGCGCTGGACCCGGCGCAGAGCAAAATTCACTGGACGCTGGGCGCCACCGCCCACACGGTCCATGGAACATTCGGGCTGAAGCGCGGCACGCTGCGCTTCGATCCCGCGACGGGAAAAGCCAGCGGTGAAATTGTCGCCGACGCGACCAGCGGCGAAAGCGGAAACGATTCGCGCGACCAAAAAATGCACAAAGAAATTTTGGAGAGCGGACAATTTTCGGAAGTCATATTTCGTCCTGACCGTTTAGAAGGCAAAGTTTCTGCGCAAGGCTCCTCCAGCGTGCAATTGCATGGAACATTTGTGCTACACGGCGGCGAGCATGAACTCACCGTCCCGGTTCAAGCGGAGTTGAACGCAAGTCATTGGAAGGGAACAGCCAAGTTCAGCGTCCCGTATGTTGCCTGGGGCTTGAAGAATCCGAGCGGTTTTCTGCTCAAGGTGGATCGCAACGTGGAAATTGAATTGGAAATAAGCGGCAGCGTGCAAACATCCGCCACACCGTGAGCCGTTGCTAGTCTTCCGATTCCTGCGTGACGATGTGGACGTCAACCGCCGGGGATTCCCTGAGGAAGCGGTGGACGGCCGAAAGATAAAGATACTTTCTCCAGTCGCGCACGCGCGCGCGCCCAAAAATAACTTGTGTGATGTGCTTGGCGCGGACAAACTCCGCCACCGCATCGGCCACGCTGTGGCCTTTGAGGCGGACCACCTTTGCGCCCAGGCTCTCGGCGAAGCGAAGATTCGCGGCCAGCGCGGCCGGATCCGGCCGTTTGGGGCCAAATTCCCGGTCCACGTGAATGACGTAAAGTTCTCCATCCAGGCGCCGCGCCATGCGCGCGCCGCGGGCGATGAGATATTGTCCCGAAGGATTGTCGGAAATGCAGACAGCCATGCGCTCGCGGACGGCCCAATTCTTTCGGATGTCCTGGTCCTCCATATAGGACTCGAGGCTGCGGTCGACTTGCTCGGCCACCTGGCGCAAGGCCAGTTCGCGGAGAGCGATCAGATTGCCGCGGCGGAAAAAGTTTTTCAACGAGCGTTCCACTTTTTCAGCGCTGTAAACGTCGCCGCGCTTCATGCGGTTTTGCAGCGCTTCCGGAGTGAGGTCGACCATCACGGTTTCCGTGGCCGTGAGAGGAACCCAGTCCGGCACCGTCTCGCGGACAGTAATTCCGGTGATGGAGCGCACGATCGGCGCGATGCTTTCAATGTGCTGAATGTTTAGCGTGGAAACGACATCGATTTTCGCGGCAAGCAGTTCCTGCACGTCTTCATAACGTTTGCGGTGCTTGCTTCCGGGGATATTGGTGTGGGCGAGTTCGTCCACCAGGACAACGTCGGGGCGGCGCGCCAGGATGGCGTCGACGTCCATTTCCTCGAACACCGTGCCTTTGTACTCGATTTTCTTGCGCGGGACGGCCTCCAGCTGCGTGATCAGTTCTTCGATGCCCTTGCGGCCGTGCGATTCCACCACACCCACGACCACATCTTCGCCGCGGCTCCGGCGGCGCAACGCTTCGCTGAGCATGCTGTAGGTCTTGCCGACGCCGGGAGCGTAGCCCAAGAAGAGTTTGAAGATTCCCCGCGATTTCTGGGGTGGGGAGGCGACTTCAAGCCAGTCTTCGGGTTTCTTGGGCAAGGAGTTATCTTCTCCGCGCTGAGATGGATGCTTGCGTTAGAATAGAGAAATGCAGAGATTTCTCGCCGGGCGGATATTCGGATTTACAACGTCCGTCGCCATCATCGCCGGCATCACGTTTGTCTACCGTCACATACTTTCCGTTAATCAGACAACTGCGGCGCTTTCCTTTCTTCTTGCAATTCTAGCAGTTTCGGCAGTTTGGGGGATGGTGGTCTCCGTCTTCATGTCCCTGGTGGCCATGCTGACGTTCAATTACTTTTTCCTGCCTCCGGTCGGAACGTTTACCATCGCCGATCCGCAGAATTGGGTGGCGCTGGGCGCGTTTCTGCTGACGTCCACGGTGGGGAGCCAGCTTTCCGCGCGGATACGCAGGGAAGCCGATGAAGCGCACGGCCGCCGCCGGGAGATGGAACGGCTGTACAAGTTCAGCCAAAAGCTGCTAGGGGAAGGCAACGTCATTCAGTTGATGAACGCAATTCCGGATTACATCGTGGAGAGTTTTGAGGTGGGGGCCGCGGAATTATTCCTGCCGCAGAAAGATAAGTTTTATCGTTCGGGTTACGGCGCTTCGCATCTGGATGAAGGGCGAATGAAAACGGCCTATCTGCGCGATGAACCGAGCATCGAGGCGCAGGAGGGATTGTATTTTATTCCCGTGAGGCTTGGGGTGCGGCCTATAGCAAGCCTGGGAATCTCGGGATCGCGGCTGTCGCGGCAAACCCTGGAAGCGGTCGGCACGCTGGTGGCGATCGCCATCGAAAGGGCGCGCGCGGTGGAACAGCTTGGGCAAACAGAAGCGGAGAGGCAAGGCGAGCGGCTGAAGTCCGCGCTGCTCGATTCGATCACCCACGATTTCCGTACGCCGCTTACCTCCATGAAGGCGGCGGTGACCAGCCTGCTTGCCGAGAAAAAAACGGACGCGGCACAAAGCCGCGAGCTGCTGACCATCATCAATGAAGAGTGCGACCGCTTGAACCATCTGGTCGAAGAAGCCGCTGAGATGGCGCGGCTCGAAGCCGGGGAAGTGGAGCTGCGATTTGTTCCCGTCCCGGTCGGCGAGATTATTCAGGCGGCGCTGGCGCAGTCGAAGACGGCACTCGCCGGGCGAACCGTACGGGTACAGGTGAATGGAAACTTGCCTCGTGTACAGGCGGATCCCGAACGCGCGAAAGACGCGCTGGTCAAGTTAATCGAAAACGCCGATCTGTATTCGCCGAAGGAGGAACCCATCACGATTTCGGCAGAGCTGACGGGCGATTGCGTCACGGTGAGCGTTGCGGACCGCGGGCCGGGCATCGACGATTTCGAGCAGGGAATGATTTTCGATAAATTTTACCGGGGCAAGGATCAGCGCTACCTGGTGCGCGGGACGGGAATGGGGCTGCCCATCGCGAAGGCCATTATTGCCGCGCATAAAGGAACGATCGGGGTGACAAGCCAGCTTGGCCATGGGTCGGTGTTTTCGGTTACGTTGCCCGTTGCCGCGAGTGCGGAGGAAATGCGATGAACGCGGGAGCCATCCTGGTGGTGGACGATGAACCACAAATCCGGCGGGTGCTGCGCTCGACGCTCTCGAGCCACGGCTACGTCATTACCGAGGCCAAGACGGGGGAAGAGGCAGTCGATCTGGTGCGTAAGGAACGCCCGGACCTGGTGCTGCTGGACGTGAATATGCCGGGAATTGGAGGCATTGCGGCGGCGCGGGAGATTCGGGCGGCGTCGGATGCGCCAATTATCATGCTGACGGTGCGCAACGCGGAGCGCGACAAAGTACTGGCGCTGGATGCGGGCGCCGATGATTACGTGGTCAAGCCGTTCGGCATTGAAGAGCTGCTGGCGCGGATACGGGCGTCGCTGCGGCGCTATGCTCCTGGGGACACGATTCCTCCTTTCATTACAAAGGACTTAAATCTTGACTTCGAGAGCCGGCTGCTGATGGTGCGCGGCAGCGAGGTACACCTGACGCCCAAAGAGTTTGAGGTGCTGAAGCATCTGGTGGCCAATCAGGGTAAGCCGGTGACGCACCGGCGGCTGCTGCAATCCGTCTGGGGACCGGATTACGGCGAGGAGACGGAGAATCTGCGCGTGGTGATCAATCAGCTTCGGAAAAAGATCGAGAGCGACTCGGCGCATCCGAAATATATATTGACGGAGCCGTGGGTGGGGTACCGGTTTCAAGTGGCGAAGACGAGTGGGAAAGCTCGTGAAGCAAAGAAGTAATGAGGTAGCGAAGTAAGGATAAAAACCACGCCCTACCCCCCCCGTTTTTTTGTAAGTGTTCATTCTACAGTACTTAGTGTTTATGTAAGTCTTTTGGAATCAGAGCTTCCGCGGGATCCTGTAAGTGTTGATTCTGCATGGTTTACAGGACGCCGGAATCGGACGTGGAAGCCGCGCTGTTTGGCGACAACCGGGTCGAATTTGCCTCGGCCACAGGCTGAAGGCTGTGCTCCAAAAAGCAAAACGCCGGCTGGAAGCCGGCTCACCTCGGAAAATTCATGGTATTCCCTATTGCGTAATATGCCATAGGAGATACGTTTTGTCAATAGCGGAGCGAGATTGTTTTGCTGGTTGGGAGGCGGATTTTCGTATGATTAGCTCCGAGCGGATTGGGCACTTGCGGAGGCCGGGTTAGCGAAGGGGATAGGCGGCGCGGGGGCCAGGTTGAGTTCGAGGACGTTGACGCGAGGCTTGCCGGGATGGCATAGACGGAAGAAGTTAACCGTGCGAGGATTGGTCCGCAATTGCGCTTCGGTACGCCTACGCGGTCGGGCGCGCAAGGTCAGCGACAACCAACCCGGGCGATTCTTCTGAACCGTGACTGACTATCAAGACACAGAATACCAAGAGACAGAGCATCCAGAGGCGGCAAGTCAAGGGAAAGTCTCTGAGACCCCGCCACGGAAAAGCTTTTTCCGAGCTTTCATTCGATGGTTTGTCATTGGAGTGGCGGCGCTTTGGTTGTTTGCGGCGCTGATTCTTGTGGCTGCGCGATGGATCGACCCGCCGACCACGGCGGTGCATATGGAGCGCCGCTTGCAGGCCTGGATGCACCACACGGCGTATCACGAACGATACGAATTCGTTCCGCTGCGCCAAATCTCGCCGGATTTTCAGCATGCCGTGATCGCCGCGGAAGATCAGCGATTCTACCAGCACCATGGATTCGATTGGCACGCGATACAAATCGCCGCCGAAGGGGATATGGAAGGCGGCCGCATTCGCGGAGGGTCCACGCTTACGCAGCAACTGGTGAAGAATTTATTCTTCGGAACCGGACGTTCGATTCTGCGCAAGGGGGCCGAGTTCACGCTGGTGCCGGTGGCGGAATTGGTGCTCGGGAAGCGGCGCATTCTGGAGCTGTACCTAAACGTGGTCGAGTGGGGGCCTGGCGTGTATGGCGCGGAGTCGGCGTGCCGTTACTACTACAAGATTTCGGCGAGGAATATCGGCCGGCAAGAGTCGGCGCAACTCGCGGCCATCCTGCCGTTGCCGCTGAAGCGCCGGCCCGATCACATGATGCACTACAGCGCACTCATCCTGGAGCGGATGCGTGAAATGGGTTGGTAAAGCCGAGCTGTTCTCGCGGTTCATTGCAGGGTAAGAGGCGTCGAGGTCGAGGTTGAGTTCGAGGACGTTGACGCGGGGTTCGCCAAGGATGCCTAGCTGGCGGCCCAGGGTGTGTTTGGCAATGAGGGCGGTGAGTTCCGATTCCGGAATGTTGCGCTGGCGAGCTACTCGGGGGTTTGGAAGGCAGCGGGGGCGGGGGGATGGGAACAAAGATGGCGTTGCGGACGTTTACTCGCCGACGAGGACAAAGGCGCCCCAGTGGAATGGGGAATCCTTGCCGTACCGTGCTTTCACGGTCTTTCGCATTTGGAGTTGGGCTTTGCGCAGGGCTTCGTGCTTGTCCTGGCCTGCCAGCCAATTGGAATAGAAGAGGGTCATCAACTCCTGGGTCTCTCTGTCGGGGACGGACCACATGCTCAGCAGCACGGCTTCGGCGCCGGCCACCTGCAGGGCGCGGCGCAAGCCAAAGACGCCCTCGCCCGCAGAAACCTGACCCAAGCCTGTCCCACACGCACTGAGTACGACCAATTCCGTTCCTTGAAGGTTCAACCCGGTGGCCTCGTAGGAGGTGAGGATGCCGTCGTCGAGGTCTGGAGAAGCAGGTTGACCCGCAAGGGTGCGATTTGCGCCAGCGAAAAAGAGGCCGGAGCGCAACATGGGGTCTTCGAGAGCCGAGTGAGATTCAACGCCAAAGTGGCCGCTGAGGTTGAGATTCTGATCGGCCTGGAAGAAACCATGAGTGGCGATGTGGAGCACACGAGGGTGCTGGACACTCGTGACCGAGTCTTTCAGCGCCTGCTGACCGGTATAGAGCTGTACTTGCCATTTTTGTTTTTCGAGGAGCGAGTCGATTTGGGTCAGCTCTACTTGCGTGCCGGGAAGGGCAGGGAGCGCGCCGGAGACTAGCTCTCGTGAAAGAGCCCGACGCACCATGCCGGACGATGGAGGCATATCCGAATTGAGGCCGGCGGAAACGCCTTTTTGCAAGGCAAGTTTGGCGTTCCGCTGTTTGGTTTCCTCGAGGCTGAAGTCAGGATTTCCGACGAGCACAGCAGAATTTGTGGATGACCCGCGCTTTTCGCGCAAAATGTCTTTCGTGCTGTTCACGACGCGCAGATCATAATTCTCCAATAGCAGCTTGCCGGTGGAATCCGGCACCACGCCGAGGGAGACTTGGTTGAGCAGGCCGTCTGGCGAAAGATAGATGCGAGTGGCCGTCGCAAGCGAAGGTTCGAGGGGCTTCCAGAAGACATCGTAAAAAGTGGTGGTGCTGGTCCCGGCGGCCTGCTGCAGCCCGGCTCTCTGCCGATAGTTGCGCATGGCGCCTTTTTCCAGGTCTTCGGAATTCTTGCCATCGACGAGCACGATCAAAGTGGGTTGAGGGTTCTCGGGAGTGACAACGAGCGCCACGTCGCAAAATTTATCAGTGGCTTTCTCCCCGTCAAAATAGGGGAAGCGGACGAACTCGACGGCAGCTTCGCCCTGCTTGAGTGTTTTTTGCACGTCGCGCCAGGAGACGTGCGCCAGCTTCTTCTGTTCGGTGAGAGCTGCGGAACGCCGCACGAGTTGCTGCTCAAGGCTATTCGCCTCCTGTTCCAGCTGATCCACTTGTTTGCGCCATTGCTCGCGATCGGATGGCTGCGCGCTCAGCAGGCGGGCCAGTTGTGTCTTCTTCGCGGTCAATTGGTCGAGAAAGCCGAGTGCCTCCTTATCTCCGCCAGACGAGATTTGAGCGCGAATGGCGGCCACGCTCTGGGCGACGAAGCCTTTCTCCCACAAGATCACGTCGTACATCTTGCCGGGGAGGTCGGGGAGTTGTTGACGGTAGCTCAAGCAGAAGTTGAAGTAGTCCGGGAAGCGTTTAGAGACGGTGTTCAGAAATGCGAGGCGATCCTTCTCGCTCATATAACTAAAGTAGTAGTCGAACTGCCGCGTCAGAGCCTCAAGACTTCGATCGAAATAGTTGGCGGCCAGTTGTGGTGATTTTTTCTGGTAGTACAGCACCGCGAGACTATTGAGAGAGTTGGATGCGGTGGGGTGCTCCGGTCCGAAGGCTTTCTCACGAATCGCCAAAGCGCGATGGAATAGAGGCTCCGCTTCTGAAAACTGGTGCTGCTCCCTATATAGCTCCGCCAGATTGTTCAAGCACATAGCCACGTCGGGATGCTCGGGTCCTTGCACTTTCTCACGAATTGCGAGAGCTCGTTTGTAGAGAGCTTCCGCCTCGGAAAAGTAGCGCTGCTTTCTGTAGAGCTCCGCCAGATTGTTCAAGGAAGTGGCGACTTCGGGGTGCTCTGGCCCTAGAACTTTCTCGGAAATTGTCAGAGCGCGCTTGTAGAGTGTTTCCGCTTCTTCATACCGTTTCTGGCCGTCGTAAACCCCCGCCAAATTGTTAAGGTCAATTCCCACGTCGGGGGCATCCGGGCCTAATGCCTTTTCGTGTATCTTCAAGGCGTGATTGTAGAACGTCTCCGCGTCGGCGTATCGCCCTTGTTCGTAGTACAGTTGCCCTAGGTTGTTCATCGCGGTGCCAACGTCGGGGTGGTCCGGCCCCAGAGCCTTCTCAACGATAGCCAAAGCGCGCTTATAGAGCTGCTCCGCCTCAGCGTATCGCCCCTGATCGTCATAGAGTGCCGCCAAGTTGTTCGCGGCAACTCCCACGCTAGGATGCTCGGCCCCAAGGGCCTTTTCGAATATCGCCAGGGCCCGCTTATAATGCGATTCAGCCTCCTCGTAGCGTCCTTCGTGGTAGTACACCAGGGCCAAACCGCTCACCGATTCAGCAACGTCGGGGTGCATTGGCCCCAGCGCTTTCTCTCTGATCGTCAGAGCGCGTTGGAAGAGCGGCTCCGCATTCGCGTATCGCCCTTGGTCGTCGTAGAGTCCCCCCAGGTTGTTCAGCGTGGCTGCCACATCCGGATGGTCGGGCCCCAAGGCTTTCTCAAGAATTGAGAGAGCGCGCTTTATGAGGGGCTCCGCGTCAGCCGTCCTCCCTTGCATAAGGTACAGCACACCCAAACCGCTCAACGACTTGGCTACGTCGGTATGCTCCGGCCCGAGGGCTTTTTCACGCATGGCCAAAGCGCGCTTGTAAAGGGGCTCTGCTTCGGCGTATTGGCCCTGCTCGGTGTACATAAGGGCCAAGTCATTGAGGGAAGAGGCCACGTTGGGGTGGTCAGGTCCAAACGTAGACTCTGCAATGTGCACAGTCTGCTGGGCCACAGGAATCGCTTCAGCATATTTGCCTCGCTTGTGGAGTTCCTCGACGCGAGCAGTTAACTCGTGCCAGCGCTCCTCCTGTGCGCGCGCGGGCAACGCGAACGGAGTGAGTAAGAGAAATGCAGAAAAGAGAAGAACTGTTCGGCGTTGCCCGGCGGAACTAAGAAGCACTGGGACCTCAATTGTCGTTGAGAGTACCCGTGGGCGAATGCGGAGTCAATTGTCGCGCCAGGGAAACTAGCGGTCACAAAAGCGTGGAGCGGTTGGTGACTATTTCCTGGGGTGGGAGGCGTCGAGGCCGAGGTTGAGTTCGAGGACGTTGACGCAGGGTTCGCCGAGGATACCGAACTGACGGGCTTGGGTGTGCTTGGCGACGAGGGAGATGAGTTCCGACTCGGGAATGTGGCGCTCGGCGGCTACGCGGGGGATTTGGAAAGCGGCGGCCGCTGGAGAGATGTCGGGGTCGAGGCCGGAGCCGGAGGTGGTGACGAGGTCGACGGGGATGGGAGCGCCGGGATTTTCGGTTTTGGCTTTGGCGACGTCGGCGGTTACGCGGTCGACGAGTTGGTGGTTGGTGGGGCCTAGATTCGAGGGGCTGCTGGAGGTGGGGTCGTAGCCGTTGCCTGTGCCGGCGGCCGAGGGGCGGGAATGGAAGTAGCCGGGGCCGGTGAAGGCCTGGCCGATGATTCTGGAGCCTACCAGCTTGCCGTTTTGATGGATCAGTTGGCCGTTGGCTTTATCGGGGAATAGCAGCTGCGACAATCCAGTGACGACCAGCGGATATATCAGGCCGAAGATGGCGGTGGTGACCAGGGTGAACCAGAAGGCGATGCTAATATTTTTTTTCATGAGTTCCTCTAGGCCATTCCCAGGCGCGTGAGCAGCATGTCTATGAGCTTGATGCCGAAAAAGGGCGCGATGACGCCGCCGACGCCATAGATGAGCAGATTCCAGCGGAGCAATGCCGCGGCCCCCAGGGGACGATAACGCACTCCGCGTAGGGCCAGCGGGACGAGCGCGATGATAATCAGGGCATTGAAGACCACCGCGGACAGAATCGCGGATTGCGGCGTGTGCAGGCGCATGATGTTCAGTGCATTGAGCACCGGGAACGCGCCGGCGAACATCGCGGGGATGATGGCGAAATATTTGGCGACGTCGTTGGCAACGGAAAAGGTGGTGAGTGCGCCGCGAGTGATGAGCAATTGCTTGCCGATCTCGACGATTTCGATGAGCTTGGTGGGATTGGAGTCGAGGTCCACCATGTTGCCGGCTTCCTTGGCGGCTTGTGTGCCGGTATTCATGGCAACGCCGACGTCAGCCTGAGCGAGCGCGGGAGCGTCGTTGGTGCCATCGCCGGTCATGGCGACAAGTTTGCCTTTGGCTTGTTCGCGCTTGATCAGAGCCATCTTGTCTTCCGGCTTGGCTTCGGCGAGGAAGTCGTCGACGCCGGCTTGTTTGGCAATGGCGGCGGCGGTCAGAGGGTTGTCGCCGGTGATCATCACCGTGCGAATGCCCATGGCACGTAGCTGATCGAAGCGCTCTGTCATGCCGCCTTTGACGATGTCTTCCAGCTGGATGGCGCCCATAACCACGCGGTTTTTCGCGACCAGCAGGGGAGTGCCGCCGGAATTCGAGATGGTTTCGATGGTGCGCTGCGTTTCCGGTGCGACGCGATTGCCGCGCTCGGCGACCCACTTGCTGATGGCGTCGCAGGCGCCTTTGCGGATTTCGAGGCTGTCCAAATCCACGCCAGACATTCTGGTTTGCGCGGTGAAGGGGATAAACGTGGGAGTGTGCTGCGACATTTCGCGGCCGCGCATGCCGTATTTTTCCTTGGCGAGAACGACGATGGAGCGGCCTTCGGGAGTTTCGTCGGCGATGGAAGCCAGCTGGGCGGCATCGGCGAGTTCGGCTTCGGGAATGCCGGGGGCGGGGTGAAACTGCGTGGCGGCACGGTTGCCGAGAGTGATGGTGCCGGTTTTGTCGAGGAGAAGGACATCGACGTCGCCGGAGGCTTCGACAGCGCGGCCGGACATGGCGATGACGTTGCGCTGAATCATGCGGTCCATGCCAGCGATGCCGATGGCGGAGAGCAAGCCGCCGATGGTGGTGGGAATCAAGCAGACCAGCAAGGAGACGAGGACGAAGATGTTTTGCGGCGCACCGGAATAGATGGCATAGGGCTGAAGGGTGACGACAGCGAGAAGGAAGATGATGGTGAGGCCGGCGAGAAGGATGTTCAAGGCAATTTCGTTGGGGGTTTTTTGACGCGAAGCCCCCTCGACGAGGCGAATCATGCGGTCAAGAAAAGTTTCGCCGGGATTGGAAGTGATGCGGACTTTGATTTCGTCGGAGAGCACGCGCGTGCCGCCGGTGACGGCGGAGCGATCGCCGCCGGATTCGCGAATCACGGGAGCGGATTCGCCGGTGATGGCCGATTCATCGACAGAGGCCACGCCTTCGATGACTTCGCCATCGCCGGGGATAAATTCACCGGCAGTAACGACAACGACGTCTCCAGTGCGCAGCTTGGAACTGGCCACCACTTCGATGCAGGCATCGGGGCGCAAACGATGGGCCTCGGTCTCGGCCCGGGCTTTGCGCAGCGTGTCAGCCTGGGCCTTGCCGCGACCCTCGGCCATGGCCTCTGCGAAGTTGGCAAAAACGACGGTGAACCATAGCCAGAGAGTGATCTGGAGTCCCCAGCCAAAACCGGCGGCGTGGTGCAGGTGGTCGCGGACGAGCTGAATGGTGGTGAGCAGGGCGCCCACTTCCACGACGAACATGACCGGGTTTTTGATCATCATCCGCGGATCGAGTTTGCGCCAGGAATCGATGATGGCTCTGCGCAGAATCTTGGAATCCGCGAGCGAGATCGTTTTGTGCTGCAAATGTTCGGACATAGCGGCCTCAGAAAACCTTTCCAGAAAGCATCTGCAGGTGCTCGAGAAGGGGACCCAGGCTGAGCGCCGGGAAGAATGTAAGCGCACTCACGATCAGAATGGTGGAAACGAGCAGAGCGGTGAACAGCCCGCCGGTGACGGGGAACGTGCCGGCAGATGGGGGAGAGATTTTTTTCTTGGCGAGATTTCCGGCGATGGCGAGGACCGGGATAACCATAAAGAAGCGGCCGAGCAGCATGGCGGCCGCGCCGCTGGTGTTGTACCAGAGGGTGTTCCCGTTGAGGCCGCCGAAGGCGGAGCCATTGTTGCCGACGGAGGAAGTGTAGATATACAGGACTTGGGAAAGGCCGTGGGGGCCCGGGTTGGAGATGCTGGAAGTGCCATAAGGGTGAACGATGGCGAAGGCGGAGAAGCCGAGAATCACAAAGGTCATCACTAAGATCGAAAGCATGGCCATTTTTACGTCATAGGATTCGATTTTTTTGCCGAGATACTCGGGGGTGCGCCCGACCATCAGGCCGGCGATGAACACGGCGAGGATCACGAAGACTACTACGCCGTAAAGGCCGGAGCCGACGCCGCCGAAGACGACTTCGCCGAGCATGATGTTGACCAGGGGCACCATGCCGCCGAGGGGAGTAAAAGAGTCGTGCGCGCTGTTGACGGCGCCGCAACTGGAAGCGGTCGTGGCGGTGGCGAATAGCGCGGAGTTGGCGGTGCCGAAGCGAACTTCCTTGCCTTCCATGTTACCGCCGGATTGGAGTGTGGTGGCGGTTTGATCGGTGCCGGCGAGCAGAGGATTGCCTTTGGCTTCGGCCCAGTAAGCCGTCGTTACACCCATAAAGAACAGCACGACCATGGCGGCCCAGACGGCCCAGCCGTGCCGAGAGGAACCGGTCATGCGGCCGAGCGTGTAAGTGAGGCCAGAGGAGATCGCGAGGATGAGGAAAATTTCCAGAAAATTCGAGAACGGCGTGGGGTTTTCGAACGGATGCGCGCTATTGGCGCCGAAAAAGCCGCCGCCGTTGGTGCCAAATTCCTTGATGACTTCCTGGGAGGCCACCGGGCCTTGAGCAATGACTTGTTCACGGACGACTTGGGTGGAGGTTTTGCCGTCGGCGCCGGTGACTTGAACGGTCTGCGGCTCGACGAGATTGACGGTGGTGTACGGCTTGAGATTCTGGACCACGCCTTGAGAGACCAGGAGCAGCGAGCCCACCAGGCAGAAGGGCAGCAAGACCCAGAGCAGGCAGCGCGTCATATCCACCCAGAAATTACCTAGTTTGTCAGTCTCCTTGCGAGAGATGCCGCGGATCACGACGATAGCCATGACGATGCCAGTGGCTGCGGAAGTAAAGTTGTGGTAGGCCAAGCCGGCCATCTGCGTTAGGTAACTCATGACTGCTTCGCCGCTATAGTTTTGCCAGTTGGTGTTGGTGGTGAACGAGGCGGCGGTGTTGAAGGCCAGAGCTTGCGGCACGTTGGCCATTTTCTGCGGGTTGAAGGGGAGCCATTGTTGTGTGCGCTGGATGAGGTAGAGAATCGCCATGGAAACGGCGCTGAAGAGAAGCATGGCGACGGCGTATTCGGTCCAGCGCATTTCGTGCTTGTCGTCGACGCCGGTCAGGCGATAGACGAGCTTTTCCAGGGGGCGAAGCGCGGGGTCGAGAAAAGTTTTTTCGCGGTTGAACACGCGGGTCATGAAGACGCCGAGGGGCTTGGTGATCACGAAGACCACACCGAGCAAAAGAAAAATTTGGAACCAGCCGTTGGCGGTCATGTCAGAACTTCTCCGGTTTCAGCAGAGCTACCAGCAAGTAGCCGAACAAGAGCACACAGATAACGATGAGAAAGATATTCTCGAGCATGCCGGGTGTCCGTCCTATTTCAAGCGTTCGCAGCCGCGGATATAGAGAATCGCGATGGCGAAGAAGAAGATGGTGGCTGCGACAAAAATCACGTCCTGCACTGAAATCTCCTGCATTGCGCGAGGCCGATGAGCGGATGGCCTCGGTGACTGACCGCGGGCAAACGCGCGGCAGTAGAGTCTAACGCGCCCGATCAGGCAACGTAAACTCTAGGTGTTCGATGCTTAGGAAGTAATAAGATGAGCATAAAAATTTTGTAAGGAAATGGAAGCGGCAAACGGAATGGATTCAGTTTGTTAACGTAGCTGGAGGTGGAACGAGGGGACGGGGAAGCAGACGCCTCGGTGGCTGGGACGCAGCAGGCTGCGCACCTACAAGAAAATGCCCAGCGTCCGTCAGATCGGGAGACGCAGGCGGGCTTCGCAGCCGCGGGCATCCTGGCGATTTTTCAACGTGAGTTCGCCGCCATGGCCTTCGGCGATTTGGCGGCTGAGGACGAGGCCGATACCCGAGCCGCCGGGTTTGGTGGTGAAGAAGGGGACAAAAAGATTCGCGGAGTTTGAAACGCCCGGCCCATCGTCGAGGATCCAAACATCCAATTGCGCGCCTTGACGAGACCAGCCGACCTGCACGCTTCCGCCGGTTTCGAGAGAGGCGTCCGCGGCGTTGCGGATCAGATTGATGAGCATTTGGTCGAGCTGGTCGGCATCGGCGGAAATTTCGAGCGCCGGTCCTTTCGATACACTCACTTTCAAGCGGGTTTCGAGTTTGGCGTTGCGGCAAATCCATTCCGTGACATCCATAGGGGCCAGGTTGGGTTGCGGGAGCCGTGCGAGGTGCGCATAGGCGGCCATGAAACGGCCTAAGGCTTCCGTGCGGGAACGAATGATGCTCAATCCCTGGCGCATATCGTCGAGGATGACGGCGGTCCCGCCGTCCGTTGCTTCCGCAGCTTTCACGGCGTCTTGCAGACCACTCTCCAGGCCCTGGGCCACGGATTGAATGGGGGCGAGTGAATTGTTGAGTTCATGACCGAGGACGCGGATGAGACGGCGCCAGGCTTGGCGTTCTTCGTCGCGCAGGGCACGGCTGAGGTCGGTGAGCACGACGAGATGATGCGGCAAGCCGCCCTGGCGAAACGAACCGCGGCGCATGGCCCAGCGGCCGGAGCCTCCCGGAAAGCCGAGTTCCATGGTGCGCGCCGGTTCGCCTGTGAGGCTGGAGGCGAGACCCAGTTCCTCTGCGGTAAAGCCCAGTAGCCGCTCGACGGGCCGGGCGAGCAAGCGTTCACCGGCGCGATTGACGAGGCGGAGTTTGTCGACGTTGTCGAACGTAAAAATGGCGACGTCGATCTCTTCCATAACGGTGCGGAGGAGGGCGGTGGCTTCGAGGGCGCCAAGACGCTGCTCGCGCAAAGTTTCGCTCAGGGCGTTCACTTCAATCATGACCTCACCCATGGCATCGTCGCGCCGGGCATCACGGGCGCGAATGGAGAAATCTTCTTCGCGAAGAGCGGCGAGGAGATTCGAAAGTGTTTGCAAGGAGAAAACCACGCGATTGCGGGTGGAGAGAGCGAATCCGAGCCACAAGACGACGATGACGGTGGTCAAGGTCCAGGCGGTGGAGGAGGAGTGATTTCCGGTCCAGAGCAGCAGGAGAGCGATGAACGAGCCGGGCAGCCCGGCAGCAAGTGCCAGGAGCTGGACCCGGCGTTCGTATGTAAGGCGATTCATTCCAAGCCGTATTTTTGCAGACGGCGATACATTGCGCTACGGCTAAGGCCGAGGGACTTGGCGGCCTGGCTGACATTGCCCTCGTGGCGGGAAAGGGTGCGCTGGATGAGGTGGCGCTCGACTTCGTCGAGGCTCATGTCTTCGAGGCGGGCCGAGCTGCCTGGAGAGGCAGCGCGCAAGCCGAGATCCGAAGGGCGAACGAAGGGCGTGGTGGCGAGGAGTACGCCGCGCTCGACGGCGTGATCGAGTTCGCGGACATTTCCGGGCCAGGGATGTTCGAGTAGAACTTGTTTGGCGGCGGCGTCGAAGCCGGAGATGCTCTTGCGATAACGCTGCGCGTAGCCGTGCAGAAAATGGTTGGAGAGGAGGGTGATGTCTTCGCGGCGTTCGCGCAGGGGAGGAAGATGAATTTCGATGGTATTCAGGCGAAAGAGAAGATCCTGGCGGAAGCGGCCGGCGGCAGCTTCAGAGTTGACGTCGGCGTTAGTGGCTGCCAGGACGCGGACGTTGACGCGGCGCGTGGAAGAGGAGCCGACGCGTTCGAGTTCGCCGGTTTCGAGGACGCGGAGGAGTTTGGCTTGGAGGTTTAAGGGAACGTTGGCGATCTCATCGAGGAAGAGGGTGCTGTTGTCGGCGAGTTCGAAACGCCCGACGCGGTCGGCGCGAGCATCGGTGAAAGCACCTTTCACATGACCGAAGAGTTCGCTTTCAAAAACGCCTTCGGAGAGGCCGCCGGCGTTCACAGTGACCATAGGTTTGCTGGTGCGGGAAGAAAGCGCATGTAGCGTTTGCGCGACGACTTCCTTGCCGGTGCCGTGCTCGCCGGTGATGAGCACGTTGGCGTCAGACGGACCGATGCGCGCGATGAGGTCGAGTACGGGTTGCATGGAGGGGGACTCGGCGATGAGCGTGGGGCGGGACTCGGCGCGCAAGAGACGATTTTCGGCCTCCAGACGCGAAGCCTGGCGCAATGCCTGGCGGAGATCAATCTGCGTGCGCAGAATAGTCAGCAGCCGGTTGTTCTCCCAGGGCTTCTGGAGAAAATCGCGCGCGCCGCGGCGCATGGCCTCGACCGCGACTTCCACGCTGCTCCAGGCGGTCATCACGACAACGGGGAGCGTGCTGTCGATCATCTGGATACGGCTGAGGAGATCAAGGCCTTCCTGGCCAGAGGTGGTGTCGCGCGCGTAGTTTAAGTCCATGAGCACGGCGTCAAATTCGCGCGCTTCGATGGCAGAGAGCGCTTCGGCGGGCGAGGCGACGGCGTGTGTTTCATAGCCCTCGCGCTTCAGAAGAAGGCGGAGAGCGTCACGAATGTCGGCCTGATCGTCGGCGATGAGGATACGATAAGGATGGGCAGTATTGGTCTTCATCATTCGTTCAAATGGTTAAATTCCATTGTACCGATGTTCTTTCCTGCGCCGAAACGCGAAGGCCACGCTGAAAGCCATGCCTGCTGCTGAGCTATTCATTCGTAGCGCAAGGCCACCATTGGATCGACCTGCGTGGCGCGCCGCGCGGGAAGGAAGCACGCCAGCAGCGCTACACCGACGAGCAGTGCCGCCACGACAAGAAAGGTCAGCGGATCGTTCCACTTCACGCCAAACAGCAAGCTTGAGAGCAGATGGGTCAATGCGAAGGAAGCGACGAGACCCAGAGCCACGCCGGTGAGCGATAGAATCGATCCATACTTGAGCACCAGCTTCAAGATGTCCGAACGAGATGCGCCGAGGGCTATGCGAATGCCCAGCTCCTGGCGGCGCTGAGTGACCAGATACGAAATCACGCCGTAAATTCCCACCGCCGCGAGCAACAACGCCAAAATGGCGAAACTTCCGAGGAGAGTAACCGCAAGGCGCCGGGAGGCGCTGGTGTCCGCGACGATGTCGGGCAACGGACGAATATCAAAGAGAGGGAGATCCGGATCCAGAGAGCGGACAGCGGAGCGAATGCCCGAGACAGCGGCATTCGGGTCGATCGGGGAGCGGACCACGACTGTGCCACCAAAGGCGGGCGCTTGATTGAAGGGAACATAGACTTCGACGCGCGAAGGCTGGTCGATGCCGTAATTTTTGACATGGCCTACGACGCCGACAATGGTGGTCCAGAGAATGGGCTTGCCGGGCTGCGGCATGCCGTTGGTCGAGATGCGCCTGCCGATGGGATTCTCGTTGGGGAAACTCTGTTTTGCAAAGGTCTCATCGATGATGCAAACCTTTTGGCCCGACTCGTTATCGTGGGCATCGAAGAAGCGGCCTTGCAGGAGCCGGATGCCCAGAGCTTGCAGGGCGTCGGGCGTGACGCGGCCGAAATCGGTGGAGGGAAAGAAGCCCGGCTTGGGAATCGGCTGCCCTTCGACGATGTAGGCGTTTTGGTTGCCACCGAACAAGGGAAGTTTGACGCCGGCGAGTTCGACGCCGGGAATCGCTTGTACCTTTGCGGTGAGTTGGTCGACGAAGGCGCGACGCCTGGCGTCGTCCTTGTACGCGTTGTCCGGCAGCGAGAATCGCGCGGTGAGGACATGCGCGGGAGCGACGCCGCCGTCAGCGTTCAAGACGTTCCAGAAGCTGCGGGTCATGAGTCCCGCGCCGACGAGCAAAACGAGAGAAATGGCGACTTCCGCGGCGACGAGGAAGCTGCGCAGATTTACCCGGCGCGTGCTCGCGCTGCCCGTTCGGGCTCCTTCCTTGAGCGCGTCATTGACGCTGCCTCGCGAAGCTTGCAGCGCCGGGAAAATGCCGAAGAAAATTCCGGTGAAAATCGAGAGCGTAACCGAGAACGCAAGAACGTAGCGGTCGAGGGCGACTTCGTTGAGACGGGGCACACCGGTAGGCGTGGCTCGAACAAGAACGTGGGTAAGCCAGATGCCGAGGAGGATGCCGAAGAGGCCACCCACGAGTGCGAGAAGAATATTTTCGGTGAGCATCTGGCGGATCAAGCGGCCGCGGCGGGCGCCGAGGGCCATACGCACGGCGATTTCGCGATAGCGATCGGTGGCGCGAGCAAGCTGCAGGTTAGCGATGTTGGCGCAAGCGATGAGCAGAACGAAGCCGACGGCGGCCATCAGGACGAGAAGGGAAGGGCGGATGTCTTCCACAATGGCTTCGAGGAGCGGCCGCACGGTTACGGTGTCGTTGCCGTTGCTGTTGGGATGGAGCTGATCGATGCGCTGCGCGATGCTGGCCATTTCCGACTGAGCCTGAGCAACGGTCACGCCGGGTTTCAAGCGCGCATAAGCATAAATGCCGGGATGGCTGCCGCGATTGGCTTCGCCTCCGAGCTGGTCCTCGTAGCGCCAGAGCGACGTGAACAAGTCCGTCTGACGAAGCGAACCGTGGAGGCGCGAAGAGAATACACCGACGACGGTATACGGCTCGGCGTCGAGAACGAGTTCCTGACCAAGAATGTGTGGATCGCGCCCGAAACGGCGTTCCCAAAAGCCTTCGCCGAGGATGACCACGCGCGCAGCACCGACTTTGTCGTCGTCCGGAGTAAGAGCGCGGCCGATGAGCACTTCGGGCCTGAGAGTAGGAGAAAATCCAGCGCTGACACGCCGCAGGCGAAGACGCTCGGGCTCGCCAAGGCCGCTCATAACCGCGTCGTTGCCTTGAAAGGCGACCATGCTTTCAAAGAGGGTGTTCTGTGCGCGCCAGTCGTTGAAATTGGCCATGGCGATGCTCATGTCAGGAATCTGTTCGGAAGCTTCGCTGAGGAAGACGAGGCGATTGGGCTGCGCATAAGGAAGAGGTTTCAGGAGGACGGCGTTAATCACGCTAAAAATGGCGGTGTTGGCGCCAATTCCGAGCGCCAAGGTGAGGATCGCCACGGCGGTGAACGCGGGGCTCTTCGCCAGCATGCGCAACGCAAATCGCAAATCTTGAAGGAATGTGTTCATGTGTACCCCTCGCACGTAATCGGAAAACTCATCGAATACCAGGGTCGCGCATTCCCTAGACTGCTCGCGCCGCCACTGCGTCGCTGCTGACGACCCAGCCGTCCTTGAGCTGGATGATGCGCTTGCCGTAGGTGGCGTTGCGCTCCGAATGGGTGACTTGAATGATAGTTGTGCCGCCGTCGTTCAGCCTGGTGAAGAGCTGCATGATTTCGTCGCCTTGCGCGGAGTGGAGATTGCCCGTTGGTTCATCGGCGAGGATGAGCTTGGGGTTCTGGATGACCGCGCGGGCGACGCCAACGAGTTGCTGCTGACCGCCGGAGAGCTGATTGGGGAAGAGATCTTTTTTGCCGACGATGTTGAACCGGTCGAGGATGTCGCAGACCAGGCTGACGCGCTCCTTGTGCGGGAGATTGCGGTAGGAGAGGGGGATTTCGAGGTTCTCGAAGACCGTCAGATTGTCGATCAGGTGGTAGCTCTGGAAGACGAAGCCAATGTTGGCCTTGTGAAGTTCGTTGCGCTTTTTGACGTTTAGTTTGTGAACGGGCTCGCCGAGGAAAAAATATTCGCCGTTCCAGGCACCGTCGAGCATTCCAAGGATGCTCAGCAAAGAGGATTTTCCGGCGCCGGATGGCCCCATGATGGTGACAAATTCGCCGGGCTGAATGTCGAGATTGATGCGGCGAAGGACGAAAAACTGGCTGCCCCCGGCTTCAAAAGCCTTCTCAAGACTTCGCAGCTGAATCAAAGGTTCCACGCAGGCTCCTTAATCCAAATGTCTGAAACGCGCAGACGCTCGAACCCGAATTATACGGTACTAGTTTGCCCTTACTCGTAACGGAGCGCCACCAGAGGATCGACCGAAGTCGCACGGCGCGCGGGCGCGTAACTTGCAGCCAAGGTGATGATGCCCAAAATCGCGGTGACGGAAGCATAAGTCAGAATGTCGGCAGGCTGCACGTTAAACAGCAGAGTTGATATGAAGCGTGTCAAAACAAATGCAGCGATGAGTCCCGCCAAAGCGCCAATGGCCACTAATCGGAGCGCTTCTCCCACCACCATTCGCAAAACATCGGAGCGCCGAGCACCTAGCGCCAATCGGATGCCGATTTCACGAGTCCGCAAAGAAACGGTATAGGCGATGACGCCATAAAGACCAATGACGGTCAGCCCCAGTGCCAGCAACGCGAAGGCGCCGAGGAGCATGAGGGTAAAGCGCTGGTTGGCAATCGATGCAGAGACCACATCCTCCATGGTGCGAAGGTGGGCAAGCGGGAGATTGGAATCGGCTTTGGCGATCTGCTCGCGCACCGCTCCGGCCATGGCCACCGGATCGGAATGAGTCCGCACGGTGACGGTGAACGAGGCATCGGGGCGCTGCGCGAAGGGGACGTAAATCTCGGGATTGGAGGGCCGGTCAAGAGCGTCGTGCTTTACGTTGCCGATGACGCCGACAATTTCCTGCCAGCCAGTGGTTTCCCACTGAAAGTCCACATGTTTGCCGAGAGGGTCTTCGCCAGGAAAGTATTTGCGCGCGAACGCTTCATTCACAACAGCCACTTGCGGAGCCCCGGCGACGTCACGCTGATCGAAGTAGCGTCCGCGCAGCAGCGGAATATGCAGCACTTGAAAATACTCGCCGCCTGCGACGCGCTTGTCAGCCATGGGGCCCGCGCCCTTTGGAAAAGATTTCCCTTGGATGAGAACGTCGCCGTAAACATTATCCTGCCCCAAAACCAACTGATTGATGGTGCCGGCGGATTCGACTCCTGGGACGGACTTCAAATTATCGGAGAGAAGATGGGAGAAGGCGGCCTGCTGTTTCGCGCCGGGGTAGTGAGCGGGCGGCAACATAAGATCGAAGGTCAGCACATTATGGGGATCAAATCCCTTTTTCACCTTCAGAAGCTGGTCGAAGCTGCGCAACAGAAGGCCCGTTCCGATCAGCAGTACCAGCGACAGTGCGATTTCCGACGTAATGAGGATGCTGCGCTGGCGGCCGGATTTTATGCCGGTTCCGCGGGTGCCGTCCTTCAGGACTTCGGCGGAGGACGAGCGCATGGTGATCAAAGCCGGAGAAAGACCGAAGAAAATCATAGTGAGAAGGGCAAGCAAGCCGGCGAAGGCATACACGGTTGCGTCAGTGTGAATTTCCTGCGAACGAGGGATATTTGGCAAACCCGAGGAAAGCAACAAACTCGTCAGCCAGAACGAGACCAACAGACCGAGCACCGCGCCGGCGACCGCGAGCACACCACTCTCGGTAAGCAACTGGCGCACGATCCGACGGCGAGTAGCTCCGAGGGCTGCGCGGATGGCGATCTCCCGGCGCCGGTTTTGCGCACGAGCGAGGAGCAAGTTGGCGACGTTGGCGCAGGCGATGAGCAGCACAAAGCCCACCGCTCCGAGCATTACGAATAGAGGAGTACCGGCGCCGCGCGTCATCTCCTCTTTCAAAGAGCCGAGGGACATGCCGTGATCGATGGAGCGTTCTTTTTGAAGGGCGGCGGCGAACGGTTCGATTTCCTTCCTTGCCTGGTCCAGGGAAATTCCAGGACGGAGGCGGGCAATGACCTGCAGGAAATGAAAACCTCGGGGCGCAGTGGAGGAGTCCAGCCGCAGCCCCGCGACGATATCTGCGTCGTTGGGTACTTTGGTTTTTGGAGATAAGACGCCGATGATTGTGTAGGGATAGTCGCTGAGCGTGAGCTTCCTGCCGAGGATACTAGGATCGCCTGCAAATTTGCGTTTCCAAAGGCCGTCGCTGATCAAACAAACGCGCTCGCCAGAGCGAGTTTCCTCTTCCGGAATGAAGCCACGGCCGATGGCCGGCTGGATGCCCAGCATCGGGAAGTAATTGGCGGAGACGCGGATGCCGGTGAAGCGTTCCGGGTCTCCCTGGCCGGTCAGGTCGAATGGGCTTTGAAGGTAAGCGGCAACGTCAGAGAATACGTGTTTCTCTCCGCGCCAATCGGAGAATTCGGGGAAATCCGCCGAAGAGATAATCTCGTGAGGCGGCTGCACGTCGGAGATGTGAACAAGTTGCTCCGGCTGCGAATAGGGCAGCGGGCGAAGCAGGATCGAATCCACGAGGGTGAAGATCGCGGTGTTCGCGCCGATACCGATGGCCAGGGTCAGCAGAGCCACGAGGGTAAATCCCGGGCTCTTGGCCAGAGTGCGCAAGGCGTAACGCGTGTCCTGCAGAATGGACCTCATCTTACGTCTCCCCTCGTGGTTTAAAAATGGTGATCATTCGTAGCGAAGCGCCGACAGCGGGTCAACGCGAGACGCCCGGCGAGCCGGCAGGTAGCACGCGAGGGCTGCAACAGAAGCGAGCAATAAGGGGACTCCGACCAAAGCGAAGGGATCCGTCGGTTCGACGCCAAAAAACAGGCCGGAGAGGGCGCGCGCCATGAGAATCGCTACCGGGAAGCCAATGGCCAGGCCGAGTGCGGCAAGCAGCAAGCCGCTCTTAAGAATGAGAGAAAGAATATCGCGCGTTTCGGCGCCAAGAGACAAGCGAATTCCGATCTCGTGAGTGCGCTCGCTAACTACGTACGACATGACACCATAAACACCGACACAGGCCAGCACCAAGGCGATGATTCCAAGCACCCCCATGATTGCGGCGACGTAGGCCATGCCCACAATGGATTCAATAATGACCTTATCGAAGGGCTTGACGTTGTAGAGCGGAAGGTTGGGGTCGATCGCGCCGATGGCGGAGCGAACGCCGGACGCGAATTGAGAGGGATCCTGCCCCCGGGAGCGCAGGATGAGGGTCGTGAAGTGAGGCGGGGACTGACGGAAGCTGCGGTAGATGGTTGGGATTATTTCTTTATTGATCCAACTGTAGCGGACATCGCGCACGACCCCCACGACAGTCATCCAAGCACTGGAGTTCGCGGGTTCGTCCTTGCCGACTTTGATCTTGTGGCCGAGGGGACTCTGACCTTCGAAGAAGTTACGAACGAGGCTCTCGCTGACGAGACAAACGGGTAGAGTGTCCGCGCGATCGCTGTCTTCGAGCTGGCGGCCGTCGAGAAGACCGATGTGCAGCATAGGAGTGTAATTGGGGCTGGCGGTTTCCACCATGGCGGAGATGTCCTCGCCACGCGTTTGCGGAGCGCGGCCCTGGATTGTGAAAATCGAGCGCCAAGCGCCGCCGCCGTCGGCATAAGGGACGTTGGAGACCAGGCCGGCGGACTCGACACCCGGAAGAGCGGACAACCGCTCGAGCGCTTGCTCATGAAAGGCAGCTCGCGAGGAAGCTTGCGGGTATACGGCGTCCGTCAGCTGGAGGTTCATAGTAAGCAGGGTTTGCGGCGTGAAATTGTTGTTTACGGTCAGGAGGCCGTGAAAATTTTTGACCAGCAAGCCGGCGCCGACGAGGAGAATCAGCGCGAGGGAAACCTCCGCGACCACCAAGGCGTTGCGCGCGCGGTGACGCCTGGCGCCGACGGAAGAGCCCCGCCCGCCGTCCTTGAGGGATTCGCCCAGGGCTACATGAGAACTCAAGAGAGCCGGGGCAAGCCCGGAGACAATGCCGCAGCAGACGGCAATGGCCAGCGTGAAGAGGAATGCTCCGGCATCCAGATGGATGGTTTTCCAGCCGGCGATGAACTTGGCCACGTCCGGGGGCATATTTGTAACGATGAGCTGGATCTCCCACTGAGCGAGAGCCAAGCCGACGGCGGCGCCAGCTAAAGAGAGCAGAATAGTTTCCGTGAGAAGCTGGCGGACGATTCGCCAGCGGCTGCCACCCAAAGTCTTTCGCACGGCGATCTCTTTGGAACGAGAGGTCATCCGCGCAAATTGAATGTTGGCGATGTTGAGGCAGGCGATGAGGAGGACGAATCCAACTGAACCTAGAAAGAGCAAGGTGTACTGGCGATTGAGGTCGCCAACGACAAACTCGGCGAGCGTGCGGACATCGACATCCCAGCCTTTGTACACGTCAGGAAAAGAGGCCAATTGCTGGTCGGCAATGGCCTGCATTTCCGCAGAGGCTTGCGAAAAACTGACCCCGGAGCGTAAATGGCCGATGACACGGAGAATGCGATTGTCCCGGACTTTTCTGTCGGCAGTGGTCAGCGCAAGGGGAACCCAGGCCTCGGCGGGCAGCGGGAACTCAAAACCCTTGCCCATGACACCGACGACGGTGAAAGTGAGGCCATCCACTTTGACGTGCTTGTTGAGAATGGCGGGATCGGAGCCGAAGCTGCGTTCCCAGAGGCCGTAACTGAGAATGATCTCATGTTCCTTGCCGGGCACTTCTTCTTCAGGGAGGAACACGCGGCCTTTGACAGGATATACATCGAGGAGATGGAAGAAATTCGGGGAGACGGCGAACGCTTGTACTTTCTGGGGAGCCGATACACCGGTGAGATTGATTTCGTCCCATTCGTGAGCGGCCAGTTCATCGAAGGACTGGACGCGAGCGACCCAGTCAAAATAGGTGGCTGGGGCGACGCCGCTCAACTCGATATTCTCATGGGGACGCGAATTGGAGATTGCAGCAAGACGGTCCAGATGGGGAAGAGGAACGGGATGAAGGAAGAAGCCTTCGGCAACGCTGAAGATTGCGGTGTTGGCGCCGATGCCCAGAGCCAAGGCCACGATGGAAACCAGCGTGGCCAAGCGGTGCTTCCAAAGTATCCGCAAGGCAAATCGGATGTCTTGCAACAAGATGCTCATAGACGTCACTGGTTTCCGAGAGGCGCCGATGGGGCGCCCCGCTACGCCAGTCGGCCGGATGTTCAGGCGCTGGCGTGGACTTCTTGAGTTTCCTCGACGATGCGGCCGTCAAACAGATGGATGTTGCGCTCGGCGAAGTTGGCGTAGCGCTGGTCGTGGGTGACCATGCAGATGGTGGCGCCATTGCGGTGCAAGTCGCGCAGAAGTTCCATGACCGCTTCGCCGTTTTTGGAGTCGAGGTTGCCAGTAGGCTCGTCGGCCATCAGGATGAGCGGATCGCCTACCAACGCGCGCGCGACAGCAACGCGCTGCTGTTGACCGCCGGAGAGTTGCGAAGGATAGTGCCGCAGGCGGTGGGCCATGCCGACGCGTTCGAGAGCGTTCTGGACTTTCTGCTTGCGCTCGGCGGTGCCGGTGCCGCGATAGGTGAGAGGCAACTCGACGTTTTCGTAGACGGTGAGGTCGCCGATCAAGTTGAAAGCCTGAAAAATGAAGCCAATCTCGCGATTGCGGATGCGGGTGCGCTCGCTGATGGAGAGTTTTGCCACCGGCTGGCCGTTCAGCAGGTAGACGCCGTCGGTTGGCGAGTCGAGAAGACCGAGGATCGAGAGCAGCGTGGACTTGCCGCAACCGGAAGGTCCGGCAATGGAGATGTATTGGCCTTTCTTGATCTCCAGGTGGATTTCCTCGAGGGCGTGAGTCTCCACCTCGTCGGTGTAGAAGACTTTCTTCACGCCTTCCATTTTGATGAGTGTGTCGTTTACGTCTGCCATTTTTTCTCCTCAAGAACTGGATTTCTTTCTAAAAACTTTTCGGGACCCTTGCTCTGCTTCCACATTCCCAGCCGGCTGCTCGAAAAATCATTCATAACGCAGTGCGACGATCGGGTCGACGCCCGTGGCCCTGCGGGACGGGACATAACACGCAACTGCCGCCACTACTCCAATCACTCCAAGGGACACTAAATAAACGAGAAAATCGTTGGCCTTCACGCCGAAGAGAATTGATTCGGTGAGATGCGCTAACCCATAGGCGAGAGGCAAGCCCACAATCGCTCCTGCGATAACCATGAAACCGACTTCGCGGAAGATGAGGCTGCGCACATGGCCGGGAGCCGCACCCATGGCGATGCGAATACCGATTTCCCGGGTGCGCTGCACGACGACGTAGGCCAGAACGCCATAAATACCCAGCGCGGCCAGAACCGCGGCCAGGCCGCCGAAGCTTGCAGAAAGCCCTGCGGTTATCCGTTCGGATAAGAGGTTTTCATCCACGACACGGTCGACGGTCTTCAAATCGTACAACGGCAGATTGGCGTCCGACTGACGTACGGCGTCCCTTAGTTCGTTGGCGATGAGCAAAGGATCCTGTTGCGTGCGCACGTAAAAGCTCATGCCATTCAGACGTCCGAATTGCGAATAGGGAAGGTAGAAGTAGGGGCGGTCTGGTGTCCGGACGTTCTCCTCTTTCGCATCTTTCACGACACCGACGATTTCGATGTTCGGTTTTTCGTCGTTGCCCCCGCCCTGGACGATGTGCACGCCCAGGGGATTTCTGTTGGAAAAAAACGCTTTGGCCATGGACTCGTTGATGACGGCGACTTTCGGACTCGTCGCTGTGTCTCCCTCGTTGAACTCGCGTCCGGACAATAAGGGAACTCCCAGGGTCGAGAAATAATTCGGGCTCATCGCGTCAAAATTAACGTGGCGGTCGTCGCTATCGAGATTCTGCCGGCCCTCTATCGTGATGTTGCCGCCCATATCGGTGCCGGTGAGCAAGGCAATCTGGGAACTGCCCACACCGCGCACTCCAGGAAGCGCCGCGATGCGTTCTCGCAGTTGATCCACGAGCCGCACGGTCTTCGCGCCGTCGTAGCCGTTCAGTTCCGGCGAAATCGAAAAAGTAATCACTTTTTCCGTGTTCAATCCCAAGCTTTCTTTCCGCAGGTTCCAGAGCGTTTCGGTGAAGAGCGTTGCTCCCGTCAGCAGCAGAAGGGTAAAGGCCACCTGGCCGGCAACCAGGAATTTCCGGAAACGCACATGGGTGGGCCCGGCCGACGATGTCGAACCCTGGTCCTTGAGCGTTTGCGAAACCGCCGTGCGCGTAACCCGCCACGCCGGCAGAAGCCCAAACAGCAAGCCCGAAAGTACCGTTTCTCCGATGGCGAATCCCAGGATGGTCCCGTCCACTTTGGCAGTGATGCCGTGCAACCCACCTTCAGAAACGACAGTCTGCGTCAAAATGTTCATTAGCCAATTGCCAAAAAGGAAGCCGAGAAGGCCTCCGCCGATGGCGCAGAGGAAGCTTTCCGCCAGCAACTGGCGCATGATGCGGTTGCGGGCGGCCCCCAGGGCTGAGCGAATGGCGAATTCGCGCTGGCGGGAGGCTCCCTGGGCGAGCAGAAGATTCGCCACATTGGTGCAGGCGATTAGGAGAACCAATCCGGCCATGACAAAAAGCGCGGTCAGCGCGGGACCGGAATCCCGTTGCAAGGTGAGACGTCCTTGAGACCCGGAAGACAGCAAGATTTTCTTGTTGAGGAAGACCTCGCGCTTTTTCTGGTCCCAATTCTTGATGGTCGCAAGCTGCTGATCCAACAGTGGCCGGTAGTCGGCGTTGATCCCCGCTTCGGCCTGCTGCATGGAAACGCCGGGCTTGCGGCGAGCCAGGATGGCAATCCACGCATCGTTCCAGTCGTCCAATCCGTTGCGGATGGGGGTCATCTGGCCCTTCATCATGATAGGGACGAAGAGGTCGGGGGTCTGTCCCACCTGGATGCCGGAAAAACCGGCTTGGGCGACACCGACGATCGTCATCTCGGTGTTGTTGACCAGCATGGTTTTGTTGAGTACTCCGGGATCGGAAGCGAAGTGGCGCGCCCAATACCCATGGCTCAAGACGATTACGGGATGGCCGCCCTGCTTGACGTCATCATCGGGAGTCAGCACGCGCCCCAGCGCAGGGCCCACACCCAGCGTCTGAAAATAATTTCCCGAGACGAGTTCGCCGGAGCCGAGGTCGGTCTGGCCATGATTGGCAATGCTCGCGGAAAAGGAATAGCGCGCGATGACGCCGTCAAAAACAGAGGTGTTTTTTGCCAGGCCTTTGTAGAGAGGGTAGGAGAAGATCTCCGAATCGTCACCGTCGCTCCAAACGTGGCCAGTTTTTGGTCCCGGAGACTTCAGCAACACCAGCTCTTCCGGATGCTTGACGGGAAGCCTGCGCAGGAGCACCTGGTTCAAGAGGGAAAAGATGGCGGTATTTGCGCCGATGCCCAGTGCCAGAGTCAGGACGGCAATTGCCGTGAAGCCTGGGTTTTTCGCCAGCATACGCAGACCGTAACGCACGTCCTGCCAGAGCGTCTGCATGTACATCCTCCGCGAAGATTCCCCGCCAAGCCAGAATCAGACTCTTGCCAATCGGAAGTTGCACTTCCGGAAAGCTTCGGGATAACCGGCCATCACTTCAAGCGAATACGGTCGAAGTTGTCCCACGCCGACATGTCGGACAGGATCACCTTATCTCCGACCGAGAGGCCCTGCACGATCTCGATGGTATTGACCGAACTGCGGCCCAGTTTTACATTGATGCGCTCAGCTTCTGCGCCATCATCCACCAATTTGAAGATGCCGATGGTGCTGTCGGATTGCCCGTGGACGGGGCGTCCCACGAAGAGCACGTCTTTCAAGTTTTCGATCTCGATGGTGCCATCGACGCTTAAGTCCGGCCGCGCGCCCTGTGGCAGGCGGTCCTCGATGGTCACGTCGACGGTTACCGTACCGTTCTGTACGGAGGGGTCGATGCGCGAAACGTGGCCAACGACAACGCCGTTTCGCGTGTCCACAGTGGCCTTCTGTCCAATGACTACGTCCTTCGCTTGCGTTTCCGCGATCTTAATCTCGGCCTTCAGTTTCTTCGGATCCGCTACGCGAGCCAGATTCGTTCCCGGGGTGATGTGCTGTCCCACCTCGACCGGGACAACCTGCAGCACGCCATCGATGCCGGCGCGCACATGCAAGGCATCGAGCTGACCTTTTTTCAATTTATAAAGCGCTTTGAATTGGTCGATTCTTGCCTGCTGCGCCGCGAGCCGCGCGCTCCCGGAGTCCGTGGTGATCCTGGTCTTTTCGCTTTCAAGCTGGAGGCGAATGGCCAGTTGCTCCGAGCGTACTTTGGAAAGTTTCTCGGTGACTTCAGCGCCGATACCTTCTTGATGCAGCTTGAAGTCCACTTCGTGCTGCAGCTTGGCCTGTTCATAATCACTGCGCACGGATGCTTCCACCGACTTCTGGTTCATCAAGTCGCTGTTTACCTGGACTCTCAGGTTGGCGTAGTCGGCTTCGGCGCCTTTCAGTTGCAGCTCAGCGTCGAGCGCGGTTTGTGACAGGGTCGGGTCGCTCAATTCCATGATGATGGAGTCTGGTTTGACGATCGCACCCGGACGCAAGACCCAGCGGTCCACGCGCGACTCGGTCTGCGCGGCGATCCAACGAATATCTTCAGGAACTAGCGTGCCCAAGCCGTGGACTTCGCGGAGCATGGGGCCGCGCTTGACTTCGTCGGTCCAGACGGTGGCTTTGTCGACGGTGGGAGCGGCGGGGCGCAAGCGGGACAACCCAATGGTTACACCGGCTATAAGGATGATGGCGACGGTGCCGTAGGCGATTCTTCGAATCTTTTTGGCGCGAGCGTTAGATGGGCGTTGAATATCCATAGTTATTGACTCCCTAGCAGAGGGCAACTCAGGTGCCCCAGCAGATAGCGCGCAAGTAGCTGCTTTGTCAAGCGGTTAGAGGTGGGGTGGGGCAGCCCTGACGCGTAAATCGACCGGAAATGGGAATATCCGTCCCATGACCGGACATCCATCCAGTCTATATCCTAAGAACGTCAAAATGGCGAGAATAGTTCCAGCTTCTCGTGAAAGCCGGTAATTACGGCAACTGCGTGATGGCCTCCGAGGAGGTTTGCAGGTAAAGGGCATCGCCCGAGCGCAGGACTTTCCCGCGAATCCGAAGCGGTTGCGCAATGCGCTGGAGAAAGGCTTCTTTAGGAGGCGGATGCTGGCTCTGGTCCGTGAGAAGGAGGAGGGCCGGGGAGCCGTTCAAATCATTAGTTACGAAAGCCGGCGGGATTCCGCCGCTGAGGCACCGCGCCGCGCAATCGCGGTGTACTTTTCCATTTCCCGGGTTCATCACGCCCAAGTAGCACTTGCTGTCTACGATCTCGCCTGTTAGTTCGAATGTCCCCAGCTCAGTTGCCACTTGTTGCGAGTTTGGCAGACGGTTTGTTTCGGAGATTGATCCCCTAACCACTTCAATCATCCTGTGATCGTCGCGATAAATCAGCGTGCCGCGCAGCTTGACGGTTTTTCCGTCGTACCCGGCGACTTCGCTATCCGCACCATGCTTTCCTTGCGCCACCAGCAGGTAACGCGAGGATATGGCGTCCGCGCCGCTCACACCGGGCTTCGCCACAGTCAGCATCGGATACGGATTCGCTTCTAAGACTCCCTCGAACGTGCCTACTTTTCCAAACTCAAAGACCGCTGGAGCAAATGTTCGCTGAACGTGCGCGAAGAGTATTGCACCCACTGCCGCGAGGAGAAGCAGCGCTATCACCACCATTCGAATGAGCCGGGCAATTCCCGGAGGTGCCTTCGGCAGGTAGCCAACGAAGAATTCGCTCATGGCGTTCCCTTCGAGACGTCAATCATGGATGGTTTTAGCGGAGTGCCCGGCGGATTCGGCCGGGGATCGATCCACACCCGTCCGTCCACGATGCGCGTTTGAAAGGTCGAGACTTTTTCCGTGAAAGGCGGAGGGGAAGCACCCGTTTCCGGCAAATATTGGTAGCCATGCCAGGGGCAGGTGATGCATCCATCGATAATTCGGCCTTCCCCTAAAGGACCATTCTGATGGCGGCAGACATTCGAAATCGCGGAGACCTTCCCGTCGTACTTGAAGATTGCCACGCGCTCGCCGCGGACAGAGACGACAGCGGCACACTTCTCCGGAATGCTATCGAGGGCGCAGGCATCGAGAAAGCAGTCCGGAGCGGCGGAGAGTTTTCTCTTGTCCACGTGGTTCTCGCGGAGCGCCGCGGCGATATGAAGACTCAAGACCGAGACCAAGCTCACACCCATGGCGGCAGCCAGTATCGGGCTGGTTTCGGATTGCAGCAGCCCCAACGTTACGTGCGCTACTAGCAAGCCGTAAGCCACATAAACCAGCATGTGGAGACACTTCCAAACCGGGGGCGTTAAATTTCTGAGCCAGAAGTCATGACTTGTCGCCGCCATCAGAAAAAGAATCAAAAGCGCGACAAATCCGAGCTGTTGAAACGGGAAGTCCGCCACGCTAAGAAAATTTGGGTTGGAGGTCAGCAAGCTGACGAGGGGATCTCTGTCGCCAGCGCTATGAAATTGAATGATGGAGAATATTCCGTGAACCGCGCCCAGCAAGAAGGTAGTGACACCCAGATGGCGGCGGTTATAAAGCAGCGGCAGAAATCGCGAATCGAGGCGGCAGAGCGGCCCAATGCACAAAATAATTGTCAGCAGAAAGAACGCTGCTGAACCAGTGACGCGGATAATCAGAGTTTCCGCGGTGGCAAACGGGAAAAACACGTTGCTCAAGGCAATAAACAGCCCAACGTAAACCACAATGCCTGCAACGAGCACGAGATCGTAAACGCGCTTCTGCGGGTTCCAGCCAATCGCTTGATACTGATGGCTCACGGACGGCCTCCGGCGGAGACGTGCGCATTCGTGGCTGGCCAATGATGACGCGCGAGCAGACCCGCGACAAACACGAGCGGGAGCAACGCAAGAAGTAAAAAGAAGATTCGCCGGTGTATTTTTCGAAGAGGCTGAATCATCGATGCGGATTCTCCTCTTCCGGGGGTTCGCGATTCCCGGCGAGCCACCGACGCAGAAGCATCGGCCAGAACGCTACCGAGCCAGGAAAAATCAGCAGACGAAATCCCAGGCTGCTGCCAACTGCCTGCGAATCGATACGCTTCACTCCTACCCCTGCGAATGCGAGGGCAAAGAAAAACCCAATCGCCGCGTACACATAGAGGGCGATGACCATCAGATTTGCAATTCGTTCAACCATTGCTGGTGTCAATGGGGATCACGGTCCCGGTAATATACGCGGCACGGTCGTCCGCGAGCCAAAGGAGCAGATCGGCGACTGCGTGCGGTTGCACCCATTTGGAAAAATCGGCGTTGGGCATGGCCTTGCGGTTTGTGGGAGTGTCCATCGTCCCGGGCAGAACCACATTTGCGGTCAAGCCTGCGTCTTTATTTTCCAGCGCCACAGTGCGGATCAGGTTTGCCAATGCGACTTTAAACGTCACGTAAGCGCCCAGACCCGCGTGCGGCTCGGTCGCCGCGAGACTTCCGATGGCGATAATCCGGCCTTTTCCGGACTTGCGCAGGTGGGGAATGGCCGCACGCAGCAGATAGAACGCAGCCGTCAAGTTCAAGTCGCGCATCTGCTCCCAGGTAGCATCGTCGGTATCCGCCACGGTCTTACCGCCAGCGAACCCGCCCATGACGTGAACCAAAACATCCAGCCGTCCGAACCTGCTGACTGCGGATTCAATCGCCTGAGTGACTGCGGCGGACCTGGTAAGATCGGCGGACATAGGAACGAAGTTTGGTTGCGGAAAGTCTTGCTTCGCAATGTCCCGCGACACTCCCACGACCGTGGCGCCGGTGGCTAGGAAGCGCTCGGTAACCGAGGTGCCCAACCCGCCCTTAGCGCCCGTTATAAACACGACCTTGTTTCTCATGTCTTCACAGAGACCTCGTCTGAGGCCGCCATCTTAAGGGATATGAGAATAGAAACCAGAAAAAGTTTCAAAAAACTCGGGGTTCAGGGAAGGGTTAGCGTTGAAGGAGGTTCCGCCAAAGTGATACTCGCCCTTTCGTCGGGACCTGGCTTAAGGCAAGGATTTCCTCCGAGGTATTCCATCGAAATTTGCGGCTCGCAACAGCTTACTTCCGTGTAGCTGACGGTCGCGGCATCCGGCCTGTGGACACACACGGAAAACGGGCCGGGCGCAGGGACATGAGACCGATGCAAGTTTCTCAGCCATTCCTTTTCACCCGCTCCTGGCTCATGCCAGGCTTTCGCGCACGCCATGCTGCGGCCTTCTTCAGCCGAACGATCCGATAGGCTCGAAGAGAACCAGTGTTTTGGCGCCCAATCCATTCCCTCAAAATTCAAGACGTTGCCATTCGAGCGCCATTCCAGAATGGTTTTCTCTTTTTCGAAAATTCCGATTAGTCGGAAGGGAAGGATGTCTGACAGATCAAGACCCTCGAGCGCCCTACTTGCGCCATGCGAACCACGTTGGTCGATCAGTTCCGGGATGATCGCCCCGCGTGATTTGTTCTTTTCCGAGGAAGAACCGCGCCCTGCCCTGTTCCAATTCAGCAGCGCAAAGAGCACGCCGTTGCTGTTGCAGGCGATCCACGTCCCGCCGCTCGATTCGCGCGGATACACTGCCCTAACTCCATTCTTTACGAACACTCGCGGTGGCAGAGCGATCTCGCGAGTCAGCAACTCATCCCGGTTCATGCCGGCAAGATAGCCTTTTTCTTTGGGTATGAAGGTCAGCGTGCACATGCGCTCAGTCCTGGAGAGTCAGGATATCTCGTCTTGGCGCGGACCGGCGTGCAAGAAGGCGCGCTCAGTCCGCTGCGTGAGCGGCCAGATGCTTCAGCGTCGAAGGCGCAATGCCAAACTCAGCGGAGACGGCAATCCCGATCCCGCCAGCCACGAGCCGAATGAGTGCATAGTGATGGATCGCATGACCGATGCAGTACGCCAGCTCGCGAGCGGCATTGGACTTCAGCGAGGAAGGCGCCGACGAGCTATAAGCCAGGCTGGTAACAACCTTGCAGTCTTGCACGAGATTATGTTCGTTGCAGCGCAGCAAGTGCTGCAGAATCCCGCAAGTGGTGTTGCTCGCGAATCTGACGTCGTTTTCCAGGCGGCGGTCTCTCTTACGCGCGTCGTAGTTGATCTCTCCAGGCTCCAAGCCTTCGAGGAAGCACTGAAAATGTTCCAAAACGTGCCGGTAATGCTGCCCGATGGAAGTGTCGAACGGCGGACCCGCCACCCGGGCATAGGACGAATTTCCCAGGTCGGAGAGCAGGCTCAGGCCTTGTTTCAAGACATCCTGGGCCGCATCGAGGAGCGCCGCTGCCATTTTTTCCGAGTCCTCGCGCGGCAGGCGACTCTCGCTCGCCGGGACGTGCGCAGGTCTGGTCATGCGAGTCTCCTCCCGAGCACTGGAATTTCCGAGCGGTGAAGGAACAAATTGACTGCAGAGGCGACGAAGACAATCACGGCCAAGGCAAACAGCAGCCCTTTGTCGCCTTGCACCTCAACGCCCAGAATCGTCAGATGGCTGACAATGGCTCCCGCCATCATTCCCATGGCGATGACAGATCCTGCCCAGGTGAAGCGCGGCGCCAGCAATAAAATTGCTGCGATCAATTCCACCACGCCTGACCCGATGCGCCCCCACGGCTCTGCCCCCACCCTGGTAAAAATATAAACCGATTCAGGGGCGGCCGCAAATTTGAAGAAAAGTGTCTGCAAGAGGATCGCCGCGGCGGTAATGCGCAGCGCCCAGCTCAGAAAACTCACGCCCATGGTCACCTCCCTGGTTCCCGTCGCGTTTCCTGACGTCTCTTCTGGCGATATGCAAGTTCTTGGTACCGATTTACCTGCCCTTCTTCTCCACCAGACTTGGCCAGTTCTTGTCGGCCTTCTGGAGGTTGCCCTGAGTATCCTTGTTGAAATCCTCTTTCACGCTCAAGTCATACTGCATGAGCAGCCGCCCGTTGACAATCTGAAATGCTTCGATCTTCACCGGTACGGTGTGGCCCAGGGAAACTCCATAGGCACAGAAGCCACCGAACTGTGGTTCGTACTTCGCGGGGTTGGCATCGAATGCCGCTTTGTCCTCCGCGGAAGCAAAAAGATAGCGAGCGCCGTTGTATTTGCTTTCAAATTCAGCTCGCCCCTTCACAGGCTTGTTTTGCGTGAAGAAAGCGACGGGATCGTATCCCTGAATCGCCAGGCCGTTCTTGTCCAGGTTCTGCAGGTTCTTGGTTTGTCCAAAAACTGGGAGCGCCACGGCCAACATTGCGAGCAGGATGAGATGTTTCATTTCGTTGTCCTTTACTGCGAATTGGATGCATACTTCCGCCTTCGGAGATGAGAGTCGGGATCTGCCGGGAAGTTACACCTCCTGGAACCAGCGGACCTTTGATTGCCTTGTTACTTCCGCGGCTTCTCCGACTCAAAACAGAAGAAATGACTTTGTCCAGACGTTCGATTGCCGCTGAGCGTCTCATAAAAGAGCGAGATGCTGCCGCTGAAGAATCTCCGGTCTCGATAGACCCGCACGGAATGCTGCAGAAGACCCAGCATCCGATCATTGCAGAATGGCCTCTGGTCTCGGGCGCATATCGTGTACGATTCGCGGAAACTCAGCAAGAGCTGGAATCCGTTTTTCGTCTTCGTTTTCTGGTCTTCAATCTGGAGTTGCGTGAAGGACTGGAATCTTCTTACGAGAGTGGCCGCGACATCGATCCGTTCGATGGGGTATGTGACCACTTGATCGTCGAGCACGGCGCGACGAGTGAGGTGGTCGGCACATATCGTCTGCAATCAGGTTCCGTCGCGGCAAGCAATCTCGGCTACTACAGCGCGCGCGAATTCGAATTTTCACCTTACGAGCCGCTCCGCGATTCGCTTATTGAACTCGGACGGGCTTCCATTCATCGCGATCATCGGTCTTTTGAAGTTCTCACTTTGCTTTGGCGGGGAATCGCCCGGTATGCGCTCTCGCGTAGCGCGCGCTACCTGGTTGGCTGTTCGTCCATAACCTCGCAAGACACGCGCGAAGGCTCTGCGATGTATTGGCGGCTGCGGGACTATCTCGCTGAGCCGGCTTTTCAGACAAAACCGCGCGAGGAGTTTTCTTTTCCGGTTTTGCAGGATGCCGAAGCCGCGCAAGATGCGCACCCGCCCAGATTGCTGCGTGCTTACCTTTCCATTGGCGCGCGCATCTGCGGGCCCCCGGCTATCGACCGCGATTTCAAAACTATCGACTTTTTGACGCTCCTCGACCTTGATCGTATGCCGCAGGTCGTTCGCGCGCGCTTCCTCGAATAGTTCTACGTTCTCTTCTCTTCTATGCTTCTGTCTGCATTTACAAACGTAAAAATCAGCCCGGAGAAGACGGTGATCACCGCCGCCAGGTCCAACGCATAGCTCCATCCGTAATGCACTGCCACGTACGCCGTGATGGTTGAGGAGAATGCTCCCCCGATGCTTCCAAATGTATTCATCAGCGCGGAAAGGGAAGCCGAGAAGTCCGGCGCCAAGTCGATGCAGGCCGCCCAGAAATTTGTGGCCGCAAACATGGTGAATCCGGCGGCAAGAGCAATCGCCGGCAGCGCGATGGTTGTGATTGTAAGATGGCTGCCTAAAAACAAAAGTATTGCCGCAGTTCCCATGCCCAGCCAAACGGCGGTGATTCGCCCGCGCCGCCGGCTCGTGCGCCGCGCAATGCGATCCGAGAACCATCCCCCCAGCGGGGAAAGCAGGGCCATGGCCAGAAATGGCGCGGAAGTCCACACCGCTGCCTGGAGCAGATGCAAGCCGCGCACTTTCACCGCATAAAAGTAAAACCAATTATAATAAACGTAGAATCCGTAGCCCTGGAGTCCGTAGCCGACGATCAATCCCCACACCGAAAGGCTGGACATCATCTTGAGCCAGGGCACGCGCTTGGCCGCTGCCACGCGGCGCCGCTGCTCGTCACCAGCCTTCGAGCCCGGATGCACGAGTTCGAGCTCCGCGGCATTGACGCCGCGGTGTTCCTCGGGCCAATCGGTGGCGTAAAAATTCCAGATGATGACGGCGAGAAATGCCAGAGCCGCGCAAATGTAAAACGCCACGCGCCAGCCAAAGTGAATCATGGTCCAGGCGATGAAAATGGGAGTCAGCGTGCCACCGAGGCCGAGTCCACACACTTGCAGGCCGCTGGCAAATCCGCGTTCGCGAAGCGCCGTCCACGAGGCAATCACGCGAGTGACGTTGGAAGAAACGGCGGCTTCGCCGATGCCCGTCAAGAAGCGGATCAGCCGCATGGCCAGCAGCACGCTAAGCCCCGTGCCGAACGCCAGCCTCGGAGCAGCGCCCATCGCCGCCGAGCCCATTGCAAAGCAAATGATCGCCGCCGTCAACGTGCGCCGCGGCCCGTAGCGGTCGCAGATGTAGCCCCAGGGAATCTGAAACAATCCGTAGCCCCATAGGAAAGAGCTGAAAACCCTGCCCATGGTGATGGTATCGAAGGAAAATTCTTCTTCGATGTATTTTCCTGCGATGCTCAAGTTCAGGCGGTTCAGCGCGGTCACCGCCATAATGAACATGATGATCCCCATGATCCGCCAGCGGACATTTGTGGCCTTGGCGCGGTTTCTTGCAGCCGGGAGTTCCGCCGAACCTTCGACGAGAGTGTTTGAAGTATTCAAGAGAGTTTTCTTTTCGTTTTCAGATTTGCAGCAGAACCGGTTCCAATCCATTCAAGCTTCTGAAGTGAAGCATGCGGATCATCGCATCCATTCCTCCAGCTAGAGATTTGAGCCCATCGCCCCCCGATGATTTCGGTTTCCGGTCCTAGCTGGCCGGTTCGAAAAGTTTTGCAAGGTTCGGCGTCTGTTCCTTCATTTCGTCGCGGATCTGTTCGGCATTCTTCTTGTACTCGGCTTCTTTGCCTTTCTGATACATAAAAACGATGCCGACTGCGCCGATGGTCTTGCCTGAGTGGTCCCGCATCACGCATTCGACTTCGTAGTGGTCGCCCTTTTTGTTGACCTCGAGGTTTGGCTTGCCGGTTTCGATCACGCGCAGATCGTCTTCATCGGCTTTCTTGCCGATCCGCCCGATATTCGATGCGATGATCACGTTCTCCGTTTTGCCCGGCGGGGTAACGTGCATGGCCATGATGACGACATCCTTGTGCTTCGCAAGCGTCTCGTCTAAGAGCTTCTGCGCGTAGATTTTCTTGGCTTCCTGCGCGGGGACGAGGAGGGGCAAGAGGATCGCGAGCAACCCCAGCATTCTCCAGCACATTTTATGCACGACTCTCATGTGTGACTCTCCTTTGACGAGCACGCAGCAGTGACTCTTGCGTGGCTCACCAGATGACCTTGATTGCGAATTGCATCTGCCTTGAACTCGTGATTGTCGGACTCGTGAGCAGGCCGGCATTGTTGAGACTTCCCGACGCGGCGAACACTTGACGAGCCGCCGGGGCCGGAGGATTAAAGTTCGCATGATTGGCGATGTTGAAGACCTCCCAGCGGAATTGCACGTTGAAGGTTTCCGAGATGCGGTGAATGGGATTGTTCTTGAACAAGGAGAAATCGAAGTCTTGCAGACCGGGGCCAATGACGGTGTTTCTTCCAGAATTGCCGAGCAAGTTAGCGCAGGTGCCGGCGATTCCAGGATTGCCGGGTTTTCCCCCTGCGGGAGCAACGAAGCCGAAAGGACGGCACTCCCCCGCGATGGCAGGTGTTTGTGCCGGCAACGTGAAGCAAGCCAGATTAAGATAGTGCAAAGTGTTGGATTTGAAGTTCGAATTGACCGGGTCGCAGCCTGGCACTCGATCGGGAAATGCGTACAAGTCCGCGCCCAACAAGCCGAGCGGATCTCCGCCAATGGTTGGTGTGAATGGCAGACCGTTGCTGATGGTGTAGATGCCCCCAATCTCGTAGCCGGAAGCGAACCACCGGGGAACAGCACTCCAGTTTGCGGGGCTGGGAACCAGATAAATCGCGTTGATGACGCCAAGGTTGCGAACGTCGAAGTCCGACAGCCCCCGCCGAAGCTTGGGGTCGAAGAGCGGCAGGCTCGAGACGGAGTTGCCAAAGGTGTCGCCGGCGATTCCAGAAGAACCAGTGTCGATACTCTTTGAATAGGTGTAGGAGCCCTGGAGTTGCAGGCCGTGGCTGAGTCGCTTGATGGCCGAAAGGTTCAGGCCGTGGTAGGTCGATGAGGACGACCATTGCACGGTGCTCACCTGTCCCCCGATGTGGGGGAAGAGGCGGGAACCGTTGCCCACAGTCAGCGGCCACAGGAATCCCGCCGACGTGGCGGTGGGCTGGATGTCATTGATCTCATCGGCGTGAAAGGGAAGATGTACGCCGTGTGAGCCCACGTATCCCGCGGTGACGGTAAACGTGGGGAATAGTTCGTGCTGGACGTTCAAACTCCACTGCTCGACGTAGCTGCGGTGGGGATTCTGCTCTACATACGCATTGCGCAGGTTGGTTGGATTGCTGGCCTTGGCGAAACCATTTGCCGGGAAATCGCCGGCTACGACCGGGGTGCTGGCGCCTTCGGTGAAGGGCGCAGAGAGTAAAGTCAAGAGTTGAAACTCGTAGGGAAGCGGGAGTACATCGTACATGCCGAATGCCCCGCGCACCGAAGTCTTGCCTTTGCCGAAGGGATCCCAGGCAAATCCGACGCGAGGGGCGAAATTCCGCAGTGTTGGATTGGAATAGTATGGCGAACCGAGATGTGGGGTGGTGTCCGTAAAATTGATGAGAGTGGACAGTTGGCCGGCCGTTTCCGTGGGCACGGTTGCCAGCTCATAGCGCAATCCGAGGTTGAGCGTCAGCCGCGGCTTGATTTTGTAGTCGTCCTGGATGTAACCCGCAAAAACGCTTTGGCGGAGGTCCCGCGGCGTGCGGGACGTTCCCAGAAGCGTCTGAAACGTTGTGGGCTTATTCTGCAGGAAGCTGGTCAACGATCCGAAAGTGTAAAATCCATTGGGACTCGCGCCTTGCGTAAATTGATTGGCCTGGATGCGCTCCACATAGAATCCCATTTTCAGCGAGTGTTTGTTTTTCGCGAGGAAGAGGTCGTCGTAGAACTGATACGAATTGTAATGGAACTTGTACGCCGAGATGGCTCCCAAGCCTCCGGAAAATTGTGTGACGCCCGAACCCACGGTGATGATACCCACAGGCAATCCCGGATTGAATCCCAGAGTCGTGTCCGAGGCCGAGGGATTGATCGCCGAGAGCGTGGTGAAGGCGATCACCCTGTCGCGATTGAACCCTACGCGCGCTGTATTAACCAGTGTAGGCGTGAAGATGTGCGACTCTTCGAGCGCAAGGGTCTGCCGGCTGGACTGGTTCCCGATCAGCTTGAAATTGTAGGCATCCGGGTTTTGCTGACTTCCCTGGTCGAAAACATAAGTGCCAAAAAGATTGTCGGAGTCGGAGATCTTGTGATCGATGCGCGTGGTGAAAAAGTCCTCGGTCGTAATCTGCTTGCTTACAAAGCTGAATGTGCCCGTGTCTCCATTTCCTGTGCGTGTGGAATCTGGGGGGATCGGAAATAGGGGCAGGAACTTAAGTACGGAAGTGTCGATCCCGGTTGTCGGGTCCGGATTATTCGCACCTGTAACTTGGTGCGGCACGCAGGCGTTCGCACCGGTCTGAGCGATGGAACACAAGATTCCGTTGTGCGCTTCCTGAGACGGCACGGTGATGGTATTGGTGCTGCTCAAGCCCTGGCGAAGGCCTTCGTAGTCAGCGAAGAAGAAAGTACGGTCTTTGATTATCGGGCCGCCGGCCGAACCGCCGAATTGATTTCGTTTGAACGGTGGCACGATGAGGTTGCCTGAAGAATCCCTCGCGGTGTCGAAGGGATTTCGCGTGTCGAGCTTGCTGTTGCGAAAGAATTCATAAGCCGATCCATGAATCGCGTTGGTCCCGGAACGCGATGCCGCATTGATGATGCCTCCCGAGGTCTTCCCGTAGTTGGCCGGAGCGTTGCTGGTCACCACGGAAAATTCTTGAATGGCATCGACGCCCAGAACGCCTCCTGTGATGCTGCCTGGAGCGCCAGAACTGTAGTCGTTGATGCTGACGCCGTCGAGTTGATAGTTATTGCCTTGTGGGCGGTTGCCACCGATGGTGATGTCGACGCCCAGTCCGCGGTTGGGCCGGTCATTGCTAACGCCCAGGGCTTTCTGAGTTCGCACCTGAGCCACGCCCGGCTCAAGCAGCGTCAGCGAGGTCCAGTCGCGTCCGTTGAGCGGCAGTTCATTGACAGTGCGAGAGTCGACCACGCCACGCACTTCGGAGGACGCCAATTGAACGTCGGATATCTGCGCACTCACGACGCTCACATTTTCGGTCATCTGTCCCAGCTTCATGGCCACATCGAGTTCGCGGCGCTCGCCGGCCAAGAGCCCGACGCCCTGGACAGTCGAAGTTGCAAATCCCGGAGCAGTGACAGTGATTACATAGGTGCCAGGAATCAGGTTTGGGGCGGTGAAGTAGCCATCCTCGTTGGTGGTGAGGTCGCGGGCCACGGCCGTGGCGACATTTTTGATGGTAACGTTGGCGTTCGCCACGGCGGCGCCGCTGGGGTCTGCTACGGTGCCAACGATGGTTCCGCCAGCCTCCTGCGCAAGAAGGGGGGCAAGCCAACCCAAGACTAGGAAAAGAATCAGAACAACGGTTTCTATCCCTCTTCGGCGATTTTGTGAGTTCATGGAACTGAGCATGGCAACCTCCCACTTCTATTTCTCTATACCTTGGCCCCTTTGAATAAGTTGTCGTGCGCTTCCCCCAACGCAGCAGTGGGCGCGCGCTACGGCGCCACACGATACGTTAAGACTTTGGCCATAGCCTTCGTCTCGCCAGGCGAGACAGCCACGAAGAAGCGCCCGAGTTTCGGCGCGAGCAGACAGGTCTTCGCTCCCGGCTCGGTGGTGACTTTTGCGAGCAGTTCGTATTTGTCAGGCGCCTGCTGCTGGAAAACGGAGATATACCCTTCGCCGCCGGGAACGTAGATGCGCCCTTTTTCTGCGTCATAGGCAATGTCGTCGGAACGGCCCGCGGCAGGCAAGCTTGCGACGATTTTTCCGTTGTCCGAATCCATTACCACAAGCTGCCCGGGTTTGCGACACACGATAAGCAGACGGTGATGCGCCTCGTCGTAGGCCATGGGCGAATTTTCCGCCGCTGCCGACACTGGCCATCGCGCAAGCAGTTTCATGGCTTTGCGGTCCACAACTGCCACTTCCTGCTTGTCCGTAATGTTGATGAACGCCCGCGAGCTCGAGGATTCCAGCGCAAGCGCTTCGACGTGATTGTCTTCAAAGCGCAGCTCGCCGATCTTTTTATTCGTGCGCAGGTCGATGGCCACGAAGAACGAGTAATCGAGAGGCACATCCTTCCCGCCTGTAATCACATAGAGGATTTGCGCCGCCGCATCCAGCCGAGCGGAATCGGCTCCGGCGAGTCCGTCGATGTGATCCACAACGGTGTAATCCGTCCCGCGTAGAAATTGAATCGAGCCTTTATCGCCGTCTGTTACGAGGATGCGGTCCGTTTCCGGCAGGTAGAAAATGCTGTGCGGCGCGCCGAAGCCGGTAATGCTCTTGATGCGTTTGCCGCTCTGCACATCGAACACTTCGACCGTCTTGTGGTCTTCTCCGGCAAGAAAGAGGCGCCCGCCTTTTTCGTCCACGGCAAAGTGGTCGAAATCGCCGGTAAATCCCGGCAGCGGCACCTCGTGCAACAATTGCAAGGGAGCAGGCGCATCCGCTGCCGCGGAGGACGCCCGAGTCATCGTCGTGAGACTGCACGAAAGAACGAGCGCCGAGGCAGCAAAACCCGCGGCGCCTCTTGCGACCTTTTCGAACACGGCTTTCCCCTTCCGGTCATGACTGCCGGGTGCTGTCCCTTCTCGGGGACAGCACTCGGCACCTCGTTCCACGCTTACGTTTCTCCTAGACTCAACATCCGTTGCGACATCGGTTCAACCGCGCGGCCAATTCGTGCTCCGGAGCCGCTCAGTTAGGGAGGCTTGCTACCACGCGAATTTCAACCCCAGCTGGATTTCTCGCGACGGGGTCGCCGTACTGCCAAGCACACCGACGTTTGTCGTGCCGATGGAGTTGTTGGCGTCGTTCAGGAAATTGGGGGCGGCGAAGTTGGTGTGATTGAAGATGTTGAAGAACTCCGCGCGGAACTGGAGCTTGAAGCGTTCCGTGAAGTGGAAGTTCTTGAACGCCGAGAAATCAACGGTCGTGAGACCCGGTCCATAGAAATTGTTGCGTCCCGAGGTGCCCACGAGAACCCCGCCTGCCACGGCAGGCGCGGCTGTAAAACAGGCGGGATTGAATGCTTGCGGCAGCCCGTTGGCATTGTTCACCACTCCCGGCGTTGCTCTGCATCCCTTCACAAGGTCAGCAAAGTCCATGGAAAAGTCGCCGTTAAACCCAGTGTTTAGCGGGTCGCCTCCTCCTCCGTTGGTCACTGTGAAGGGTGATCCGGTGGTTGCGGTCAATATGGTGCCAAGCTCCCAACCGCCGGCCACATACCCCATGATCCCTTCCTTCGGACCTGGCAAATCCCAAATAAACGTCCCCACCAAGACCTGCCGCACATCGAAATCGCAGGCGCCGATTCGGTAGGCCTTGCTGAGCAACAGCGGCACGGCCACGGAGTTAACGTACGTGTCGCCTGTCACCGGGGCTGAGCTTGTGTCTCTGCACTTGCCAAACGTGTAGGACAACTGACCCTGCAATCCGTGACTCATCGTCTTTTTCAGCTGTGCCTGAAAGGCGTGATAGGTCGATTCGCCGTCAAATATGACTGGGCGAATACCAGCACCTCCTGGCGCCCCTGGGACCAAACCTCCGTTCGCCCCTCCCCAGTTTGGATCGAGCTGATAGGTATTCGATGGGATGAGAAGGCCGGCAGCTGTCTGCACTGGCGGCACAAGGTTTATGTCGTCCGCGGCCACCGACAGGTGCACTGAGCGCGATCCCACGTAGCCGGCAGTCAGTGTCAGACTAGACGCAAGTTGGCGTTGGATATTGAAGTTCCAGTTCAGCACGTCTGCCCGATGTGGATTCTGATCAATGAACCGGTTCCTGATGCTGTTCGGCTGAAAACCAACCTTCGGGTCGATGCCGCTGCCCAGTGTCGCATTGTTGTCAAAGCCGATGATTTGGAACGGAGCGGTTGCCGCGGTGTTCAAGCCAAATTCATAAGGAAGCGGCAGCACATCGAATATTCCAAATCCGGCGCGGACAGCCGTTTTGCCATCCTTGAACGGATCCCAAGAGAAGCCGATGCGCGGTTCAAAATTCTTGGTTGTTGGGTTGTTCGCAATAAAGTTCCCCACGTGGACTGGTCCACATGGACTGTTGGGACCGGGCAGAACGCCAGGCGTGGCGCAATTCGTGAGCGTGGTGATTTCCTGGATTCTGTTGTTAGCGTCGTTCGGCAGCGTCGTGAACTCATAACGAAGACCAATGTTAAATGTGAGGTTCGGCCGGAAGCGCCAATCGTCCTGAATGTACCCGGCGAAGAGACTCTCCCGAATGGCAACCTCATTGGAGCCTCCCGGTGCCAATGCGTTGAGCCTGTCAGGAGCGTTGGTCAAAAACAGGCATAGGCCGCCATTCGTAAATGTCGAACAAGGGCCGCTCATCGGCTGGCCGTAATTGTTTAATCTGCCGTTGGGACTCAACTGCTCCGTAATGTTGTAAAGCATGCGCTCGAAGGCGAATCCAAATTTTATCGAGTGGGTACCTTTCGTCAGAAAGGCATCGTCGTAGAACTGGCCGGAGGTCCAGCGGTGAAGAAAACGGTTGAGACCGCCCAACCCTATGGCGGTCGTGACCACGCCAGGTACGCCAATTTGTGGTGGAGCAGCAGCGCCCGGTGCAATGGCGAGCGCCTTGTCTGTAGCGACTGCGTCGCCGGAGACGGGTTGGTTGATGTCTCCCCGGACGCGGCTCAGACCGGCCCGGAATGTGTTGACGAGAGTGGCGCTGAAGAGATGTGTCTCTTCGGCGCTGGCGGACTGACGCCGGGAGAAAACCTGGTGGATGGCATTTCCCAGCGGGTCGGGCTGGGATTGCGGGCCGGAATCGAAGAAGTAGCCAACGGACAGGCTGTCTTTGTCTGAAATTTTATGATCTACACGCGTCGTAAAGTAATTCTCGTTGGAGATCGTTGGTAGAGCTACGTTCGTTCTCGCGGAATCCGTATTGACCGCGCCCTGACAAGATGCCGGGCAAGGCCAAAGAGCGAGGTAGGGAGTCACGTTAGCATTCAGCGGGATCGCCGTTAGCGTTCCGCACGGGTTAGCCCCGACGGTCACGCAGAGCATTCCGCTGCGCGCCTCTTGCGAGGGCACGAGAATCGCTTGTGATCCGGGCTTATTTTGGCGGACTCCTTCGTACGTTCCGTATACAAACGTCTTGTCCTTGATTATCGCGGTACCGCCGGAGGCTCCAAACTGAATGCGCCGGAAGGGTGAAATGGGGCCGGCAGGGTCGAAGAAGTTCTTGGCATCAAAAATCTTGTCGCGATCAAAAAAGAACGCCGTTCCATGCAGTTCGTTTACGCCACTCTTGGTAATCGCGTTGATCACCGCGCCCGAGGTCCGTCCATACTCCGCCGTGTAGTCGCTGGTGAGAACAGAGAACTCCTGAATCCCGTCCACACCCAAATTGAGCCCGGAGGCTCCGCCCGGCGACCCGTTCGAATAATCGTTGATGCTGATGCCGTTGACGCGGTAGGTGTTTTCGTTGGCGCGGTGCCCGCCGTTGCTCAACTGGTTTCCAAACCCGCGGTTCCCCTTGTTGGCGCTAAAGCCGGTGCCCACTTGGTTAGGGATGCTGGTCACGCCGGGTTCCAGCGCGGCCAACGACGTCCAATCCCGCCCATTCAACGGCAATTCGCGCACCGTCGTGGAATCGACGGTTGCGCTGATCGTTGAGGATGTCGTCTGGATGGTCGGTACCGCGGCGTTGACTTCTACCGTTTGATTGAGCTGCCCAAGTTTCAGCCCAAAATTGAGCGCTTGCGTAGCTCCTACGGTCAACACGATTCCTTTTTGCACTGTGGTCTGAAAGCCCTTCGCCGTAATGGTTACTTCATACTCACCGGGCAAGAGGTTCGGCGCCGAATACAATCCATCGGCATTGGTGGTCAATTCGCGAACCGTACCTGTTCCCACATTCTTGATGGACACCGTGGCGTCTGGTACTCCCGACCCCGTTTCGTCAGCCACAACCCCTGTCAGCGTTGCTCCCGCCACTTGGCCGCGCGCTGGCATCACAAAGACCACGTTGAATACCAAAAGTGCGAGTATTGCGAGTACAATCCCACCGCGATTCATCTTCTCTAACATTGTTTTTCCCCTCTCCCCGTTTCATTCCAGGGGAGAACTCCGAGGTTGCACCGACCTCGAATCTCCCCCCGCACTGTTTAATTCCCCGTGGTGGATTGATCCTGCAAGTGTCCCTGGCTCATGCAAGCTGCGCTAAAAATGTATGTATTGCTCAGAGCTTACCCGGGCCCGGACAATCCCCTTATGCGGCGCACTGTGCTCTCCGGCACAAAGCATCGCAATGCTCTATTCATCACATCGAAAACATTTCTTAATAACCCAGTTCGCCTTTCATAATGAAAGGGTTACAGTCGTAGGTAACACGCTCTCTCGTTTTGACCATGGCGAATGAGGGGGTTATACTTCGCCACGACCTCTCTCCCGAACAATGAGACACGCTGCCACGTCGTCCAAGGTCGTCCGTTTCGGTATCTATGAAGTGGACTTGCGCACCAGCGAGCTGCGCAAGCAGGGTCGCAAGATCAAGCTCCAGGAACAGCCTTGTCGCATTCTCGCGATTCTTCTCGAACAACCCGGACAGGTGGTCACGCGCGACGAACTTCGCAAGCGCCTATGGTCCGATGACACCTTCGTGGACTTCGACCACAGCCTCAACACCGCGATCATGCGACTTCGTGAGGCTCTCAGCGATTCATCCGAGAATCCTCTATTTATCGAAACGCTCCCGCGCCACGGCTACCGATTCATTGCGCCGGTGGAAGAAGTCCCTGCAACGGACCAGGAAAAACGCTCAGCGGAAGATCCCGCGACTCCTCAATCTGACCTCGTCGTTCCTGCCGGGGGTGAGGCCATTGGCCGAGCGAATGATTCGGCTCCCCAAGCAGCGCAGCGCAAGCAGATCGACTTGCGCCGCACACTCGTCCTCAGCAGCCTCGTAGCCGTCGTGGTCGTGCTCGTGTTTGGCTTCACCATCCGCTCTTTGCGCAGCTCCACTTCGGCCAAGAGCGCGCCGACTCAGATTAAATCGCTGGTCGTGCTCCCTCTCGAAAACCTATCCGGCGAAAAAGATCAGGAATACTTTGCCGATGGCATGACCGATGAGTTGATCGCCCACCTTGCAAAGATCCGCTCTCTGCGCGTTATTTCGCGGACCTCCGCCATGGAATATAAAGGCACGCACAAGCCGCTCTCCGAAATTGCTCGCGACTTGAATGTCGATGCGGTCGTGGAAGGCACCGTTCTGCGTTCCGGCAATCGCGTGCGCATCACAGCAGAGCTGGTACAAGTGGCCACCGACCGTCATCTTTGGGCGGAAACCTACGAAAGTGAATTGGGCGACATTCTTGCGTTGCAGAGCCAAGTCACCAGTGCCATCGTCAACGAAATCAGAATCAAGCTGACTCCAGAAGAGCAGGAACGGCTCTCCGTCAACCGTCCCGTCAGCGCTGAGAGTTACGAGGACTACCTCAAGGGCCGCTATTACTGGAACAAAAGATCCGAAGAAGGACTCACCAAAGCCATCGAATACTTTCAACTCGCCACACAAAAAGATCCTCGTTATGCGCTGGCTTACGCAGGCCTGGCGGATTGCTACAGCATCATCGGTTCCGCAATTGTCGGGACCGTGCCCTCGCAGGATGTGGCTCCTAAAGCCAAAGCTGCCGCGCTCAAGGCGCTCGAACTCGACGACACTCTCGCCGAGGCCCAGACTTCCCTAGCCACTGTGCGCTTCAATTACGATTGGGACTGGGCCGCAGCCGGCACCGGGTTCACGCGCTCCATCGAACTCAATCCCAGTTACGCCACCGCCTATCAGCGCTACTCTTTGTATCTTATGGCCATGGGCCGCGCGCAGGAGAGCATCGCCGAAATCAACCACGCCCGCGAACTCGATCCTCTTTCCATCAGCATGAACTTCAGTTTGGGCTGGCGATTGTACATGGCCCGCCAGTACGATGCGGCCATCGAGCAACTGAGAAATACGCTCGACCTCGACCCCAACTTCGCCCTGCCGCACTTGGTTCTTGGCCAGGCCTATGAGCAGAAAGGATCTTTCCCTCAAGCCATCGCCGAAATCCAAAAGGCGGCCAGCATTTCACACGACGGCCCGCCCATCCTCGGTGCTCTAGGCCATACCCTCGCCTTGGCCGGCAAAAGGGAAGAAGCTGAGAAAGTCCTTAGCCAGTTAATGGAAGAATCGAAAAAGCAGTACGTATCGCCCTTTTATGTGGCGCTCGTCTACGCCGGTCTTGGCGAAAACGAGAGAGCCATCGACTGGCTCGAAAAAGCCTACCAGGATCGTTCGAACGCTCTCGTATTTCTAAAAGTAGACCCGCAACTGGACACTTTGCGTTCGAATCCGCGGTTTCAGTCCTTGCTGCATCGCCTGCGTCTGCCGCAATAAGGATTTTCTGCGCCGCAGCCCTTCAAAACAACTTGGGATTCTTCGGCGGTTCCGTGGCCAGCTCGAGCAACTCCGGGTACCGCTCGAACATCGTTTCCGGCACTTTGATCTTCTTGCGCAGAAACATGGTCGCCAGCAAGAATCCCGTCTGCAAACTTTTCGCCGCGGGATGATTGTTGGTAATCACAAAAACAGTTTCGCTCTTCTTGGCGACACTACCGATGCGTTCCACCCAAGGCTCAAGCTCTTCTTTTGGATAGAGGTAATCATAGCGATCGGCAGGAGGCGCCTTCTGATCTTCCGAAAACCACGTGTCGTAGCGCCGCCCATGAAATCGAACGTACCCCACGGAAGAAGTCACGTGCGCCGTGGGCTTCAGCGATCTTCCAATGATAGGCTGGTCGATATTGCAGAATCCCACGTTGCGTTCGGTCAGAAACTGGTACAACTCGCGCTTGTCCCACGAAGCATGCCGCACTTCCAGCACCAGCGGATAAGTGCGAAACCGCTCAATCAGTTTCTGAAGCGACTCGAGGTTTTCCTTTGTGTTGCGAAACGAAAACGGAAACTGCAGCAGAACGGCCCCGAGCTTCCCCGCGTTTTGCAGCGCATCGAATCCCGCACGCACGACCTTTTCATCATCCATTCCCGCGCCCGTCAAGTGCGTAAACCGCTGCCACAGCTTGGCAGTGAACAAAAATCGTCCGTTGCCCTTCACCTCTTCGGCCCACTTTGCCGCGCTCTTCGCGGAAAATGGCCCGTAGAAGGACGAGTTAATCTCTACCGTGTCGAAATACTCCGCCAGATATTCCAGCTCGCTGAATCCGCGCGGCCTCCGCGACGGATAGAAAATCCCGTTCCAATCGCGATAGTTCCATCCCGCCGGACCGATTCTCAACTCACTCATCGCACCGCGCACCCATCCCGCCGACCCCGATCTTCTCCACGATGCGGTAGTGTCCGACAGTTTGGTCATCATGGTTTAGGGAGAATCGTGCTCCCTGTCGGGCGAGCTCGCCCGACATGTTAGGTCCCCGTCCGCAGCCGCGTCAATCTAGCGGCTTACGGCTCAACGGAGATGCGGGACTGGTTCCGTGCATGGCAGCCGTAAGCGCCGCGCAACAAGGCTCGGATGGACTATTGCTTTTTGTGGAGGTTAGGTTTACGTTACACCGCTGCCATGCGTCAAAATTCAAATCTCTGGTTAATTTTGGAGGAATACTCGAATGGCCAAGGCGCCCTGGGACATTGCCTCGTTCGGAAGAAGTCTCCTGGAATTCGGTTTGAGGTTAGCTTTAGTGGCGGGAACGCTGGCTTTCCTGGGCGCGAATGCGGCGCAGGCACAATCGACGGCGGCCTACATCGTTTCCGATCAAGCAGACAACAACGTGCGCGTGTACTCGGTGGCCTCCAACCAGTTACTGGAAACACTGCATGCCGGAGCCACGCCGGTGCAGGCGCTAGTCTCACCGAACGGGCGGATCGCGTTCATCGCGAACGTGAACAGCGGCTACCTTTCAGTGCTGGATTTCACCATCGGCGCAGAAATCCAGCGCATCCACGGCCTGCGGGGTGGCCCGGCAGCTTTAAGTCCTGACGGAACACGCCTGGTTGCCGCGACGGAGAACCCAGACGAGCTTGCCATTCTAAACACCGGGAATTTTGCCGTTGTGAATATCCCGTTGGGAGGCCTCGTGTGCGACAATTCCACTCCTCCGAATTGCCCCGCCGCCGGCCTGGGTTTGTCGGGAATCGCCATTACCGGGAACACCGCCTTTGTCGCGAATACCAGCGGCTTGCAGATCGCCGCGATCAACCTGAATACTCATTCGGTCGTCACGATACCCGGAACATCCAGTGCCGGGGCCATCGTCGCTTCGCCGGACGGACGCTACGCGATCGAGGGCGAGGGCGCATCGCTGGTGGTAATCGATTCGACGACCAACACCATCGCCCAGCGCCTCGATACCAGCAACTTGATTACAACGTCTTCGATTGTCATCACCCCGCCGCCCGCGGCCGCCGGAACATTTGTTTTCGTATCTGGGTCGGGGAGTGATGGGAACCCCGCTGTGCAGGCGTTTTCGTTCGCCTCAGGACTTCTGGCGGCCACTCCGGCCTCCGCCGTCGATTTGCAATTCTTCCCCAATGCACTTTCGCTCAGCCCGGACGGCACGCGGCTATACGCGGCCCAGCAAGGGCCGAACACGGTCGAAGTGTTCGACGCCTCTCAGGCTTCAGCGTCGCTGCCGGTCATCTCCAATCTCACAGTGGGCTTGGCGGTGCAGGCCATCGGCGCCGGGAACATTGCGACTCAAGCGCCGGCCACAGCTCCCATCCTTAACGCCAGTACACCCCAGTTCGTGGTGAACAATGACACCGCTGCGAACCGGGCAGTCACGATTTCGGGCGCGAATTTCGGTCCCGATGCCCAGGTGCGCTTCGGGAATCTCGATCCCGTGACGCCCTCTTCCAATTCAACCTCGGCGCTCCAGGCGACCCTACCTTTTCAGGCGGCGGCGCAGGCGGGGAATGTGATTGTAACCAACCCGAGCGCCACCGGCCCGGTGAGCGCGCAATTCCAAAGCGGAATTTTGAGCGGAAAATTCACGATCGGCTCGCCGGCCACATTTCAGCCTGTCAACCAAGTCCTGGTGGTGAACGACGGGGACGGAACGCTGGCCTCACTCAATGTGAGCACCAATTCGGACGTGGCCAAACCCGTGCCCGGATTCTTGACTGCCAGTGGATTGGTGATTACCCCCGATGGCTCGAGGGCCTACACATTGGGTTTTTTTACCGACACGCTTTATGTTTACGACGCGGTCCATGCGGTGCAGACGGCCGCCATCCCGCTTCCCAACGCCTCGGCGATTCTGATTCCGGGCCAGCAGGATCCCCTGGCCCTGGTCAACAGTCCGCTCAACTCCGGACGCGCGGCCGTATACCTGGTTGCAGCGGTCCGGAATTTTGCGTTCAATAACAACGACGTCGATGAGTTGCTTTACGTCGTGGACGCCGATCCCACATCGGCAACTTACAACACCGTGGTGGCTCAGCTTCACGCGGGCTTGCACTTGCCCTTTTCGCTCTCCGGAGCCATGGCTGCGAGCGCCGATGGCCGCTACATTTATACCAACACCGCTGACTTTTCCACGGGCCTGGCTTTCAGCACGCCGTCCGGCAATCTGATCATTTTCGATGCCGTGACGCAAACCGCGACGGCGGTTTCTTGCCCGAGCCTGGGGATCGCCGGCTATCAGGGGCACATCGAGATCAGCCCGGATGGCAGCACGCTCATCTTGCGGACGGCGTCTGGAGCCCTGGGGATTTTTGACATTTCCGCGAACCCACTCAGCCCCAAGCTGCTCGCAACTGTGAATGGGACCACGCTTGCCGGTTTCAACCCGCCGAACTTCCTGTCTTTCCGCTACGCCAAGAGCGCGCCCAATCTTCTGATTGGATTTGATTCTACTCAGAACATCGTCGAAGCGGTCAACGTGCAGCGAAGCGGCACAACAGTCAATTCGGCGGTTCTGGGGAGTCTTGCGATTCCGGGAATCCCGGCGCCCACCGATTTCGGCGACTTCGACCTCACCGCCGACGGAAAACTGATCTATGTCCTGCTCTCCCAGGAGGACGACGTCGCGGTGGTAGACGGTGTGAAATTACAGTCGAATGACCCCTCGGCGCTGATTACCAAGATACTGACCGGCCAGGTGCCGACAGCCGCCGCCGTCCGGCCGGGCACCCCGACGCCGGCAAGCACACCCGCAAATCCGATTGTCGTTGTTCAGCCCGTCTCAAACGTGGCCATCTCATTTGCGGATTCCTCGGGCGGCACGACCACTGTGGCCACGACCAACACAACTCCAGTCGCCGCGCCAGCGGGATTCCAAGTTGGGGCCATACCTATCTATTACGAGGTCTCCACCACGGCCTCTTTCTCTACTGCCGAAGTCTGCTTCCAATACGATCCGGCGGCGGTGCCCAGCCCGGAAGGCTCGCTGCGGCTGGCGCACTACGACGCAAGCATCGACCCCGCCACTGGACAGCCCACTGGATGGGTGGACGTGACGCTGCCGAACAACCCCAACACAGCAACGCATACGATTTGTGGGCAGGTTTCCAGCTTTTCGCCCTTCGTGATCGGGATCGCTTCGCCAACCTTCCTGTTCGATTCGCTACTGATCGACATCTCGAATCTATCGCCTTCCATCACGCCCAGAAACGCGATGCGCGATTTGCGGAGGGATGTGCTGCAGGCGCGCGCGTTTGCGGACAAGCAGCATCTCAAGCAGGTGGAGTCGTCCCTCGAAGAGTTCATCGGCGATGTCCAGAAGGATTCGGGAACCCTTCTGTCCGCCGATGATGCGGCACGCTTGATTTCAGAGGCCAACGCGTTGCTTGCAATCGAATGAGCCACTACATACTTCCTTTTGAGGGCATCCGGCAAGGATGCCTTCAGAATCTTAATTTCAATCCTCTCAGACGCTTACGGTTTGGATGCCACTCACGAGCACACGCGAATCGCATTGCCGCGGTAGTTTTTCAGCAACTCGTTTGGGTAGGCAAAGGCTAAACCGTCTGTTGAAGCTGCAACACGATCGCCCGGAACTCCGAATCGCTCACAAGCCCGCGCTTCTCTGTTCCCGCGCGCTTCACAGCCGCCAGGACGCCCTGCTGTTGCTCGGTCGTTAGCGACAGGCCCAGTTCTTGCGATTTGATGGCGATACTGTCGATGCCGCTTTTTTTCCCGAGCACGATGGCCCGCGTCGCGCCCACCAAATCCGCGGAAAACGGCTCGATCGCCTCGGGGATATGAAACTGGCTGGCCACCGCTCCACTTTCGCGCATGAAGAGATTCTCGCCAACCACCGGCTTCCACGGCTCGAGTTCATGGCCCGCAGTGCGTCGCACCAGCGCGGACACTTTGCGTATCTTTTTCAGATTCAGCTCCACCGGCACGCTGTAAAGTCCGCTCAACGCCATGGCGACTTCGCCGATGTCGGCGTTGCCTGCACGCTCGCCCATGCCATTGATGGTCCCCTGAATCCATTCAGCCCCGGCGCGGACGGCTGCTACCGCGCAGGCCGTGGCCATGCCGAAATCATTGTGCCCGTGAAAATGCAGCGGCACCTCTGGCCCCGCCCACTCCCGCACCTTCCGCACAAGAAATTCGACGGCTTCCGGACCGCACGCGCCGATGGTGTCCACCACGACGAGTTCCTGCGCGCCAGCATCCAACGCGTTGCGGTAAAAATCTTGCAAAATATCCAGCTCCGTCCGCGTCCCGTCCACGGTGAAGAACGCAACGCCTACGCCATTCTTCCGCGCGTAAGTAATCGCGTCCGCCGCGCGCCGCTTCGCTTCTTCGACCGTTAATCCGTATGCTTTCAACTTGATCGCACTGGTCGGCGTTTCAATCACCGTGGCGCGCGCGTCGAGCCGCAACAATTCATCGATGTCCGCCTTCACCGCGCGCCCAAATCCCCAGATCTCCGCCTTGAGCCCGGCTTTCGTGATCATGCCGAAGGCTTCTGCGTCCTCCGCGGAAACACGCGGAAATCCGGCCTCGATTCTTCCTACGCCGAGTTCATCGAGCGCCTGCGCGATCTCGAGTTTCTGCGGCGGCGAAAGCACGACGCCGACGCTTTGTTCGCCGTCGCGAAGCGTGGTGTCGTAAAATTTGACCCCGCGCTGCGTCGCGAACGCTCTGCGAACTTCCGCGCGATCATTCAGCTCGCTGGTCCACAATCCATTCCGTGCTGTCGTCTCTAGCATCTGTGCGATATCCGCCTACGCCGCCGCTGATTTTTCGCCGTGGATTTCCTTGTAGGAAATGACTGGATTTTTCAAAACGCCAATCTTTTCAATCTCACATTCCACGACGTCGCCGGGTTTCAGATAGAGGGACTTCGGATCATCGCTGAACGCCGCTACGCCTGACACGGTTCCGGTAGAGAGCACGTCACCGGCGGAATACCCCATCGGGGAGTAGTGAGCGATGATTTCCTGCACGGTCACGGACATTTTGCTCGAATGGGATTCCTGCCGCTTTTTTCCGTTGACGCGCAGCTCCATGGCCAGATTGTTCGGATTGGGGATTTCGTCCGCGGTGACGATGTGCGGGCCGAGCGGGCAAAATGTGTCTATCCCTTTGCAGAAACTGAAAACGCCGGACTTCATTTCCTGGCGCTGGATGTCGCGCGCGGTAATGTCGTTGAAAATGACGTAGCCGCCAACGTGCTCCATCGCGCGATCCGCGGGAAAATGTTTCCCGGATTTCTTCAGGACTACAGCAAGCTCCAATTCGTAGTCGAGCTCCTGTGTTAAATGTTCGGGATAAACGATGGCTTCGTCGGGGCCGATAATGGCATCGACATTTTGAAAAAAAACAATCCATGGAAGAACGGGATGAGAAAAGCCGGATTTTTGAGCTTCCACATGGTGTTCGCGAAAATTCCCGGCGGTGTGAAAAAACTTCTTGGGGATGATAGGAGCTTTTATGTGCACGGACTCGCGGCGGAAAAAAAGCGGCTCACCGGATGCACCAAGCGTTTCAGGCCCCTCTTTCACGGCGTACTCGAGTGCTACGCGAGCGGCATCGAGCCCGCGGTCCCCGTTTTCAAAGAGGCCGCGCATGTTGGCGGGAACGCGGGCATCGGCCAGCGCGTAGAAGGCGCCTTCCTGCTGGACGTTGCGCAGATACAGTGCGAAAGCCGCATTCAGATCGACAATGCCGCCGCCGGGAGCAATCGCGCCGATGCGGTTTTCACGAGCCTGGGAATGGAACGAAACGAGTTTCATCGAGAATCCTCACGGGTTTCAACCGCAACAAATGTTACCAGAATTGGCTGAACTTTTCGTTCCGGCTGGCTTGCGGAAACTCAATGTCCAAGACCGGGAAGGGAAACGATCAAGGCGCGCACGCCGTTCCAGCAGATTTGCACGCCAATGCAAACCAGGAGAAAGGAAGAGAGGCGAAGGATGATGCTCATGCCGTTTTCTCCAAGAATCGCGGCAAGACGGTCGGAGAAGCCGTAACAGATGTAAATGCTCACGGCGACCAGCGCGGAACCGACGACCGCAGCCAATATCGGGAGAAGATTCGCGCCAAAATGCCGGGGCTCATTGGCCCCAAGCGTGATGGCCACGGAAATCGAACCGGGACCGACGGTAAGCGGCATCGTCAGCGGGAAAAACGCGCTGCGAAGAATGTCCGAGGGATTCACTTTTCTGTGCGCATCAGCGCGGTCGGCTTCCTCGTTGCGTTTGAGCATGGTCCAGCCGTTGGAGATCACAATCAGCCCGCCACCGACCTGCACCACGGGGATGGAGATGCCGAAGAATGTCAGGATATTGGTGCCGATGAGGAACGACGCAACGAGAAGAAAAAAGCTGTTCAAGGCGACACGACGGGCAAGAATCATGCGAATCGAGGCCGGCGAGTCCCGGGTCAGCGCGAGGAAAATGGGGCTGCCCCCCAGCGGATTGACGATGGGGAACAGGGCGCTGAGGATTAGCAGGATGCTCTTGGCGACTTCCACCAATCATTTCTCCCGGACATCGAGTATAGCCGAGGCAAGACCCTTTGCCAGGCAGCGTTCATTTTTGCGCGCGTTGCGCCAGCAATAATTTCGCGGTCGTGATGGATTGTCCGGTGTGGCGCTGCGTGTGATCGGCGACGTGAACGAGTACGCCGCCTAGCGTTGTGGGCAATTGGTTTTTCCCCACCTTCCGCGGTTCCTCCAGCGATGCCGCATCGAAGGCGCGAACTCTCGAAGCGCTGTTCTCAAGCGCTGCTTCCAACTCTGCGAATAGTTGCCTGCCGTTGGCGCCCGGATCCTGTTCGCGTTTCAGTTGGGCTAATTGCTCTTCGTTAAGCTCACGCCCCTCGGCATAAGTGAGCAATCGGTCCAGACTGCGCGCGATGTGACGCAGATGAAAAGCGACCGGAGGCAGTCCCGCGGGGCGCGCGTTTACTTCTTCATCCTGAAGGCAGCCGCACCAGCGCCATAAATCCTCGCGCGCGAGCTCCAGCGCATGAAGCGCCGCCCGTTGGACTGCGGGGACTTCCGTCAATGTTCCGCGCAACCAAGGTTCGGGTGAAGCTTGACCAGCTGATTCCGTCGCCACCATCGAATGTACCTCCACCCTCAGAATAGCTCAGAAGGTTTGCATGAAAAACCGTGACGCGCATTTGGGATACGATGCTCTTCTGAATTGACAGCCATCCCCGCAGCACATACGATTTCGAGGCACGCATGAACAAAGGAAGGGTATGGCGACGGGAAAACAGAAGTTTGTAAGGGCGGGGGAGCACAAGGGCGAATCCGTCCGGGTGCTGATTTCGCGAGACAAGCTGCAGCGGCGGATCAGCGAGATTGCCACGCAGATTCGCCAGGACTTCAAGGACCAGCCGCTGCACCTGGTGGGTGTTTTGAAGGGCGCTGTATTCTTTCTTTCGGATTTGGCGCGGCGGATTCCGGGCGAAGTGTCGTTTGATTTTATCGCAGTCTCCAGCTACGGAAAGGGCACGCACAGTTCCGGACAAGTTCGCTTGACGAAAGATCTTGACGCCAGCATTGAAGGAAGGACGGTGGTGCTGGTCGAAGACATTTTGGATACGGGGATGACTTTGCAGTATTTGATCCGCATCCTCCAGCAGCGCAAGCCCAAGCACATGCGCGTTGCGGTGCTGCTGGACAAGCCGGAGCGCAGAATTGCCGCGGTTCACGCGGACTACGTGGGGTTCGCCATTCCGAACGAGTTTGTCATCGGCTACGGACTTGACTATGCGGAGCGCTACCGCAACCTGCCGGACGTGGGAGTGCTGGCGCTGGCCCCGGCCAAGAAAAAAAGAGCCGCGAGCAAATGACAAAACCACTGGCGAGCGCGCGCGATGTTGCCGCGCTAATCGATCACACGCTGTTGAAGCCGGAGGCGACACGGCATGATGTTGAGCGGCTCTGCAAGGAGGCGATCGAGAATCATTTCGCTTCGGTGTGTGTGAATCCGGTGTTTGTTCCGCTGGTGCGAAGGGTGTTGAACGGATCCAAGGTCAAGAATTGCGCCGTCATTGGATTCCCGTTCGGCGCGAATTTGAGCGAATCGAAGGTGAACGAGGCGCGTGCGGCCTTGGCTGCAGGGGCGGAAGAACTGGACATGGTGATCCACCTCGGCGGGCTGAAGGCTGGGGATAACGAGGCCGTCCTGGCTGATATTCGTGGCGTAGTGCAGGCTGCTCATGCGGGCCGAGCGATTTGCAAGGTCATCATCGAAACATCGCTGCTGAGCGAGGAAGAAAAGGAACGAGCTTGCAGGATGGCCTGCGAGGCAGGCGCTGATTTTGTGAAGACGTCGACGGGATTCAGCACGGGCGGCGCCACGCTTGCGGATGTAGCGCTGATGCGCCGTGTCGTTGGTCCCGCTGTCGGTGTAAAAGCCTCCGGCGGCGTTCGTACGTTGGATGATTTGATAAAGATGGTGGAAGCCGGAGCGACGCGCATCGGCACAAGCGGCGGCGTGAAGATCGTCCAGGAAGCGCTTGCAAGATTTGGCAAGTAAGTTCCGGCAGGCAGGGAAAAATAGCACGCCTCAGTCCGCACGAAAGAGAAATTCCCCGCCCCTGCTATAATAGTTTGACTCCATGAATCCCACAGACGCACATGCGGCAGTTGCCGCGGCAAACGGCGTGCCGGAGCTCTCTGCCGAGGTCCTAGCGACGCTGGCGGAGATCGGCGAAGAGGTGAATGCTTCGCTGAATTTGGACGAAGTGCTGGCGCGTTCCGCGGCGCTCATCAAACGGCACATCGACTACGAAATTTTTGGTGTGTTGATGATGGAAGGAGACGGGAGTTACATCAAACACCGCTTCGCCATCGGGTACCCGCGCGATCTGGCGGAGAATTTGCGCATCCCGCTTGGGCAGGGAATCACAGGCACCGCGGCGTCGACGGGACATTCGGTGCGCGTCAGCGATACTTCGAAAGACCCGCGCTACATCAACGCCATCGATAGCGTGCGTTCGGAGCTGGCCGTGCCGCTGATGCTCCAGGGAAAGTGCGTCGGAGTCCTCGACATTCAAAGCCGACATCTCGATTATTTTACGCGCGATCAGCAAAATATTTTGACATTGCTGGGCAGTCGTCTCGCCGTGGCCATCGAGAATGCCCGGTTATTTCAAAAAGTCAGTTCGCAGGCGGAAACGCTGCTCTTGTTGAACGAAGTTGCGCGCGAAACGGGCTCAATTCTCGACGTGGAAGAGCTGCTGAGACGCGCCGCCGAACAGACCAAGCGGGTGATCGACTACCAGATCCTCAGTCTCATGCTGTATGACGAGGATCAAAAGATTTTTCGCCACCGGCTGGACGTGAAGCACGGGCAGCGCGTGCAGGGGAAGCTGCGCGCGGCCGTAACCGAAGGAATCGTGGGAGCAGCGGCCACGCTGCGCGAACCCGTGCGGGTGCCGGATGTCATGGTTGACCCGCGGTACGTGATGGTCAACCCGGAGACGCGGTCGGAGCTGGCAATTCCGATGATTTATAAGGGGAAAGTCATCGGTGTGCTCGACCTGGAGAGCCCGCAGCTGAATTACTTCACGGATGACCACGTACAGACGCTATCGATTCTTGCGGCCAATCTCGCGGTTTCGCTGGAAAATGCGCGGCTCTACGAGCAAGTGGCGCGCGACGAAGCGCGCCTCGAGAGAGATCTGCAAGCGGCCAAGCGCATTCAGGGCGCGCTGTTGCAGCAAGTACCCACCGAGGACTACGGGTTGGACATGGCTGCGCGATATATTTCCGCGCGCGAGGTTTGCGGCGACCTGTACGAGTTTTTGCGCTACGGACCGCAGCAGTTGGGGATCGCGCTTGGCGACGTGAGCGGAAAAGGCACTGCCGCGGCGCTTTATGGCGCGGTGGCCATTGGGATCATGCGCAGCCTGGCACCGCAGAAATTACAACCGGCGGAGATGCTGCGGCAGATGAATCAAATCGTGGGAGAGCGGCGCATTGAAGGGCGGTTCATGACCGCTTGCTTCGCCACGTGGCAGAAGGGCCGTCAGAAACTTCGCGTGGCGAACGCGGGGCAATCGCAGCCGCTGCTTTATAAAGATGGGCGCTGCGGGAAGATCGATCTGGCCGGTTTTCCCCTAGGCATCTTTGAGGAAGTCAGTTACGACGAGTGGGGAGTCACGCTCGCTCCGGGCGATATTCTGGTGTTTCATTCGGACGGCATCGCGGAGACGGCGAACAGCGAGGGGCAATTCTTTGGCACCGAGCGGCTGCGGAAACTGATTGAGCAGCATCACGAAATCGGCGCGAAGGAGATGGCCGATCTCATCCTGCGCGAGGTCGACTGGTTCACGCAAAGCGCGCCGCTCTCTGATGACCGCACGCTGGTTATCCTCAAGGTGCGATGAGCGGTCCCTCTGCAACTTCCCGTAGAAAATATTCGTTCGTGGATCCCGCCACGTTCACTCCTCATTTTTCTTGGAAGAAACATAGTGCAGCGGCAAATAGCGGTGAGCAAGTCGTCTGCGAGGGCACTTCCTTGGCAGAAATCGCCGAAGAGTCGGGGACGCCAACCTACTTATATAGCCGGGCGGCCATCGAAGACGCTTATCAGGAGTTGCATCGCGGGCTTGGCGCCCTGCCGCATACGTTATGCTTCGCGGTCAAGTCCAATGGAAATCTGTCGATTCTGAAACACCTTGCGGGTCTTGGAAGCGGATTCGACATCGTTTCCGGCGGGGAGCTTGCACAGTTGCGGCACATTGGCGTGCCGGGGAATCGCATTGTGTTTTCCGGCGTGGGCAAGACGCGGGAAGAAATGCGCGAAGCGCTGCAATACCGAGCGAAAACGTTCGCGGGGCACTCGGGAATCCTACTCTTCAACGTTGAGTCGGAAGCGGAGCTGGACACGCTCGTGGAGGAATCCGCGAAGCAAATGAAGCGCGGCGGTGCGGCGCCGGCGGTTTCGATTCGCGTGAACCCCGATGTACAGGCCGGAGGGCATCCGCATATTTCCACGGGGCGGCACGATCATAAATTTGGTCTGGACTGGGCCGCGGCAAAGCGCTTGTATCTCGCGCATCGCGCCGCGAAGTGGATTTCGTGGCAGGGAATCAGCGCCCACATTGGATCGCAGATCGTGACGACTGCGCCTTTTCGGCAGGCTTTGAGCCGCCTGGCGGGATACGTTCGCGAGTTGCGGCGCGAGGGAATTCCGCTGCGTTATTTGGATTTTGGCGGCGGGCTCGGAGTGCGCTACACGAATGAGCGGCCGCCTTCGCGCGTGGCTTATGCGCGCATGGTTGCGCAAATGGTCCGTCCGCTGGGAGTACATTTGTTGCTCGAGCCGGGGAGGACCATCATCGCGCCCGCCGGAGTTTTGCTCACGCGCGTTATTTACACGAAAGAAAATCGCGGCAAAACGTTTGTGATTGTTGATGCGGCAATGAATGATCTTATGCGCCCCGTGCTTTACGGGGCGGTGCATCCGATCACGCGCGTGACGCGCAGGCGCAATGAGCCACATTCCGCGCAAATGCGCGTGGATATCGTTGGCCCCGTTTGTGAAACCGGAGATTGTTTTCTGCACGATTGGCCGCTGGAAGAAGTCAAATCCGGCGATGTCTTGGCGATTTGGACGGCAGGCGCTTACGGGATGATGCAGGCTTCCAATTATAACGCGCGATGCCGCCCCGCCGAGGTTCTTGTGAAAGGCAACCGTTACCGTCTCATCCGCCGCCGCGAAACGCGGAAGGATTTGCTGCGCGGCCATGTTCTTGCCTGAGGAGTTACGCTTCCCCCCATTTGAGTTTGTTCCGCAAGATTTCAAAGTAGGACTTCCTCGGCGGCTGGATAAGTTTGAGGTTTTCCTTAGCGCGTGTGATGCGCACGCAATCGGAGGCTTGCAGCGGAATGCCTTTTTGGCCATCGAGGGTGAGGAAGACAGAATCCGTGTCACCTGACAATTTCAAGTCGATGCAGCAAGAATCGCGCACCACGACAGGCCGGTCGGTCAAGGTGTGCGGGCAAATGGGCGTGATGATGAACGATTCCACTGTGGGATGAACGATGGGGCCGCCGGCGGAAAGGGAATACGCCGTCGAGCCTGTCGGTGTGGCGACGATCAGTCCGTCGGCGCGATAACGGCAGACGAACTCCTTTTCGATCAAAAGTTCCACCTCGATCATGCGCGCGAGAGCACCCTTATTAATGACCGCTTCATTCAGAACGCGCTGGCGTTCGATCACTTTTCCGGCGCGCTCCAACTCGACCTGGAGCATGATGCGTTCGCTGACGGAGGAGCGGCACGCGAGGGTCTCTTCGAGAGCGGGATAGAGTTCTTCAAGCGTGAAACTGGTAAGGAAGCCGAGGCTTCCCATGTTGATGGGGAGAATCGGAATGCCGTTGGGTGCGGCCAGGCGCGCGGCGGCCAGGAGCGTGCCGTCGCCGCCGAGGACGAGCAGGAGTTGTGACTCGGCGGCGACTCGTTCGCGGGAGAGTCCATTCGAAGTATCATCCAGGGAGCTGGCGGTTTCTTCGTCATAAACAGCGCGAATGCCGCGTTCTTTTAGCCACAGGAGAAGCGGAGGCACCACGACGGAAATGTTTGAGCGGCGCGGACGGGAGATGATGCCAATGGTTTGCGGCGATTTTGCGGGCAGCATGTATGCTTGCGATTCTACCTCAGTGTTTTTTGCGCGCGTGCAGAAAATACTCCTGATTGCCTTCGGCGCCGGTGAGACGGCTGGGGCGGACGCCGAGGCATTCGAGACCGGCGGTTTGCGCAGCGTGGCGCACTGCGGCGATGGCCTTCTGATGCAGAGCTTCGTCCGTGACGATGCCACCGGGGCCTACGTCTTCGCGAGGTAATTCGAATTGCGGCTTGATCAAAATCAGCAAGTCTGCCTCAGGTTTCGCTACGGCGGCTACAGGCGCGAGCACTTTGCTGACGGCGATGAAAGACACATCCACTACGGCTAGATCGATCGGGTCGTCAACGTCAGTGAGCTTGAGTTCGCGCGCGTTGCGTTCGATGCGGATGACGCGCGGGTCCTGGCGGAGTTTCCAGGCGAGCTGGTCCACGTTTACGTCGACGGCGTGAACACGCGCTGCACCATGTTGCAGCAGGCAGTCGGTGAATCCTCCCGTCGAGGAACCAACGTCGAGGCAAACTTTTGATCTGGGGTCGATTGAGAAATCATTGAGTGCGCCCTCGAGCTTGATGCCTCCGCGGCTGGCGTATTTTTGCTGGCGGCTGGTTACGCCTAGATCTGCGTTGCTTGCTACGAGCATGCCGGCTTTGTCGGCGCGCGCGCCATCGACTTGAATCTCGCCGGCGAGAATCATGGCTTGGGCTTTTTGCTGCGATTCGGCGAGGTTGCGCTCGACGAGGAGAAGATCGAGGCGCTTGCGAACGGCTTTGGGTTTCATGATGCTTGCTGCCAGTTTACGCACGCCGGTGAACGAGGAACTCCGAGATTTCGCGTAGACGCTCGGCGCGGCCGGCGTAGGGCGCGAGTTCGGCGATAGCTTTGCCCGCTAGCTCATTTGCAATTTCGTGGGAGCGCGCGAGTCCATAGACAGCGGGGTAGGTCGCTTTTTGTTGTGCAATATCCTTACCAGCAGTTTTGCCGAGGGCTGCGGAGGATTCTTCGACGTCTAGGATGTCGTCGGTAACTTGGAAGGCCCATCCGATGGTCTCGCCAAAGTGGCGCAATCGTGCCACGTCTTCCGCGGCAGCGCCGGCACAAAGCGCGCCTGCCGTGATGGAGGCGCGGATCAGCGCGGCGGTTTTCGAACGATGAATGTATTCGAGCATTTCCGGCGCAACGCGCTGGCCTTCGGATTCGAGGTCGGCGACCTGGCCGCCAACCATTCCGTTGACGGTGCCAGCGGCGGAAGAGACTTCGCTGAGGATGGAGACGCAGCGCCGGGCGTCGACGGGAGTGGCGGCGATGGTTTCGAATGCCAGCGTGAGCAGCGCGTCGCCGGCCAGAATGGCCGTAGCTTCGCCGAATTTTTTGTGACAGGTGGGCTTGCCGCGGCGAAGATCGTCGTTATCGAGCGCGGGCAGGTCGTCGTGGATCAGCGAGTAGGTGTGAATGAACTCAATGGCGCAGGCGGGATGAAGCGCGGGCGCAGCATCGAGAGTAAATGCGGACGCAAAAATCCGCGCAGCTTCGAGGCAGAGAATCGGGCGGATGCGTTTGCCGCCGGCGAAGACGCTGTAGCGCATGGCCTCGTGAATGGATGGAGGCTGGGTGATGGCAGCGGGCATGAGGCGGTCAAGAGCCGTCTCCACTGCCAGGCGATCTTCTTCAAAGAATGACGGGAGTTTCATCTTGGCAGGGAAGCAGCGGGCGCGCGACGCCGCGGGAAATTCACGTCTCGCTCTCCCGCTCGGGATCGAAAGGCTCGGCGGCGAGCTTGCCGTCGGCTTTCTTCAGAAGAATTTCCACGCGGCCTTCCGCTTCTTCGAGCTGCTTCTGGCATTCGCGTGAGAGCGCCACACCTTCTTCGAAAAGTTTCATGGCGTCGTCGAGTGAGAGCTGAGGGCTCTCGAGGCGGCGGACGACTTCTTCCAGGCGCGCAAGCGAGCGCTCGAAGTCAGGTTTTTTCGGTGGTTCAGGTTTCTTGGCGACAGGTGAATTCACGCGTTTGGCCTGTGGTTCCTTTCATTGCTGGCATCAAAGCAATTGCTTCCAGACTCATTTCTGACAATGGCCGCAAAAATATGTTGATCTGCCGCCCTGCTCGATGCGCTGGATCGGCGCTCTGCAACGGCGGCACGGTAATCCCTCGCGGTCGTAGGCGCGAAGGATTTTCTCGAGCCCCTGGAACCACCACGCTGGGTCGTGAAAGTCGGGTGGCGGATGCAGACAGCATTCTAAGGCACGCGCGAGAACGGAAACAATCGCTTTGTGCAGGCGGCGGGCTTCCGCGGGATTTAGCGAATTCGCGAGCCGCCGCGGACCCAGGCGGGCATGCCACAGAGATTCGCAGGAGTAGATGTTGCCGATGCCGGCAACGCGCGTTTGGTCGAGAAGAAATTCTTTCAGCGGGCGTTTCGAGGCGGCAAGCAATTCAGCGAATCGCTTGGCCGTGAATTCCGTCGATAGGGCATCCACACCCAAAGCGGCAAGCGCGGGGCACGATTCTTCGTTTGCCCAGGCGTGAACACGTCCAAAGTGACGCCGGTCGACGAAAGCCAAGACACCTTTGTCCAGTTCCAAGGCCACGTCGATATGAACGCCGTTGTCAGGCTGGTTCGCTTGTCCGAGCATTTCTTTCACGTTGGAAAACCAGATGAGTTGACCATCCAGGCGGAAGTGCATCGTCAGAAGAGCGCAGTCCAGATGAACCAGCAGGTATTTTCCTCTGCGTTCAACGGAGCGGATGCGCTGTCCTTCGGCGAGCCGTGTCACATTTGAAGCGGCCTGAGGTTTGGTGGCGATGGCGTGCAACACATGGACGCAGCGAATGCGGCGGCCCTCGACGAGCGGGCGCAGAGTACGTACGACTGCTTCTACCTCGGGGAGTTCAGGCATCGCAACAGAGCGTTATCAGGACGCGGGTTTCAGCGTCAAAGTGTGTTTGCGCACTTTTTGTTCCGCGGCATCCGAGAAAGGCGCAAGGATGGGCTTTCCTTCGTACCAGGAATCGAACTGATCGGTGTAATGACCGCTGCCGGGCTGGCCGGACTGCCCGGCGGGAATGAGCAGGATGGAATTATCCCAGTCCCCGGGATTGGCTACAAAGCGCATCGCGGGGCCATGATGCTTTGTCGCCGCGCGCACGCTGTAGCCTGTGCCCGACTGCGGCTTGTCGGTGATGCTGAGAAATGTCTTGAGCAATCCATCCCGGCCAATGGGGTGCAGCATGTCGAGCGAATCGAGCCGCTTCCAGCTCCAATCTTCGATGTGCTCGCTTTTTGTTAGCTCGACTAGCTTCGGAATCGCCCGGTCAGCCGCGGCGATGAGGAGTTCATCGTAGCTCTTGTACTCTTTTGGCAACCATTTCGCGGGACGATCCGTCAGTATTCTTTGCAGGAAGGCCGTGCTTCGCCACTCGTAGAGAGTGGTCTCCTTGCCGAGATAAGGTTCTAGGATAGTTTCCAGTGCGGAGCGCCGCACCGCGCCGAGAAACGACACGATCGGCGAGTTGGCGTCCGCGATGCCGTTCCAGTCCTTCAGGCTTTCGATTATTTTTCTGGCCCGTACGTCCTTGGGTTGCGCGATTTTCGCAGCGGCGGACAATTGCTCGCCCAGGAAAAAATGGGGATAGCTGTAGGTGTCGGTCTGGACCTTTAGCATGTCTTCCGGGCGCAGGTCGTGCTTGTCGTGCAGCAAATCGTAGATGCGTGCCACGCGATACGGCTCTTCCCAGCGATCGGTCAAGTAGGGTTTGTAATTTGGTCCGACGACTCGCGCATTCGCAGTAGCGATCAACCCGCTTTCTGGATTGAAAGCTTGCGGTAATTGGTCAAACGGAATGTAGCCGGTCCATTCGTAGTCGTCGGTGTCGCCGGGCATGGGCACTTCGCCATGGCCTTTTTTGCGAATGGGAACGCGCGCGGCCATGATGTAGCCGATGTTCCCGTCGACGTCCGCATAAACCGCATTTTGTCCCGGGCCCCAGACTTGCTTCATGGTGTTTCGGAATTCGTTCCAGTTGCGGGCTTTGCCCATCCAGTTGTAGCTGTTGGCGAGGCCACCGGGCTCGGTGGCGGTCCAGCGGAGCGCATAGGCTTTGTCGCCTTCACGGTGCACGATTGGACCGTGGCGCGTCACCATCACCTTCAGCTCTTCGTCTGGCTGTCCTTTGACATGAATGATTTCGTCAAATACTTGCGCTTTCGTCCACGCGCCGTGAACGCGATATTCCTCGGGCGAAGTGGGGTTGAACCTTTCCTCGTATAGATCCTGAACGCTGGCCCCGTTATTGGTGAATCCCCAGGCGATGCGGTCGTTGTGGCCGATGATCACCATGGGGGCGCCCGGAAGTGTAAAACCTTTGACGTTCCAGCCGGGCGCGGTGAGGTGAATTTCGTACCAGATTGCCGGGATGGTCAGTTCGAGATGCGTGTCGTTGGCGAGCAAAGGTTTGCCGGTGGCGGTGTGCGCTCCGCTGACCACCCAATTGTTGCTACCGAGGCTGTGGCGAATCTCACGTTGCGACTCTTCGAGGAAATTCTCAATGGACGGCCAAAACGCGGAGGTCAGATCCACTGGCTGCTCCGCCACCGGCTGCTGGGGCGTGCCTGACGAACTGGCTTTGAGCACGGTATCTGGCTCCATATCGTCGTCATCATCGTCATCGTCGCTGTCCGCACTGGCATGCGCGGAACCATCATTGGGGACATCGGGGTCGCCAACGACGAAGTGATCCATTGCGGCGTCTTCGGAAAAAAGATCCTTGGCGCGGTCTGCGCCTGCGCGTTCCGTGACTCGTGCGCGGCTGAGCTTCCCCTCCCAGGTGTTTGTCAGCGTGCGATACATGTAGCCGGAAATAACCAGCGTGTCGGTGGGCTGCCAGGGTTGTGGTTTGTACTTGAGAAGCGAAAATTCCAGCGGAAGGCTGTTCTCGTGCTGTTCGATGAAGCGGTTCACGCCGCGAGCGTAAGCCTCCATGATGCCGCGGGACTCGGCATCCATGAGAGTGATGTCGCGCGCTGCGGCCCTGCCGAATCCGAGCGTACGAAAATCCCGGTCAAACTGGAGACCCAAAGGGCCGATGATTTCCGAGATTTGGCCGCGTGCCACCCGCCGTAGCAAGTCCATTTGCCACAGGCGGTCTTGCGCCATCACGTAGCCCTGGGCCTCGGCCAAGTCTTCGAGCGAGGAAGCGCGAATGTGCGGGACGCCCCAATTGTCGCGCTCGACGATGACGTCTTTCTTTAGGCCCGGGAGCCCCGCTGCGCCATCCAGTTGCGGCAAAGGCCGGTAAACGTACCACCACACCACGGAAGCCGCAGCAACGACCAAGATGGCAAACGCCCACAAAACAAACCGAAGGACCTTGCGCAAGGCTTCTCCAAGTCAATTGGCCAAAAATTTAGTGTAGAGGAGCAGCTTCGCACGCGCAACCGAACGGCCATGCGGTGGCAACCCTGCCCTACGGCACGCCTTGGGTACTGCTACAATGCGGCTGGGAGTGTCCATCGGCCTATGTTTGCGGTGCGTCTGATCGGCGTGCTGGCGCTTGTGGCGCTGAACGGATTTTTCGCTGCGGCGGAGTTCGCGCTGGTGGCGGTGAGGATTTCGCGCGTGCGGCAGCTCGTCGCCAAAGGGGATGCGCGTGCGCGGATTGTCGAAGAACTACTGGGAGATTTACACCGCGTCGTTTCCGGCGTGCAAGTCGGCATCACGCTCACAAGCCTGGCCATCGGCGCGCTGGGCGAAGCCACGCTGGCCACGGAATTTCGCCAGCTTTGGCCTGGCGTAGCCGGAACACGCACTGCGATTCTTGCCCACGCACTCGCTTTGGCCTGCGCGTTCGTGCTTCTTAGCGCGCTACATGTGGTCGTTGGGGAACTCGTTCCGAAGACCGTGAGCCTCGCGAAGGCGGAACGCGTTGCGTTGATGGTCGCGCGGCCGTTTCAATGGTTTTTGAACACGTTTCGCTGGGCCATCGATTTGCTCGACGGCATTTCCAGCGCCATCGTAAAGGCGCTGGGACTTTCCGCGCCACAGGGGCACGGCGTCGCGCACTCCACAGAAGAGTTGCAGATTCAGATCGCACAGGCACGTGAACGCGGGCTCCTTGCTCCGGGGGAAGAAAAATTCATCGTGAGCGCCATCGAGCTGGGGCAAATCCAGGTGCGGGAGATCATGATTCCTCGCCCGGACATGCACACTCTCCCAGTGGAATCGGACTTGAACGAAGTGATGCGCGCGTTTGCCACCACGCAGCGTTCGCGCATACCTGTCTATCGCGGGACCGAGGACCACATCCTCGGCTTCATCCATATTAAGGATATGCTGTGGATTCTGCTCGACCGTGAGCGCCGCCTCGAGGAAAATCTCGCTCCGCCTCCTTTCGACTTGCGACGCGTGTTGCGCGAAGTACTGATTGTTCCCGAGACCAAGCCCGCGAACGAGTTGCTGTTAGAGCTCCGGGCGCGGCACGTGGGCATGGCTCTCGTCGTGGATGAGTTCGGAAGCATTTTGGGGCTGGTCACGCTCGAGGATATTCTCGAGCAGGTGGTTGGCGAGATTCACGATGAGTTCGATGTGGTCGAGCGTCCGCTCACGCTTGCCGATGGCGCGGTGATTTTTGACGCCGCGCTGAATGTGCGCGACCTGGACACGCAATACAACATTACGCTTCCGGAAGATCCCGCCTACGCAACCGTGGGCGGATTCGTTCTCGATCAGCTGGCCTTCATTCCCAAAGGCGGGGAGAGCTTCGAATTTGGCAATTTTCGCTTCACGGTGGTGGAGATGGATAAGAAGCGAGTAGCGCGGGTAAAAATTCAGCGCTTGCGGCCTGCTCCGGAAGAAGAGAAATCCGGCGAATCGGGCACCGGAGTCGCGCAACCGGTGAAAGAATCAAAAGCCGCCGCTGCGGATTCCCAGGTCCAGTGAACGGATGACGCGCCACCTCCTCCAACGATTTCTGCTCACGCTTCCTGCCCTTTGGCTTGTCCTGACGCTGGTTCTCCTGATGATTCATATTGTGCCGGCCGATCCCGTCGAGCAGATGCTCGGCGAAGGCAGACGGCGGATCGAGCGGTAGGATGGTTGAGTTTCGCGAGGCTCCGGTAGACAATGAAGGCGTGAGTCCGCACAAGCGCCGGATCAAGGATTACCTCCGGCCCAAAACGCTTTCGATGTTGTTGCTCGGGTTTTCTTCAGGCCTTCCCTTTTATCTGGTCGGCAATACGTTCGGCTATTGGCTGCGCGATGAACACACATCCCTGACGGCGATCGGGTTTCTTTCCTGGGTTGGCATTGCATATTCGCTGAAGTTTCTGTGGGCGCCATTGATGGATCGCGTCGACTTGCCGTTGTTTAAACGGCTTGGACACCGGCGCGGATGGATGATGTTCTCGCAGATCGTCGTCGGGCTGGCGCTGTGCGCCATGGGCGGAACTGGCATGAAAGCCGGGCTCGGCTGGCTTGGCGCTTTTGCACTAGTCGTCGCGTTTGCCTCATCGACACAGGACATTGTGGTTGATGCCTGGCGAATTGAATCGGCAGACGACGGAGAAGAACAAGGCCTCCTCGCGTCTGCCTATCAGTTCAGCTACCGCCTGGCGCTCCTGACTACGGATTCCGTTATCCTCATCGTGGCAGCGGCCGTGGGCTGGCGCATCTCCTACGGTACCTACGGCGCATGTATGGCCGTTGGAATGATCGCGACCTGGTTTGCGAAGGAACCGGAGTGCGCGGATGCCGTGATGGATGAAAAAAAGCGCGAAGGGGCGCTTTGGACGCAGCGCGGTTTCTTGGGCGCTGTTGTGGGACCGTTCATCGCTTTCTTCCGAGCACATGGCTGGCTCGCGCTTGTGATGTTAGCGGCAATCAGCCTCTACCGGTTGCCGGACTTCATCATGGGTCCGATGGCGAATCCCTACTACCATGACCTCGGTCTTTCGAAGCAAATCGTCGGAGCGGTGCGCGGCTCAGTCGGACTCTTCGCTACGTTTGCAGGCATCGCAGCTGGTGGATTCTGCTCGCTGAAGCTCGGCTACATGCGCACGCTCGTCATCGGGGGCATCGTGCAGGCAGCCGCGACTGCCGCGTTTGCGATTCTCGCGTTCGCGGGCTCGAGCATTCATCTCTTCGCGCTCGTCATGGCAGGTGACAACTTCGG
>Ga0210384_10000153_pt1 | contig 105024 bp, 86 predicted proteins | sample IncBWH2MmetaG_FD_160574 | JGI IMG/M metagenome (GOLD analysis project Ga0210384, IMG submission 160574) | Forest soil microbial communities from Barre Woods Harvard Forest LTER site, Petersham, Massachusetts, United States - Inc-BW-H-2-M | ecosystem: Environmental > Terrestrial > Soil >... | reverse complement strand
TTAACCCGGCCACAGGCAATACGGTCAGCTTCAACTTGCCATCCGGGACAAGCGCGACGAACTTGCGGCTGAACTTTACCGCCAACACCGGCTGGCCCGCGGCGCAGCTTTCCGAATTCCAGGTATTCCCTGGAACCATCAGTTGCACTGCCGGTGTGCCAGCGCCGCCGTCCGGTTTGACGGGGACAGCGGTCTCTTCCACGCAGATCAACCTGAGCTGGACGGCATCGTCCACCAGCGGTGTCACGTACTCGGTATTCCGTTCGACCAGCAGCGGCTTTACTCCGTCTGCCGCCAACCAGATCGCCAGCGGCCTGACCGGAACAACGTTCTCCGATACGGGATTGAATGCTTCGACCACTTACTTCTACGTGGTCCAGGCAGTGAACTGTGCCGGTACTGCGTCTTCTGCCCAGGCGTCCGCGACTACGCCGTCAAGTTGCACTGCGGGTGTGCCGGCAGCACCAACCGGTTTGACGGGGACAGCGGTGTCTTCCACGCAGATCAACCTGAGCTGGATGGCATCGTCCACGAGCGGTGTCACGTACTCGGTGTTCCGTTCGACCAGCAGCGGCTTCACGCCAACAGCCGCCAATCGGATCGCCAGCGGTCTGACCGGAACAACGTTCTCCGACACGGGGCTGAACGCTTCGACTACTTACTTCTACGTGGTCCAGGCGGTGAACTGTGCCGGTACGGCGTCTTCTGCCCAGGCATCGGCGACCACGCCGTCAAGTTGCACCGCCGGAGTGCCGGCGCCGCCGACGGGTTTGACGGGGACAGCGGTGTCTTCCACGCAGATCAACCTGAGCTGGATGGCATCGACTACCAGCGGCGTCACGTACTCGGTGTTCCGTTCGACGACTAGCGGCTTTACTCCGTCAGCCGCCAACCAGATCGCCAGCGGTCTGACCGGAACAACGTTTTCCAACACGGGGCTGAACGCTTCAACCACGTACTTCTACGTGGTTCAGGCAGTGAACTGTGCCGGTACAGCGTCTTCTGCCCAGGCATCGGCGACCACGCCGTCAAGTTGCACTGCGGGCCTGCCGGCGGCGCCAACCGGTTTGACGGCAACTGCGATCTCTTCCACGCAGATCAACCTGAGCTGGACAGCATCGTCCACCAGCGGTGTCACGTACTCGGTGTTCCGTTCGACTACCAGCGGCTTTACGCCATCAGCTTCCAACCAGATCGCCAGCGGTCTCACCGGGACAACGTTTCCCAACACAGGGCTGAACGCTTCGACTACCTACTTCTACGTGGTCCAGGCGGTGAACTGTGCTGGTACAGCGTCTTCTGCGCAAGCACCGGCGACCACGCCGTCAGGAGGAGGACTAGGAACGGTCATTCAGATCAACAGTGGTGGCCCGGCGAGTGGAACCTGGGTGGCTGACACCGATGTCGCAGGCGGCAATACTGCGTCCACAGGGGCGGTTATCGATACATCGCTGGTCGCCAACCCGGCGCCACAGAATGTCTATCAAACCGTCCGTTGGGGCTCTTTCACCTATACCATCCCGAATCTAATTGCGGGGACTGCCTATACCGTGAACTTGCACTTCGCGGAGATCACCTGGACTGCCATCGGTCAGCGGGTATTCAACGTTCTGGTGAACGGAAAGCATGTCCTCAACAACTTCGATATCATCGCCGCGGCCGGCGCCCCCAACAAGGCGGTTGTTGAGAGCGTAGCCACAACAGCAAACAGCAGCGGGCAGATCGTGATTCAGTTCACGGTTGGCACCGTGGACAACCCGGAGATCAGCGGTATCGAGGTCATCAAGGGTATCGCCTCGAACGCCAATCTCTCGCTGGGCGCGACCGCAACCGCAAGCAGCGTTGCGTCAGGTTTCCCGGCTTCGAACGCCAACGATGGCAATCCGCGTTCGTACTGGGAAAGCCTGAACAGCGCGGCGTTCCCGCAGTGGGTGGACTTGAACTTCGGTTCGGTCCAGAACATTGGGCACGTGACGCTCAGGCTGCCGCCGCTTACAACCTGGGCGACCAGGACCGAGACGTTGTCGGTTCAAGTTTCCTCCGACGGCGCCACGTACACGACGGTTGTTCCCTCGGCTGGGTATATCTTTAATCCAGCCACAGGCAACAGCGTCAGCTTCAGCCTCCCGGCCGGGACCACAGCGCGGAACGTGAGGCTGGTCTTTACCGCTAACACCGGCTGGCCGGCAGCGCAGCTTTCCGAATTACAGGTCTCTCCGTAGCCGGTTCAACCGTAGATTGATCGGGCTTTCGGCCCCAGCTAACCGCCGAAAGCCCGATCCGACAGTCCGGCGGATGGGTAAACCCATCCGCCGGATTTTGTGTTCTGGACAGGGAACCACAAGGTCGACATTGTGCCGTCCTCTGGCTGACGCGATATTCGCCGCAGGCTGCCAGGCGACTCACAGCCACGGCAGTGAAAATCATGGGGCGAGGTTTGCCAACAAATCCACAACCGGAGTTAGTTGAGAGGCTCTTAGCGACACGCTAAATAATCGGCGAGGATCGTTGTTGTACGTCAGGGAATACCTGTTCGCGCCAAATAATTTATCGCCAAAATTCTGGAACTCCGGCTTCAACTTTTCCCGGGTTTCCTCGCGGTTTGGGGCGAGCAGGCGATCGTTAACGAAGATTTCCATATCCTGGCCGTTGAAGCGCAATTTTCCCTGCAAGCTGGTCTCGGCTTCCAGACGTTGGCACGCGTTCAGGGCGGCACGCGCCGCCTGTTTCAGGCGATCCTGATTGCTGCCCTCCAGCACGGCTTTGCGATTGTAACGGACTCCCAACCGGCTATCGGTGTTGTCGACACTATAATCGCCCTGAATGCCAATCAGGATCACGCCGGGGCCGGCGGGGACATGGCGGTAATCGGCGACATCCACCAATTGCTCCTCGTAAATCTGGCCCTGGATCCAGTTGTGGAACACCGGCACCACCGGCTCGAGGTTGACTCCTTCAGGATCTTTCACCAGGAGTTTTACATTAATGTGGTTAAGCTCCATCAAGCATTGTTCCTTGTCGTTAAGATAGCGTACTGATTTTCTATCACGCGCTCACCGCGGCCGCAGTACCCAGCTTGTTGTTGCAACTGTGCGCGGCGTCAATAAAAAGCTGGGCTTCATCAATCAGATAGCGGCTCGATTCCAGCGTGTAGGGCCGGCCTGCTTGTTTGTGAGCGTCAAACAAGTAATTGGCGAATTTTCCACCGGCAAAGGGGTCCCAAAATAACTGGGTATCGTAGAAGCGTGTGCGAAACTCGGAAATAATCTGGTCCGGATTGTCGGTGATATTGGGATAATTGATCTTCACTAGGCCCTTAGCCGCGCGCAGCATGGCTTGATACGCTGCTTTTGCCGCCTCGGCGGCCTCCCCTTTTTCGAGGGCCAGTTGCGCCTCGAAAACTCCGCGTTCAGCGGCGGCCAGATCGAACTCGACGGCTGAGACCACTTCTCCGGCGCATTCGCCGACGCCCATGTCACCCAGGCTGTACTCCCGCGGATCGCCCCAATCGCTGAAGTAGGAGCGGTCACCGGCCGGCGGGCGCGTAAGATCGTCGAGCAGGTTTTTCAGCTCCGCTTTGCCGATCCGCTTGGTGAAATCTTTGAAGCTCTCTCCCGGCGTTCGTCCAGCCACGTAGCGCTCGGTCAGGCGTGTGACGACCTGGGGAATGTTCTTGGAAGGCACCGCCACTACGGGAAGCCCGTAGGAGCCGGCGTTATGCTCCCACTCGCCGCCCAGAACCACCTGAAAGTGTGGAACAGCGTAGCCTGCAACCTTGCGGCTGACCCCATAAAAACCAATATCGGCCACGTGATGCTGCCCGCAACTGTTGAAGCAGCCACTAACCTTAATATGCAGGTTTTGGACAGCCTCATCCAATTCAAAATTCTTCTCGGCCAACCTCTGGCGCAGCTCGCCGGCAAGGCCGCGTGAAGAAGAAATACCCAGCTTGCAGGTATCCGTACCCGGGCAGGAGACGATGTCCAGAATTGTTCCAGCCCCCGCCTCGGCAAGGCCCACGGCATCCAGTGCGTTGTAAAGCTCCAGCAGGTCGCTCTGGCTGATCCAGCGAATCACGAAGTTCTGTTCAACCGTGGTGCGGACCGTCTCTTTGGTAAACCGGCGAACAATATCGGCCAATGACCGAAGCTGGTTGGAGGTGATGTCGCCCAAGGGTAGAGCGACGGTCACGGTGACATAACCGGCCTGCTTCTGTGGGCGCGTATTAGTTTTCAGCCAGCGCTGAAAAGCTTCCGAAGTTGCCGAAGGCCATGCTCCGCCAGGATGTAGCGGAGTCTCCTCGAATTGCTCGGCGTCTTTTACAAAATCGATCCATCGAGGGTCAGGCGCAAGGGTCTTGCGCTCTTCATGCACCAACTCCCGGAACTTCTCAATACCCAGGTCCTGGACAAGAAACTTGATGCGGGCGCGGTTGCGGTTTTTCTTTTCTCCCAGCCTGGCGAAAACCCGCGCGATTGCCTGAGCTAGAGGCAGCAACTCTTCCGGGGGAACGAAGCCATCGAGCAGCTTCGCATAGTAGGGCACAGTGCCCAAGCCGCCGCCAACGTACACTTCAAATCCCCGCTTCTCGATTCCGTTTTCAACCCGCTTGGTCGCGATCAGGCCGAGATCATGGAGGTTTGTCAATCCGCACGCATGCTGCGCGCAGCCGCTGAAGGCAGGCTTAAACTTTCTGCCGAAGTTCTGGCAATCAGGGTGCCCAAGCAGGAACCTGGCTAAAGCATGGGAGTAAGGCGTTACGTCGAAAACTTCATCGGGGCAAACACCGGCGTAAGGGCAGGCGGTGACATTGCGAACACTGTTTCCGCAAGCCTCGCGGGTGGTGATGCCCACCGCGGCAAGCCGGTGCATGATGCTGGGTGTGTCGTCGATTTGGATATAGTGGAGCTGAAAATCCTGGCGGGTCGTAACATGGGCGATGCCGTCGGAATATTCTTCCGCCAGCTCACCCATTACCTCGAGCTGCTCGGCATTGAGTCCGCCGCCGGGAATCTTGATGCGCTGCATGCCCGGAGCGTCCCACATGGTCATTGGGCCCTTGGTTAATTCGCCCGATGGATAGCTGATCTTCTGTACCTTCTGCCCGTCATGCCTTTGGCCGTTATCGTAGCGCTGGCCATACGCGCCGCGACGAAGCCGGGTTTCAGCAAAAAGACGCTCATCGAGCTTGCCGTGCTTTCGCAGCGTGATTTCGGTTTCGAATACGTCAATCTCGCGAGCCATGTCTTGCGGCATTTTTCCGGCAAGCTGTTCTTTCCAAAGCGAATTAGAAGCCTTCATGATTCATTCCTGTCTGCATAAAATAAAAAAACCGGCCACCCGCTTCTGGGGTTGGTCGGCTTGAGCTTTTTGTTGAAATTAGAACTGACTAGCTCACGAGCCTCTCATCCCAGAAGACACGACAACACGCGCAACAACATGTACACGTCATCTGGGTATAAGCGCTCATCGCAGTCCTCTATTATGACGGTAATCCCAGGCAAAATGCAAGAGGAGACATATATGACACTCAATACAGGCAAAGGAATCATCGACACACCCAGCAATCATTCCGTGGACGAGACCGTGGAAAGGCTGAAGGGGATACTGCAAGCAAAGGGAGTCACGCTGTTCGCGTTGGTCGACCATAGCGGGGAAGCCGAAAAAGCGGGGATGAAAATGCGTCCCACCAAGCTGCTGATTTTCGGAAGCCCAAAGGCCGGCACGCCCTTGATGCTGGCCGCTCACAGCATCGCCATCGATCTGCCACTGAAAATTCTGATCTGGGAAGATGGCCAGGGAAAAATATGGGTTTCCTATAACAGCCCGGAGTATTTGCAGGAGCGGCATGGCGTTCCGCATGAGCTCATGCCGAACATCGCGGCCGTCGGGACATTGGCAGCCAAGGCTGGCGAATAGCTCCAGCCAACTTCCCGAGGTGCGAACAAGCTCACAGGAACTTTTGCAGCGCCTCAGTTGTTTCCTTGGGCTGTTCTTCAAGCACCCAATGGCCGGTATCCTTGAGCACGACGACGGTTACGTCTGTCGCAACCAGCTTGGTTTGCTGCCCCAGAGCTTCTCCTAGCGACTTTTCGCCGCCGATGGTCAGAACCGGCATGGTCAGCTTGGTCTGAGAGAGCTGAGCGAAATCTTTAGCGGCCAGCTGAAATGAAACGAAATAGGCCCATGCCGCATGCATTCGTCCCGGCCGCGCGTAAGCCGCAACGTAGGCTTTGCGATCGGCTTCTGGAATCGAATGAGTTTTGTCTGCGGCCAGGTCATTCCAGAAATACTCGAAGTAGGTACGCTCGCGGCCCTGAACCAGGGCTTCAGGGGTCGGCCCGTTGAAGCGGAAATGCCATATGTTCGGGTTATTGTAGACTTCCTCCCAACCAGCGACGCCGGGAAGAAAAGCATCCATCAGGACAAGTTTCGTTACCTCCGTCGGGAACTGCGCGGCGTAGGCATAGGCGACCATCAGGCCGATGTCATGTCCCACGACCTCAGCTTTCTGCACGCCGAGCGACTTGGCGAGAGCATGAATGCAGATGGCAGCGCTCTTCATGTCCAGACCATCGGCGGGAACATCCGAGTCTCCAATGCCGGGTAGGTCGGGTGCGATTACGGTGAAGCGCTCGGCCAGAACGGGAACAATCGGCTTCCACATCCGCGAAGTTTCCGCAAAACCATGCAATAGTATGAGTGGTGTACCCTGGCCGGCGGTCATGTAATGCAACTTGACGCCGTTGATCTCCGCCGTGCGCGAGACGAGGGTTTTATCTGTGGATTGTCCATAAGCGTTGGAGCAGGATGCTGTGAAGAGAAAAAGTGGACCAGACATCGCCATGCTTAGAAGAAGGTTCAAAGCGCGTTTCATGGAAAGCTCCTGTTGAAAGGCCAGCGAAAGACAATGTTCTCTATTAGAGTTTATTATCCAGCGTTGAGGCATTCTACTGTATTGGGCTAACTAGGGGCTAAATTGCCAAGCGCCAAAATGCCAAGTGCGCCTTTTGGGGGTTGAAGGCTGAGCGCTGAATGCTGCTTTTCAATTGCTTTTCTGTTGACACCATGCCGCAGCCTACCTATGATGAGCGCAATCTTCCCGTGTTCTGGAGTAGTTTTTTTAGGTGCGGTTGCGTCGCGTCGTCCACTGTCAAGGCGTACTGGTCAAAAAAATGACGGAACAACCACAGGATCCGCTGCCATCCAAGGGCACTGCTGTGTCTTTTGGCGAGCGCATGCGGCGCGAGCGCGAAATGCGCGGCATCAAGCTGGAAGAGATCGCCGAATCCACCAAAATCGGCAAACGCAACCTGGTCGCGCTCGAGCAGGAGCAGTTTGACCAGCTTCCCGGAGGCATTTTTAACAAGGGATTCGTGCGTGCCTACGCCAAATACCTTGGTCTGGATGAAGAGCAGACGGTCAATGACTTCCTGGCGGCCTCAGCCAATTACGACCAGCCCGCAGCCCTGCAGCCACCGCCTACATCCTGGGTGAAGCCCCCGGCCATGCCCAGTGACGAAGCTTTGCGCCGCCGCAGCCGCCTGTGGGCCCTGTTGGCGGCATTTTTACTGGTAGGCGGGTTTATTGGTTGGTTCTATTGGAAGAACCACCAGCGTGCCGAGGCCGCTGACCAGCCTCAGGCACCACAGTCGGCGACCGATAACAGCGCTACTATAAAGAGTGATCCAGCGCAGGCAAGCAGCCATCCCGAAGATTCGCCACTGGCTGCAGGAAATTTGACCCCATCCACTTCGCATGCCTCGACGACTTCCAAAACAGCCTCAGCTCCCGCCAAGGGAGGGCCTTTCACCGTCAAGATCCAGGCAAAAGAGGATAGCTGGGTCGGGGTTACCTCCGACGGCAAGCAGGTAATGGATATTGTGATTCCAGCTGGCCAGGAGCGCACAATACACGCCCGGCAGGAGCTGGTGCTCAGGACCGGCAACGCTGGCGGCATTGAGGTCGCCCACAACGGAATCGCTATTCCAACCTTCGGCCAGGCGGGAGAAGTTAAGACTCTAACCTTCAACGCCCGCGGCCTTCAGCACTGAGAAGCAGTTGCCAGTAGCCAGTTTGTTAGGGGCTGCCAGTTCGGGCGAATTCCGCTATGAATGAGCTACGTACTGAAACAGAAGGGCCCAGTTTCTCCAGCCACCAGTTGCGAATTGTTAGCAGTTAATTACTGGCAATTGGCAACTGCTTTTACCGCTCGATGTTAAATCCCGCCCATTTAACGCAAAGACGGCGCTTTTTGCTGCAAATTGTTGCTCTAAGTCCTTGCAGAATGGTAACTTATGAAGGTTCGAGCGCTCTCTTCTGCGGTCCTCATGTGCCCGCTTTGTGTTCTAAATTAATAAATAAGGAGCTACAATTTTGGCCTCCAAAAAGCGTTATTTATTTACCTCTGAATCGGTGACCGAAGGGCATCCTGATAAGATTGCCGACCAGATCTCCGACGCCATTCTCGACGCCTGTCTGGAAAAAGACCCTTACAGTCGCGTTGCCTGCGAAACCCTGACCACTACCGGCGTGGTGATCATAGCCGGTGAAATTACCACGGAAGCTTATGTGGATTTCCCCGCCATCGTTCGCGGCACTGTGACCTCGGTGGGCTATACCGACGCCTCCTACGGTTTCGATTCCAATACTTGTTCAGTGATCAGCTCTATTCACGCGCAGTCACCCGACATTGCTATGGGTGTGGATACCGGCGGCGCCGGCGACCAGGGCATGATGTTCGGCTACGCCTGTAACGAGAATGAAGATTACATGCCTACACCCATCTCGCTGGCGCACAAGCTGACCATGAAACTCACCGAGATGCGGAAGAGCGGCAAACTCGATTACCTCCGTCCTGATGGCAAATCCCAGGTAACAGTTGAATATGATGAGAACCGCAAGCCCGTGCGGGTGGATGCCGTCGTGGTCTCGACGCAGCACTCCGAGCATGTAGATAACAAGAAGCTGCATGCTGACATCCTGCAGCACGTCATCCAGGCCTCGATTCCCGCCAAGTTTCTCGACGAAGACACCAAGTACCACATCAATCCCACCGGACGCTTCGTAGTAGGCGGTCCCATGGGCGATACCGGTTTGACCGGCCGCAAAATCATTGTTGATACTTATGGCGGCATGGGCCGTCACGGCGGCGGCGCTTTCAGCGGTAAAGATCCGACAAAGGTTGACCGCTCCGCTGCCTACATGGCGCGCTACATCGCCAAGAATGTTGTTGCTGCCGGATTGGCCGAGCGTTGCGAGGTGCAGCTTGCTTACGCAATTGGCGTGGCTGAACCCGTAGGCGTTCTGGTGGATACCTTTGGCACCGGCGCAGTTCCGCAGGAGAAGATCGAAGAGCTCATCCGCAAGAATTTCCAGCTCACTCCCAAGGGGATCATCGAATCGCTCAAATTGCGTCGTCCGATTTATCGCAAGACGGCCGCATACGGTCACTTTGGCCGCAGCGATAAGGATTTCACCTGGGAAGCCACCGACAAAGCTGCTGCCCTGCGCGAGCAGGCGGGCTTGAAAGCCGGCAACCACATGACTGCCGCAAAGTAATTAAATTGACTGAACGGGCCAGAGGAGTTTTGCTCACTGGCCCGTTGCTGCTTTGCCCGAAAATCTGAATAGAAAAAACTGCGGCAATCATGAAAGTGCGGTAAATAGAAGCATAACTTCTGAATTTTCCACCCCCAGAGCGGTTACAATAAGACGAATTCATTATGCCTGCAAAAGTCAGTACAAAAGTTAGGAAGAAGGAAACCAATCACATTATGGCAACCGGGACTGTGACGCAAGTAAAGAGCGATGTAAAAAATCTGGATCTGGCCGACCAGGGGAAGAAGCGCATCGAGTGGGCCAATCAATCCATGAAGGTGCTGCAGAGCATCCGCAAAGATTTCATCAAGAATGAACCCTTGAAGGGCATGCGCATCTCCGCCTGCCTGCACGTTACGACAGAGACCGCCAATCTGGCCATTACCCTGCGCGACGGCGGCGCAGATGTGGTCTTGTGCGCCTCCAATCCGCTTTCCACGCAGGATGACGTAGCGGCGTCCCTGGTGCGCGACTACAACATCTCCGTCTTTGCTATTAAAGGTGAGGACAACGACACCTATTACAACCACATTCTGGCGGCGCTCGATCATAAGCCGCACATCACTATGGATGACGGCGCCGACCTGGTGACTATTGCGCTTACCAAGCGGCAGGATGCGGTCTCCGGCATGATCGCCGGCACTGAAGAGACCACCACCGGCGTCATCCGCCTGCGCGCGATGGCCAAGGATGGAGTGCTCAAGTATCCCATCATCGCGGTCAACGACGCCGATACCAAGCACATGTTCGATAACCGCTATGGCACCGGCCAAAGCACGCTGGATGGCGTGATTCGCTGCACCAATACGCTGATTGCCGGCTCAAAGTTTGTGGTCGCCGGCTACGGCTGGTGCGGCAAAGGGCTGGCTTCACGGGCCAAAGGAATGGGCGCCGATGTAATCGTTACCGAAATCAATCCCACACGGGCGATTGAAGCGGTGCTCGATGGCAACCGAGTCATGTCCATGACCGAGGCAGCTAAAATTGGCGATATCTTTGTCACTGTCACCGGCAACAAGAACGTCATTGCCAAAGAGCACTTTGAGCAGATGAAAGATGGCGCCATCGTCGCCAATTCCGGCCATTTCAACGTGGAAATTGATATCCCCACGCTGGAGAAAATGGCTTCTTCCAAGCGCGCCACCCGCGAATTCGTGGATGAGTATTCACTGAAAGACGGCCGCAAGATTTATCTGCTGGGTGAAGGCCGCCTCATCAACCTCGCCGCCGCGGAAGGGCATCCAGCATCGGTGATGGATATGAGCTTTGCCAACCAGGCCCTCTCCGTAGAGTACCTGGTGAAGAACCACAAAAACCTGGAACACAAAGTCTTCCCGGTTCCGGAAGAGCTGGATAAGCGCGTGGCCAAGTTGAAGCTGGAATCCATGGGCATGAAGATCGATCGCCTCACGCCCGAGCAGGAAGAATATCTGGCAAGCTGGTCGGAAGGGACGTAAACAAGCAGTCAGCCAAAGCGTTTAGCATTGTGCACTTGGCATTTAGCCGAACAGGCGGTCTCAAAGACCGCTTGTTTTGTTTGTATGCGTAAGAATGCCCGAGTTCTTAATGATCCAATAAAGCTAGAAGCCAAGTGGCTAGTAGCTTAAGTTTTCACGAAGGGACAGGCGGCCACAGGGCCGCCTGTTTGTTTGGTGGGCAAAAATCTTTTGTTACATCACAAGGGCTAACGTCTCAAGTTCCTTGTGGACAAAATCGAGATTGCAGCCGGCTCCGTCGATTCGGCGGGCGGCTTCCATGGCGGTCTCTGTAGAAACGCCGTAGCCGTGGTTAATAATAAATGCCCTGATGACCTCGGCGGTTTGGCACCAATCGAGGCCACTGTCCAACAGGTCTCGTCTGAATGTTGCCACTTCTGCTGCTGTGAATTTGCGTCCCATGAGTCACCCCTGATTTCTAGAGTTCCCTGCGAATCCGGATTGACAAAGTATTGCAACTTGTTCGGCCTCTAACGCCTAACCTGCAACTACCGTGCCATATCCGAAAAGCTTGATCCTGAAGGATTTGGGAACATAACATCAAATGCACTGTGGCATTTTGGCCCACAATCGGTCTTTAGAGTTACACCTAACTTTGAGGCAAGCCAAGACTCGAACAGCCATAATGACAAAATTTGTCATTATCTCCTAGGACGCCCGCAAAGCTGACAAAAATTTGAATCCCTTACTTGCCATCTCGAATCTTTGTCATTTCAAAAGTCACCCGCCTTATCGAAGGAGAAATCGATGGCAAAGGCACAAACCGCCGACCCGCGTTATCCCATTGGCCAGTTTGAAACTCCCAGCAGCATCAGCGAACAGCAACGCAAAGAGTGGATTGCCGCGATTGAAGAAGCTCCCAAGCGCCTGCGCGAGGCAGTCAAAGGATTGAACGAGCAACAACTCAACACCGCTTACCGCGACGGCGGATGGACTGTGCGCCAGGTCGTGCACCACGTCCCTGACAGTCACATGAATGCCTTTGTTCGCTTCAAGCTGGCGCTCACCGAAGATAATCCCACTATCAAGCCATACGAGGAACAGAAGTGGGCGCTGCTGGCAGACGTCAATACGCCCATTGAAGTTTCCCTGCAACTGCTGGATTCATTGCACGTGCGCTGGGTCAATTTGCTGAATTCGCTGAAAGAGCCGGAATGGAAGCGAACCTACATCCACCCCGCCACAGGCAAGACTGTTCCCCTGGAACATGTGCTCGGGAGCTATGCCTGGCACGGACGTCACCATGTGGCCCACATCACGACCTTGCGGAAGAGCAAAGGATGGAACTGAAAAAAACAGCAGTTTTGCACTCGGCACTTAGCATTTGGCCTGGAGTGCACCCCAACACAGGATAGACGGTGATTGAGAATCAAATTAATGGCTGCGAAGCGTGGAGCCTTTTGCTCGGCCTGGGGCAGATGAGGCGCAGCATCTCTTTGCGAATCCATCCGGGGAAGGGGCCAACGACGTTCCAGTAAAGCAGGAATCTGCGCCTGGCGTTGGAGCCAAACGTCTGGATGCCCGTCTCCGTGGAGAGACGGGTCTCACCGGCTGAAGTTGAAGACAGGTGAAAATTCCACAAATCCTTGGCGTAACCATCTGTTTGGAAATCAATAATTTCTTTTGGCGACAAGCCTTGAATAATGCCGCTCGAGGGTTGCCAGAAGCGGCCTACTACGCCAATCAGCAGCTCTTCGTTTTCTAACCGCGACACTTCCACGAAACCCGCGCGTCGTATGCGCTCGGTTAGGCTCTTGTTGGAATCGGGCTTGTGACGGGCGCAAGCCCAGCAACTCCTCCACCAGGGGCGGGGTGATGCCGGAGCCGGCGGCGGCGTTCTCTCCGTTAGCCAGCACCAAATCGATCTTATGCTGGCTGACCAAGTTGGGAAACTGGTCGCGCACGATGCTGCAGCCGGGGCGTCCAAAGATGTCGGCAATGAAGATAATACGCATCGTATTTAAGTTGAAATGTTTTTGTATATGCAGTCACTATTTGCATTGATATGTGATAGTGTGGCGTCAGCAAAGCTGACAAAACTAAATAAAGCTACTGCTCCGCTCCGCGGTTGCTGGAGAAGATTGCAAATCGCGAGCGAAAATTCAGACATTTCTGACGAGTCTTAAAACTTAGGAGGGGATCTATGCGCATCCAATGCCGCTCTTTGAATCACAAGATGTTCCAGTATCTTCAAAGTTTTTGTCTCTTCATTTTGTTCCTTGGGTTCCTGGGATCTGTGCCAGTGTACGGCCAGGTGGATTATTCAACCGCTACCCTGAAGGGGACGGTAATGGATCCGCAAGGGGCTGTCATACCAAGCGTGACTGTAACCGCAACCAACTCCAAGACGGGAATCAGCAGGTCGGCCCAGACGGGGCCGCAAGGCCGTTACCAGATTCCGGCGTTACCGCCAGGGCCGTATCAGATCAATTTTGAGAAGCAGGGCTTCAGCAAAGAGGTCGTGAAGAGCGTCGAGATCACGGTTGGCCAAACCCTGGTGTATGACGTCCATTTGAAGCCAGGGACGAGCGAGACCATCGAGGTATCGGGGGATACCGTCCAGTTGATCCAAACCGAGCAGACGCAACAGGCCAACACCATCAACTTCATGCAGGTTGAATCCCTGCCTAATATCAACCGGAACTTTACCCAAGACGTTTACACCTTGCCTGGCGTCAGCAACTCGGATGCGCCGCGCAGCCAGACGCCGGGTTTCACGCCTTTTTTGACGACCGGGTTCTCGATTGGCGGCAGCAATGGACGCAATAATCTTTCCACGATTGATGGAGGCGAGAACGAATACGGCACCGGGCAGTACCGGGTGACTAACTTCCCGGTCGAGGCCATCCAGGAATACCAGGTCAACCGCAACGCTTTTAATGCCGAGTTCGGATTTACGGATGGAAGCGCCATCAACATCGTGACCAAGAGCGGAGGCAACCAGTTCCATGGGGACCTCTACGGCTTTTTTCGCAACCAGGACACCAGCGCGGCCAATTTCTTCAATGGATTTCAGGGAAGACCCAAGGCCTTCCAGCAAAACGAGTATTTCGGCGGCACAGCCGGTGGACCGATTGTGAAAGACAAACTTTTCTTCTTTCTGGCTTATGACTATCAGAGAGAGGACACCCCGGGTTTCAACGTCCTGTTGAACACGCCTCAGGCGCAGGGCATCAGCGCGTCGGGGCTGGGACAGAATTGCCCGGCGCAGTTTACCCAGGGAATTCCTGATCAACTTTGTTATGTGAACGCACTGAAAACGTCAGGAGACCCGTTCCTTGTCGGCTTTGGCAATGGAATCACCCCAGGGTTGACGCCGACCAATAACCCTGCGCTGCTGAAGCTGCTTTCCCGCGACGATGGAATCTTCAACAACCCAGACAGATTGCACAATGCAACCGCCCGCTTCGACTATCAAGCCGGGACCAGAGACTCTCTCACCTTCCGCTTGACGTACGCGCACAACAACTTCAGGGCGCCAGAGCAGGGTATCGTCAATGGAACGCCGGATGGCGAGGCCCTTGCGATGAGGGATTTCAGCGTTCTGGGCAACTGGACTCACGCCTTCGGAGACAATGTGGTCAACCAAGCCCTGGTTCAAGTTGTTCCACGCAACCGCTTCGAGGAACTTCCTGTGAACCCTGGGCTTGGCGTGCGTGTGGACCTTGGCATTCTGGGAGCCGTAGGGAGCCCTGCTCTCGTCCCTTATCGGGGACACCAGCAGCGCTACCAGTTCGAAGATAACCTGACCTGGAACAAAGGGGCACATACCTTCAAAGTCGGAGCCTCCTACCGGGCGGCAAATTACCATGTGGAAAATGACCTGTGGTTCAATCCGGAGTTTGAGTTCAAAGATGCGGTCGTGCCGCTCATATCACTTGCTCCCGCGGCGGTTCAAGCCCACTTGGTAGGTTTCAACCTGAGTCACGGGCTTCCGGCCACGGGCGCGGTCAGCACCAACCTCAGCGGAGCGGAGTCCTTCGCCTTTGGTATCCCCAGCGACCTGCGGGCGGGGTTCAACAACCCTGTGTGGCAAGGATGGGGCCACTATTTCGGCGGTTATGCGCAAGATACCTGGAAGGTTACCTCCCGACTTACGATGAACGCTGGAGTACGCCTCGATGTTGATGACGAGCCGTCTCCGTTGAGCACTAATGTCTACGCCTCTCCGCGACTGGGCTTTGCCTGGGACCCGTTTGGCGATCAGAAGACGGTGATACGGGCCGCCGGTGGCATTTATTACGCGCCGGTTGACGTGCTGATTCCATCTTACGGTTCGTTGCTGAATGGGACCGGAAAATACATCAATGAGGTGGTATCAGCGCTGAGTCCGACGACGCCTACCGTAGCCCAGTTGTGGCAGTTGGGTGTAGCACAAGGCAATCTGCCCTTTGGGCAACCAACGGCCGCACAGTACGCTGCCGTGGGTATTAATACGAACGCGCCCGGCGCCACCGTGGGCTACAGCGTCATGCCAAATTACAAGAACCCCTACACCGTTCAGGCCAGCTTCAGCATAGACCGTCAACTGATGAAAAATCTTTCTCTGGAAGTCGGCTACAACATGTATCGCGGCATCCACCTGCAGATGCCGCTGGAGACGGCGTATGCCGAGCTTCCCGCGGGTTCGCCGTGCCCCGTTTGCACTGACCCAAGCGGGATATTCTACGCCCCCACGACTGGTCAGCTGCAGCACGTTACTTACTCTTCCATCGGCAATTCGATCTATCACGGCATGACGGCTTCGCTGACCAAACGCTACAGCAGCGGGCTGCAATTCCAGGCCAACTATACCTGGAGCAAGACCATCGATAATGTCATCGATTTCGCGAGTTTTCAGGACTGGTTTCGGCCCAGCCGGCTGAATACGTATCGGGCAATATCGGCCTTCGACATTCCGCACATTTTTGTATTCAATGCGGTCTATACCACCCCGTTCAAGGCAAATGAAGGATATTGGCTCGATCGGGCGCTGGCAGATGTCTCACTGGCTCCGATCCTGACCGTGCGTAGCGGGCTGCCATTCTCGGTTAGGACGCCAAGCCTGATCAACAAGACCAACGGCCAGGACCTGGACAACAACTTTGCCATTCCCTTCGGCGCCACGCGAGACAATAACCGGGGCGCCGCCTACGCTTCGATGGACTTGAGGTTTACCAAGGCCATATTCCTCAACCGGGAACACGGAGTCAGAATGGACTTTATTGTCGAGGGCACAAATATTACCAACCGCACCAACTTCAATGCGGTCAACGACGTATTTGATGCCAATGGTTTCACTTCAGCGGTGACATTAGCCAACGGGCAGACGCTCAATTTGCTCACAGGGCCCTATACAGGATTGCATGGTGTTAAGCCCAATAGCGTGGCAGCCCTGAAAACACCGCTGTCTTTTGTATCGGCGGATTCGCCTCGCCAGGTTCAGTTTGGGATCAAGCTGGTCTTCTGAAGAAGAAGCAATCAGCCAGGAAATTTGGTAATCGTGTAATCGGGTAATTGCAGAATTGTAGTTGTGAATTGTGCATCGTCTCCATTGCACAATTACCACCTGGCAATAACGCTTTACTGCTCCGCCTGGGTGCGGATGAGGCGCAGCATTTCTTTGCGAATCCATCCGGAAAAGGGGCCCACGACGCTCCAGTAAAGCAGGAATCTGCGCCGGGCGCCGGCGCCAAACGTCTGGATCCGCGTCTCCGTGGAGAGGCGGGTCTCACCTGGCGATGTTGAAGCCAGATGAAAATTCCACAAAGCCTTGGCATAACCATCTGTTTGGAAATCAATAATTTCTTTTGGCGACAAGCCTTGAATAATGCCGCTCGAGGGTTGCCAGAAGCGGCCTACTACGCCAATCACCAGTTCTTCGTTTTCTAACCGCGACACTTCCATGAAACCCGCGCGTCGTATGCGCTCGGTCAGGCTCTGGTTTGGATCGGGCTTATGACGGGCACGGCGGCCTAAAGTGCGTATCCCCATCAGAAGGCGGATGACGCCTGATTGCGAGAAATCCACATGCTGCAAGACTGAAAACGTGCGTGCAGCGTCGGCTTTGACGATTGTTTGGTAGCGAGCGGCGGCATCGTAGCTGGGCATGAGCTCGTCGAGCAGCATAGTCAATTCACCAGCTCAGCGGTCTTGAGGAAGCCATAATCTCCACTGGGCATCAGGACCAGATTTTTCACGCGCCGGGTGTGAACTACGACGTTATCCAGATACCAGAGATTTACATAAGGCAGGTCTTCGGCCAGAATTTTCTGTACCTCGTCGTAAAGCGGTTTGCGTTTTTCAGGATCAACCTCTTCCCGCGCCTGATTGAGCAGCGCATCCACCCGGGCATTGGAATAATAACCGCGATTGGCGCGTTGCGGAGGAATGCTGGAGGAGTGGAAGACATACTCGAAGATATCGGGGTCCTGGTTGCCGCCGATCCAGCGCAGGGAAAACACCTGGAAGGCGCCTTTGGTTACATCCGAAAAGAAAGTGGTGAACTCCAGCGAACGGATATCCAGCGCAATGCCGACATCGCGCAATTGTTGCTGGAAGACCGCGGCCAGCAGGCGCGTGGTCTCTTCGGCAGAAGTTTTCATCGTTATGTGAAAGCGGACGCCATCGGCTCCCGGCGGATGGCCGGCCTGATCCAGCAACTCGCGAGCCCGCTGGGGATCGTAGTTATACTGTTTGACATTCCCATCATAGGCCCAGCTTTGCGGTGGAAGAATGCTGCTGGCGGGCTCGGCCTCATCCCTCCACAAATAATGAATGATAGGCTCACGGTTGATGGCGTAAGCAACCGCCTGGCGCACGCGCACATCTTTCAAAATGGGATCGCGCAGGTTAAAAGCTAAATAGTTATAGGTGCTGCCCGATGCAATCTCGACCTGCAGGTTGGGATCGCGACGCATGGGCTGGAGCATGTCGGCACTCAGCGAGCCGTTAGGAGCGATATCGGCGCTGCCTTTGCGCAACTCCAGCGCCCGCGTGGTGGCGTCAGGCACCACGGCAAAGCGCACGCGCGCGATGCGGGGACGCAAGCCGGTATCCCAATAATCGGGGTTACGCTCCAGCACCACTTCCTTATCCTGCTCCTGACGCACGAAGCGAAAAGGACCGCTGCCGATGGGATGGCGGTTGAAATCGGCGCCGCTGCCGTAGGGCACAATGCCAATGCCGCCTTCGGAGAGGTTCCACATCAGGGTCGCATCGGGTTCTTTCAGGTGAAAAATAACCGTGGCGTCATCGGGCGCATCAATGCGGTCCACATGCTTATAGGTGGCGGTCTTGGGGCTGGGCAAGACGTGGTTCAGCATGGAATCAATGGTGTACTTCACGTCGCGCGCAGTCAGCGAGCGTCCATCATGAAAGCGCACGCCCGTGCGCAGGTGGAAGATGTAAGTCAACGGATTGGGGATCTCATAGCTCTCGGCCAGCATGGGCTGTAAATTAAAGTGCTCATCGCGGCGAAAGAGCGCGTCAAAGATCAACATGTCAATGCGTTCGGATTGGGCGTCAATGCCGGCGCGTGGGTCGAGGTTTGTGGGGCTGCTCTCGATAATCATGACCAAAGTGCCAGGGTCGGGGCGCCGCGCGCATCCGGAGAGAAAGAAGGGAAGCAAGAGCACGGCCAGGCAGAGGAGGCGGAGCATGCTTTCATTAAAACATGACAACGATACGAGTGGAACGCTACAGCACCGGCTTCCAGCGCTCCATCATCTTGCGCAGCTCTGACATGTCTTCCGGACGCATAGCCGGAAGCGGCGGACGCACCGGGCCTGCCGCCAGACCCGCGATATTCATCATCTCTTTCATCACCGTGACCTCGTAGCCTTTTCGCCGGGCGCGCAGAGCGTAGAGAGGAACCACATACTCATTCATCAGGCGCAGAAGCTCAGAGCTGTTGCCGGCAGAGGCGGTTTCGTGAAGCTGCAAAGAGAGTTTGGGCGCGACCGTGGCGATGCTCGAAGTATAAGTACGGATTCCAATGCTGTAGTAGCCGGGCACGCAGTCATCGCCGATGCCACCGATCCAGTAGAGCCGGTCGCCCACGCGGTTCATAATCTGCTGATAGCGGCGGATGTCGCCTTGTCCATCTTTCCATCCCACCAGGTTGGGAATCTTCGCCGCTAATTTTTCCACCCACTCCGGTCCTGGGTTCACCCAGTCGCGGCTATAAACAAAAAGTCCCAGTGGAGTGGCCGCGCCTATGGCGGCGTAATAATCCGCGAGCGCAGCCTCATCGGCGCCGGGATAATAAGGAGGCAGAGCCAGGATCGCATCCGCGCCTGCCCGTGCCGATTGCTGCGCCATTTCAATAGCGATCTGCCGGTTGAACCCTGTGCCCGCGATCACCGGAACCTTGCCGCGCACTTCTTCGATTGTGGCCTTGACCACTTCGGCGTGCTCCGCCGGGGTCAGGGAATACATTTCGCCTGTACCACCCGCGGAGACGATCGCGCTGATGGGATATCTAAGTAATTCTTGAAGGTTCTTCCGCAGTCCGCTGATATCGAGAGACAAGTCTGGCTTGAATGGTGTGACCGGGAAAGCAATCACGCCACGGAGCCTATTGCGAAGTTCTTCTGGTTTCGTCATTAATTCTTACCAATAGGAATTTCTCATCAACGGGGAAGTATACGCTTCCAACTTTTATCCACACGCCTTCGCATCTCCTCGGCATCGTCGCGCTTGCGGTACAGGCAGGTGGCATAGCGCTCACGCCCTCGGGCTAGTTGATCGTGATCAAGTTCAACCCCCAGGCCAGGCTTCTCGGGAATACGAACGCATCCTGCAACGATAGGCACGCGGCCGCCGGCCACGATCTCATCTTTTTCCGACTGCCAGGGGTAATGCGTGTCGCACGCGTAGGTCAAATGCGGAGTGGCAGCGGCGGCATGCGCCATGGCCATGAGAGAGACCCCAAGATGACTATTGGAGTGCATGGAAAGTCCAAGACCAAAAGTTCGGCAGATCTTGCCCAGATGTTGTACCTGCTGCAGTCCGCCCCAGTAGTGGGGATCGCACAAGATAATCTGCACGGCATCTTGTTTTACCGATTCGGGAATATCGGCAAACGAAGTTACGGCGACGTTGCTTGCAAGCGGTGTTGTCACGCCTGCCTGCAGCAGACCGCGACGTACCCGGGCCATGCCGTCGATGCCTGCGGTGGGGTCTTCGAGATATCCGCCGCCTCCTAATTCCTCAGCCAGCGCCTTTCCCACGCGGATGGAGGTCTCAACCGACCAGGCGGAGTTAGGGTCCATGCGCAAAGGCACTGCCGGTCCAAAAGCCACACGAAGCTGCCTGACGGTTTCAATTTCAATATCAGGATCGAGGACGCCGGTCTTGAACTTGATATCCCGGAATCCATACTTTACGACCATCTGCTGCACTTGTTTGACCAGCGCCGCGGGGGTCAACGCCTCGCCATATTCGTCGGGACGTGCATCGTCGCCTTCACCTCCTCCTCCGGCATGTTTGTAGAACGGATACGCCGAAAAGGAAACCGAATCGCGTACTCTGCCGCCAAGCAGGTCGCAGGCCGGCTTGCCAACCGATCTTCCAATCAAATCAAGGCAGGCAATCTCAAGTGCCGAGTAAAGGCGTGCCGCAGCGTCGAAGGGATTCTCGCCGGGGACATAATAGGTCTGGGAGCGGTCGAAGCTGGTGCCTTTGGGATCGTCTTCGATCATCGGCATCAGCAATCCCGCCAGACGATACGCATCAGCGCCTATGATGCGCGGACGCAAATTCTCGAATCCCTGAGCAATGGCATCGCCGCCATGGGTCTCGCTGATGCCGGTAATTCCGTCTTCGCTCTTAAGCTCAATGACGGTTCGTAGAGCGTAGGGCGCGTGCAGCCCATACGAACTACGCAATGGCGGGTCTGCGATGGCAATCGAGTGGATACGCAATTCAACAATTCGCATGATATGGATAACCAGAAAGATTTTAACCGGTTATTCTAAACGTATGTCTGCTTCATGGAAAATCTCGTCACTTTGGGTAGTGGGCTAATTAGCCCAATGCCTCACTTTGCGGCCAAATTTCGCGGCCAGGCTTTCAAGTATACTTACGAGTTATTCGCAGGTGAAAAGATGGAACTGCACGGCGGCAATATTCTAGGCGCGGATGTCAGCAAATCAGCCTCTACAACTTTTCGGGCGGTGAATCCGGCGACGGCGGAGGAACTGCCTACGGATTTTCACGAGGCAACGCAGGCGGAGGCAGACAGTGCGCTTCAACTTGCAGAACAGGCCTTCCCTGAGTATCGCCACAAATCAGCCGGCGCAATTGCGAAATTTCTCGAAGCGATTGCTGCAGGTCTGGAAGCCTTGGGCCAGGGACTTATTGCCCGCGCGCATGCCGAGACTGCGCTGCCCGAGCCCCGTCTGCTCTCTGAGCGCGGCAGGACTGTCAGCCAGCTCAAGACGTTTGCGACGTTGATTCGTGAGGGCTCATGGGTGGACGCACGCATTGACCGCGCCGACCCCGGCCGCACGCCGCCCAAACCCGATTTGCGAAGAATGCTGGTTCCCATGGGGCCGGTCGTGGTGTTTGGCGCCAGCAACTTTCCCCTGGCCTTCTCCATCTGCGGAGGCGATACCGCCTCGGCGCTGGCGGCGGGGAATCCGGTTGTTGCCAAAGCGCACCCGGCGCATCCGGGTACCTCGGAGATGGCGGCCCGCGTCATCCAGAAAGCGGCCAGCGATTGTGCTATGCCGGCGGGCGTGTTTTCCATGGTGCACGGCGCCAAACCTGATGTGAGTGTGGCGCTGGTGCGCCATCCTGCGACCTGCGCAGTTGGTTTTACCGGTTCGCTGCAGGCGGGGCGGGCGTTGTTCAATGCTGCCGCGGGCAGGCCTTCCCCCATTCCGGTTTTTGCCGAGATGGGAAGCATCAATCCTGTCTTTGTGCTGCCCAACGTTTTGAAGCAACGCGGAGCCCAACTGGCCCAGAGCCTGGCGAAGTCGGTGACGGTAGGTGTCGGCCAATTCTGCACCAAGCCTGGGCTGGTGGTGGGCCTGGAAGGCGCGACCCTGGATGAATTCCAGCAGAGCCTGGGCGTTGCTGTGAGCTCAACTCCTTCCGGCACGATGCTCCACGCGGGCATTGCCGCGCGGTATGGTACTGAGTGCGAGAAGAGAATGAACATCTCCGGTCTCCAGCTTGTTGCCTCTGCTCCGGGCGCATCGCAAGATAAATCCAAAACTCAAGCCCAGGCAGCGGTCTTCACAACCAAGGCGCAATCTTTCCTCAAAAATTCGGAGCTACATGAGGAGCTGTTTGGGCCTTCCACATTGATCGTAAGCTGCGAAACGGCTGGGGAACTGGAAGAGATTGCGCGCAGCCTTGAAGGCCAACTCACGGTCTCTGTCCATGCTACCGAGCAGGACTTGAAGGAGCACGCCGGGTTAATCGATCTCCTGCGCGAGAAGGCGGGGCGGCTGGTCTTTGGCGGCGTTCCCACGGGCGTAGAGGTTGGGCCAGCCATGCATCATGGCGGTCCTTATCCGGCGACCACCGATTCGCGGTTTACCTCGGTTGGTACCGCAGCTATCCTGCGCTTTGTACGGCCGGTTTGTTACCAGGATTCCCCATCTGAGTGTCTGCCCCCGGAGTTGCAGGACGAAAACCCGAGAGGAATCTGGCGTTTAGTGGATGGCGAGTGGACGCAAGTATCCATTGCCGTGGTGTCTGCAAGCAAGGTATAGAACGAAAGAACTTTTTTTGATCGCAGGCGCACTGCCGGGGGCTTACCAGTTGCCACCGCTGGAGTGAATCCGGCTGCCTTCTTTCCTCAACTTTAGATCTTCAATGAATGGGTAAGACTTCGGGGTCGTCAAAAAGCATTCCTGTGGCTGGATGCCGGTGCGAAGAGCCTTTTCCATGGCTTCGACTGCCAGCCCTGCATTCGGTGGCACAATGACCGTGCTGGCCAGCAAGCCTTTGCGTACCCAGACTTGTCCTGTCTGGGGGAGACCGTCAACGCCGGTATAAGGCAGGTTGAGCCAGCGTTCGCGTTCGAATTCGTTCGCTATTTCCGCGAAGGCCTTTCTTGCGCCAATCGCCATCAAATCATTTTGCGCCGCAATCAAGTCAATGGGTTCGTCGTTCAGTGTGGAGAGGCGGAGCCATGAGGAAACCGCTCGATATCCACCCTCTTCAGTCCAGGATGGCGTTCGTATGGTTTTGGTCTGGATGTTCTCAGGCCTCATCTCGGCCATGCCGGCAGCGCGTTCATCGGCTCCGTAGCTGCCGGAAGGCCCGCGAACGTAGAGGACATTGCCGCCTTCGGGCAGAAGTGCCGCAAATTGCCGCGCCTGTATGTGTCCGATCTCCCGATGGTTAGAGCTGTAGATAAAAATCGGGACACGGTAATTCTGGCGCAGCTCGCTCACATAATCAGCTTGCCAGTTAAGCACGACGACTCCTACCCCCGCGGCCGCCGCCGTTCTGGCTACCTGGGGCAGGGCCGTGCTGCCGAATGGATGAAAGAAAATTGCGTCCGGATGTGAGTTCCCCGGCAACTGAAGCATTTTCAGCAGTTGCTGACTCTGCAGGATGGAATCGTTCTCTGCATAAATGATTTGTACGGTTACATCAAGTTTCTGCCCCGCTGCCAGGGCTGTGGCCGCCAGTTCCATTTGGAAGTCATTGGTGCTGGTAGAAAGGGAAACGATGAAATTGAGCTTCTTCATGGCTGCCTGGGGGGCCGAAGCCTTAAACTTTCTGAGGGCCAACTTCCCTTAATGTTAACGCCATATTAACGCAAATGCGGATAAAAATGCCCTTATCAAACCCGATTCCGGCCAAAAAAGATAAGAAGTAAGAAGCTGGAAGTGAGATTTTATTAAAGGCCTTTGTACTTTGGCCTCAAGCTTCTCACCTCTTAAACTTCCTACTTCCTACTTCCTACTTCCTACTTTCTGCCTTGCCTTGTTTTTTCTGGCTGATGTTTACGTTTTTATCTGGGTTTTGCTACGATAAAACGTGCTGAACGAAGCCTCATGAACCTGATATTCTGAACAGTTCGCCAGGCGCAAGACACCACTGGAACTCGGGGGTACGCGATGAGTGATCGTGAAGACGATGTAAAGTCAGGGGTCTCCAGACGAGAGTTTCTCAAGATATCGGGCATCGCTGCCGCCAGTGTTCCGCTGATTGCCGGTCCAACTGTGCTTACCGTTGCCGGCGAAGAAGTCGAGATCCACGGCCCGGGCAAGAGCGCAATCAAGCTGAACGTCAATGGAAAAAACTGCTCCGCGGAACTCGAACCCAGGGTCACTTTACTCGACGCACTGCGCGAAGATTTTGAAATCACCGGGCCCAAGCGGGTTTGCGACCGGGGCGCGTGCGGCGCCTGCACGGTACTCATGGAAAACGCGCCGGTTTACGCCTGTTCGGTTTTGGCCATCGAGGCGCAGGGAAAGCGCATTGTCACCGTCGAAGGCCTGATGCAGGGCGAGCAACTGCACCCCGTGCAGGCCGCGTTCGTGGAAAATGACGCCCAGCAATGCGGCTTCTGCACACCCGGATTCGTAGTTGCCACCAAGGCTTTTCTCGATAAACATCCCAATCCAACCCCGGAGCAGGTCCATCGTGGGCTCGGGGGAAACTTCTGCCGTTGCGGAACTTATGATGGAATCCGCAAAGTTGTTTCACAACTCGCAAAAACGTAAACCGGTTCAGACCGAGAGCAGTAACGATGAAACCCAAATCTTCAAGCCAGATCAAAATAAGCCAGACCAGAATGTGGAGCTGAACGATGCCGGACTATACATGGCCAGAGCCAGGAAAACGCAACTACATTGGTAAACGCATCTCGCGTGTAGATGGACCTCTGAAGTCATCGGGCCGCGCAAAATACACCTACGACCTGGTTCGTCCCGGAATGCTCTACGGCAAAGTTGTGCGCTCCCCTTATGCGCACGCGCGGGTGGTGAGTATTGATACCAGCGCGGCAGAAAAGATGCCTGGTGTAAAAGCAATTCACATTGTGCAGGGTCCGGGGAAGGAAGTTTTCTGGGCGGGTGACGATATTGTTGCCGTAGCTGCCGTGGATGAGCGCACTGCGGAAGATGCTGCCCGGGCGATTAAGGTGGAGTACGAGCAGCTTCCCCATCTGGTTGTAGACTCCGAAGAGCCCAAATCGGGCATCGACTCAACCGCTCCGCTAAGCAAAACTGACTTGCTGGCTTTGATCGATACGGACGCCGCTCCAAATCAAGTGGTGGAGCAGGTTCACAATCGCGGCATCGGTTTTCAGCCAACTTCGGAGTTACTCGGACAATGGCGAGATCAGCACATAAAAGAAACAATCCTTGAGGCCGTGCAAAAAGCCGAGGTAAAGAATGGGCCGACGGACTCCTGGTACAAGGTAACGGGCAAGCAGACCCAGGGCGATGCAGATAAAGCATTCCAGGAAGCTGACGTGGTTTCCGAAGGAACCTATGGCCAGCCGGTGATCACGCATTGTTGCCTCGAAACTCACGGCGGCATCGCGGAGTGGACGGACGACCAGAATCTTCTGGCCCACTTTTCAACGCAGAATGTCCCGGGCATTGCTGAGCAATTGGGATCTGCCATCGGCATTCCCGCGGCAAACATCTCTGTGCATCAGGACCACGTAGGCGGCGGCTTTGGCAGCAAGCTTGGCCTTGACCGCTGGGGCATTACCGCAGCCCAACTCTCTAAGAAGGCGGGAGGCAAGCCGGTCAAAATCATGCTGGAGCGCGACTCGGAGTTGAAGGTCGCCGGCTGCCGTCCTTCTGCCTATGCGCGGGTCAAAGTGGGCGCGAAAAAAGACGGCACACTCACCGCCTGGGAATCTTACTCGTGGGGTTCTGGTGGTGTTGGTGGTGGCGGCTCGCCGCCGTTGCCCTACGTCATGAACGTTCCTAATCAGGTGAAGCAGCATACTGGCGTGGTGAACAATATTGGTCCGGCCCGAGCCTGGCGCGCCCCCAACCATCCACAGGCTTGCCTGATTACCCTGTCGGCGCTTGATGATCTTACCGCCAAGCTCAACATGAATCCCCTGGAGTTCTATCGCAAAAACATCGCGCTAGCCAAACCCAGGGAGAAGATTTATCTGGAAGAATTTGATGTCGCCGACAAATTAATGGGGTGGAGCAGCCGCTGGCATCCGCGCGGAGACCAAACTTCGGGGCCGGTCAAGCGCGGTCTGGGTGTTTCCATTCACACCTGGGGCGGGCGCGGCCACAACAGCCAGTGCGATTTAACCATTTTCCCTGATGGTTCAGTTGAGATCAAGATGGGAACGCAGGATATCGGCACCGGCACGCGCACAGTGATCTTGATGATTGCAGCGGATGCGCTGGGCATTCCCATGGAAAACATCAAGCTGCTCATCGGAGACAATTCCTATCCGCCCGATGGCGCTTCCGGAGGCAGCAGCACCATCGGCGGCGTGAGCTCTTCCACCTTCCGCGCCGCGGTTGATGCCCTTGATCAACTGTTCGCCAAAGTAGCGCCTGCACTGAATGTCCAGGCCACGGAGCTCGAGGCGGCCGGCGGAAGCATTCGTGTGACGAAAGATCCCACCCGCAGTATTAGCTGGCGCGAAGCTTGTTCCAAATTGGGACCGCACTCTCTTACCGTCCGCGGAAAGAATCCAGGTCCCGGCGATTTGATCAACAGCGGCGTCGGCGGAGTGCAGATGGCCGACGTCTCAGTTGACGTCGAGACCGGCATCGTCAAAATCAACAAGATGGTGTGCGTGCAGGATTGCGGGCTGGTCATCAATTTGAAGACTGCCGAAAGCCAGTGCCTGGGAGCATTGATTATGGGCGTCAGCTACGCGCTCTATGAAGAAAAAGTCATGGACCAGGCCACCGGGATCATGCTGAACCCGCACATGGATTCTTACCGCCTGGCTGGGCTTGGGGATGTTGGCGAACTGGTAGTCCACATGATGACCGGGCCGGGTTATGACGAGCGCGGGGTCATCGGATTAGGTGAACCGCCCACAGTTTCTCCGGGCGCAGCCATCTCCAATGCGGTTGCCAATGCGATTGGAGTGCGCGTGCCTTTCCTGCCTCTCACTCCCGACCGCGTGTTGCAAGCCTTGGAGAATGCATCAGGAGAACGCGCATGAGAGCCTTTGATTACGCCAGTCCGAAGCAGAAACAGCAGGTGATTGAGTTGTTGGACAAGCAGTGGGGCCACAGCGAGATACTGGCCGGAGGGACCGACCTGCTGGCGCTGATGAAAGATGACGTTGTTCATCCCCGGCGGCTCGTCAATATCAAAGACCTCGATGAGCTGCGCGGAACCAGCTTCGGCGCCAAATCAGGGTTACGGATTGGGGCGCTGGTCACACTTACCGAGCTGTCGGAAGATGAGTCGGTGAAGAGAGTCTATCCCATGCTGGCGGCGGCAGCGGGTGATGCTGCCAGCCCGCAGGTCCGCAATCTGGCGACGCTCGGCGGCAATATGTGCCAGCGTCCGCGCTGCTGGTATTTCCGCAATGGCCTGGGGTTGCTGGCGCTGGATAAAAATGGTAAATCGCTGGTCCTGCAGGGCGATAATCGTTATCACGCCATTCTGGGAAACGACGGGCCTGCGTACTTCGTGGGTCCTTCCACGGTTGCGCCCGCGTTAATCGCCTATAACGCGCGCGTCCGGCTCTTTGGGCCGAAGGGTGCGCGCGAACTGCCGTTAGAAAAATTCTTCGTGATCCCAAAGGCCGAGGGGGAACGCGAGCACAACCTGCAACCTAACGAAATGGTAACCGAGGTCGTGGTTCCGCCGCCTCTGGGAATGCGCGCCGCGCATTATGAAGTCCGGCAGAAAGAGGCCTTTGATTGGCCTTATGCAACCGCTTCGGTGGTGTTGCAGCAGGAAGGCCACACCGTGCGCTCTGCGCGCGTGGTCATGAGCCACGTGGCGCCTATCCCGTGGGTCTCTGAAGAAGCCAGCCAAGCTTTGCTAGGCAAGACTGTGACCGAAGCCACCGCAGACGCTGCCGGCGCTGCCGCGGTAAAAAATGCCAAAAGCCTGGGCCGTAATAAACAGAAGATCAGAATGGCGCATGTGGCTGTGAAGCGCGCCATTCTTCGCGCCGCGAAAGGAGAGCAAGCATGATCAGCGAAGCCGAACGTTTTAATACGAAACATCCTGATCTGTGTCCATCCTTGCGATGGAAGGGCCTGTACATCCTGGCGGAACGCGATGCCAGCGTGCCCGCCTGCAATGATGGATTGTTCTGGTGCGTGCGCACGCAGACCTGCATCGGGCCTGACGGCAAGCTGGCCGAGCCGGGAAACTGCTGCGCGAAAAATCGCGAATGCCACGGCACAGGCGGATGCAAAGATTAAAGGTACCGGCTTGATATGTAGATATATTTTTTGTCGAGACGCAGCTTGCTACGTCTCCCAATGAGGGTGATACAACCCAGACAATAGCGACGCCTCTTTGGCGTTAAACTAAATGTTAGGAAAATTTGATTTGAATAGAAGAATCCGTCATGGAATGATTTGAATCAAAACCTTGCAGGAGCAGGATTTATGCGCAGAATGGGAATTGCATTCATTGGACTATTCTTACTGGTCATCGCCGCCCACGCCCAGCAGATCAGCGGAGACTACATCGAAAGCCGCAGCGCCGACGTTTATGTGGCCCAATGTTTCGCCAACGGTGAAGTAGGATTAGTTGGCGACGAGGCGACTCTCGCCTGGCATGTCCAGAGTGGAAGCTGGAACGGCCAGAAGCTCGACGGATTCACCGTCATGGCCTCGGTGAAAGCCCAGGGGACGTTAGGCGATCCCTTTGAAAACCCATATCCGGCAAAATCGGTGATCATGGTTGACGAAAAAGCGGCGCCCGCGCAACGCGACGCGCTGGTCAGCTTTGCCAAACATATGGGCGGCGATCTGCTGGCGCATGTGAGCCAGGTGATTCCTACTTCCATTGATATGCAGGTCTTGCACAGCGCCCAGGACCACGGACGCGCTCAACTGCGCGCCGGCAGCTTTGCCGCCATCCAGACCCGGCCAATCAACGAGAAAGATCACACCTGCGGCAACGAAACCACATATTACCCGCCGCTCACCAAGCTGGAGCACTCTATGCCGGCAGTGGCTTTGACCGATGAATACCACGGGCCGGATTTGGGCGTTGACTGGGAGCTGCACGACAAGCGCAGCGCCTTTGTTGGAACCTTCGTGGAGTAAAAGGGATTAGGAATTTACGATTTGTGATTTTCGATTTGCGATTTAAGATTTGAATTAAATCGAAAATCGTCATTCGTAAATCTTCAGGCTCCAGCGTTCATTCCCGCAATCGGCAGCCCAAAAGAAAATACCGATCCCTGGCCCAACTGGCTGGTCACGCCGATTCTGCCGCCGTGGGCTTCCACAATCGCTTTTGCAATTGCCAGTCCCATGCCAGTGCCCTGCACTCGGTGGCGTTGGCCCTGACCGCGATAAAACTTGTCGAAGATCATGGACCGCTCCAGGTCGTCTATCCCTGCGCCCCGATCAGCGACATTGGTCACGACTCGTCCGTTTTGCACCTCGCTGCTGATAAAAATAGGAGACTGCGAAGGCGAGTACTTGGCGGCATTCTCCAGCAGGTGGCGCAACACTTCTTTGATGCGGTCCACGTCCATAAGAACCGGCGGCAGATAACTTGGCAACCGCACTTCGATAGGATGCGCGCGCAATTGCGGCTTGGCCTCTTCCAGGGCGGCGTCAATTGCTTCACGGATATTCTGCGGCTCAATATTCAGCTTTACCTCGTGAGCATCGAGTTGTGCCATCTCCGTTGCCTCGCCCACCAGGCGGTTCAGGCGGTCACTTTCTTCATTAATAACCGTCAGCAGTTCTTGCCGTTGGGCCGTATCCAATTGAAAGTCCGATATCAGGCTGGTGACGGAAGCTTTGATCGAGGTCAGCGGCGTGCGGAACTCGTGGGTCACGGAATCGAGCAGCGCCGAGCGCAGCCGTTCGTTTTCGCGAGCGGCTTCGGCGCGTCCTAGCTTTTCCACCGCTCCCGCCCTTTCGATGGAAATGGCAACCAGGCTGCCGAGCGCATCCAGAGTTTCACGCGATAAATGTCCTACGACCCCAAGCGTTCCCAGGGCGCGAACTCCCATGCGCACCGGCACCAGGCAGACATCGCGTTGAGTGTCGATAATAGTTTCACCGCGCGCGCCAACGCTCTTCAGCTCTTCGCCTTGCAGTTGGGTGATATCAGGACCGGAACGGTAAATCTTGTCGCGCTCAGAAACGTAAACCGCGGCGGCGCTGACACCGAAGGTCGCCACGATGTGATGGGGAATTTCGTTCAGCAACTCGAGCACGTTGTCGGTGACCAGGAGCTGCTGGCTGAAGGAATAGAGTTTTTCCACTTCCCGGCGGCGCTGGTTGGCTTCGTCTGCCTGGCGGCGCACCCGCGCTGAAAGTTCGCTGGCGATGACCGCGGTTAGAAGGAAAGCGAACAGCGCCACCCAATTCTGAGGATCGTCAATGGTAAATTTTCCCACAGGTTCGAGAAAGAAGTAGTTAAACGCCAATGTAGCGACGATGGAAACAAAAACCGCGTAACGCAATCCCCAGGCGGCCGAGACGGCAAGCACAGCCACCAGAAATGTCAGCGCTACCGTGGTCGGGTTGACCCGGATGACCCTGGTGTAGAGAAAGACAATCAGAGACACCAACACAGCCGAGACCAGAAACTGGAAAGCGGAGAGTACGATCGATCGCCTCATGAGGCGATTGTAGCCGATTCGACAAGAGCATAGGTTTCGGTGAAAATAGGCCCATGCCAAAGAGTCCTGAGCAGTGGCTGGAACAAGCGGCACCGGAGAAGAAAGCCGGCGTGTTCAAGCTGTTTCTCGGCTACGCCCCCGGCGTGGGAAAGACTTTTAACATGTTGAGCGAGGCCATCCGGCGCCACAAGCGCTGCGAGGATGTGGTGATTGGCATCGTCGAGACCCACGGGCGTAAAGGGATTGCCGAGCTGGCTTCGCAGTTAGAGACGATTCCTCGCCGCAAGGTGGAATACAAGGGCACCATTTTTGAAGAGATGGATCTCGACGCCATCATCGCCCGCAAGCCGCAGGTTGTGCTGGTTGACGAGCTGGCGCACACCAACGTGGAAGGCAGCAAGCACAAAAAGCGCTATGAAGATGTGCTGGAAATCCTGGACGCAAAGATCGACGTCCTCTCCACCATGAATATTCAGCACCTGGAGAGCGTGACGCCCACGGTGCAGAGCGTTACCGGAATCCAGGTGCGTGAGACTGTACCTGATTGGGTGTTGCAGCGGGCCGGCGAAATCGTGATGGCTGACCTCACGCCCGAAGCCCTGCAAACCCGCATGCGGCGCGGCGATATTTATCCTGTAGACCGCGCCGAGAAGGCGCTGGGCAATTTCTTCCGCCCCGGCAACCTCATCGCGCTACGCGAGTTGGCCCTACGCCACGTTGCCCAGGCAGTGGACCAGAGCCTCGACTCTTATTTGAAGCAGAAGCGGATTGACCGCAACTGGGGCGTGCGCGAGCGCATTGCGGTTTGCATGAGCGCCAGTCCTGCCGCGCAGAAGCTGATTGCCCGCGGTGCCCGGCTGGCCAAGGGAATCGACGCCGAATTTTACGTGGTATATGTTGAAGTTGATTACGAGAAAAACCCCGAAGACCAGCGCACCTTGGAGCAGAATATCCGCTTCGCCGAAAATCTTTCTGCTACGGTGATTCGTCTGAAGGGCAAAGACGTCGCCAAAACTGTGGCCGAGTTCGTCCGCGAATACAAGATCACGCAAATTGTTTTTGGCCGCTCTGCCGTAAGCGGCTGGCGAAAATACATGTATCTTTCGGCGGTCCAGAGATTCCTGCGCAACGCCCCGCCGGTAGACATGCACATTGTCACGCAAGAGACCGATTGAGCATGAGCGAACCACGGCATATCCTCGTAGTAGACGATGAGCCCCAGATTACCCGCGTGCTGCGCACCACCCTTTCCACGCATGGCTATGATATGCGGGTAGCCAATGACGGCGACGCCGCGCTCGATGTGATGAAAGACTGGACGCCCGACCTGGTCATCACCGATCTTTCCATGCCCAACATGACGGGAATCGAACTATGCCGCCGGATTCGCACGCGGTCGCAGGTTCCCATCATCGTGCTTTCGGTCAAGGGCGAAGAACGCACCAAGATTGAAGCCCTTGATTCCGGCGCCGACGATTACGTCACCAAGCCTTTCAACATGAACGAGCTTCTGGCGCGCGTACGGGCACAACTGCGGCGCGTTCCAGTCTCGCCCAAGGGCGCCGCTTTGATTGAGGTGGGGGATTTCCAGATCAATCTGGAGGCGCACTCTTTGATGGTGCGCGGTGAAGAGGTGCGCCTGACCCCCAAAGAGTTCGAGCTATTGGCTTACATGGCCCAGCATCCCGGAAAAGTGATTACCCATCGGGCGCTGCTCAACGCGGTTTGGGGAGGGCAGAGCGTGCAGCAGCCGGAATATCTGCGGGTCTTCATCGGCCACCTGCGAAAAAAGATTGAGACCGAAGATTCGGGGCGCTACATCATCACCGAGCCCTGGATCGGCTATCGCTTCGATCCTGGCGAATAGAGTTTTGGGCCGTCAGCGTGAATGTAGTGACGGGCCTTGTTCCCCGATTTGAACTTCGTATCAACGGAAATGACGCGATGGCCATGGGAACGAATGAACGCCTCCAGCTTTCTCTCCCGCCTTATCAACCACTGCTTTCTTCCTCCAATGACGACCACGCTGTTCGGAACCAATATGCGCTGTAAGCATTGCTTCCGGTCACGGCAGAAATAGAGCTCTATATTGACCTGTTCTGCTTCAACGTCAGATTTAGAAACCAGCGCAAGAGAACGCTGCTTCAAGAAGTCGATGGATACCGGAGGACGATCAAGTGGAAAATGAAAGGGAACCACTTCAGCGATCACGAGCGAGATTCGGAATCCTAGGTTTCGTGCCAAATCCCGGGCAGTTCTCAACGCAGCAAGGGTTCCTTCTGGAGTAGTAAAAATAACCGTGACTCGCAGGCGAGGATCTGAGTCCGGCGAAGAAGGCTTGAGGGGCTCAAGAGAAGAATGCTCAAGTTCAACTGTCTGGAATCGCTTACTGTGTATTACAGCCACAACATCTATCAAACTAGTCTTCGGGCCGTAAACAAGTCATAAACAGTTCATAAACAATTCATCAATAATTTATTTTATAAAATAATTTATTTATAAACGGCGAGAATGATTTGAGTTCAGTGCAGTGAGCGCACGACAGGCAGGTCGGGTAGCCGCCACTCAGGGGTGCCGCGCCAAAGAAAACATGAGCACGAGAATGACGATGGGAATTATTGCCAGCATGACATAGAACAAGACAGCTTTTGGTTTGCGCAAGCGCCGCTGCTTCCAATCCTGCAGTTCGGAACGTTCGGCTATTCCTACCTGATCCAGGTGCTGCAGGTCCCAGGCAAACTCGCGGGCATTGGCGTAGCGATTCTTAGGATCGCGCTCCAGGGCGCGATAAATGACTTCCTGCAGAGCGGGACGGATTTCGGAATTGACTTCACGTGGAGGCACAGGATTATTCAAAAGACGGTCATTCATAATGGCAAGAGAACTCGGTCCCTGAAAGGGCACCTTACCGGTCAGCATCTCATAGAGCATGACGCCTAAAGCGTAGATGTCACTGCGGGCATCGCCGCGCTTGCGCCTTACCTGTTCGGGAGAGATATAGTCGGGCGTCCCCATGGTATGAGACATTCTGCCAAAGGTCAGCCGCCGCGTCCCGGCCGCACCGGCGATGCCGAAATCAATGAGCTTAATATTGTCTTCAGTATCCACCATGATGTTCTCTGGCTTCAGATCGCGATGTACGATCTCCTGCTGGTGAATGTGCTCCAACGCCTGGCAGATACCAATGGTGATTTTGATCGCCCGCTCGACTGGGAGTTTCTCTTGTTCATTGAGAATCTTGCGCAGCAGCTTCCCCTCCAGCCATTCCATGGCGATGTAGAGCCGGCTCTGTTCACCGTCGGCCATCATCTTGATCACTCGAGGATGATCCAGTTTCCGGCCGATCTCCTGCTCGCGGCGAAAGCGATCGAAAAATACGGGATCGCTTTCCACCTCGAAATGAGGGACCTTGATGGCAACCGGGTAGCCGGTGCGCAAATCGGTACCGCGAAAAATGGTCGTCATGTTGGTGCGTGCGACCATGTCTTCAATGCGGTAGTGGTCGAGCTTGTCGCCGGCCTGGGGTGAATTCACTCTGCTCAACTCCTGCGCGGAGGGTCGACTCAAAGCCATCTCGTGAACATGGAGATTTTGCGAAGCACGATTGTTCTCGGAGAATGCACTCACGGAGAATATCCATCGGCGTTCCCGAGATGGCCAAGACTACGGTAGCCCTAAGACTCTAAATGAGGCATAAACAATTCATAAAAAATTTATAAAAACCAGGAGCCATTCTGTTTCTGATTTTCTTCGATTTCAATCGCCTGGATTCCGTTTATGAATTCTTTGCGAACTCTTTACTCCCTTTTTATGACGTTCTATCTATCCTGCTATTGATGACGCCTGCATCCAATGATGAATAGGAGCGGCCTTGGAAATGACCATTCCTATTCAGTCTGAATTCAGACCTTCATCACGATACATAGAGGTATCGGCATGAGTGGAGGGCGAATCCTGATCGTTGACGACGAGCCGCAGATTCGGAGAGTTATGCGAACCACCCTTGTCAGCGAAGGCTACGAAGTTACGGACGCTCGTAGCGGCGAGGAGGCGCTGGAATTGGTCCAATCAGTCAAATTTGATCTGATGCTCCTGGATATGAACATGCCTGGCATGAACGGGGCAGAAACTTGCCGGGCGATTCGGGTCAGCTCCGATGCCGCCATTATCATGCTGACCGTCCGCAATACCCAAAAGGACAAAGTGGATGCGCTCGACGCAGGAGCCGACGATTACGTTACCAAGCCGTTCAACATGCCTGAGCTGTTGGCCCGAATACGGGCAGGGCTCAGGCGAACTACGGGATCTGCCGAGCTCGAGACTACGTGCCTGAATCTGGGGCACATTGAGATTGACTTCAGTGCGCGACAAGTCATCTCGGGTGGTGAACAGATACGGCTCACAGGAAAGGAATTCGACTTACTTTCCTATCTTGCCGCTCATCCTAATCGGACCATCACGCATCGAGAATTGTTACAAGCGGTGTGGGGCCCGGATTACGGCGGAGAGCAGGAGTATTTGCGGGTTTTTGTGAATCGGTTGCGCAAGAAGATTGAGCGGGTCCCGGCCAGTCCCAAGTATTTATTGACCGAACCCTGGGTTGGATATCGTTTGCGCGTTCCGGAGTAATTTCTTTTATGAAGTATTCACGAATCGTTTATGACTCTTTTATGTCCTGAGTTTTAGGCTGGATACCGTGGTGACCTGAATCGGGAATATCGATGCCGGCAGTGAGAGGAAATGCCGCACGTTTGGCCAGGAACTTTATGAGGTGCAGACATGCTTGATTTGTTGATGGTTTTATTTACGTTCTTGTTTTTCGCGGTCGCAATCGCCTATACGGTGGCTTGCGGCAAGCTCAAGTGAGGCCTTATGAGTCTTGAAACTATGATCATGTTGCTGGTGACTGTCTTGATGATGGTCTACCTGATGTATGCGCTAATGCGTCCGGAGAAGTTCTAATGACACCCAATGGCTGGCTTCAAATCTTATTTTTCTTTGTAGTCGTATTACTGGTGACAAAGCCCGTGGGGCTTTTTATCACCAAGGTCTTCAATCGTGAGCGGACATGGCTCGATCCGGCTCTGCGGCCGGTGGAAAAGCTGATCTACAAAATCACGCTTGTGGATGAAAACCACGATATGCGCTGGACTGAGTATTGCATCTCCATGCTGCTGTTCAGCGCGGTCTCCATGCTGTTGCTCTACGTATTTGAGCGCACCCAGCAGTGGCAGCCACTTTGGTTGAATCCGCAAAAGTTTGCTGCCGTCCCGCAGGAGCTGGCCTTCAACACCGCTGCCTCATTCGCCACCAATACGAATTGGCAGTTCTATTCCGGCGAGCAGGTCATGAGTTATCTCACGCAGATGATGGGCCTCGCCTTTCATAACTTCAAGTCGGCAGCGGTCGGAATTGCCCTCGCTATTGCGCTGATCCGTGGCATTGCTCGGCGTGAGAAAGAAACCATTGGCAATTTCTGGGTCGATACCACCCGCGCCGCCCTGTGGGTCATGTTGCCTGCGTGCATCATTTATGCTTTGCTTCTGGTACAGCAAGGCGTCATCCAGAATTTCAGGCCCTATGATACGGTCAAGGTCGTTGAGCCGCAGCAGGTTCCCCACATGGGGCAAGACGGAAAGCCGGCCGTTGGCCCTGACGGAAAACCGGTCATGGATACCGTAACCGACCAAGTCATTGCCCAGGGGCCTATCGCCTCCCAGGAAGCCGTCAAGATGCTGGGCACCAACGGCGGAGGCTTCCTCAATGCCAACAGCGCTCATCCTTTTGAGAACCCGACTCCATTCACAAACTTTCTGGAGATGCTTTCCATCTTTATCATCCCTGCGGGTCTCACCTACACGCTGGGGCGCATGACCGGCTCGCAGAAACATGGCTGGGCGGTCTTCGCGGCCATGGCGGTTCTTTTTGCCGCTGGCGTGGTCCCCGCATATTGGGCCGAATCGCAAGGCAATCCTTTGCTGCAAGGCACAAACCAGCACGTCTCCATGATGCAATCCGGCGGCAACATGGAGGGCAAGGAAGTCCGCTTCGGCATAGCGAACTCGGCTCTGTTTACAACCGTAACCACCGACGCCAGTTGTGGCGCCGTCAATGCCATGCACGATTCTTATACGCCCATCGGAGGCATGGTGCCGCTGGTGAATATCATGCTCGGCGAGGTTGTTTTCGGAGGCGTGGGCGCCGGTCTGTACGGAATTCTGCTCTTTGTTATTTTGTCGGTCTTCATCGCCGGCCTTATGGTCGGTCGCACCCCGGAATACCTGGGCAAGAAAATCGAAAGCTACGATGTGAAGATGGCTATGCTCTATGTGCTTGTTTTCCCGCTGGTGATTCTTGTGTTTGCTGGGATTTCAGCCATAACGCCCTCTGGGTTGGCGACTCTGGGCAACGGTGGACCACACGGATTGTCTGAGATCCTTTATGCGTTCAGTTCCATGGCTGGTAACAACGGTTCGGCTTTTGCCGGGCTGGGAGCCAACCGCTGGTACAACCTCGCCGGGGCATTCACCATGCTCATTGGAAGGTTCCTCATGCATGTGCCCATGTTGGCTGTGGCCGGCAGCCTCGCAGCCAAAAAAGCGGCGCCGCCATCGGCAGGCACGTTCCCGGTAACAACGCCGTTATTCACCGTGCTCCTGGTAAGCGTGATTCTCATCGTGGGTGCCTTAACGTTCTTCCCGGCGCTGAGTCTGGGGCCGATTCTCGAACACTTGCTGATGCATGCAGGAAAGACTTTCTAAGAGGACTCTTATGTCGACGAAACAAAGCAAATCCAGATCATTGTGGGACGCGAAGATTATTCGTCAGGCGCTGATTGACTGCTTCGTCAAACTGAATCCAAAGGTCATGATGCGCAATCCGGTAATGTTCGTGGTCGAGGTTGGCAGCGTTATTACTTCCATCCTGCTGTTTCGAGATATCTCGCGACATAGCCAGGCGTTTGGTTTCGATCTGCAAATTACCTTGTGGCTTTGGTTTACCGTGCTGTTTGCCAACTTCGCCGAAGCCATGGCGGAAGGCCGGGGCAAAGCCCAGGCCGAGACGCTGCGTAAAGCTAAATCGGAGACTATTGCGAACAGGATTCTGCCCGATGGACGCATTGAGCAGGTGCCCGGCTCCAAGCTTCAATTGGGGGATTTGGTTCAGGTTGCCGCCGGAGAAATGATCCCCGGCGACGGCGATGCAATCGAAGGTGTGGCTTCGGTCGATGAATCTGCTATTACCGGCGAATCGGCGCCCGTGATCCGCGAAGCCGGCGGTGATCGTTGCGCTGTCACGGGCGGCACCCGCGTTCTTTCCGACCAGATCAAAGTAAAAATCACCGCCAATCCGGGCGAAACTTTTCTCGACCGCATGATCGCCCTGGTGGAAGGCGCCGAGCGGCAGAAGACCCCCAATGAAATTGCTCTCAACATCCTCCTGGCGGGACTCACGATAGTCTTTCTGCTCGCCGTGGTGACACTGCAGCCGTTCGCGATCTATTCAGGTTCCCCGCAGACCGTCTTTGTTCTGGTTTCACTTCTGGTTTGCCTCATTCCTACGACCATTGGCGGTCTTCTTTCCGCCATTGGAATCGCCGGTATGGATCGCCTGGTCCAGCATAATGTACTGGCCATGTCTGGCAGAGCAGTCGAAGCCGCTGGCGACGTGGATACGCTTCTGCTGGACAAAACCGGAACGATTACTCTCGGGAACCGGCAGGCAGCCGAGTTCATTGCCGCGCCTGGCGTCAGCAATGACCAGCTTGCCGATGCCGCTCAGTTTTCCTCGTTGCCCGATGAGACTCCCGAAGGCCGCTCCATCGTGGTATTGGCCAAGGAGAAATACGGCTTGCGCGGCCGTGATCTTGCCGATAACCCGGTGGAATTTGTTCCTTTCAGCGCAACCACTCGCATGTCAGGGGTGAACTTTGATGGGCGCATGATTCGCAAAGGGGCCGCGGACGCAATTGAGCGGCTGCTCAAAGAGAATGGGGGCTATTTTCCGCAAGAACTGCGGGCGACAGTGGAGACCATTGCCCGTTCTGGAGGCACGCCGCTGGTGGTCGCTGAAAACGGCCGCGCGCTGGGGGTAATTCACCTGAAAGACATTGTCAAAGGAGGCATACGCGAGCGCTTCGCCCAGCTTCGCGCCATGGGCATTCGCACCGTGATGATTACCGGCGACAATCCGCTCACCGCTGCCGCTATCGCCCAGGAAGCGGGGGTCGACGATTTTCTGGCGCAGGCCACTCCTAAAGACAAGATGGACCTGATCAAAAAGGAACAGGCTCAGGGAAAACTTGTCGCCATGACCGGCGACGGCACCAATGACGCGCCTGCTCTCGCGCAGTCTGATGTTGGTGTGGCTATGAACACCGGCACCCAGGCGGCGAAAGAAGCCGGCAACATGGTTGACCTCGATTCGAACCCGACCAAGCTGCTGGAGATCGTCGAAATCGGTAAACAATTACTGATGACCCGGGGTTCGCTCACCACGTTTTCTATCGCCAATGATGTGGCTAAGTACTTCGCCATTATTCCGGCGATGTTTGCGGGGACGTTCCCCGTGCTGAATGCGCTGAACATCATGCACCTGGCAACGCCTGAATCCGCTATTTTGTCAGCCGTTATCTTCAATGCTCTTATTATCATCGCGCTCATTCCGTTGGCGCTGCGCGGAGTCAAATACAAAGCCATGAGCGCAGAGGCGCTGCTGCAACGCAATCTGTGGATTTATGGCGTTGGCGGAATCATTATCCCTTTTGTCGGAATCAAGATCATTGATGTAGTCATTCGTGCAGTTGGGTTAGCCTGAGCGGAGGAATTATGAAAAAAAATCTTGTTATAGCTATTCTCTATACTGTAGTCACAACTGTGGCTTTTGGGATTGTCTATCCTTTGATCGTTACCGTATTAGCCCAGGCGCCAATGAAGGACAAGGCGAACGGCCAGTTAATCACCAAAAATGGTGTTGTGGTGGGTTCTCGCATTATCGGCCAGACATTTACTGGCGCGAGTTACTTTCATAGCAGGCCATCGGCCGCCGGCAACGGATACGATGCCACCAACTCCGGCGGAACTAACTATGGGCCTACCAACCAGAAGCTGGTGGACCGCGTAAAAGGCGACGTCGCCACCTTGCAGGCTGAAAATCCGGGCAAAGCTGTGCCTATTGACCTGGTCACCACTTCGGCATCAGGCCTTGATCCGCACATTACCCCTGCTGCCGCCGAGTTCCAGCTCCCGCGTGTGGCCAAGACTCGCGGGATCGCTGAAGATCAGCTTCGCACGCTGATCCAGCAGCATACTGAAGACCGTCAGTTTGGGTTCTTCGGTGAGCCGCGCATCAACGTGCTCGAGCTGAATCTCGCATTAGACGAGAAATATCCCTTAAAGAGCGCCGCCCTATCAAAATGAATTCAATCTGTTCCGGTGACCAACCCGCTGGCTTGTCTCCGTTTTTTACGAGGGGTTGCCGTGTGAACGTCAAGGCCATGCCGCTCAGCGAGCGCGAACTGCGGCGGTCTTACCGCATACGAGTCACGGTCTTTGCCCTTTGCGCCCTCGTGACCCTGGTAGTTCTGGGTGCGCTTTATGATGCGATTCAAACCTTAGGCCGCCTGGAAGCGGTGGAACGCGAACGCGACCAATGGCAACGTCCAACTGACGTGATCCGGGAATTGAATCTCAAAGAAGGCAATGTCGTAGTAGATTTGGGGTCTGGCGTCGGATACTTCGCACTGAAGCTGTCACCTGTGGTCGGCAAGTCAGGTAAGGTTTTGCCGGTAGACATTCTCAAATTCCCATTGTCTGTGTTGCGGACCAGGGCCTTGATAAATGGACAGCACAATATTGATGTCGTTCTTGGAGAACCAGACGATCCGCACCTGCCCAATGGAAGTGTCGATGCAGTATTGATCGCCAACACTTACCATGAGCTAACAGATCCAAAAGTGATTCTGGATCACGTGTTCCAGTCACTCAAGCCGGGCGGACGGTTAGTCATCCTCGACCGCGGGCCACGCTCGGAGAATGGGGAATCCCGTTCAGATGAAGCGGAGCATCACCATATCCCTCCCGCTTTGGTTGAAGCTGAAATTCGAGGCAGTGGATTCCAGATCGTCAAGCGAGAGGACCTTTTTATTGACCAGCCCGGTGACGATCAACTGTGGTGGCTCATCGTTGCGCGTAAACCGGAACTGGTATCCAAGTAGTCTTTCAATTTTTGTTCGGCGCGGACACAATCCTAGTGGCAGTTTCCGCTGCCGGAATCCTTGAATGTCTTACCCTCTTCCGGAACAAACTCCCAATCATAACTTTTGGCGTGCAGGGTCAGCTTCAACACTCCATAGGTATCGGCGTTTCTGGCTTCGCTATTAGGTTTCGTATCACCGAATACGCGATGGCTGTTCTTGCCGCCGCTTCCCACCACAAACTCCCTGATACCGCGTGCATTGTCCAGCTTGCCATCCGGATCTTGTGGTGCGAAGCGCTCGTAGTCATGATCGTGTCCATTGATGACAATGTCCGCATTGGCGGCGTAGAGGTCTTGCCAGAAGGGTTTCATCTCAGGGTCGTTGCCGTGCGCTTTTCCCGAACTAAATAACGGATGGTGCCAGTAGGCCACGGTGCACGCCGTCGAATGCTGCGCCAAATCCTGCCTCAACCATTGTTCTTCAGCAGAACCGGCGGCGCATCCGCCCGGCAACTCGGAGCAGTTGCTGTTGATAACAATCACGTGCCACGCTCCCAGATCGTAGCTGTAATAGCCCTTTTTCGGATCGCCGGCAGCCGCGCCAAAGTAATTGAAGTAAGGTGTAGCGTTGCCGGCATGAAATTCGTGATTTCCAGGAGAAGGCCGCGTGCGGGCCTTATGCCGTCCCCAGGTCGGCCCGTAGCAGTTGGCAAATTGTTCGGCGGAGCCATCCGGGTAGGCAAGATCTCCGGCGACAAAGACTGTGCCCGGAATGGAATCCAGCAGTTTGGCTGTGGCTTTAGCGCCTGCCAGATCGTCGCAACTGGCTACATCGCCCGCGCCTACCAGGATTACATCTGAGCCAGTAGATGAAGGTATGCTTGTCGTGGCTGTACCGGTGCCCGAGGCTGCCAGCACTCTGGCTGTCTCGTTTTGTTCATGTGATCTCTGGCAGGCCGCACTCAGGCAAATCATGCAGCACGCGCAGACCACAATCGTAGTTTTCATCCAATGAAACATAGGTATTGAACCGAACCTTACTCGGCGAGACAAACCAGGATTTTACACGCAATGGACTAAGGGGCAGTTTATGAAAGCCGTGTTACGATCAGGTGAATAGTCTGTTAAGGTCTGATGAATTGGCCCGCGTCTTTCCTACTTGCGCCAATTCAGCTAAAATTTTGGTTCTTTCCTGAACTACAAGTTGTCTAATTTGTACGAGTTCTGATCGTCATTGATTATCAAAGTCTTGGTGGCACGAATGCCCGGAGGCATGGGTTGATCTCTCGCGCTGATCGGCTGCGAATCACAATTTTTCTTCTGCTGTTAACCTGTTGCGCGCTTTCGCAACCTGCTTCGGTCGAGTTGCGTCCCCGATTCCTGCCGCAGGATACCGGCGCTCCCGGTCTGGATCAGGCGCTCAGAAAACTCAAAACCACCGCGCGTCTGCTGCAAACCACGGCGCATCCTGACGATGAAGATGGCGGCACGCTGACTATGCAGGCGCGGGGTAGGGGAGCCGAAGTCATGCTGATGTCGCTGACCCGCGGTGACGGCGGACAGAACAAGACCGGCAGCAACCTGTTCGATGAGCTGGGCGTGTTGCGCACTCTGGAGCTGCTCGAAGCTGCCCGCTACTATGGTGTTGATGTTCGCTTCAGCCGCGTCGCGGACTTTGGATACTCCAAAACTGCCGAGGAAACCTTCCAGAAATGGGGAGGCCACGAGATTGCCCTGGCCGATATGGTGCGCGTGATTCGCGAATTTCGCCCGGACGTCGTTGCCTCCGACTGGTCGGGGACGCCCAGCGACGGCCACGGACACCACCAGGCCAGCGGCATCTTAACGCCTGAAGCCGTGCAAGCCGCCGCCGATCCCAGTCGCTTTCCCGAGCAGATCAAAGAAGGATTGCTGCCCTGGCAGGTAAAAAAACTTTATATTCGCACGCGAAGCAGCGAAGACTACACCGTGCGCTTTGAAACGGGAAAGGTTGATCCCGATTTGGGCACTTCTTATGCGCAGATTGGGATTGAAGGATACAGCCACCAAAAATCACAGAACGCTTCTCTTTTCTCAGCGAGACCCGGCCCCAATTATCGAATGTACAAGCTGGTGCAATCCGTATTTTCCAACCGGCCCGACGTGGACAAACGTGAAGAAGATTTTTTCGATGGCATCGATACTACGCTCACAGGCCTTGTGAGCCGCCTGGGAAAGGAAGAATCGCAGGTGCTGTTCCTGCTGCCCGCATTAAAGGAAATTGAGGCCAATGTCGATCAGACGGTTGCCACCCGCTCTCCTGAGCCATTGTTGGCTGCAGGGGAAGAACTCAACAAGCTTATTCCCCAGGTGGAGCAGTCACATCTTTCCGTTGCAACCAAACAGGATTTGCTGCTGAACCTCAGGACAAAATCTCGGGAGTTCGAAGATGCATCTCGCTTGGCTTTGGGGCTCAATTTTCAAGTCTCTCGCGATGTGCCCTTGCAATTGCTGGTGCCCGGTCAAAGCGTCAGACTCACCGCTCGCTTGCAGAACAATGGCAAGCGCCAGATTACGGTGAAGCAGATTGCTCTGGATTTGCCCGAAGGTTGGCAACAGAAAACTGCGCCTGAATCCGCCAAAATGTTGTCGCCCGGTGAGTCAGCCAGCGTTGAGTTTACGGTGGCCGTGCCGGCCAACGCCGAGATTACCCGTCCTTACTGGCATCGTAACGAGCCCGACAAAGAAAATATTTTTACCATTGACGATCCCCGCTATCAGACGCTTCCATTGCCGCCGCCTCCGGTACGCGCGCACGTAGCTTACGAGTTTTCCGGAAAGGCCGGTGTTGTTCATACAAACGCCAGCGCTCAGGTAAATGGCAAGGATACGGATCTGACCGTCGTACCGGCGTTTTCGGTGCTCATGCAGCATGCCACCGCGGTAATTCCAGCAGGCAAGAAATCAGCGATGGATGAAGACGTAATCGTTCGCAGTAACCTCTCAACCCCAGCAGAAGCAATCGTGCGCCTGCAAGTTCCCGGCGGCTGGCATGCGAATCCTGCATCGCAGAAAGTCGTGTTCAATAAAGCCGGGGAGGAGAAGACCGCGCACTTTGAACTCGAGCCTGAAGCTCCGAGTGAGACTCGCACCCAGATCAGCGCCGAGCTGGAATACAAAGGCAGAAAATATGACGAAGGGTTCAGCGTAGTCACGCGCGACGACATTGCGGCCTTCTACTACTATCAGCCTTCAATTCAGAAGATCAGCGTGGTCAAAGTCGCTCTACCGGAGAACCTCAAGATCGGCTATATAGAAGGCGCGGGTGATGATATTTTGCCCTCGCTGCAACAGCTTGGCCTCAACGCGCGGCTGGTCAGCCCGGATGAACTGAAGAGCGGCGATCTGAACCAATATGGCGCCATCGTTCTCGGCATACGTGCCTACGACACTTGCGAAGACGTAAGAAAATATAATCAGCGTCTGCTTGATTTTGTGAGCCAGGGCGGCACCCTGCTGGTGCAAAATAATTTTGACGTGGACACCTTCAACGCCGGCAGGTACACGCCTTATGCCGCGCAGCTTGGCCGTCAGCGAGTAAGCGTGGAAGAAGCCCCGGTTGAGATGCTGGCGCCGCAAGACGCAATCTTTAATTTCCCTAACAAAATAACAGCACATGATTTCGACGGATGGATCCAGGAGCGGGGCATAAACTTTATGGCGCAGTGGGATGACAAGTTCCAGCCGCTCCTGGCCTCGGGTGACCCTGGCGAGACTCCGCTCAAGGGCGGATTGCTGCAGGCCAGGGTAGGCAAGGGAACTTACATTTATACCGGCTACGCATTCTTTCGCCAGTTTCCCGCCGGTGTGCCGGGCGCGATCAGGCTCTATGTGAATATTCTGTCCGCAGGGCATCAGCCCTGACAGATACCTCAAAATGACACAACCATCGGAACTCAGGCGCGACATCGGGGTCCTGAGCGCAACCGCGCTGAACATGATTGACATGATCGGCGTGGGGCCGTTCATTACTATTCCGCTCATTATCAGCGCGATGAGCGGCCCGCAGGCCATGCTGGGCTGGGTTCTCGGAGCCGCGCTGGCCATGTGCGACGGCATGGTGTGGGCCGAGCTGGGAGCCGCCATGCCGGGGTCGGGCGGCTCGTATCGTTACTTGAAAGAGATTTATGGGCCCAAAATGGGAAAGCTGTTTTCGTTTCTCTTCGTCTGGCAGCTGTCTTTCAGTGCGCCGCTTTCTATCGCAACCGGATGCATAGGTCTGGCGTTGTATACCTCTTATTTGTTTCCCGCGCTGGCGCCTGCCTGGATAGAGCGCGCGTTTTCGCTTACCCTGCCACTGCTCGGGGCCATGCAAATACGTCTCACGGCGAACGGCGCAACTTGCGTGGCCATTGCCGCCTGTCTGCTGGCGCTAATTCTGCTTTACCGCCGTATTGCAATCGTGAGCAGGCTTTCCCTGATGCTATGGATCGGAGTGCTGGGAACCATCGCCTGGGTCATCATTACCGGCCTCACTCATTTCAGCGCTGCCCGGGCCTTTGATTTTCCTCCGCATGCGTTTCATCCGGATCGAGGATTCCTGGCGGGTTTGGGAGCGGCGTTGCTGGTGGCGGCCTACGATTATTGGGGCTACTACAACGTCTGTTTTTTGGGGGATGAGGTCAAAGATCCAGCGCGCACCATTCCCAAAGCGCTGATCTATTCGGTTGCCGCCGTGGCAGCGATTTATATCGTGATGAACATCAGCATCCTCGGCGTCATACCCTGGCGTGAGCTGGATGCAGCGGCAAAATCGCAAACCCATTTCTACGTGGTCTCCACCATGATGGAAAGAGTCTATGGCCACTGGGCGGGAGTGCTGGTCGCGCTTCTCATTATGTGGACAGCGTTTGCCTCCGTCTTCTCGCTCTTGCTGGGATACTCTCGCGTGCCTTATGCCGCTGCCGCGGACGGTAACTACTTCACTGTATTCAGGCGCGTTCATCCCGTGCACCGGATTCCACATGTTTCGCTGCTGGCGCTGGGCGCAGTTGCTGTGCTGTTTTGTTTTTTGCGGCTGGCCGATGCTATTGCCGCCCTGGTGGTCATTCGGATCATCATTCAGTTCCTGGTGCAAGCCGTAGGATTGCTGCTCTGGCGCAGCCGTAATCCTGCAGCTCCGCGGCCATTTCGCATGTGGCTCTATCCGATTCCCGCATTGCTCGCCATCGCTGGATTTCTATATGTCCTGATTGCCCGCAGGAATTTTGCCAGGGAATTGCGCTATGCTGTCGCGATCATTCTGGCTGGCCTGGTTGTTTTCCTGATCCGTTCCTGGAAAAACCGCGAGTGGCCCTTTGGTACCGCCGGGGGAAAAGTTAAGCCGAAACAGATTCCGGCTGCTCACTAAGCTACACTTCGAACGTCCTAACTGTTTGCACCCAAGGAGGATTTCAACATGAAAAATGCCGTGATTGCGATCTTGTTCTGCCTGATATTAATTGCCGGAGCAATGGCCCAGGAGAAACCAAAAGACACATCAAAAGAGCAGCCCGCAGCCGCTTCGCAGCCTGCGACCCCGCCGCCTGCCGCATCACAACCCACGATCGCAATGGTGCTGGACCGCCAGCTCAGCAATCTGGAAAAGGACTTTGTCCCCGCAGCTGAGGCCATGCCGGAAGATAAATTTAATTTTGCCCCGAGCAATGGCGAATTCAAAGGGGTGCGCACTTTTGCCCAGCAGGTGCGGCATGTGGCCGCTACCAATCTTGTTGTCTCCGCCGGCCTGTTGCAGGAAAAGCCCCAGGTTGATCCTTCACTGGACAACGGCCCTGAAGATGTCAAAAGCAAGGATGACATTGTAAAGTTGCTCAAGGAATCTTTTGCACTGGCCCACAAAGCGATTGCCACTATCAACGAAAAGAACGTGACCGAGATGGTGCCGAACCCCTGGAATCCAGAGCGCAAAGTCTCGCGGCTCGGCTTGGCGACTCTGATGACCGCACACAGCTTTGATCATTACGGACAAATGGTCGAGTACCTGCGCATGAACGGAATTATTCCGCCCGCAAGCCGGAAATAAAACATGGTGTAATGTCGCGATCTACCTGACGCTGCTGTCAATTTGCGGTTCCGTGGATGGACCCCTGAATGCTAGCAAGCTATCCAGCAGGCTCTTGGGGCTCTTCTCCGCCAGCACCAGCCTGCGGTTTTCGGGCATGAGAAAGCCTTCGTGCATGGCGTGGTCGAAGAGCGCCAGCAGGGATTGGTAATAATTCTCTACATTCAGAAGTCCGCAGGGTTTCCGGTGTATTCCGAGTTGCGACCAGGTGAGCACCTCGCAGAATTCTTCGAAGGTGCCAAATCCGCCTGGCAGAGCGATGAAGCCATCAGAAAGGTCAGCCATCAGCGCCTTGCGCTCGTGAATGGAGCGCACCACGCGCAAATCCTGCAATCCCTGATGGGCCAGTTCGCACTGAACCAGGGCTTCGGGGATGATCCCGGTCACATGGCCTCCTTTTTCAAGGACTGCATCGGCTATGGTTCCCATTAGCCCTACCTTCGCGCCGCCGTAGACCAATCCAATACCGCGTGCGGACAGCAGGTGTCCCATTTCCATCGCAGCTTTGCGGTAAGACGCGTGGCGTCCCAGGTTAGAGCCGCAGAACACGCAGATTCGCTTCATCAAGACGCGTCCGCGAGTCTAAGTTTTTTCAACAACTCCTTGAATCTTGGATCAGGCCGGACAAAATCGAAATAACAATTCACCTTAAGCTGGATCATCATGCTTGATCGCTGGTCATACGCCTTTTGCAGATACTCCAGTGTCTTCTCTTTGTCTCCCAGCGAGGCATAACCGGCCGCTATCAGAAAAGGCGATTGCTCTGTTTCGATACCATGCTTGATGTCATAGGTCCTGGCCTCTTCGTAGCCGCTGCTTTTATAGATTTTCATCAGTGTGTCGGCGGCATCGTTCTCACGGCTCAGCGCCAGCATTTCGCGCCGCTCTTCGATAGCTCGGGCATAGTCCTTTTTATGCTCATAGACAATGACCAGTCCATCGTGGGCATAGAGAAAATTTGGATCCAATTCCAGACACTTCTTCATGGCAGGTTCGGCCAGGTCATATTGACCCGAAAATAAATAAAGCCAGGCCAGGCTTGAGGCCACCCGCGCTGAAACCGGATCAAGCGCCATGGCCGCTTTCGCTTCGCGCGCAGCAGCATCGATATCTCCCACTGCGCGATAGTAGGAAAGAATGCGCAGATGAGCATCAGGATCGTTGGGGCTGAGTTCTAATGCTTTTTGCAATTCGTTATGCGCTGCCGGCCAATCCCAGTCGTAGTTCAGCAAGATCGTTCCCAGAACGCCATGGGCGTGGGCCAGGGAGGCATCGATCTCCAGCGCCTTTTCGGCCATGCTTTTCGCTTTAGGCATGGCAACATCTGGCGGAGAAATGCCGACCGAGGCCAGCGCCGTGTAGCAATCGGCCATGCCGGCATAAGCATCTGCATACTCGGCATCTATTTGAATGGTTTGCTCGAAGAAATCGCAGCTTTTCTTAAAGCTCTCAGGGTTCCACTGGAAAAAGAAGTACCGGCCTTTCAGGTAGGCTTCGTAGGCCTCAGGTGGCGGAACATGCGTTCTTGCGACTAACTGCTGCGCCTGCTCCGGCGTCAGGTTGATGCGGACCTTTTGGGCAATAGCGCGCGCCAGATTGTCTTGCACGCTGAGAATATCTTTGACTTCGCTGTCGAAGCTCTCGGCCCACAGGTGCTGGTCTTTGCGGGCGTCAATGAGCTGCGCTGTAATGCGTACTTTGTTTCCGATGCGTGTGACCGAACCTTCAACTATTGCTTCAACTTTCAGGTCTTTGGCAATATCCGGCAAGGATTCGCGCGCATCCTTATAGCGCATGACCGAGGTACGAGAACTGACCCTCAGGTCCGGTACTTTGGCCAGGTCAGTGGTCAACTCTTCTGTAACTCCGTCGGCAAAATAATCCTGCCCCGAGTCTCCAGAGAGGTTTTGCAACGGCAGCACTGCTATGGAATTGAAAGGATGGCCCACATCTCGCCATTGTGCCCACCTTTCATGCAGCGTGGGATAAAGCGCCAACACGGCCACCAGGAGCGCCAAAAGCGATGCGGCATAAATGGTCCAACGGCGCCCAGATTGCGGCTTGGAAGACAGGCTCTCTGGAGCCGGCGTCGCAACCGTCTTGTCAGCAATTGCAGGCAGGCCCTGTTTGGCCGGAAGAATTGCCTTTTCTACAGGTGCATCCGGTGGTGCGCCCACCACTGCGGCGAGAAAGCGATATCCGACCCGGGGAAGGGTCTCAATGAAGCGAGGGCTGGCTGGATCATCGTTCAAGATCGCCCGTAACTTGGCAATGGCCTTGTTCAACCCCAAATCAAAATCAACAAATGTGTCCCCTGGCCATATTTTTCCCTGCAATTCCTGCCGGGTGACCACTTGTCCGGGCTTTTCCAGCAGGGTAGCCAGCACTTGAAAGGGCTGTCGCTGGATGCTGATCTTGGTCCCAAATTTGCGCAACTCGAAGGTGCGCAGGTCAGCCTCGAAGACCGCGAAACGCAATACACGTTGCCCCGGAACCGGGCTTTGCAGAGGAGCTGCCATTGGGAGAAAAGTCTAACATTCCTCGCTGGCGACAGAAAACGGGAAAATACAATTTCGGGAATGTTTTAAATAAAGACCTTTGTAATCAATAGCTTGAATGGGAATACGCATTCCTCTCCCGGAGCATTGACCATTCCAGGTGCAAGGATTTACAACCAGCATATTGTCAGTGAATTGGGGAAGGAAGTAAACGTTTGGCCGATACAGGCATACCTGGATCGGCCAACGTTTCATAAGCAGGCAAATGAGCGAAATCCGTTCCGCGATGTTCACAATCTGCCTTCGTCTAGCGGGCTTTTTTCTTGCTATGGCTATGAAATTTCGCTCACAACCGTCAGAAGGCGTCAGCGTGATCGAAGCCCAGTGCTTAAAGACGTAATTCCGGATTCCAGCAGAAAATCTTATGAAGTCGTCCATATTGTCCGCCAATTTCAGGCTGATTCTAATTTTCATAACCGCAGTAATTCCTTTCCTGTCTACGACCAGCCAGGCCGGCGGGTTTCAGCCCGCCGTTCCTTATACGGTGGGTTCGTTTCCTTCTTTTGTCGCGGTCGGCGATTTCAATGGAGACGGGAGTCCAGATTTAGCGGTAGAAAATTTTGGCGGCACGATCAGCGTTTTCACGGGCAATGGAAATGGGACTTTTCAGCCAGCCACAAATTACACTGCGGCCTCTCCTGGTGGCATCGTTGTTGCCGACTTCACGGGAGATGGAAAGCCTGACATAGCGACCGCCGACTATTTTGGCGGCAAAGTTAGAATTCTCATCAACAATGGCTCCGGTGCGTTCCCCACGAATATGGAATTTACCGCCGGGACTGGTCCCGTTTATATTGCGGCCGGAGATTTTAACGGTGATGGCAAACCGGATTTAGTAGTAGCCAATTCTTCCACCAACGAAGTCAATGTATTGCTGAACACCACCACAGGTGGCATCTTGAGTTTCTCTGCTCCAACTCCATACACGGTAGGAACGGCGCCATTTTTTGTAGGCGTCGCCGACGTGAACGGCGACGGAAAGCTCGACCTTATTACTGCTAACAGCTCCAGTAATGACGTAAGTGTTTTGTTGGGGAACGGCAACGGCACATTTGCCCAAGCCTCCAACTTTCCGGCGGGGCCGGCGCCAAGTTCTGTAGCAGCCGGAGACTTCAATGGCGACGGCAAAGTCGACTTGGCCGTTACTAACTACGGGCCTTCTACCGTAACCATTCTGCTGGGAAATGGCACCGGAACCAGTGGAGGTTTTCAGTTATCGAGCACTATTAGCGTAGGGACGAATCCTAATTCCATAGCCGCGGTTGATTTGAATGGTGGGGGAAAACTGGACCTGGTTACTGCCAACTACACAGATGGAAGTGTGAGCGTCTTGCTGGGGCACGGCGATGCTACTTTTCAGGCTGCTGCTCCGTACGCCGCTGGATCGAGTGCAAATTTCCTGGCCGTTGGCGATTTCAATAAGGATGGGGTCCCCGATTTAGCCGTAGTCAACGATAATGCCAGCGGCAACATACCGGCGACAAATACAGTCAGCGTTCTGCTCGGCAACGGCCTCTTCGCTTTCCACACTGACTTTGCCGCTGGAGCCAATCCCATTGCCGTAGTCGCAGGCGATTTTAGCAAAGATGGAAATCAAGACGTAGCGGTTGCCGATAACGGCGGCAACGGCATAAGCGTCCTGCTGGGAAATGGCGCGGGGGGCTTGGGTGCTGCTAATCCTTTTGCTACTGGCGCGGGCCCATTTGATATAGCCATTGGCGATTTCAACAATGATGGTAACCCTGATCTTTTTGTAGCTAATTTTACCGGCAGTTTTGCGACGCCTCTGCGCGGTGTTGGCGATGGAACCTTCGCGGTAAAATCCGGAGTTTTCGATAGCAATACCTTCAATCCTGCTGATGCGGCACTTGCCGACTTCAACGGCGATGGCAAGCTGGATGTCGCCATGGTCGAGAATGGCAACAACAAAGTCAGTGTCTTCCTGGGCAAAGGCGATTTCACATTTCCCATGAATGCTGATTACGCCGTTGGCGCAAACCCTATTTCCATTGCCGCGGGCGACTTCAACGGCGATGGCAAGCCCGACCTGGTGGTTGCCGACCTGAATGGCGCAGCCGGCGCCAATCTCAGCGTGTTGTTGAATAAAGGCGATGGTACTGGGGTCTTCCTTCCTGCCGCTTCCTACGGTGCTGGAACCAACCCTAATGAGGTGCAGGCAGGCGATTTTAATGGCGACGGCAAATTGGATATCGCAGTCGCTAACTTCGGCAGCAACAATGTCAGTATCCTTTTGGGAAATGGCGATGGCACCTTCCAACCCGCGCATAACTTTGCCGCCGGGAGCAATCCCGCTGCGCTCGTAGTCGCCGATTTTAATGGCGATGGAAAACTGGATTTAGCTGTGGCCAATTATGGCAGCAATGACGTGAGCGTGCTTCTGGGCAAGGGCGACGGAACCTTCAATCCACAAACCCGGTATGCGGCAGGCTCTTTGCCCAATTCCATCGCTGCCGCTGACTTTAACAACGATGGTGCCCTCGATCTGGTCGTCGCCAATAAAGGCGGAAACGTAAGTATCCTCTTGAATCGCGCTGGAACCACAGGCACCTCTTCCAGCTCTGCGAATCCGTCGCTCTTATCGCAAAGCGTGACCTTCACTGGCGCAGTTGCAGCCAATATTGCAGGATCAGGCGCCCCGACCGGCACGGTCACATTCAAAGAAGGCGCCACCGTGCTGGGATCGGGCCCGCTCGATGGCTCCGGCCATGCCACCTTCGCGACCTCTGCACTCTCGTTGGGAACCCACGTGATCACGCCCCTTTATTCTGGTGACCTGAGCTTTGTTTCACACACCCTGCCGGCCATTACTCAAGTCGTGAATGTGGGCACCCTCACGGCGCTGGTGAGCAGTCAGGACCCATCCGGGGATGGGCAAAGTGTGACTCTCACGGCAACCGTTACCCCATCCGCAGGCAACAGCATTCCTACGGGAACTGTGACTTTCCTGCAGGGAGCATCTCCTATCGTCAATTGCACGAATGTGGCTCTGGACAACACCGGAACGGCGCAGTGCATTACTCCCGCCCTGACCGTGGGCACCTACACCTTTAAGGCCAGCTATCCTGGCGACGGAAATTTTTTGAGCAGCCTCTCGCCGCCCCTGACCCAGGCTGTAGAGTTCTCAAGTTCTACATTTGTGTCTTTATTTGATTCTAATTCGAGTTGCTGCGCAGCCATCTACGCTCTGAAGTTTCGCCAGAGAATTGCTATTTTTTCATCGCTGACTTTTGAAAATGGTGGACCGGTGCCGGTTGGCACAGTCACGTTCTACCTCGATGGCAAGCCTTTTGGCTCATCGGTGTCTTTGGACGGGGCCTCGCATAACCAGGTCGTGCAGATTATCTCCCAGCAACCCAACCAGCTTACGCTTGGACAACATACAATCACGGCGACCTACAGCGGCGACGGAAATTACGCCGGCAGCACCTCAGGCCCGCAGCCGTTTACCCGCGTGCTGCGCCCTCATTAGGACGAAACCGCTTTCAAATTGTTCTCGCGGAACATTCTGAACTAACACTGAGTACTGAGGACCGAGTGCCGAGTACTGCTTTTCAGCGCCTGTTGTAATTCCTGCATGTTCGTTTCCGTGGTCAGGTAGCTGATGATCATCAGGCGGATCACGCTGCGCCCGTTCACCGTAGTGAGCGAGATCCAGCGTTTGCCGTCGCGGGTTATCTCGTCTACAACCGCCGCGTTGGCAGCGGCAACTTCCGTCTCGGTTTTGCCTTTGACACGCAGGTTCAGGATCGGCAACTTCAGCGGCGCGGCTAGTTCATAAGTCTCCGATTGTTTTACCCAGGCGGCGAAATCGTCTGCCATCTGCAACTGGCGATCGATCAGTTGCTCGTAGGCTTGCCGGCCATGCACCCGCAGGGTCAGCCACAGCTTGAGCGAATTCATGCGTCGCGACCATTGCACGCTGACCTTGAAGTTATCAATCAGCGGAGCGCCGGCCATCCTGGGCATGTAAGGCGTTGAAACTCCGAAAGCGCGTTGCAGCAGCTCCGGACGCGAGGTCAAAATCACTCCCGCAGCAAACGGCATGGCCAGCCACTTGTGCGGATCGATTGTGACCGAATCCGCCAGTTCAATGCCGCTCACCAGGTGCCGGTGCCGGTCGCTGAAGATCGCGGCCGCGCCGTAGGCGCCATCCACATGCAGCCATAGCTCATGCCGCCGGCAAATTTCCCCAAGCGCAACCATGTCGTCAATAGCTCCGGAGTTGGTGGTCCCGGCCGTAGCCACGACGCAGAACGGTCTGAGCCCGGCGCGCTTATCTTCCTGGATGGCGGCTTCCAGCTTTTGCACATCCATTTCTACCTTATCATTCACTGGAAGGCGGCGTATGGCTTTGCGCCCAAGTCCCAGAAGCCCTGCAGATTTGTCGAGCGAGTGATGCGCCTCCTGCGAGGCATAGAACACCGGCTGCGCCCCAATCGATGCGATGCCATCTTCAACTGTTTGCGGAAAATGTGCAGCCAACGCCAGGGCCAGCGCGCTGAAGTTGGCCTCGTTCCCGCCGCTGGTGAAAGTTCCGTCGAAAGGACGGTCCCAGCCTACGCGTTCGCCGATCCAGCGCACGGTTTCGTTTTCTATCTTTGAGGCCAGTTGCGAGCGCGCCAAAGTTGCAAGCTGCGGATTGAGCGCCGCCACCAGCATCTCGGCCAGCACCGCCATGTACGTAGGTGCAGGGTTCATCAGGCCGAAGTAGTTGGCGCTGGGAACGTGGAAGCCTTTGTCAATCAGCTCATGGCAAATCTCATCGAGCACGGCTTCTGCATTTTCCCCGATCTCCGGCATCTGATCGCGCAACTCGCCAAAGCTGCGCTGTTCGAGAGGGAGTTGTACAGACCGGTTATTCAGGGAAGAAAAGTATTCGTTGATGCGGTCCACCAGCTTGTAACCAAGCTGCCGCCGCTTGTCCGCATCAAACTGGAACTGCGTAGAGTCAAATCCCATGGTAGCGCCGGCGTCCCGCCGGCCGTCGTGCGGGCATCTTGCCCGCACGTTATTAGATATTGTAGAGCGCTAACAGACGCGATTTATTCAACTTCCTGCTCAGCGCTCTCCTGCTTCCTCTCTGGCCGCAGCAGAGGAAACAAAATCACATCACGAATCGACCGTGAGTCGGTCAGCAGCATAGTCAATCGGTCAATGCCGATGCCTTCTCCGCCGGCGGGCGGCATGCCATAAGCCAGGGCGCGGATGTAGTCTTCATCCATGGCATGGGCTTCTTCATCCCCACGTGCGCGCTCGCCAAGTTGCTGTTCGAAGCGGCGGCGTTGCTCCTCAGGATCGTTGAGTTCGCTGAAGGCGTTGCCGATCTCGAGGCCCCCGGCAAAAACTTCAAAACGCTCCACCCAGTCGGGCTCATCGCGTTTGTTTTTGGAAAGTGGCGAAATAGCCACAGGAAAGTCATAAAGAATCGTTGGTTGGATCAGATGCTCTTCCGCAACCGCCTCAAACATCGCCGCAATGGTTTTTCCCGCGGGCTCATTCGGATCGTATGGCATGTGCGGCGTGTGGGCGGCGTTTAATCTCTTCACCAGCGCGCCTACCGATGCCGCATCGGCAAAATCTTTCATCTCCGGCGTGGCGCCTGCCTTTTCCGGCCAGAATTTGATGATGGCTTCGCGCATCGAGAGCCGCTGCCAGTTGGCGAAGTCGATCTCATGCTCATTGAACGTTGTCTTCGTGGTTCCATTCACGTCTTGCGCAACCTGCGCCAGCATCTGTTCGGTCAGGCCCATCAGGTCTTTATAATCGCTGTAGGCCTCGTAAAACTCGAGCATGGTGAACTCCGGGTTGTGCTGCGTCGAGATGCCTTCGTTACGGAAGTTGCGGTTAATCTCATACACGCGGTCCAACCCGCCGACTACCAGCCGCTTGAGATAAAGCTCAGGCGCAATGCGCAAGTAGAGGTCAATATCGAGCGTATTGTGATGCGTGGTGAACGGACGCGCCGCCGCTCCGCCCGCGATCGGCTGCATCATGGGGGTCTCAACCTCAACGTATCCGCGGGCGTCGAGGAAGCGCCGGATGGCTTGCACTATCTTGCCACGCTTCACAAAGACCTCGCGCACTTCGGGATTCATGAACAGATCAACATAGCGCTGGCGATAGCGCAGCTCGACGTCCGTAAGGCCATGAAATTTTTCCGGCAAAGGAAGCAGGTCTTTAGCGAGGAACGTAATCGTCTCGACGTGGACCGAGAGTTCGTTGGTCCTGGTGCGGAACAAATATCCGGTTACGCCAATGTGGTCGCCCAAGTCGAGCAGCTTGTAGAGAGCGAAGCCGTTCTCGCCCACGGCATCCAGTTTCACGTAGATTTGCAGTCGCTGTCCGGCCTGCTGCAAGTGGGCAAAACCAGCCTTGCCCTGTCCGCGAATGGACATCAGCCGCCCCGCTACCTTCACGGTGACGCGGTCTTTTTCAAGTTCCTCGGCAGATTTGCCCGAATACTCGGCCAGGATTTGTGGGATACCATGCGAAGCCTCAAACTTGTAAGGATAGGGCAACTGCCCCAGGGCAGAAATCTTACCCAGCTTCTCAATGCGTTCGGCGTAAATTTTATCGTCTAAGGACACGGTTCTCTTTTAATGTGAAGTTAAACCTTCGATTATAAATTAGGCCGAGTTTCGGCCGCTGCATCCCATGTCGAAGCTGCATTTCCGCGTGAAATCCGATACATTCTTGAGAGGCCGTGGTCCTGCGCACGGAAACCTATGAACCCAGCCGAACCGGAAAATCCCTCTTCCAAACCGCAATCCACTGCGGAAGACGAGCGCAATGAGAAGCGCAGCGCGTTGTTGCAGATTGCTCGCTACAGCCAGATTGCGTTCGCTTTGCCTGCCGCTACGGTCTTGGGTTGGCTTTTGGGCTTGCTGCTTGATCGCTGGCTGCATACCACCTGGATTTACATAGCAGGACTGATTTTGGGCATTATTGTTGGGTTCGTAGAGCTAATTCGCATGGTGATGGCTGATAGCAAATAACTATGATCGAGGATCAAAAATATCCGCCTGCCACTGCCAACACGGTCGACATAAACGCTGAAGATCCGGCTGCCCAGCAATTTTACATTCAAGCCCATACACGCATCGTGCGTTCCATGTTGGCCGTGGCACTATTAGCCGCTGCGGTTTTCTTCTGGCGTCCGGGATGGAGGTTTGCCTCAAGTTTTCTTCCAGGTTGCGCGGTAGCGTTTTTCAATTTTCGAGGATTGGAAAGACTAGTTGGCGGCTTGAGCGACCTTATCGTGAAGAATCCGGATCGTCCGCCATCGGGCCGCGTGGTTCGCCGTTTCCTGTTACGTTATGCTTTGATCGCGATTGCTGCCTATGTTATATTCAAGGGTTTGGGTACTGCCGTTTACGGCTTCTTTGTGGGTTTATTTCTGCCTGTGGTTGGGATTTTCTATGAAGCCGTTTACGAGCTGTTTACCTCTTTAAAATCTCAATCGTAAAGAGCTTGGAAGCAGACATTAACCATGCCTGAGCAACTTTGGTTTACGCAGCTCCTCAATCAACACCTTGCAGGTGTGGTCACACCCTTATTGCAGCGAATTGGGCTTGCCCCTCGCTATCCCGATGCCCCGATCACCAATTTTGTCGCCATGGAACTGCTGGTTTTCCTGATTTTGATTGTCTTTTTCGTGCTCGTTCGCGTCCGGCTTTCCGTGGATCGGCCTGGCGGTCTGCAGCACATCATGGAAGCGGTGGAAGGTTTTGTAAACAATCAAAGCGAAGAAATTATTGGCCATCACAGTGAAGGGTTCACACCGTTTCTGGTTGTTCTTGGCTTGTTTATTTTGATTGGAAACCTGATTGGGTTGATCCCCGGCTTCGAATCGCCCACCGCAAGTGGTTCCGTCCCGCTTGGGTGCGCCATTCTTACATTTTTCTACTACAACTTCCACGGGATCAGGAAACAGGGTTTACTCAAGTATCTTAAGCATTTCACCGGCCCCATGCCGGCTCTTGCGCCTTTGATGTTGCCGATCGAGCTTTTCAGTCACGGAGCCCGCGTGCTTTCACTCACCTTGCGTCTTTATGCCAACATGTTTGCGGGTGATATGGTGACGCTGGTCTTCATGTCTCTGATTCCGGTGCTCGTCCCGGTTGTCTTTCTTGGTCTTCATATCTTCGTTTCATTATTGCAGGCATATATTTTTGTTTTGTTGACAACCGTATATCTGGCGGGCGCGGTTGCCGAAGAGCACTGATTTATAACGGCTTCATAGAAGCATCCGCGAGCGTGAGGGCGCTTGTACGGTAGCGTTAACCACCCACTGGCGGAATTCATAAGGAGATAACAATGCGTAAATTGCTTTTCTTATTTGTTCTCATGGCGCTCATGCTGGTTGCTGCCCCGGTCTATGCGCAAGGCGCAGCCGCGGAAGCGCCAGTCAACTGGGCGGTTCCCATTGCCGCCGGCATTGGTATGGCGATAGCGTCGGGTCTTTGTGCGCTGGGCCAGGGCAAAGCTACAGCGTCAGCGGCTGAGGCTTTGGCGCGGAATCCCGGAGCACGTCCTGGAATTCAGCTTGCCTTGATTCTGGGTTTGGCTCTTATTGAGTCGCTGGCGCTCTACACGCTGGTGATCATCTTTGCCAAGGTGAAATAATCGGCTCGCTAATATACCTGCCTCCGCTCTAGCGGAGGCTTTTTTCTTTTTGCTTTCACTTTGGAGCTTTGTCCCAAGATAATAGATAACCACCGCGCGAATCGTACTTCGTAAAATCGTCAATCGTCATTCTTATGGCCTACGTCCTCGAATTCGAACATGTCTCCAAGCAATATGGAGGGATGCTGCAAGGTAAACCGGTGCAGGCTTTAAACGACTTCAATTTGCAGGTCCAGCAGGGTGAGATATTCGGGTTTCTCGGACCGAACGGCTCAGGCAAGACCACAGCCATTCACATTGCCTTGGGATTTGTTCGCCCGACCAGTGGCGCGGGGCGCATGCTGGGGCAGAGCTTTGGTCACGCTTCCACCCGCCGCCGCGTTGGATTCCTGGCGGAAAACGTCGCTTTCTATCACCTCTCCGCCCGCAACGTCATCCGCACCTATGGAGCGCTGAATGGGATGCATGATCCGATTTTACGGGAGCGTGTGCGCGAGATGCTTGAGGTCTTTGAATTGGAAGATGTGGCCGAGCGCAATGTGGGTAAATTTTCGGGCGGTATGCTGCAACGCATAGGACTTGCGCAGGCTATGATCAACGACCCGGAGTTGCTGATCCTCGATGAGCCCACTTCGGCGCTCGATCCGGTCGTACGTGTAGCGGTGCGTGAGCTGCTGTTGGCTGCGCGTAAGAGCGGGAAGACGATTTTTATCAGCTCGCATCTGCTTTCGGAAATCGAGATGATCTGCGACCGGGTCGCAATCCTCGACCACGGCAGCGTCGCGCGCCTGGGGAAGACTTCTGAATTGCTGGAATCGACCGATCAATGTGAAGTTGTCGTGCAAGGGGTGAAAGCAGAAGTTTTTCCCGAAGCGGCGGCCCGCGATGGCCGGCTGTACCTGCAAGTGCCCAGGTCGTTGCAGCGGGCCATCATCGAGCGCGCCTGGGTTGCCGGCGGGGAAGTTATCAGCGTGAATCCGGTGAAGAAGTCGCTTGAGAGCGTCTTCCTCGAGCTCGCGGGAAACCATGCCGGCAAGAAGGAGCGCCAGGAGAAGATATGACTGGCATTCTCATCATCGCTAGGAACTTCCTGCGCCAGATGCGTTGGTTGGTGCTGATCTATCTTCTGATTGCAGTTCTGCTTGGAGCCGGGCTGAGTCTTACCTCTAAGCACATGGATACGGAAGCGCTGAGTATTTATCTTGGTCAGTTAGCGGTCTATGCGAATCTCATGGGGATTCTGCTGGCCTCCCAGGCGATTGTGAATGAGCGTAGAAGCCGCAGGATTCTCGGCGTGCTCTCCAAGAGTCTCGAGCGGCGCGATTATTTGGCTGGTCTTTTGTGCGGCGTCTTTGCCTGTACTGGTGCGTTGCTGGTGGGAGTGATGCTGGGAGCAATGTGCATGGCGGCGCGGGGCTGGTTTTCAGCCTCGAAGGTTCTCGCAGCAATATTGCTGATGTGGCTGGCCTGTTGCCTCAGTGCGGCCATGGCTATCTTCTTTTCCACGTTTCTGCACCCACGATTGGCCATCCTGGGGACGTTTATGCTGGTTGGCATCGGATGGATCGCCCGATTTGTGCACATCCAAAGCTCAGTGCTGTTTCCCGTTTATCAGCTTAACCTCGATGCCAGCCAACTGCTGCAGAACGCCAGGACCCAACCGGTTGCCATACCGGTTGCGCTACTCGAAATTATTATCTTCTGGCTGCTTGCAGGATGGATCTTTGAGCGGCGCGATATCGCTGTAGCTATTGAATGATCAACGTATCAGGTCGTGCGCCGAGCGCACCGCGTAGTCGAGCACGCGTTGCGGCCAGATTCCAAGATATAGCGTGGCCACCGCGCTCAGCACGACTGCCACACCCAGGGAAGCAGGAACAGGAAGCACTGGCGTCTCTGTCTTGCTCTCGCGCATATACATGACCACGATGAGGCGCAGATAGTAATACGCCGCAACTGCGCTGTTGATGAGGCCGATCACGGCCAGCCCAACCAGATTGGCTTGCAGGGCGGCGTTGAAGACATAGTACTTGGCAAAGAAGCCCGCTGTCGGGGGAATGCCGATCAGCGACAGCATGAAAATACTCAACATCGCGGCCAACCAGGGCGAACGCTGGCTCAGACCGGCGTAGTCGTCGAGGGTGACGTATCGCTCCTCGCTCCCAGCCAGATGGCTGATGATGCAGAATGCCCCAACGTTCATGGCGGCATACGAGGCAGTGTAGAAGATCGCAGCCGAGATGCCGACCTGAGGATTAGTCGTGCCAAGAAAGGCAACCAATATATATCCGGCATGGGCAATCGAAGAGTAGGCCAGCATGCGCTTCACATTGTTCTGCACCAGCGCGCCAATGTTGCCCAGAGTCATGGAGAGCGCCGCCGAAACCCACACCAGCCAGAACCACGCTGAACTGAATGCCTCTGCCGAAGCGGCCGTGAACAGGATGCGCAGCAGCACGGCAAACACCGCCGCCTTGGGAGCTGTAGACATCAAACCAACAACGGGTGCAGGAGCGCCTTCATAGACGTCCGGTGTCCAGATGTGAAAGGGTGCGGAAGCAATCTTGAACCCAAGGCCCACAAACATCAGTGCAAGCGCCACAAAAGCCAGCGGACCGGTATGTCCGCCTTTTAATTGCCTGGCGATTTCCGCGATGCTGGTCGAGCCGGTGGCGCCAAACATCAAGGCCACGCCGTACAGAAAGAAAGCTGTGGCAAACGACCCGAGCAGAAAGTATTTCAACGACGATTCGCTGCTGCTGGCAGATTTGCGGCGGAATCCGGCCAAAATGTAGGTTGAGATGGAAGAAATCTCCAGCGCGATGAAGATCAGCACCAGTTCGGTAGCCGAAGACATCAGCATCATTCCAACGGCGCCGAACAGGATAAGTCCGTAATACTCACCCAGGTTGATGTGCTGTATTTCCAGATACTCATACGACGCAAGGATGATGACAATGACGATGAGTGCAATCAGAAGATGAAAGAAGATGCTGAAACTATTGACGGCAATCATGCCGAAGAAGGCCTTGCCCATTTCGTCGCTTTGCGTGGCCAGGTAACTGCCTTGCGCAACTGTGGCTAGTGCTGAGGCGATAGCACCAAACAAGGCCAGCGCGCCTAAAGGTTTGCGGCTGCTCTTGGGGGCGAGAAGCGGGTCTGCCATCATTATCGCCATGCCGAAAACAGTCAGGATAATTTCAGGAAGAACACAAATGTAGTCAATGCCGTGGATCGGGTTCATCGGCTGCTTACCTCAGTGGATTTCTTGTCGTTTCTCAGCGCAGCATGGTCGGACTGCTCAACCATGGCCGTCGTTTTTGGCTGTTTGGCCTGCGCAGAATAATTACCCTGAGGCACGGCGGCTCTCACGGAAGGATCGATTATGTTCATCCACAGCGGAGAAGCCACACCCATGATGAGAGCGAACACTACAGTAGGCCACAGCGCAATACGCTCGCGCAGATTGGCATCGGGCAAAGTGTTGTTGACCGGCACCGTGACCTGGCCGTAGAAGACCCGCTGGTACATCCAGAGCATGTAGCAGGCGCTCCAGATGACGCCTGTGGCCGCCAGAACGCCGAACAGGGCCTTCGCATGGAAGGCTCCGTTCAGGACCAAGAACTCGCCCACAAAGCCATTCAACAGCGGCAGTCCGATCGAAGAGAGTGTAATCACCAGAAACAGCGTAGCGAAGATGGGCATGGGCGTAGCCAGGCCGCCGAATTCGGTGAGCTCATACGTATGCCGGCGCTCATAGAGCATACCGGCCAGCATGAACAAGGCTCCGGTGGAGACGCCGTGGTTCAGCATTTGGTAGACAGCGCCATCTGTCCCCATGACGGTAAAGGTGAAGATGCCGAGAACGCAAAAGCCAAGATGGCTTACCGAAGAATAGGCCACCAGCTTTTTCAGATTGGGCTGCACCATCGCCACCAGGGCGCCGTAGATGATGCCGATAATCGCCAGCGCGACGATCCATGGGGCGTGACGCCGGGCCTCGGCAGGGAAGAGCGCAACGTTAAAGCGCAACAATCCATAAGTTCCCATTTTGAGCAGTACGCCAGCCAGCAAGACCGAGCCGGCCGTGGGGGCTTCCACGTGGGCATCGGGCAGCCATGTGTGCAGCGGGAAGATCGGAACTTTTACGGCAAAGGCAATGAAGAACCCCAGGAAGAGCCACATGGCGGTATCGCCAGGAAGAGCAATATGACCGGAGGCTAGAGCCTCACGAATCTTGATGTAATCGAAGCTGTCGGTTTTCGTGTACAGCCAGATAATAGACGCCAGCATGAACACCGAAGCGACCATGGTGTACAGGAAAAATTTGACGGCGGCATAGATGCGGCGTTCGTGTCCCCAAATTCCGATGAGCAAGGCCATGGGGATGAGCGTGGCCTCCCAGAAGACGTAAAACAAAAACATATCGAGCGCCAGGAAAACGCCGATCATGGCGGTTTCCAGTACCAGCAGCAAGACAAAGAACTCTTTCACCCGGTTGTGGATCGACTTCCAGGAGATCAGCACCCCCAACGGCACCAGGAAAGTGGTGAGCAGAACCAGCCAGAGCGAGATGCCATCCGCACCCAGGTGATAACGGATGTTGGGGCTATTGATCCAAGGGTGGTCAACCTGAAATTGGAAGCCCGCATTGCTGTAGTCGAATTGAACCGGAAGATGCAATGAGAGCGCAAAAGTAACCAGAGAAACCGCCAGCGCTCCCCAGCGAACGGCGTTGTCGTTGCGCGGGAAAAAGAGAAGCAGCAGCGCGCCAGCCAGGGGAACGAAGGTTACCAGCGTTAGGATTGTGTCATTGATCGTCATTGCATTCCCACCCAGATCATGTAGGCGACGATGACCGCAGCTCCCAGTGCCACCCATCCGGCATAGGAGCGGATATTGCCCGACTGCATGCGGCGCGTCTCATTGGAGATGTTCTGCGCGCTGTCGGCCGCCTCGTTGACCACAGCATCGATGGTTCCAACGTCAACCTGTTGCCAGAGAAAGTTTCGCGAGAATTTGATGACAGGTTGCACGAAGAGCCAGTTGTAGAGTTCGTCGATGCGGTATTTGTCGCGCACCAGTGTATAAACACCGTTGAGGGCGGCGGCGAACTTGTCAGGCAAATCGCGGCGTTTGTAGTAGAACAGCCAGGCAAAGGCAAACCCCACTAATGCGACGATCACTGAGGTCAGGGCGAGAGTCATCTCAAGTCCGGGGTTCTCGTGCTCGGCTGTGGCGGCGCCTGCCTTCAGCACCGGGGCAAGAAATTCATCGAAGTGATTGCCACCGCCGAAGGCTTTGGGTATGTTCACCCAGCCACCGGTGAAAGAGAGAAATGCCAGTATCGCCAACGGGCCTAGCATCATCCACGGACTTTCGTGCACGTGGTCTTCGTTGTGCCCATGTTCGCCGTGCCCGGCGCCGTGTTCGGCTTCTCGCCGCTCGCCAAAGAAGGTCATGAACCACAGACGGAACATATAAAACGAAGTGATGCCCGCGGTGATGAGGCCCATAGCCCAGAGAACCTTGCTTCCGTGCGGGCTGTCCCAAGTCTGAAACAGAATTTCGTCTTTGCTGAAGAATCCGGCAAGAGGAGGGAATCCTGCGATGGCAAACGTGCCGAAGGTCATGGTCCAGAAGGTCACTCGGATTTTCTTACGCAAGCCACCCATATTGCGCATGTCCTGCTCTCCGCCCAGCGCGTGGATCACCGACCCGGCGCAGAGAAAGAGCAGCGCCTTGAAGAAGGCATGGGTCATAAGGTGGAAGATTGCGGCAGAATACGCGGTCACGCCGCAGGCCAGGAACATGTATCCCAACTGCGAAATGGTGGAGTAAGCCAGCACGCGCTTGATGTCGGTTTGTGCCATGCCAATGGTTGCGGCGAACAGCGCAGTTACGCAACCGATGACAGCGACAACCGTAAGCGCGATATGTGCGTGGTTGAAGATAACATTCGAACGCGCCACCATATACACACCAGCAGTCACCATGGTGGCGGCGTGAATGAGGGCTGACACTGGCGTGGGGCCTTCCATCGCGTCGGGCAGCCAGACGTACAGAGGAATCTGCGCAGATTTTCCCGTGGCGCCCAGTAACAGCAGCAAAGCAATGGCGGTGAGGATGCCCGCGCCCGCGCTTTCCACCGGCAGGCCAGCGGCTCCTTTGAAAACATCGCTGAAGTTCAGCGAACCAAATTTCTGGTACATCAGGAACATGGCGATCAGAAAGCCGAAGTCCCCGATGCGGTTCACAATGAATGCTTTTTTCCCTGCGTTGGCTGCCGAGTCTTTGGTGAAGAAGAACCCAATCAACAGGTATGACGCCAGGCCCACACCTTCCCAGCCCACGAACATCAGCAGGTAGCTGCTTGCCAGCACCAGGGTGAGCATGAAGAACATGAAGAGATTCAAATAAGCGAAGAAGCGGTAGTAGCCGCCTTCGTGCTCCATGTATCCGACCGAATAGACGTGGATGAGAAAGCCTACACCGGTTACTACCAGGATCATCACCATGGAAAGCTGGTCGAGGTAAAAGCTGAAGTCAACCTGCAAGCCCCCGGCGGTGATCCACGGCAGGTGTTCTTCAATATAAGGAATCTTATCCAGCGGCATGTGCAAGAGCCGCATGCTTGCCCAAGCGGACAGGGCAAATGCCGCCGCCACAAACACCAATCCAACCGTGGCTACAATCCTCTTGGGGAAACGGCGTCCAAAAAAACCGTTGATGGCAGCGCCGGCGAGGGGCAGCAGCGGAATGAGCCAGAGATATAAATTCGGTTCGTTTGCGTTCATAGTTTCAGCAGGTTTACCCGGTCAACGTTCAGAGTCTCGCGCGTGCGGAAAACGGCGATAATAATAGCCAGTCCCACGGCAGCTTCGGCGGCGGCCACCACCATCACGAAGAAAACGAAGACCTGGGCATTCAGGTTTTTCAGGTACGCGGAAAAAGCCACAAATGAAAGGTTCACTGCATTCAGCATCAGCTCAATACATATAAATATCGTAATGATGTTGCGCTTGATCAAAAAGCCCAGAACGCCCAGGCAGAACAGAATCGCGCTCAATCCAAGATAGTAAGCGAGTGGAACCATAATCAGCTTTCTCCTCTCCTGGCCAGCACAACTGCGCCCATGATGGCGATCAGGATCAGCACCGACGTAACTTCGAAGGGAAGCAGGAAGTCGCCGAACAGTCTTGCCGCAATTTTCTCCACTGAGCCGATAAAATCCGAGCCGACAGCGGGACTTGCCGCCCGCTTTTCCTGCTGCAACAAACTGTAGACCGCCAGCGCTACCAGCGCCAGCACGCTCGGGATGCCGATAAACCACGCAACGTAGCTCTTGCCGCTATGTTCTTCGACCCCAGCGTTGAGCAGCATGATGACAAAGATGAACAGCACCATGACGGCGCCGGCGTAGATGATGATCTGGATGGCGGCCACGAATTCGGCGCCCAACAGCAGATAAAGCACCGCCAGCGACCCCATGACCACAATCAATGAGAGCGCGCTGTTAATGGGATGGCTCTGCGCCAGCAGGTTGACTGCTCCTGCTATGCACACCGCCGCGAAGATGAAGAACAATATCAGATGCAACATGGGTGCAATTTTTAAGAAAACCAAGCCGCCACAATAAAGCTGGTAACAATGATGTTCGCAATTGCCAGGGGCAAAAGAAACTTCCAGCCGAATGCCATCAATTGGTCATACCGGAAGCGGGGCAATGTTCCCCGCACCCAGATATAGACAAAGATAAAAGCCACAACTTTTACGGCAAACCAGAGCAGTGGCACGAACGCCTGCACCAGCGGCGGCAAAAATTGCGGAACAGGTCCAGACCAGCCGCCGAAAAACAGCAGCGTTGCCACGCAGGCCACGGTAAACATGTTGGCGTATTCGGCCATGAAGAACATGGCAAACTTCATGGCGCTGTATTCGGTGTGATACCCGGCTACCAGTTCGGTTTCTGCTTCCGGCAAATCAAAAGGAATGCGGTTGGTTTCGGCATAAGCGGAAATCAGATAAATGAAAAATGCAATCAACTGCGGGAAGATATACCAATGCGGAAACCAATGGGGTATCCATCGAATATCGTATGGCTTGGATTGTTTTACGACTATCTCCCGCAGGCTAAGCGAACCCGCCAGAAGTAACACACCGACCAGGGACAGGCCAAGCGAAAGCTCATAGCTGATCATCTGGGCGCTGGCGCGCAGCGAACCCAGCAGGGAATACTTGTTGTTCGACGACCAGCCCGCGAGCGCGATGCCATAAACAGCAATCGAAGTCACGCCGAGAAGGATCAACAATCCAATATTGATATCACCGGTGCCCGCCGGGGACGATGTGATCTGAAAGGCTGTGGTCCACGGGCCCAGGGGGAGCTGGTTCCCAAGGGGGATGATGGCAATAGAGGTCAGCGCCAGCACTACCGAGAGCAGCGGCGCCAGAATGAACAGCGGCTTGTAAACGTGTGGCGGGGTCAGATCTTCTTTCAGAATGAACTTAACGCCATCGGCGATGGGTTGCAGCAGGCCGAACGGCCCCACGCGCGTTGGCCCCCAACGGTTCTGCATGTGTCCCACAACTTTACGCTCCAGCCAGACAGTGTAGGCCACACCGCCGAGCAGAACGTGAATGAGAACCACACTTTTAATTGCCGCAATAACGATATAAGTCAGCATCGAGTGTTCTTTATTAATAAATCCTGTTTAGTCACCGGCCACCGCGGGCGACGTTGGCGGTACGGGTTCCGTACGCCGGCTTTCTATTACTGAATTCAATGTCTGCGAGTAGCGTCCCAGGGTTCCCGAAGTGAACAAAGTGTCTTCCGACGGAACAATGGCAGCGGCATCAGATTTTGCTCCGCCTGCACTGGTTTCAGGAGCGGTGGTGTGTACATCGTTGCCCGCCAGTAAGCTCAGGCGCGAAACCTGCTCCACATGATAACCGGGCACCAGCCGTTGAATTTCATCGAGAATTGCCGCCGGATCAAACGGACTCAACTTCGGTTCGAGATTATTGGCCCTCAACCAGACGACGTGTTGGTCGGCCTCGCCCGATTGCGCGCCACGCGATTGTCCCATATCCGCGCGCGTAGCGCCCCCGAACGGGACCAGATTGCGCACTTTGTATCCCATACGATCCGCGATGCGCACGATGATTTCAAAATCAGGACGCGCGCCAGCAAAGTCCCCTGCCTTGTTTACCAGTTGCAGATCGCCACAGGTGTTGGTGAATGTTCCTGATTTCTCGTAGGCGCAGGCCGCGGGCAGAACCACGTCAGCCAGGGTCGCGGTCTCGGTCAGGAACATATCCTGCACAACCATGAAGGGCTTGACCGGTCCGAACGAATCAATGCCATAGCGGGCGATCGGGTTAGAGCCGACGACATATAACGCCTTCAGTTTTCCGCTGGTTGCAGCCGAGATCATATTCTGAATACTCATGCCGGGCTCAGAAGGGAACTCAGACAGCCATTCATCGGCGAAGCGCTGCCCCTGATTCATGGCCGCATAGCCGGGCAGCAGGTCGGGATAAAGGCCCATATCGGCGGCGCCACGCGAGTTCGCATAGTCGCCAACACAGATGTATTTTGCCCCTGTAAGCGAAGAGCCAAATTTCACCAAATTTGCAATGTCGGCGCCGCGCAGCTCGGAGCCGAAGATGACAATGAGGTTTTGTTCAGCACGAACTTTGTCACGCAATGCAGCTAAAGACTGGCTTGAGCCCGCATCGGCTGCTTTATCGTTGCCGGCGAGGAAGCTAACGGCTTTGCCTTCGCTTCCAGGAGCGATTTTGGCAAACGCCTTGGCCTGACGTATCAGCTTGATGTCTTGTGAATTGATGACGTACAGGCGGCCTCCGTTGAGGCGAACGTTGGTGCGTATCTGCCATGCGAGCAGCGGATGCTGGTCTGTCGGGTTGTTCCCGATAAGGAGGATCGCGGGCGCGGTGAGCACGTCACGCATGGTGGCCGTAACATTGCTCTTGCCCGCAACAGCATTGGCAAAGGCCGGATAATCTGCCGTGCGGTGGTGATCAATGTTGTTGGTCTTCAGGGCAATGCGCGCGAACTTTTGCAGCAGATAATTTTCTTCGTTAGTCGTGCGATTGGATCCGATCACGCCCACGCTCGAGCCGCCGTGCTGCTCTACAACTTCGCGCAGTTTTGCGCCGGCGAACTCGAGGGCATCTTCCCACGATGCTCGGACCAGGCGGCCATCTTTGCGGATGAGAGGCTGGCTCAGGCGGTCTTCGTGATTGGCAAAGTCGAAGGCATAGCGGCCCTTGATGCAGAGAAAGTCTCCATTGATGCCGCTCTTGTCGCGATTGTCTCCCCGGACAATTTGCATGCCGGTATCGGCGCGGCGAACGCCCAGGGTAGTTTTGCAACCGTCGCCGCAATGGGTGCAGGTAGTGCCCACGTGGTTCATCTCCCACGGGCGGGTCTTGTAACGGTATGCCCCTGAAGTCAGAGCGCCGACCGGACAGATGTCAATGCACATGCCGCACTCTTCGCACTCCAGGTGGTCTCCCTTGTTGGGGGCGATCACCGAGCTGGCTGCGCGGTTCTGTATGCCCAGCGCCGCCACGTCCATGCCTTCGTTGCAGACGCGAACACAGCGATAGCACAAGATGCAGCGCGGACGGTCGAAAAACACTACCGGCGACCACTGCTGTTCCTCCTTGTGCATCTTGGCTTCCATGAACTTGGATTCGGCCGCGCCATACTTGAAGGTCATGTCCTGCAGCTCGCACTCGCCGCCGGCATCGCACACCGGACAATCCAGCGGATGATTGCCGAGCAGTAATTCAATCGTAGCCTTGCGCGCCTGCTTGACCTCATCGCTCTCGGTAGTGACCACCATGCCGTCCGTAATTGGAACCGTGCAGGCGGTCTGCAGCTTGGGCATCTTCTCAATGCGAACCACGCACATCCGGCATGCGGCTTGCAACGACAGTCCGGGGTAGTAGCAAAACGAAGGGACTTCAATGCCTGCATTTTTGCAGGCTTCAATCAGCAGCGTGCCCGCAGGCGCGGTGATCTTTTTTCCATCAACGGTAATAGTTACGTCAGGCATAAAATTTTGTCATTGGGTCATTGAGTCATTTTATTTTCCAATGACTCGATACCCAATTCTTTCAATATTCCACTTTCAAACGACTCAATCACCTGATAATTCAATGACTCAATTCTTCAATGGCTCAACACCGGTAGCCGTGTCACCGCTCCCTCGGGCTCAAACGGACACGGCTTACCTTCCAGGTGATCTTCAAACTCCTTGCGCCACTTATCTACGATGGAGATGGTCGGAATGGCCGCCGCATCGCCAAGTGGGCAGAAGGTGCGTCCGAGCATGTTTTGCGCCAGGTACTTGATGTTGTCGATATCCTTCTTCAACCCACCGCCAGAGTGGAAACGAACCAGCGTCTTCTCCAGCCAGTCTGTACCTTCGCGGCAGGGGATACACCAGCCGCAGCTCTCATGCTTGTAAAACTTCATGATGCGGAGTGCGAATTTCACCATGCAGGTGCTGTCATCCACCATCACTACGCCGCCCGAGCCCAGGAATTCACCGCGCTTGGCGAACGAATCGAAGTCCATGTTCATCTGCTCGGCTTCTTCCGCGGTGAGGACAAAAGTGGATGAGCCCCCGGGAACTACAGCCTTCAATTTTTTCCCGCCAGGAATGCCGCCACCCACTTCATAAATCATTTTCTTGAGTGGATATCCCAACGGCAGCTCGTAAACCCCGGGTTTGTTGATGTGTCCGCTCAGGCAGAACAGGCGCGTGCCGCCGTTCTTGGGCGTGCCCAGGTCGGCAAACTTCTGTCCGCCCATGAGGATGATGTGCGGCACCGAGGCCAGTGTCTCAACATTGTTGATGACGGTTGGACCGCCCCACAATCCGACCACAGCGGGGAAGGGAGGCCGAATACGCGGAATGCCGCGTTTGCCTTCCAGGGACTCCATCAGCGCCGACTCTTCACCCACTTCATAGGCCCCGGCGCCGGTGTGCCAGTAGACATTGAACTCGCGTCCGCTGCCGAAGATGTTTTTGCCCAGAAAGCCGCGAGCGTAGGCATCGGCCAGCGCCTTGCGCATGATGTCCACAAGATAACGGTACTCACCTCGGATGTAGACATAGCCGGTCTGAGCGCCCACCGCCAGGCCTGCAATCATTACACCCTCGATCACCGCATGTGGGTCATACTCCAGGATCAGCCGGTCTTTGCAGGTGCCAGGTTCGCTCTCGTCGCCGTTGACCAGCACATACTTTGGCTTGCTCGACTCCTTAGGCACGAACGACCATTTCATGCCGGTAGGGAAGCCCGCCCCTCCACGCCCGCGCAAGTTCGAGGTCTTGACCTCGTTAGTGATGTCGTCGGGCTTCATCTGGAGAGCTTTCTGCACGGCCTTGTAGCCATCGAGCTCCAGATAGCGGTCGATGCTGGTGGCGCCTTTGCCGAAGCGTTTCGAGACCACTCTGATTTCGTCGGGATGTGATACTAAGTCAGCCATTTTTTATATTGGGTCATTGAGTGATTGGGTCATCGAGTCATTGATTTCAATGATTCAATGGTCCGATGATTCAATGACTCAATCAGCTACTGCTTCGACTTCTTTCTATAATCTTCCAGAACCTTATCCACTTTTTCCGGAGTCAAGTTCTCATGGAAATCGTAATTTACCTGGATTGCCGGGGCCCACGAGCACGCCCCGATACACTCAACTTCTTCCAGCGAGAACAGCCCGTCAGCCGTTTTCTGCTTATGACCGATGCCAAGCTTTTCCCGGCAATGATCAAAAACTTCTTCGCCGCCGCGCAGCATGCAACTGATGTTGGTGCAGACCTGCACGTGATACTTTCCCATAGGCTTGGTGTGCAGCAGCGAATAGTAGCTGATCACGTTGCGCACCTCCAGTTCAGTCAGATCGGTCTTTTTTGCCAAATAGGCAATGGCTTCGTCGGGCAGGTACCCAATTTCGTCCTGCGTGTACAGCAACATGGGGACAAGGAAGGAGCGCCGTGTCGGGTACTCCTTGATCTTCTCGTCGAAGAACTTATCGAGTTTCTCAGAGATAACCATTTATCTGTCTATTTCACCCAGCACAATATCTATGCTTCCGATGGCAGCAACTACATCAGCTATCAGCTTACCTTCGCACATTTTGTTCAGCGCCTGCAGGTTGGCATATGACGGTGAGCGCATGTGTACTCGGTACGGTTTGGCCGTGCCATCGCTCATGATGTAGTAGCCCATTTCGCCGCGCGGCGATTCCACCGCCTGATAAACTTCGCCGGCCGGTACGGTGAAACCTTCTGTGACAATCTTGAAGTGGTAGATGAGCGCCTCCATCTGCGTCTTCATCTTTTCCCGGTCAGGAAGAACAACTTTAGGTGCATCGGCTTTCACCCGTCCCTCGGGCATTCCTTCCAGCGCCTGTTTCACAATCCCAATGGATTCGCGCAGCTCCCGCACGCGGCATACATAGCGGGCCCACACGTCTCCGTCTTGTGAGACCGGAACCTTGAACTTGAAATTCTCGTAGCCGGTGTAGGGCATATCGCGGCGCAGGTCCCAGTCAACCCCACTGGCGCGCAGAGCGGGCCCGGTTACGCCCAGCGCAACTGCGTCCTCCGCGGAAAGATGGGCAACGCCTTTCAGGCGTTCAATCCAGATTCGGTTGCCGGTCAGCAATCCTTCGTATTCATCCACTCGCGAAGGAAAGATGTCAGCGAATTTTTTTACTTTTTCAAAAAATCCCAGCGGCGCGTCCAGGGCCAGACCACCCACACGGAAGTAGGAGGTCATCATGCGCTGCCCGCTGACCATCTCAAAGATGCGCAGGATATCTTCGCGTTCGCGGAAACAATAAAGAAATACGGTCATGGCTCCGATATCGAGCGCGTGCGTCCCCAACCAGACCAGATGGGAGGCAATACGCGTCAGCTCGTTGAGCATCACGCGCATCCACTGCGCGCGCGGCGGAATCTCCATGCCCAAAAGCTTCTCTACCGCCAGCACATAACAGAGGTTATTGGTCATGGGGCACAGATAATCGATGCGGTCGGTGAGCACCACTACTTGCTGATAGAACTTCGCCTCGCAGGTTTTCTCGATGCCGGTGTGCAGGTAGCCTATGTCGGGCACCATGCGCACCACGCTCTCGCCGTCAATTTCAAGCAGCAAGCGAAGCACCCCGTGGGTTGAAGGGTGCTGCGGCCCCATGTTGAGAACCATGGTGCTTTCGGTGACATCGAGCTGGGCAACTCCGGGCAGTGCCATTAGCGGTAGCCCTCCACAGGATAATCTTTGCGCAGCGGATGGCCTTCCCAATCATCGGGCATCAGAATACGGCGAAGATTAGGGTGGTTCAGGAAGCGTATTCCGAAGAGATCGAAAATTTCGCGTTCGAAGAAATTGGCTGCCGCCCACACGGAAGTGATGGATTCCAGGCTGGGATCATCTCCGGCCAGCTTGACCTTCAGGCGCAGCCGCTCTTTGCGCGTATGTGAAAGCAAGTGATAGCAGACCTCAAATCGCGGCTCGCTGGGGTGTAGATCCACGCAGGTGATATCAGAGAGAAAATTGAAGCTGGTGGCAGCGTCGGTCCGCAGCAATTCGCAGGCTTCACGTATGAAAGCCCTGTCCAGGTAGACGGAAAGCTCGTTGCGGTCGAATTTCGCGCCCTGCACGGCGCTGTTCTTCCATGCCGTCAGCCGGGCCACTGCCGGCCGGTCTTTGAGTTGGGCAAGATCCGTGACTGCGGGGGAGAGGGGCATCAGGATTCTTCCCCTTCCGGCTTGTTCCAATCCAGCACACCCTTCTTCCATATATAGAAGAAGCCGACCAGCACGATGCCGATATACACCAGCATCTCTACGAAGCCGAAATACCTGCTCCCGTACTTGGCTGCATTGCTCAAATCGCGGTAGATGACCGCCCAGGGATAAAGGAAAATTGCTTCTACATCGAACAGAATAAACAGCATACCCACCAGGTAAAACCTGACCGTGAAGCGCTGGCGGGCATCGCCGGTGGGCCGTATACCGCACTCATAAGGGGTCATTTTTGCGCGGGTGGGGCGTCGTTTCCCGAGCAGAGCGGAAAGAGCCACCATGCCCCCCGCAATCCCCAAAGCGAAGAGTATATGAATAAGCAACGGCAAATAACGGGCGAAATAGTTGTCGGGCATAGAAGAGCTGTATATACTGAGCGCCACAAACAAATGTGTAGCAAACTTTTGAGTTTAGTTTTTTGCGTTGGAGGGTGTCAAGTTTTTGGGTGCACCATTCCAAGGCAGGTTAAAATGAGATGAAAGTTTGCTGCAAGGCAGGGGAACTCTCCTTTGACCTCGGCGGCTTCCATCGCTACAGTGAGCTTTAGGTGAGCGCAGTTGCGCGCGAACCAAAAGCGAGGGCGTAGCGGCACGGTTTTGGCTGCGGAGCCCTTAGATTGCGGGTGAGCTTTTGGTGAGGGCTGTGGTGCGTGAGGGCGTAGCAGCTTGGTTTTGGCTGCGGAGCCCTTAGATTTGCGGGTGAGCTTTTGGTGAGTGCTGTCGCGCGCGAACCAAAAGCGAGGGCGTAGCAGCCTGGTTTTGGCTGCGGAGCCCTTAGACTATAAGAGACGGACATGATTTTTGGATTTAACACTGACATTAAGCACGAAGATGTGGTGTACCACATTCAAAGCGAAGCGCGGCAGGCAGACCTGCTGCTGCAAACCCAGGTTTTCGTTCGCGGGCGCTGTATCGGCAAGCACGCCACGTCGTATGCGGACCGGATGGTAAAGCCCGATTTCTCTGACGAGCAGATGCATGAGCTGCTCAAGATTCAGCACAAGAATGTGATTGATACGATCCGTGCGGGCAACATCGCAACCCTGTTTGCGCCTACTCAGATGCTGCCCCGCGAAGGGGCAGAAATTCAGGACGCCAGCCAGCATGGCGATGGGCTCTCCCTGCACTGGTTGAATGCCGACGCGATCCACCAGGACAATTCAATTTTGATGAAGTTCAAAGTTACCCACCAGGGGCAGCCTGTGGCAGGGGCGCAGATTACCTCGCGTCTGCATGTCGCCAGCGATGCTCCTATCTACCTGGAAACCAAAAGTGACGACCAGGGCCTGGCAGAGATGAAAGTCTTTCTCGATGAATCCGCTTTAGTGGAAGCTGCCGTGCTGGTGCAGGCTACGTATGGGGAACGCCAGTCTACCCGCAAGTTCCGCCTCAAGAAGCAGACGACCGCGGTTCCACAACACTCGATCTGATTTACGATTTAAGAAGCACGATTTACGATTGTCCACTTGCAGCCATCGTCTGCTTTCCTTATGAATCTGATCATCAATGGCGAGTCCCGCGAATTTCCCGAGCCAGCGTTGACCCTTTCAGCTCTGATCCTCGAAAGGCTGGGAATGAAAGCGGACCGCGTGGCCGTAGAACTTAATCGCCGGATTGCCAGCCGCGGAGAATGGGAATCTACATTTGTGAAAGATGGGGATTGCCTGGAGATCGTCCACTTTGTTGGCGGCGGCAAATCGTAAATCGTACTTCGTAAATCGCAAATCCCCCCGTCCTCCGATGACTCTGCCCTGATAACAAAAAATATACCTCGGAGGCTAAATATTTCTTGACTCTCAACATTCTGGCTCTAGAATGTTTTAAACATTTCTTAACCTTTCATGTTTTAAACATGAAATTTTGGAAATGGTTTTAAGGGCAGGAGCAGTGAAGTTGAATGCAGGAGTTCACCTCCCATGACGTGGTTGCATTAACCGGGATTTCGCCGCGGCAGTTGCAGTGGTGGGATGAGCAGGGCATTGTCTCTCCCGCGCGCCAGGGCCGGTGCCGGCTCTATTCGTTTGCCGATCTGACCGAAATCTCCGTTATTTGCGAGCTGCGCCGCAAGGGGTTTTCGTTGCAGCGGGTGCGCAAGGTGCTGCGGTTTCTGCAGCGTGAATTAGGCAAGCGCCTGGTGGAAACTCTCAGTCAGAGCGCTGACGTGCATCTGCTGACCGATGGGCAGCGTATTTACCTGGAGACATCCGCCCGGCAGGTAATTGACGTTCTGAAGAATGCACGGCAGCCGCTGCTGACCATCTGCCTCTCCGATACGCTGCGCCAGGTGCGTGCTGACATACGAGGCAGGGATTTTCGTAATAAGAAGTCTGTTCGTTCTGCAGTCTGGGTTCGTTCGCGGCGAAAGGATTCGGCGTGAACGGCAGGCAGTGCACGGTAACAGTGTTGTATTCCTGCGGTGCTGGAGGTGGTGAATGGTGCATGAACTGAATTTTCTGAGTGAGTGGATCCCTGAACAAATGCAACCAGGTACTCTCTTCGTGCTGGAAAATGCCGGTGCTACAGGCGAAGGAGATGACCCTTACTGGGCTGTGCTCGCTTGTCCCGAGTGCGGCACGTTAGGGCTGGTCACGCGCAAGCAGCTTGCCGGGCTGGTTGCCGTCATCTGCGGCTCCAACTGCTGTTCCGCCCAGTATTACATTCACGAGAATGATATCGTAGTGCGCAAAGCGAGCTGAATCAGCAGTTGCCGGGATGCCTGGAAGCTGTGTCTTTGCCTTCACCTACCGGAATGGGTATCTGCTCCACGATGCGGATGCCGTAGCCCTCTAAACCTGCCACGCGGCGGGGATGATTGGTCAGCAGGCGGATCTCTTTGATCCCCAGGTCTGAGAGAATCTGTGCGCCGATCCCGATTTCGCGCTGGGTCTTGCGCTGATGATCAGGCTGTGACGGCTCGCGGGACTCGCGATGAAATGTCAGCGTAGGCTTGTCGCCCACTTTTTCGATGGAAAATCCCTTGGAAGTCTGGTGCAGGTAAATCAGGGCGCCATGGTCCTGCTCCGCGATCATGCGCAGTGAATGCGCGATGGTGGCCTGGCAGGTGCACCAGGTGGCTCCGAACACATCGCCAACCAGGCAATGGGAATGCATGCGTACCAGCACAGGGCGAGAGCCGAACTTCGCTGCGTCGCCGCGCAGCAAAGCAACATGGAATTCGTGGTCCAGTTCACTCTCGTAGGCAATCATGCGAAATTCGCCGTACGGTGTGGGCAGCAGAGCCTCGCCAACGCGATTGACGTAACGTTCGTTCTTAATGCGGTAACGGATGAGCTCGGCCACCGTCAGCATCTTCAAATCATGCTTCTGGCAGAATTCGATCAGGTGCGGCACGCGTGCCATGTTGCCATCTTCGTTCATGATCTCGCAAATCACCCCAGCGGGTACCAGGCCCGCCAGGCGCGCCAGATCTACGGAAGCTTCGGTTTGGCCGGCGCGCACCAGCACGCCACCCTTGCGGGCACGCAGGGGAAAAACGTGTCCAGGGCGCACTAGGTCGCTGGGGCGAGACTGGGGATCAACCGCCACCTGGATGGTGCGGGCCCGGTCGTGGGCAGAGATCCCAGTGGTTACGCCTTCCTTGGCCTCAATGCTTTCACAGAATGCGGTGCCATAAGGTGAATCATTGATGGCGGTCATGGGACCAATCCGAAGATAATCGAGGCGCTCTTCGGTGAGTGCCAGGCAGATAAGCCCACGGCCATATTTGGCCATGAAGTTGACGGCCTCAGGCGTCACTTTTTCCGCCGCCAGGGTAAGGTCGCCTTCGTTTTCGCGGTCTTCGTCGTCCACCACAACGATCATGCGTCCGGCGCGAATTTCTTCGATCGCCGCCTCCACGGTCGTAAATGGCGTTTTTGGACCCATGAAGAAAATTGTAGCAGGATGAAAAACTTACTGCGGCAGAACTCACCCATTTGATCAATATTGCTTTCTACAGAATCCCTCAGAAAGCCAAAGCTCAAAGGCTAAGAGCTGAAAGCAGACTTTTCACTGGCGACAGGCATATCCAGCACCTCTCGCACCTTGCTCAGCAGTTCAGACTGGCCATACGGCTTCTGCAAAAATGGAAGGTTGTGTTTGAGCACATCTTCCCGCAAAGCAGAGTTATCTGTGTAGCCGGATGTATAGATGAGGCGCACCCCGGGTCGCAGCCGTTGCAGGCGCTTGGCCAGCTCCGGACCACTGACTTCCGGCATGACAACGTCTGTTAATACCACGTCAATACGGCCTTCGTGCTCGCGACAGATGCGCTCAGCCTCGCCGGCGTGGGCTGCCTTGAGCACGGTGTAGCCCTGGGCCTGCAGCATCGCACTGGTCATCTCGCGCAATGCCGCATGATCTTCAACCAGCAGGACGGTTTCTGTTCCCTTCAGCTCTTGCGGTGGCTTGTGCTCACTCACGGTCACAGGCTCGGCTTCAAAGCTGCGCGGCAAGTAGACCTTGAATATTGTTCCAGCGCCAAGCTCACTGGTTACATCCACGCAGCCCCCTGCCTGTTGCACGATGCCGTAGATGGTGGAGAGCCCCAGACCTGTGCCGCGCCCTACTTCTTTGGTGGTGAAAAAAGGCTCGAAGATGCGGGCCATGGTTTCTTTGCTCATGCCGCAGCCGGTATCGCTGGCTTGCAGCATGACATATTTCCCCGGCCGCACTTTGACGTCTCCATTCTTACCCTCACGCTCAACCACGGTGTTGCCGGTGGCAAAGTGCAGATGGCCGCCGTGCGGCATGGCGTCGCGGGCATTGACCGCCAGATTCATGATGACCTGCTCAATCTGGCTGCGATCGCCCCTGATGAATCCAAGATCGCTGGCCAAGTCCGTGGTCAGCTCGACGTCTTCGCCGATCACCCGCTCCAGCATGGTCTTCATGCTGAGGACAATGCTGTTCAGATTGAGCACCCAGGGCTGAACGATCTTATGGCGGCTGAAGGCGAGCAATTGATTGGTGAGGCCGGCGGCGCGGTCAGCGGCCTTCTCAACCTGGCGCAGGGCTTCCGCGTCGGGGTTCGCTGGGCGATCAAGCAGCAGCCTGGTATATCCCAGGATCACCGTGAGCAGGTTATTGAAATCATGGGCAACGCCTCCTGCCAGCCGGCCAATAGCATCCATCTTTTCCACTTGCTGCAGCCGATTTTCCAGATGCTTCTGCCGGGTTACATCCTGGGCAATGATTTCGGCGATGTCTGCCGAGCCTTGCGGATCGGGAATGCGGCGTCCGCTCAATTGCACGATGATGGGCGTGCCGTTTTTGCGTTTCCAGGTAACTTCTAAGTCTTCCACGCGCTCGGCAGCGTCAAGTGCCTCCTGCACACGCGAGAAATCAGCCGGATTGGCGTATACCTGGGTCGCCGGGTTCAGCGTTAGTACCTCTTCTTTGGAGCCGTAGCCCAGCATTACAACCATGGCGCGATTCACTTCAAGATAGCAACCGCTTCGCGCGCGGTAAATGCCATACACGGCGCTTTCGAACAGATCGCGATAGCGCGCCTCAGCCACTGTCTTCCATTTCAGGGCGTCTTCCACAATGGCCAGCTCCTGCTCGCGCCGGTTCAGCCGGTGCTGATAGATGCCCACGATCCACCACAGCGACAGCGCGGCTGCCATCATGCACAGGATGTCGAACCACAAGGTTTGATAGAAATGAGGTTTCAGGTGGAAAGGGAACGAAGCTCCTGTCTGGTTCCACACGCCGTCGTTATTGGCGGCGATGACCTGGAAGGTATATTGCCCGGGCGGAATTTTGCCATAGTAGGCCACGCGGCGGCTACCGGCATCGGTCCAATTCCGATCATAGCCTTCCAATTTATATTTGAATCGCACCTTCTCAGGCGCCAGCAAACTGAGACCCGTGTAATGAAATTCGAGGTCGCCTCTTCCGGGTCGAACTTCGGCTGCCTGACCAGGAGTAAACGGGTTCTGGTCAATGTTGATCTCTTCAATGTGGACCGGAGGCGGCAAGGTATTGATTGACAATTTGTCAGGATCGGCGATAGATACACCTTTTGCCATGGCAAACCAGATGCGTCCATCGTGGCTCTTGAAGGCCCCGGGTTGATTGCCTTCTGCTGCCACACTGCTGCTCAGTCCGTGCTCTAATCCGTAGACTACAGGATTAATGGAATGAATCGTTCCCGCGGCGAAATCATTCAGTTGTTGTTTGGAGACCCGGAAAACCCCTGTGCTGCAGCTCATCCAAAGATTCTGCCGGTCGTCTTCAACAATATGATAGATCGCTTCGCAATACAGGCCATCGCTTGCTGTGTAGTTTGTGAATTTGCCGTCTTTGAGCCTGCTGAGGCCCTCGTAGGTCGCGATCCACAGGACACCATCTGGATCCATGTACAAATCTTCGATGAAGCTGTTTCCCAGGCCATCGTTTTCCCTATAGGCGCGAAATTTGCCATTTCTGTATACACCCAGGCCGGCTCGCGTGCCGATCCAGAGTTCGCCTTCGGGGCCTTCGGCCAAATCTCTTACGCTGAGTCTTCCTGTGATGTCGGAGGGAAGGCCATCCTGGGCACTGTAAGTGGTGTAGGTTGCAGCCTTCTCATCTTTAAACCGGAAGAGCCCCTTGTCTTCATCCGTGCCCACCCAAATAGCGCCTGTATGGTCTTGAAGGATGATTCTCGAATACACGCCGGAAATCACATTTTGGAATGTCGGAGGTTCAGGGCAGGGTTGGTTGCCGCAGCTGACAGGCAGACGGGAACGATAGACGCCAAAATCTTCCAGGGATACCCACAGGCGCCCGCCGTGGTCCTCAGAAAGTGAGATCACCCGGCTGCTGGGCAGCCCTTGCTTCTCTGCATAGCGAGTGAATGTACCGTCGCGCGAAGCCAACAGTCCGTTGTAGGCTCCAATCCAGAGAGTCCCGGTGTGGTCTTCAAAAATAGTCTGAATCTCATCATTGGGCAGGCCGTCTTCTTTCGTGTAACTGACAAACTGGCCTCGATGCAAACGCACCAGTCCTTCATAAGCAGTTCCCACCCACAGGTTACCTTCGCGGTCTTCGGAGATCGCCGTGATATTGGCCAGCAAAACCGTGCCCGGCAGCCCTGATGAAGATATCTTTCCATCTTTATAGCGATTCAGGCCGGCATTGGTTCCGATCCAGAGATTGCCCTGGGCATCTTCATAGAGGCGCCGCACCAGATTGGAAGACAGGCCGTCGGCGCTCGTATAGTGCCTCAGTTTGCCGTCTTTGAGCCGAAATAGCCCGTCGTTGGTTCCGATCCAGAGTGCCCGTTGCCGGTCGAGGCAAAGCGCCTTGATGGGAGAGCTGGGCTTTGGTTCTCCGGCAACATGGGAGATGATCTTTCCATTTTGGAATTTGCTGATGCTGCCGCTTCGTGTAGCGATCCACACGCTGCTGTCGGAATCGCAGGCCAGCGCCGGTACGCCGCTATCGGCGAGCCCGTCTTTTGCAGTGTAATTGGTGAACCTTCCATCTTTGTAATGGCTTAATCCACTCCAGGTGCCGATCCAGATGCCGCCTTCCGGATCTTTACAAAGCGACGCGGTGTAATCGGCCACCAGCCCATTTTGTGTGGTGTAAACCGTGAATTGCCCGTCTTTATACCGGCTTACGCCGCCGTGGGTAGCGATCCATAAACTTGAATCGTCGGCCTCGACCAGTTTCAGGATTTCGCTGTCAGGCAGTTGAGTCTTGTTTCGCGCATCGAATGTGGTGAAACTCACGCCATCGAAACGAGCGAGGCCCTGCCTGGTCCCCACCCAAATATAGCCGTCACGAGTCTGGAGAATGGCGGAAACACTATTCTGCGGCAGTCCCTGCGGTTGCTGCCTGACGTCCAGCACCTTCCATCCCGGCTCTGTTTTCGGGTCCAGAGAGAAGGCGTGTGCGTTGAAGAGCAAACCAATCAGAAAAAGCACCGCTGCGAACGTTTCGAAGTTCCGAGAACGTGACTTCGGCATTGCGCTATTCACTCGGTGCGTGCGACCGCAAGGGGGAGAAGCTGGCGCGGGGGGCCTTCAGGATAACGGTCGTTACGCGGTTTCGCGAACAAGTATACTTCAAACTAAAAAGCTTCGGCTTAAGTTTTTGCTGAGAGCAATGGCCAACAAGCGACAGGTTGAGTTCCCGTTTTTGGACGGTGCAGTCCTTTATTGCAGGTCGAGCAACCAGATGTTACCGGTGCTTTGGCCGTACTCAAAGACGATCTGCCTGCCGGCGGGAGACCATGCAGGATAGCGTACATAAATGCCAGGCTGAGAAAAGTGTGTGAGCTGGGTTTCTTGTCTTGTAGTCTGCGAGATGGAGTAGATATTCCACTGGCCGTCATGGAAGCCGGCGAAGGCGATGCGGTCGCCATCCGGAGACCAGCTGTAAGGCCAGTTCTGCCCCGGTGTTTTTGTCAATCGGCTGATGGCGCCGCCCCCGCTGGGCATGATGCCGATTTGCGTGTCGCCTCCAATCCTTTCTTCGACGGCAAGCAGCTTGCCATCCGGCGACCAGCAAGGCCAGCCGACAGAATGTTTTTCCGCGGTAATCTGTTTTGGGATTCCGTCACTCAACCTTGCAGTCCAGACATTGATAAATCCACCGCTTCCCGTCTGATAGGCGACCTGGGTGCCGTCAGGCGAGAGATGAGCAAAATTCATATCGGCCGGCCCCTCAGCGATTTTGTGCACGGCGCCGCTGGAATGATCGCGGGCAAGGATCTCGATCCTGTCTCGCGACTGCGGCGCCATCCATGTCAAGTCTCCTGTAGGGAGCCAGTCGGGATGGAAACCTCCGCTTGGTGACATCTGCTGCGGATTTTTGCCATCGTCGTTCATGGTCCAAACCTGCGTGGGCATCGCGGGTTGAATGACCGTAAACGCAACCGTCTTTCCGTCGGGAGAGATGGCGGGGTTAGATTTGCGCAGCCGGGTATCACGCGTGAGCGCAACCGGCTGCCCGGCGGCATTCCCCGATGCGTCAAGCGCGACCGAATAGAGATTGTCGAAGGTGGCGATTGCGGAAAATAGAAGATGGTGTCCATCGGGTGAGATGGCGAGATGATGAGCGGTTTCGTTGCCCAGGTTGTGCAGCTTGCGGCCCTTGCCGAGGGCCGTCCCCGATTCGGGATCCATCCGCACCATCCAGATGCCCGGTCCCTCACCATCGCCCGATGCGAAAAAGATGGTTCGCCCATCGGGAGAATAGATCGCATCGTAAGCAAAAATATTGATGAGGACAGGGAATACTCCGCCGCCGCTGGGATCGACGCTCCAGATACCATCGGCATTAGTAAAGATGATCCGCTTGCCCTCCGGTGACCATTGCGGTCCGGAGTGCCCAATGGGTCCATACTGAATCGGCTTATCCGGGCGCGTGAGCTGCTTCAAAGTCCCGTCGGTGACCGCGACCGTCCAGATGGTCGAGTCCGGGGATGCGCCGAATTCCATGGCTGCGGGCGCGCCAGAATCAGCCGACTGGAAGGCAATATGCGAACCGTCTGGCGACCATGCCGGCCGAGCGCCAAAATCGGTCAGCCTTCTGGGCTGCCCACCCAGCGCTGAGACCAGCCAGATGCCTCCCTTGATCTTGGAGTGATAGGCCAGCCATTGCCCGTTGGGTGACCATGCCGGCGCCACGTTCTGGCCGCCATCGGCGGTGACGGCCAACTCCGTTCCCCCCGGTGCGAGCTGGCGAACATAAATCTCGAACTTGCCACTCGAGTCAGAGCAGTAGGCCAGCGAATTTCCGTCGGGCGAGAAGGTCGGATAAATATCAAGGCCAGCGGAAAATGTCACCTGGCTCTTCCGCCTGACCGAATTGCTGGTTGCGCTTTGCCACCAGAACGTCAGACCGGCAACAACCAAGGCGGCGGCGGCGATGCCGGCTATCCTGGCACTCTTTTTCCTGAACCAGAGTGTCTGCGCTGTGCCAGGGACTTGTTGCGGAAGACTGTCGCCATGAGAAGCCGGCTCGGTTGCCGCATCTTTGTTGGCGGCCGGTTCTTTTACCGGAGCGATAAAGCGGTAGCCGCGCCCCTGCACGGTCTCAATGTATTTCGGCTGCTTGCTGTCATCGCCCAGGGCTTTTCTTAACAGGGCAATTTCGCGGCTGAGGGCGTTCTCGGTGACAAAGGCATCGCCCCAAACCGCGTTCAGGATATCCGTCTTCCCCAGCATCTGATTGTTGTTTTCAATCAGGAAAATCAGCAACTCCAGGGCCTTGGGCTCAAGCGCCACCGGTTGGCCTGCCTTCAACAGGCGAAACGACGAGGTTTCAACCCGGAAATCGCCGAATTCGTAAGTTGCTGATTTGTTTATAGTTGTCATTGCAATCACTGCAAGCTCACAAAAATATCACACCTGCATCAAGACCTTGTAACCCCCCAAAACTTTAACTCTGCATAGGAGTAAGACGCATGAAAGGTCTTTACTGTGCAGTTTTGTTTTTGTGGCCCATGCTATGGTGCGCCCCGGTTCTGGCAGCGGCCGATGCGGTGCCGCTCAGGGTCATCCATCAACTGCCAATCGTATCGGCTTGCATCAACGGCCAAGGCCCTTATGAGTTTCTGCTCGATACGGGAACCGAATCGACTTTAGTGGATCAAAGTCTCACCGAAGAATTGCAACTTAACATTGTAGACAGGCTTCAGCTCATCAGCGCAAACGGAATGCATCCGGTTGGACGCGCCATCGCTGAAAGCGTTACATTGGGTCCCAAAACCGTGACCAGCGTTGAACTGCTGGTTGACGACCTGCGGGAGTTGCACGCAGTGGCTCCGCAGTTGAGGGGTATCCTGGGAGAGAACTTCCTGTCTCAGCTTAACTTTCTCCTGGACTACCGCCATCGCCAGGTCAAGTTTGGCCCGCCTCCGGAGGAAGGCGCTGCAGTTCGCATCCCATTCACTATTCAAGATGGACGCATCCTGCTGACTGCGGTGATTTCGGGAAAAGAACCACTGCGCTTTGAGCTCGATTCCGGCGCCAGCACTACCATGCTCTTCGGAACGCAATCTCGAGATCAGGTTGCGCCGGGCACATCGGCATTCCTGCATAACAATGAAGGCAGCACCGCGGTCGGGGAGGTGCATATCCCGGAATTGCGGATTGGGTCCCTCATGCTGCACAACATGGCTGCCGGAGTGATAGAAAGCACGGGAGAACAAGAGGCCGGCGTTGACGGCCTGCTGCCTACGAACCTGTTCGACAGCGTGTACTTTGACTTTGCGGAACAATCCATCTTTGTGACTGGGAAAAAGATCACGTCAGCAGCTAAATGAAATGCGGCAGTCTGTCAGGAAGTAGTGGGGGAGGGGGGTACTACCTGGAGTAGTCGATGCAGTGATAAGCGGTTCACAATCAATCAGTTAGGAAAATGGCGGAGCAATGGGGAAGTAGTTCTTGAACTGCAGTTCTCAGTTCTCGGTTCTCAGTTTCGAACCAAGGGAAGCTAACGTGAGCTTGTGCGGCGAGGCAGGTTTGTTGCTTTCCGGCTAGTCGAGAAGACGACACGGTTTGAAGGGGGGTGGGGTTATTAAGTAACGTCTGAGAGGATCGCTGTTCGAGAGGGGGGTGGGGGGTTACTAAGTAACCTCTGAGCGGCAGAGGCAGAGATACCTTATCGTCCGCCCTGGAGCCAGGGAGGCGAGGGATGGAGTTTTCAAAGACCGCGGGGCCGGCGCCCAAATCGATCATGCCAAGCAATTGCACCGAAGGCAAGGATTTGATACCAGAGTTCAATTTTGGCGGAGTCAGCCGGTGGATGCTTCCTTCCTTAGCGACTTCAAATATGTGGCGACTTGCGCGGTAGCAGGATACAGCTCCTGTGGAACTGTTCTAAAGACCCGCATTCTGGAAAGAACATTAAAAAGAACATTAATAAGATAACGGCTTCGGCCACAAGCGCGCTTTGCTGGTCGCCGTCGCCGTCGCCCCGCCCGAATCACTAATGGTAACCGTCACAGTCCAGGCGCCGACTTTGGTGTAAGCATGGGCGCCGATCACGTTATAGTTCTGGCTGCCAGTGGAGATAATCGTCGCCGTGCTCGGTGCGGTTCCATCGCCCCAATCGATTGTCGTGCCGGTGAACTGGCTCGCGTTTCCGCTGGGGTCGGTATCTGTGAAGCTGGCTACGACGAGCGGAAAAGCTTTGCCTAAGCGCACGTGCAGATTGTGCCCGGTAACGTTGGTCAGCGCATAATCTGCCTGCTGGCAGGCGGAAAACTCCGAAGTATTGTTAGCGGAATCGGTTGCGGTGGCGCTGAGAAATCCCGAGCCGATCAGCGACGTCGAGAAAGTGATATTGAACGCGCCGTTGCCGCTGTTGTCGGTCGAAACGCTGCGGCTTCCCAGCAGGTTCAGCCCCTGGCCGTGGCCGGAGGCATCACACGCCGGATTGCCGAACAGCTCCACATGAAAAGTGGAATTGGGCGCGCTCTTCAGCGTTCCAGGAACATTCGTTGTGCCGCCGCTCGAGATTGCGCTGGTCAGCACCGGGAAGTTCTGGAAATTATTCGGGCCGGTGTGACCGCTGGAGTCGTTAGCTGTGACGCCATCATCGCCGAGGTCGATTCCCAATCCGACATTGGAAAAAATGGCGTTGCTCTCAATGACATTGCCGACAGTCGCGCTGCCTCCGGTTATGACGACTCCCTTTCCGTTGTAAGCAATGATGTTGCCGGCGGAAGCACCGATCGAATTGTTGGCCGCACCCAAATCAACTCTGACACCATCTCCAAGATTGCCCACGCCGCCGGTATTGTTGGCGTTGGCGCCGATCTCGTTTCCTTGTACCTGGTTGCCGTTTGTGCCGCTGCCGGAAATCAAAATACCATTCGCGCCATTCCCGGAGATGACGTTACCCGAGCCCGAGGCCGAGCCTCCCAGCGTGTTGTTAAAAGCTCCTCCCGAGAGGTTTATGCCGTTACCCTGATTTCCGAGCGCGGCGTTACCGGCCGCGTTCAGGCCGATGAAGTTGCCCTGTACATTATTTGAGCCGGCTCCGCCGGAGAAGCTCACGCCGTCAGAGAAATTGCCCGAGATTACGTTACCCGTTCCTGTTGCGGCCCCGTCGATCACGTTGCCTACCGCGCTGGCGATGGCAACTCCGGACATGTGATTGCCGAGCGCGAAGTTTCCACTCGAATCTGTGCCGATAAAATTGCCCTGCACAAGGTTCGCGGTGGTGCTCGCGAGCAGCACACCATTGTTGACGTTGCCCGAGATCACATTTCTGGCCGCGATGGTCGTACCGCCAATAACGTTATTGGTGGCGTTACTAGAAACACTCACGCCGTTGCCGCTGTTGCCCAGGGCGCCGTTACCTGCGGCATTCAGGCCGATGAAGTTGCCTTGTACCAAGTTTGCGTTGGTGCCCGAGCCCGTGAGGCTTACGCCGTCAGAGACATTGCCGGAGATGACGTTGCCTCCGCCTGGTACGGCTGCTCCGATTACGTTGTTGCTTGCGCCGTTGTTCACCAGGACCCCCCGGCCGTTCCCCATCTGCAAAGCGCCGGTCAGGCTCGTGCCGATATAGTTGCCCTCCACGAGGTTCCCACTCGCGCCGGCATTGGTGATCAGCACACTGCCATTGGAGTTGCCTGAGATCACGTTCCTGGCGGCTGCGGTTGTGCCTCCAATGGTGTTATTGGTTGCGGAATTGATCTGTATTCCATTTTGGGCGTTGCCCAGCGGGTTTGTTCCCAGAGCATTGCTGCCAATAAGATTGCCCTGGACCGTGTTGCCGGTCGTGCCACTGCCGTTAATGGTTATGCCGTCTCCGAAATTTCCGGAAATGACATTGCCTGCGCCTGGACTTGTGCCTCCAATCGTATTGTTGGCGGCTCCAGACTGAATCAGAACTCCGCCGGCGCTATTGGCAAGCGCATTGTGGCCAGTGCTGTCAGTGCCGATGAAGTTGCCCTCGACCACGTTCCCATTCGTGCCCAATCCCGCAATTTGGATCCCAGCAAGACCATTTCCAGAAATGACATTGCGTGTTGCAGCCGTCGTTCCTCCAATGGTGTTGTTGGACTGATTGCTCAAAATAAGCACACCATCGCCAGAATTGGCCACTGCCGCATTGCCGGCCGCAGTGATGCCGATGAAATTCCCCGCAATGATGTTGCCGCTGCTTTGCAGCACAATTCCATTTTGCGCAAAGCCGTAGATCACCAGTCCCTCGACCGTCGTATTTCCACCCTGAATGGAAAGGCCGTTGGCGCTCGGTCCGGCACTGGCGCCGTTGATTTGAATTACAGGATTGTTGGGGGCCCAGCCAGGCTGGCTGGTTCCATCGAGCACCCCGGGATGCGTCATCGCGGGCAGCGCCGAGAGCAGGTTAATGGTGTGCACGCCCGCGCCCGGGATGTTGAAGGCAATGCCGGTAAAACTCGAATTCGCGTTGAAATTGAGAATTGCCTGCCGCAGCGAGCCTGCCCCGGAATCGCTCGTCGTGGTAACAATTGGGTTGATCAGCACCGTGCCGGTCATAGATGCCAAGTGGATCGAACAGAAATAAGGAAAGCTATTGCCCCCGCCGAATGCTGTAATCTGTGCCGCGTCAAACGTGATGGAAAAACTGAACGCAGGGGCATGTACGCCCGAGTCCCACTTTGCATCAGCCGTGCAGCCCGGTGAGCAGGCGCCTGACGTGGTGGAATGAGGACCTGACGCCCAGATCCAAGTCACAGTATCACCAAGATTGACAGCAGTAGTACTGTTCCCGCTCACCTGGTCAACGAAATTCGTCCCACCCTGCCCCACGTTGACCGTGCGCGTCGCCGCCCACGCGCAGGAGACTGATAACAGCACGCCAACTAACCTGAAGACAAAAATAAGTCTTGCCGGTTTCATGACACCTGCTCCTGCGGAAGTCATTCACAGCCGCACTTTTTCGCTAACAAAGAATGCGAGAGAGGAATTAAGCGCAACTATATCGAAAGGTTCTCAGGCGAGCAAGTTCTCTTTCCATCTTCTTTAAAGGCCTAACCGGCACGATTGGAAGCCGTGCCCTGACACAAAACTTTTTTTTGAAACAAGCTCCAGTGCTGGCTGTTCAAAAGCAGGCGCCAAAAAGCCGTTTTTCAAAACAACTTCATTTGTTCATCCTGCTCTGACTGTGTCCGCACAAACCTGCGCTCGCGCCGCCTGGGCTGAAAATTGTGTTTGGCCAGAAGGCGATCCATGAGCTTGGAGACGCGCTCATGGTAAGACTTGGAGAGAAACGCTCCCGTGGCATAGCGCTGTTTGTAGTTTTCCACCAGGTGAGGGAACTGCTCGGCCAGGAAGGGCATAAAAACTTTTTCGGAGCAGGGTTTCAGGTAGAGCGGATTAGCGTGAATGCCATAGGCCCCGGCTTCCAGCGCAGCCGTTATTACAGCTTCGAGATTCGTAACCGAGTCGGTGATCTCAGGCAGCACCGGCGCGCAGTTGACTCCGACGCTTAACCCGGCGTTGGTCAGCTCGCGGACCGTCTGCATGCGCAGGTCAGGACGCGGCGCGCGCGGCTCCAGAATTCGGGCCAGTTGAATATCCATGGTAGTCACGGTCACGTGCACGGAAAGATCGTTGTTCTCGGCAAATTTGCGCAGCAGCTCAACGTCGCGCGCGATCAATGTGGATTTGGTGATGATTCCCATGGAGAGCCCATGATGCTGCGCCAGCTCTTCCAAAATGGCGCGCGTGACTTCATAGCGGCGTTCGGCGGGTTGGTAAGGATCTGTCGCCGCGCCGATGGCGATGCCCTCGCCCTTGCGCACTTTCTTGAGCTCCTGCCGCAGCAGCCATCCGGCGTTCTGCTTGACGTAAATCTTGCGCTCAAAATCAACGCCATCGCGCATTTCCATAAATTCATGGGTATAGCGCGCATAACAGTACTTGCAGGCGAACTCGCAGCCGCGATAGGGATTAATGGTCCAGGTAAAAGGAATCTTCCGCTTGGAGACAGCGCGGTTGAGTATGGAGCGGGTGGGCAGGGTAAAGTACTCGATCTTGTGCCCCTGCTTGATGGATTCGCCGAGGGAGGCAAGCCGGGCGATCCCTACCAGCTTCTCGTGGGGGAGGGATTCGAAGAAGGATAGGGAGCCCGGCATATATTCGCCTTTTATTCGCCTAAGATAAACCATGCATTTGCTAATGTCAAGTGGCGGCTGGGATAGGAGACAGAACGGTCTGAAACCGGCCCCCTCGGGCGTGGAAAAAACTAGGGTAGGTTGAAGCTGGCATGCAGAAGCTGTCTAATTCACTGCAGCCTGTTTGAAGTAGTGATCGACATCGATTGTTCTCAGAAAACTCACGAAAAAGAGACCGATCCATATCCAGGTTGTCACCTTCGCTCCATCTACAGCGTTTTTAAGCCAGTGCTTACGCGTGGCGTTTAGCTTCTCCCGCCATGTTCTGGCATTCTTATAGCTTTCCTGTCCTTTCACGTTCTTAACAAATGTGATAACAAAGGCAGCGACTGAAGCGAGTACCGCAACCCAATTACTGCTGACCAATTCTGGAATTCCGACAACAGAGTGATGCAGCAGTTGGCCAACATAGCTATAGAATTCATGCATGACCCAAAGTCTCCCATCCGGGAGTACTTTGCGGCAAGTGAATAATCCCGAGTTTTGGGGGTATGGATGGAGAAGAAAACGATTTGTTTCGTTGATGACGATCCGGGAGAACTTGAGCGTTTCCGGGATGTCATGAGCGACCGCTACATTGTTGGGACGGGTGAGGTTCTAGAAGATGCTCTTCAAAACCTTGGCGGAAGACGTCCTGATTTTTTCTTGCTTGATCTTGTTTATGGGAAGGCGATGTCGCAGTCAGTAAGAAATGAAATTAGCGCCGCAGATGAAGAACTCACTCAGGCCGAAGAAAAGATTCGGCGGTTGTTGTGTAGTGCGGGGCAGTCCGCAGACGGCGGATTTGATCTCGCCCGTAGGGTACACGAGATGTACCCCGGAGTGCCGCGTGCGTTCTTTAGCCGGAAGGCATTCTTGGGGGACGCACTGAAGGCTCACGAGCAAGGTCTTCCAGTGCTGGAGAAACCCGACCCTGATGCTAGTGATATCGGGACCTCAGAAGAGGAACGCTATAGAAGTGCTTTAAAGCGAAGCAAGAATCTCGTTGCTGGGAAAATCAACCAAATGATTGAGAGCAGCAAGTGGTGGGTGCGGAATCGTGAATGGGTGCGTGGTCTCGCATTGGGTATCTTCTTTGCGCTTTTCGAGTTGGGACGAGATTTGTGGAAGATAGAACAGTTGGGTATCAGATGGGCAGCGGAGAGCACTATTATGGTTGGCATGGTAGTAACTTTTGTTCTTGCGTGGCCAAGGCGGTGGCCGTGGCGGGGTATTTGACATGTTTCCTGGAAAACGAAAAAAGCGGCGCTTTCCTTTCCCGTTGTTAACTCTGCAAATTGTGGAAGGATGGTCAATCCGTGAGAAGAAAAAGCCGATCATCGCAAAGTGAGGTGGAGGAGTTTGAGACATTATGAATTCGGAAAAATGGAAAGACCTGGAGTCTAGACTAAGCAGTCTCGAAAAGCAGAATCAAATGCTCAGAGTAGGCTTAATAATCTTGGGGCTCATTACAATGTGCATAATGACCTTGGGATCGTCTCATGCTGGAAACACCGTCGAGGCACAACGATTTGTGCTTAAGAACGCGAAGGGAGACGTGCGAGCCGAATTGACCACGCTGGATGGTGATTATCCAAGGTTGACCTTACTCAGCCCGAACGGAGAAAAGGTGACAGAGCTTAGCCCCGCTGGCGTCTCAGTTCTCGACAAAGGATTGCCTTCTAAGCTCCCCCTCAGCCACTTCGGCAACACTGGTCTTTATTTTGCCGATGAGAAGGGGCAGATCGTAATAGAGATTGGTGGAGCCTCTGTCAGTAATCCTCAACTTGCGCCAGTTCCCGAAATCGCCGTCTTCGACAAGAAAGGCAATCAAACCTGGCATGTCCCTTGAAGATCGTTTAGCGCGCCAATCGGAAGCTGTAGCGCTTCTGTCCCCGCCAGCTACCCCGCCCACGCATCCCTCTACCCATCCATCTTCCTCGCCTCAGCGGAGTAAGCCGGCCCCCCTGGTTTAGAATCCGCTAGGATTCCGCCTATAGAGCAAGTAACCACGTTTGCGACAAGTATCTTCCCATGATTGTGGAGAAATTAAATTCATATTCCTACCTCGCACAAGACATATTCTCTTCCAACAACAGTTATTTGTTAGTGCTCCGGCGGGCAAGGTGCCATGCTTGAGATCATTTAATATCTCGCTATCCGACGAATGATCACAAAAACAATCGCTATCAGCTTCGTATCGCCTTACTTCCGCGAGGTCGTGGATGGTGCTTAAGTCCATCTCACTCAGAAGAATCGGCCGAATGGCCTGTAAGGTGAGCTTAGCGAACCTGCTGTTCTTGGTAATCACAAAAAGGTCAGGACGTCCCTCTGCAATAGCATGAAGGATGTCAGCGTCCGCTCCGGGAATCTGCTTGGCTAACTTTCCGAAACTGAAGAACTCCGTGGGCCGTGCAAGAAATTGTTGAATCATTGCCCGGATCATTTGCGTGACGAGCCGATCCCATTCACTGGTTACTGGAATACACATAAAAGACACTCCTTGAGTCAAGAAATTTGAACGTGCATTCTTTTTGGAGTTGAGTTTTAAGCCCTCGCGGCTTCTGGGTGAGATTTAAGTCTTCCGACTCTTCTGATGTGGGTGAGTTTTAAGCCCTCACGGCTCTAGGTGAGAATTTTAAGTCTTCCGACTCTTCTGGTTTGAGTTTTAAGCCCTCATGGCATGGCTTTGATAGACGGTAGAAAACCTGCCCTAATTGATATGTTACACGTTGTGGTCGTCATTGGTAGTCGAATTTTTTTCACTGACATGCCAGGGGGGGCCGGTTTTGGGGGCTTCTGTCTCCTATCCCGTCAAGGGGAGTGCGAAGTAAATTCTTTTGATTTTTGTTCGGCGACCATAGCTGGCGAGTCTTTCTAAGGACGATTACACAATCAAGGACTTAACTTGTTAGATGGTGTTCTAAGCTTCTCCTTCGTGGGAGAAATCCTTCCGGGTGTCGCCCCTCCAGGGCTCGCGTCATTTTCAGCTTACCCAGCGCTTCCGCGCTGGGCTAACCTGTGCCGCGCTTCCAGCGCTGGTGTAACGTTGTGCTGTCATCTTCGTATACTTCATGAGAATGGACAATCAAAAATCCCCACTCGCGCTGGTCGCGCGAATGGGGCACCCAGATTTATAAGGGCCATCCGCCCATTAGATTGCTCTTTACTTAGATATTAGTAATGATAAGAACGGTACACAATGACATTCTAATGAACCCGAAACTAAAAGCGATTATTGACAAGTATCGCACGTGCCCAGAATTCTTTACAATCGAACTGCTTGACGTAAACCAACGTGGCAATACTGGCGACACACTAGTTCACGTAGCAGCGGTTAACGAAGAGGTAGATGACATAGCACTGCTTGTGGCTTGTGGTGCACAGGTCAACACTAAGGGTGACCTTGGAAACACTCCGTTGCATCAGGTGTCCAGCATGGGGCGCGTTAAGTCAGTAAAAAAGCTTCTTCAATTGGGGGCGGACCCAACGATCAAGAATGAATTTGGGGAAACCGCGTTGGACCTGGCTGAATTCATGAAACGCGATGAAGTAACCAAGCTTCTCAAGGACCACATTTCTGGACGACGAACCTGACAAGATTTCTGGGGCGCTAAGCTTCCCCTTCGTGGGAGAAATCCTTCCGGGTGTCGCCCCGCCAGGGCTCGCGTCATTTTCAGCTTACCCAGCGCTTCCGCGCTGGGCTAACCTGTGCCGCGCTTCCAGCGCTGGTGTAATGTTGTGCTGTCATCTTCGTATACTTCATGAGAATGGACAATCAAAAATCCCAATCGCGCTGGCCGCGCGAATGGGGCAGCCAGCACCCAGATCTGTGAAAGGAAAGATGATAAGTAAAACTTTCTTCAGGGCGGAGATGTAAATCGCCGCGATGAAGTCGGAGATCGTTCATTTCACAACTGCCTTCATAAACAATCTAAAAATCCCCACTCGCGCCGGTCGCGCGAATTGGGCACCCAGATTTGTGTGGGCCACCCGCCCAATATCCGAAGGGGATGTTCCAGTGGAATCGTCAAGCAGAGCCCGGTTACCCGCGTTTTCTCAGATGGTTTCGGCATGTTGTGGATTTTACTTTAACTTGTTAGATGGTGTTCTAAGCTTCTCCTTCGTGGGAGAAATCCTTCCGGATGTCGTCCCTCCAGGGCTCGCGTCATTTTCAGCTTACCCAGCGCTTCCGCGCTGGGCTAACCTGTGCCGCGCTTCCAGCGCTGGTGTAACGTTGTGCTGTCATCTTCGTATACTTCATGAGAATGGACAATTAAAAATCCCACTCGCGCTGGTCGCGCGAATGGGGCACCCGGCTCCAGTATGAATGCAACAATGGCTTCTATTTGTTCTGCCGCTGTGCAACAATGACTTCTCTATGGAGCAAAAACTCTTGTCAGCAACACACCGTGCTTTGCGCCGGAATCCTGGAACGTTCAAGATTCGTGTGATCCTGTTTCTTTTCATCATCGTCTGCGGAAAAGCGTGGGCGCTGGATGAATTTGCGGGGATCAAATGCGGAGCCGATATCCCCAAGTCTCTGGTTGGGAAACGCGACTCCAATGAACCAGTGGCTGTTCTCGAACAACGGCACAAGGATTTGGGTCTTAAGAATCTGGGGGGCTCTGAGATTTCTGACCGCCTGTTCCTGGCTTCATGGCAGATTTGCGGAAGCGAGTACGAACTGCTGGTGAATACGAAAACCGGGCTGATTCGTGACGTGCTTCCGTTTCCGGCTCATGCAGCGGCCTCGCCAATGTTCATTGGCACATGCCAAGCCGATGGAAAAGAGGTTCCGGGGCAGCTTGTGGCAGTGCTGAATAACAGCGCAGGATACAACGCAAGAGATGAAAAACTGGCCAAGACCATGCTCAAAGCCACGGCTGCATGGAAGATCGACGAGACGAAAGGGAAGTTTGTTGGGCAAGCGACCGAAAAGCTCGGATGCCCATTGGGCGGAATCGTTACGCAGGACGGCGGTCCTTAAAACTTTTCTTCAATCCAATCCTATACGAACTGAAGCGCCGAAGATCTTTCATCACAACAGCCTTCGTAAACGGTGGTTGAGTTGACATCATCGCATCACTGGCAAGTCTTCAGAAAATGCCTTGATACGACCTGTAACGTTGAGACATTTTCGGGGGCCTTCGACTGCGCGCTTTCCAGAAGCTAAATGCGGAAGTGGTTGATTTCTTCGTGTGCAAAGGGGAGCGCAATTTTATCCGCGCTCGGCAAAAACTTCATTGGGAATCTGGCAGCGCAGAATCAGCGGACAACAAAATCCTCTTTATTACCCACGATTACCCACGCTCGGCCATTGGCAGCACAAGCGCGCAGACAGATGGATTTATTTCTTCATCTGTACGCAACGGGAATAGAGGACTAAAAAATTCAGCGGTTGGCGCCCAATTTGAGCTCAGCGATACAGGTTTTGGCCGCTTCGTCCATTGACTTGGTTTCCTTGAATTTCGCCAGTGTGCAGTCGCAGTACTTCTCGGCGTCCTGCTGGCCAATGCCCTTTTGCATGACTTTGTCGCGGCAGCTTTGCTTGTAGCTGCTGTCGAAGCTTTCCGTAAAGCCTTGTTTAAAACTGTCGCATCCGCTGCAAGTCAGTATAAGGACGAGGCTGGCGGCCAAAGTAAAACGCATCAACGGATTATATGCGATTCGTCAAGCCGCTCGCGAGGTTACAACAGGCGTTCATCAGCGATCTAAAATCCCCAGTCGCGCTGGTCGCACAGATGAAGGCGCCCAGGCGGACCACGCGTACATGTCTAAATTCCGCTCCGTTTACCTTCGCCAAGCCCAAGGGACGTGCACTTTTGGTATTTAGGGCTACAGTTCTTTCAGTACGTTCCTAGGTGCTCTCCTGATTGAGGGTAAGTAGATGCTTTCTTAGCCTCGTCCCTTAAGGAGAGGCATGAATAAACTTAAACTACAATCTCTTTCATTCGTACTCATATTGTTACTTTTACCTCTATATTCACCCACAACCTGCGCGGCGCAATCTGCGCCGCCCGCCCCGCGGATATTTTTTACCGACCTGGATAGCGCTCCTAACTCCGGCGGCGAGAACGTCAATGGATTTGCCGGCGCTTACGTCACACTCTACGGAAATTTCCTTGGCGCCTCCCAGGGCAGCTCCACCGTTACCTGGAATGGAGAGAACTGCCTGCGCGTGGTTGGGCCTTCAGGCTCATATTCCGGATGGGGCGCTTCCCATTTCTGGTACCAGAAAATTATTGTCCAGTTGGGTTCAGCGTGCACGGCGGGCGCGGGCAATTTTGTCGTCACAGTGAATGGCGCCGCCTCCAACGGCGTTCCCTTTACCGTGCGCTCCAGCGGGAAGCTGCTCTTCGTTTCTTCCAAAGGTAACGACAGCAACAGCGGCAGCTTCGCCAGTCCTTTTGCCACTATTCCCCAATGCAAGAGCGCCATGAAGGCGGGCGACGTCTGCTACATCGAAGATGGAGTAACAGCTACCACCGTGGATAATTTCGATGCCACGTTAGAGTTGGAGAGTGGCGGAACGGCGGGCAATCCCGTTGCTTTCGTTGGCTATCCGGGCGCGAAGGCCACGCTGGGCGCTTCCGGCATTACTTATGGGCTGCGTGTGCCCAATACCAATGTCTCAGCCAATTATGTGACCGTAGCTGGTCTGTTCTTCAGTCCCAGCGAGCAAGGCATGAACCCGACCAACTCCAGCAATTGGAGGGTGGTGGGCAATAACTTCCAATGTCCCACGGCCAACGGCGAGGATGGATGCTTTACCACCAACGAAATCAGCTCTATCAAGTTCCTGGGGAATGAAGCCACCAACATCGGCGTGGTGGCGGCCGGCAAGCAGCAGCATGCGGTGTATTTTTCCAGCGACACCAACCACGTGGAGTCAGCCTGGAACTATATTCACGACAATCGCAGTTGCCGCGCCATGCAGTTCCATTCCTCGCCGCTCGGCGGAGGAGGAGCCGGCGACACCACTGGACACAATCAGTTCGATCTTTCCGTGCACGACAACCTGATTCACGACGATCCCTGTGACGGAATCAATTTCGCCACTGTTGATCCCTCCCAGGGACGAGTGGAGGCCTACAACAACGTGATCTACCACGTCGGCATCGGGCCGACCCCGCAGGATGGCGACTCCGGTGACTATAGCTGCATTTATATGGCGTACATCACCAACACGGGCCCGGTGGGCGGGGGAGCGGTGGAAATTTACAACAACACGCTGTATGATTGCGGCCCATTTGTGGCCAGCTTTCCCAATAACGGAAGTTTCATGATCAACGGGGGAGAGCCCGGCCTGCAGGTCCGAATCCGCAATAACATCGTGTACCAATTCGGGAACGAGCCTTTTGGCAGCGGCTCGGGGTGGAACGCCACGTATGTCAGCGGTTCCAACAACATCATGCACAGCACGGTCAGTCTGCCTCTGCCCTCATTCCTGAGCGGCAGCGTTACATCTGACCCGCTGTTCGCGGATTTATCCTTGAACAATTTCCACTTGCAGTCAGCAAGCCCGGCGAAAGACGCAGGAATTACCATCAGTTCAGGCAACACTTATAACAACTACATGGCCTGGAACGGGAATCCTGCGGACCATGAGGGAGTCTTGCGTTCGCAAGGGGCAAATTACGATATCGGCGCTTACGAATTTTATGCCGGCTCGGCCCCGCCTCCACCGCCTCCGCCTGTACCAAGCTTACAGTCCCTCGCGGTGGCCCCGGGCGCAGGCAGCATTGCGGTGGGCAGCACCATTGCATTTACCACGACAGGCCATTACTCCGACGGTTCAACTAAAAATGTCACTGCTCAGGCCGCCTGGAGTTCGAGCAATTCTTCTGTGGCAACGATCGGCAGCAATACTGGTGTAGCAACCGGCGTGGCCGCGGGAGGCCCGGTAACGATTACCGCTTCGTTATCGGGTGTCACGGGCACAGCGTCACTTACGGTTACTGCTCCTCCATCATTGCCGACGCTGCAATCCATCACGGTAACGCCGAGTCCAGACAGCATCGCGGTCGGCAGCACCGTTGTTTTTGCTGCTACGGGCCACTATTCCGACGGCTCGAACAAGAACCTCACCACACAGGCGGCCTGGAGTTCGAGCAATTCTTCTGTGGCCACTGTCGTCAGCAATACAGGTGTGGCAGCTGGAATGGCCGCAGGCGGGCCGGTGACGATCAATGCTTCCATGTCTGGGATCAAAGGTGCGGCATCGCTCACGGTTACATCCGCATCTGCTGTCAGCGTTGTCAATTTCGACAGTCCTGCTCCGTCTGGGTCTCCCTACAGTTCGATCAACGGGACCTTTGGCGGAATTAACTTCGGCGTTGGCCAGTGGGCTTGGGAGCCAGGTTACCTGAGCGATGCAACGAACAACATTTACTTCAGCTCCGCAACCAGCAATAAGCGGACGTTCAGCTTTGCTAATGGCTCGCACGTTCTCATCAGCATGAAAGTAGCCACTTCCGTTGCCGGAACCCTGACCCTCAGCGACGGCGCCGGTCAAACCAAAACTCAAAATGTCTCTACTGGAGGAATGCAACTTGTGACCACTGGATGGAAAAATGCGTCCAGAACAATTACAGTCACCTTTACCGGAGGTTGGAACATCGAGTTTGACGACATTACCTACCGATAGACGGATACACAGTTCTCAATGTTGGCCCCCGCCCTGGTTTCTTTGCCAGGGCGGTTTTTTTGTGTCCTCGCACTGGCGCTGTTCGCGCGCATGGGCACCCAGGTAATAGGAATATTTCTTCGTGTTCCTTGGTGTTCTTTGTGGTTTACCTTAATTCTTCCCGAGATGAATGGACCCATCGCCGCTGCGCAGCTCAAGCAGAGGTCCGCCGCCGTTCAATTTTCCACGCAGGCTGTTGCGGTGCGTATCCGCATCGCTTAATGAAGCCAGGTCAGATTGAATGCTGCCGTCGCCGGTGCGGGCATCCAGGTTCGCCGAAAAATCCTGGGGCAACCGGAGATCAATGCTGCCATCGCCGGAATGCATATACCAGGAGCCTGCCATCTTCGATCCGCGATTGATATCGGCGTGGATGCTGCCGTCGCCGGTTTCGATTCTCAAAGCGTCAAATCGCCCGTCCACGTGAATGCCGCCATCGCCGGAGCGCGCCGAAAGCTGGCCGTCAGCATCTTCGATGTGAATCGAGCCATCGCCGGTGTTCAGGTACATAGCACCGTGGAGCCGCGAACCTTTGATGGAACCATCGCCGGTGTGAAGATCGAGATTGCCATCCTGCGGGAGGGTTATGTTTACGTGAATGGAGCGGTTGCAAAACAGGCAAAACCAGCCGTTGTGTGGGGTATGGATTTCCACGTCAACGCGGTCTCCCACCTGGCGCTCTTCAATCCTCACGCCATCAGAGTTAATTTGCCAGCCTTCGGTCAAGACCGAAACACTCACCTGTTTGCGCTCCCAGGTGATGAATTCTACTGAACCATCCCCGGTGCTGAGGTGCACGTCTGGTTTGGCGGAAATGGCATAGTCCTTCTTCCATTCATCCGCGACCGCGGGCAAAGCCAGAACCAGGAAAACGGATACGGCCAGAAAAATTCGCTGCACGGCATACCTCCTGTGTGAGGCAAGCTTGCCCTCAGTCAACTCATACGTTGAGAAATAATCTAAAGTTCCCGGATTATGAGCGTCGTCCTTACAGGACTTGGCGGATTTGCCTGGCTGACCCAGCAGTGAACTGCTGGGCTATAATACGTCACCCCTTCGGGGCTATTCGCCTCTCATGTCCCGCAAAGAACGAGATACGGCAGGAGTTAAAAAGGAATATGCAGTCGTGACTAGTTTGTCCCGAAATGGGAGGTACTAAGGTAAATAATCAGGTTAATCAATTACCCGATTACGCACTTCTACAATTCCCCAATTTCTCACGGCGTAAACAGCTTGGGATCAACCGCGGGGTTCAGTTCGATCGACTTGATGGTATCTTCGCTCGAAGTCTCACCGTTTTCCGTGACGGTTCGTTTATAAGGGAGCGAGAGGCCGCCGGTGTCGCGCCAATCGGAGTAATCGACCACGCGGTCCACCGGACCCTGCATGCTTAGGGTGTGAAAGGCAGCGCGCAACAGATGGCCGGTATCGGGGTCGACATACCACTTTACTTCAACTCCGTCGGCATTGATGGCCAGAGCTTTCGCCGGTACTCCCTGAACGGTGTCGTCGCCGGAGGCGTTAAAGGTAAATTTCGCGTCCCCGGCGTGTTGCGCGATGTAGACCAGATCGCGCCTGACCACCTTCAGGTTCTCATCACGCATGGCCGAGGACATATCCCGGTGCTGCCCTCCCATACTCATAGAGGCATTTTGCGGTGTGATTAAGGTCACCATCTCGCCCATGGGGGTCTTTGCCTTCACATACACCTGGTCGGGATAGATGATGGTCTGGTCCAGGTCGAGTGGAATTTCGCCCTGCGGAGTCTTACGGACGCTGGTGAGGGTTTGCCGTATGGATTTCACGGCGCGCAGTTTTTTCTTGTCGCCGAGGGAGGCCGCGACCTTGGCAATCAGGGCCTTGCCCTCCGGGTTTGAGCCTATGGATTTAGCGGCAGCCGGCGCGCCGGAGGGAGCCTCTTCAGGAATGGCGATGTCAATCTTATTGACCTTCCCAAAAGTGGAAAGATCGCGGTCAAAATCCTTGGAATTGCCTACCACCAGCACCTTCAACTGGTCTTTGTGGATGTATTTGCGCGCCACCCGTTCCACATCATCAACCGTGACTTTCTTAATGTTTTCGGGGAAGCGTTCCAGAAAGTCGGGAGGATAGCCAAAGTATTCGTAGACCATCTGCTCTTGCAGGACTTTGTCTTTATCGTCAAATTGGAAGATGAATGAGTTCAAGATGGTGTCTTTGCCGCGCTTGAGTTCAACTTCGGTTACCGGCTGCTTTTCCAGGTCATCTAACTGGTCGTAAAGGCAGGTAATGCCCGCGGCCGTGGTGCTGCTCTTGGTGCCCATGGAAAGCCTGAAGGTCCCAACGTGGCCATAAAAGGCCCCGACGCCGCCTCCGACGCCATAGGCGAGTCCGCGCTTGGTACGGCAGTTCGAAAGCAGCCGGCCGGAGAATCCGCCGCCAAGAATCTCATTCATGACCGAAATCGCGTAATAATCGGGATTGTCTCGCCGAATTCCCAGGTGCACCATCTCAATGGTGCTTTGGTTGACGTCATCTTTTTCGACGAAATAAATTCCCGGCGGGGCGGGATCAATGGCGACTTTGGGGTCGCGCTCGGCCGCGGGTCCGCGCGGCAGCCCGCCAAAAACCTCGCGCAGTTTGGCCTCCATGACAGCGGAGTCGAAATCTCCCACAATCCCCAGGATCATGTTGTTGGGATGAACATATTGCTTGTGCCAATCCAACAGGTCGGCGCGGGTGACGGCGGCGACGGTGTAATACTCCGGAGTGATGGCGTATGGACTTTGAGCGCCATAAGCAAGTTTGTTGGCTTCGCGCCCGGCGATAGATTCAGGATCATCGTTGCGGCGCGAAATAGCCGTATCAATCTGTTTTTTGGTCAGGTCAATCTTGTCTTGCCTGAACTCGGGATGCTCGAGCACGTCGGCCGCGATGTTCAGCACGTCGTCAAAGTTTTCTTTCAGGCACGACCAGGAGAGAATTGAGGAATCCACGGTGCTCGTGGTTTCCACCTTAGCCGCACGCGCTTCCAAAAAGTCATCTAGCTCATCACCGCTCTTGCTGGTGGTGCCGCCCAGGCGCCAGGTATGCCCAAATACGGCCGCCAATCCGGCTTTGTTCGCGGGTTCGTCACGCGAACCGCCGCGAATGCGAATGGTTCCATCGATCAAAGGCAATTCGTGGTCTTCCTGCAGGAAAACCACCAGACCGTTGGAAAACTCGATGCGCTTGGGATGCTGCGGATGGAATGCGTGCAGCGGCGGAACTGCAATCTTCTCCCAGGGCTTGGAGCCGGCCGGCGCGGCCGCAGCCTCGCCCTTTTTTCGCGTGAGCCCAGCCGATGTTTTCTTTTCCGGGGCAGCGGAGGGCCCGGAGCTCTTTTCCTGGGCGCTTCCCTGATCGTTTTCCTGAGACTGGGCCACTCCGGCCAGGGACAGCAAAAGGGCTGCACTGAGCAGCGTACGCAGCGCTCGATTCTGAAGGTTCATTGCTTGGCTCCTGCTTTGGAATTCGATGATGCGGAGTTAGACGCTACGGCGTTGTTCTCCAGAAAGGCGGTGGTGCGGTTGTCGCGCGTGAAGGTCGTGGCTGCCACTCGCCGGATATCGGCCTTGGTCACCTTTTCAATGCGGTCAACCTGGCGAAACAGCTCGCGCCAGTCGCCGTAATAGGCCTGTGTGATGCCGAGCTGCTGCGCCAGCCCTTCGTTATTGGCCAGCCCACGGATCAGGTCGGCCTTGGCGCGTATCTTCACCATTTGCAGCTCTTCGTCGGTCACGTCCTGGTTGATCAGCCGGTCAATCTCTTCGTGGATGGCCGCCTGCAATTCCTGGGGAGTATGTCCCCGGGTGGGAATGGCGTAGAAGGCGAACAGGTTGGGATATTTATTTCCTGGAAATCCGCCGAATCCTTCCGCCACCGCCGCGATTTTTTTATCGCGCACCAGAGCGCGGTAAAGCCGCGAGGTGCGGCCATTGGAGAACAGATCGCTCAACACGTCATATACGGCGTCATCAGGATCGCGAAAGTCAGGCTTGTGATAGCCTTCGAGGTAAATCGGTTGCGCCGTGTCAAATATCCTGACCGAACGTTCGGAGCGCTGTGGCGGTTCCACCACCTTCAGCGGCTCAGGCTTGGGCCTGGCCGGCAGCCGGCCAAAATATTTTTCGACGATCGGCATGACCTGCGCCGCCTTCACGTCGCCAACAATGGCCACTACCATGTTGGCCGGCACGTAGTATTTCTCAAAAAACTTGCGGGCATCGGTGGCGGAAAAACTTTCGATCTCCGATGCGTCTCCGATTCCCTCATTGTGATAAGGATGCACTACAAATGCTGCCGCCTGGAACTGCTCTATCAGCCGTCCTTGCGGACTGCTGTCGACGCGCATGCGGCGCTCCTCATGCACCACGTCGCGCTCCTTGTAAAACTCCCGGAACACGGGATGCAGAAAACGCTCTGATTCCATATAAGCCCAAAGCTCGACGCGATTGGAGGGCAGGGAATAGTAGTACTGGGTTTCATCCTCACTAGTGTTGGCATTCATGCCCTCAGCGCCGTTGCGCTCGAGGATTTCGTCATACTGGTTGACCGATACGTACTTCTCGGCCTGTTCCCGGGCGTCTTCCCAGGCTTGTTTTGTGGCGGCAATCTTCTGCTCATCGCGGCCTACTTCTTTGGTGCGCTCCGCGTCATAGGCCTGGTAGGCTTGCTCCACCTTCTGCAGCGCCAGTTTCTCGGCGGGCCAGTTGGTCGAACCAATCTTGTCTGTGCCCTTGAAGGCCATGTGCTCAAACATATGCGCCAGGCCGGTCTCGCCCTTGGGATCTTGCGCATCACCCACGTCAACATGGGTAAAGAAAGAGACCACCGGGGCCTCAGGACGTTCACAGATCACGACCGTGAGCCCGTTGGCAAGTTTTTTCACCGTGACCCGCTTTTCGAAAGAGGCCATATCCTGGCCGGAGAGAGAAGCGGTCAGCAAGACAAGGAAAGAGAGAATCACAAAGAGACGTTTCATAACACCTCAAGACGTACGAGAGAGTTCAAGGTAAGCATTCAAAGCACAACGTGTACACGCCACACCCGACTACATCTACAAAATACGCATGTCAGCAATATATCTATCTTAAAACATTTTCAGAGTAGCTGGGGGGCCTACCTATTTCGGAAGGGCGCCGCCCGATGAATATCCGGGCAGCGAGACAGAAACATGCGGTCTAGTCGTCGACGCCCAATGTGCCCGGCAATCGTTCGGGAACAAAGTTGCGAATCGATGGCACAACATTCAGGTACTCAGGAGCATCTCAGAAGAAGTCCGCATATTCGTTTCCACGAAAAGAGAGCTCTTGTCACAAACCACGGTGTTTCAGGAAGCGCTTCAAAGCCCGTTTCAACAGAAAATTGGTTGCCAAAGAAAAACAACTTGCTTCAATGCAGAAGCCACGCCCCGCGCTGAGATGACGGAAGGCGAGATGATCAGAAAAGCGCAGGCGGGAGACACGGGTTGTTTTGAAGCCCTCTACGCCCGGCATAAACGGCGGGTTTTTTCTTTGTGCCTGCGTATGACGGGAGGGAACTATGCCCAGGCGGAAGATTTCACGCAAGACGCATTTATGCAGCTCTATCGCAAGATTGCGAGTTTTCGCGGCGAATCAGCATTTTCCACCTGGCTGCATCGCCTTTCGGTGAACATCGTGCTCATGCACCTCCGCAAGAAAGGCATTGCGCAGATTTCATTAGAACAAAGCCTGGATCCGCAGGAAGAGGACAGAGGGCCAATCGATATCGCGACGAGGGACAACGCACTTCATGGTTCGGTTGACCGCATGACGATCCAGCAGGCCATAGCAGAGCTCCCGCCCGGGTACCGGATCATATTTGTGCTCCACGAGATAGAAGGATACGAGCACAACGAGATTGCGGAAATATTAGGATGCTCGATTGGCAACAGCAAGTCTCAGTTGCATAAGGCGCGGATGAACTTGCGTACCTTGCTCCCGCGGCGTAGCGGCTCAGAAGATACAGGCAAGCCAGCAAGGAATCGGGCCGCATGATCGGAGAACCGGCGAATAGATATTGTCCCGGACTGAACAGTCAGCCTGCCTGGATGTGGGATAGCCTGTTTGATAAGCGCATCTGTTTGGCCGCCTTAACCAGAGCGCGCATGAATAGGAGTGGGTTATGCGTTGGCGTCTTGTGAGGCCGTGGTTGATTTGGTTCATCACCCCATGGTTCGTTATCTTGTCTGCATTTATCCCAGTCCCCGCCAAATGGAGAATGGCTGTTAGTTATGACCTTCAGAGGCTAATACAAACCAATCAATTTAAACTGGATGCCCGTGCAGAGTGAGTGGCAGGAAGGAGGGACGAAGTGCTTTCGGAACTTTCAATCTTTTTGGTTATCCCGGCACTTCTCATGTTGCCGCAGGTATTGCGATCGTGGCGGCTGCGCAGACATTGGGGCTATCAACACCTTTTTCTGGCGCTCATACTCCTGGTTGTCTTGTTGCTGTCCAGCCGGCTCTAGACACACACACGCCCGCACGCCTCGTTGGTTGAACTTCACGGCCGGAGGCCATCAGCGCTGGTGGTGAATCTGCGACGCCAATTTGCCGGGAGCAGTGGCCACCTGGGAACCTTTCGCATCCGTACGCCAAACGTAAAAGTACTTATTGTCGGTGGAAGTGGCCACGGAGAGCTTTTTCTGCTTGGTGGCCCGGTTCAAGGCCGAGCGGACATTTTCCATCTTCTCCCCATTCAGGCCGTCCAGTGGAACCAGGATGGCCGTCTCCAGGTCCAACCGGTCAAGGTCAGCCAGGATCTTGGCAACGATCAAGCTGTGCTTCCCTTTTCTGCCGTGGGGAATTGAGGCAATCAACTTGTTGGCGAAATTGAGCGGCTGCTGGGCCTTACCGTTGTTTCCGTTGCCACCGTTATTTCCGTTGTTGTTCATTTTTTCCCGGCTGCCGGGCATGTGGCCTCCTTCTAAAGTTGCGTATGGCTAACGTAGCGGACCGTTAACCATGAGAAGTGACACGAAGTATAAATCTGAATAACCGCATATTGCAAGTAGGAGTTTTGTAGC